>Ga0315280_10001640_pt1 | contig 38005 bp, 37 predicted proteins | sample YL17G06_40_MG_FD_203697 | JGI IMG/M metagenome (GOLD analysis project Ga0315280, IMG submission 203697) | Sediment microbial communities from Yellowstone Lake, YNP, Wyoming, USA - YL17G06_40 | ecosystem: Environmental > Aquatic > Freshwater > Lake > Sediment | place: USA: Wyoming | collected... | reverse complement strand
TGTTCAGGCCATTGGCAATATCTATCTGCCGGGCCCGCCCGGAGAGCATCAGGATGAGCGACTGGGCAGTGAGCGGCTCCGCCCGCAGGCGGTGGCAGACCTCAAAGCCATCAATACCCGGCAGCATTACGTTCAGAACGATGAGGTCGGGCTTCTCCTCCCGGGCTATTTTCAGCCCCTCCAGCCCGTTCGGCGCCGCGAGCACCTCGTAGCCACGCTGCTTCAGGATGTACTCAATGAGCCTCGTGGCGATGGGGTCATCCTCAATAACCAGTATCTTCTTGCCCATATTTTACCGCCCGGCTACTCCAGGGGCAGCGTGAAGCTGAAGGTGCTGCCGGCACCTTCCCGGCTCTCTGCCCATATCTGCCCGCCGTGGGCTTCAATAATCCTCTTGGAGATATAGAGGCCAAGCCCCAGACCGCCGACACTGGCGGTGTTCTTGGCCTGGTAGAACTTCTGGAAAAGGAACGGCATGGCCTCCTCAGCGATGCCGACACCCTGGTCGGCGACCTGCACCAGCAGGGAGCCGTCCCTGACTTCAGCCCTGACGCTGACGCTGCCGCCATCGCTGGAGAATTTGATGGCGTTGCCGAGCAGGTTGAACATCACCTGCCTTAGCCGCTGGCTGTCCACCTCCAAGGTTGGCAGCACCGCCGGCATTTCCTCTTTAAGGGTGATATGCCTCTGGCCGGCGACGCCGGAAAACTCCCGCACGGAGCCCTGGAGCAGCTCCTTGATGGCGAGCTTCTCCTTGCGGAGCTCAAATGGCCCCGACTTTACCGGCATTATGTCAAGGAGCTCATCAACCAGCCGGCGGAGGTGCTCCCCCTGCCCTTCAATGATGGCCAGGAACTCGCGCTGCGTCTCGCGGTCGGCTACCCTGCCCTCAATGATTAACTTGGTAAAGGCCAAGATGGAGTGAAGCGGGGTCCGCAGCTCATGCACGATATTGGACATGAACTCGGACTGCATCGGGTCAAGGTGGCGCATCTCCTCCTCCGCCCTGGCGATGGCCTCCTCCGAGGCCTTCCTGGAGGCCCTGGCCAGCCTGGCTTCCTCTTTAGCCTGAGTGATAGCCCTCTCCAAGGCGGCTTTCACTTTTTCTGCCGCCTCTTTCACCAGTCTGGCTTCCTCCCTGGCCCTGGCCACAGCTTGCCCCGAAGCCGCTCTTACCTTCTCGGCACTCTCCTTCGCCAGCCTGGCTTCTTCCTTGGCTTTAGCGACAGCCTTCTCCGAGGCGGCCCTTACCCTCTCGGAAACCTCATCGGGCTTTTTACGCTCGGTAATATCGTGCAGGCAGGCGAGGTAGGCAGCCTGCCCCTGGTACTTGGTCTTCACTAACCGTATTTCAACGATGCCCTGCTTGCCATCACCACGGGTGATGCTGAGCTCGGTCTGGCCATTTTCTACCGCCGGCAGGAAATCAAGCGACTCCCCCAGCAGCTGCTCTGCCTTGCAGCCGAAGAGGGACTCAACCGCCGGGTTGACGAAGCGCACCACGCCCTTTTCGTCAACAATGATGATACCGTCGGGGTTACTTTTTACGATGGCTTGAAGGTTGGCCTCGCTGGCCTCCGACTTCCTGGCTTTTTGCTCGCTCTCCGAAAACAGACGCTGCCGCGCGATGGCGCGGTAGATGGCACGGACCAGCGATGCCCCCAGCATCGCCTTCTTGGGCAGAAACTCCTGGGCGCCCTTCTCCAGCGCCCTAACCTCGCCCGCTTCGTCGTCAGCGGGGGAGAGCAGGATGATAGGCACACCCATGGCGCGGGCGCGCCCCCAGGCGGAGTCAGAGAGGTCATGGCTGTCCGGCACGCCCGGGCACAGCAGGAGGACATCAACATCGCCCCCGGCCAGACCCTCAAGACCCGTCGCCAAGGCGTCGGCGCACTCCAGGGCAAAGGCCCCGGCGCCGGCCTCGGCCATCGCCCGGCGCACCAGATAGGTTATTTTTGGGTCGCCGCTGATGAGCAGGACCTTGATGAGTTGGCGGCCTATTTTCAGCGCCGGCTCCGGGCTGGGGCCCTTGGGAGGAATTCGGCTCTGGGTCTTCTGCATTCACATTCACCTTATCTTATTTACAAAAGCGCCCGTGGCCGACGGGCTGACCCGTCTTACCAGAGGGGCTCTATTTCTTTCTAATTTGTCAGGGCCGGCATAAGGTACGCGCCGGCGCCCCCGCCGGTCAATACCAATGCCATACTTCCCCCATTACCGCCGCCCGGGATAGCCCGCGCCGGCGGCCAGATGTGTACCAGGTCTGACGGCAAGCAAGTGGTCATCGTCCTGCCTGCTTGCCATCAGACCTTCTCCATTTCCTAGCTAGGTAATCTGCTCGCTACTAGAAGCCGGTGGCGTTAACGCTTACGGCGCCGGTGTCATCGCAGTCATAGGTATTTGTGGTCGTCTTCGTCCGCATGTACTTCGGCCACAACGGGTGATCACTAGGGAACGCGGACATATCATCTTTGCCCTCGGTCACCGTCACCGTGGTGAGTTCCTTGTCGGCCATCATGGCATCCATAGCCGTCTGGACGGTGACCAGCTCGGCGTTAGAGGCCTCCGTCTTGCCTTTGCCGATAAGACCGGCGAAGTTGGGCAGGGCGACAGCTGCCAGCACAGCCAGGATGGCGATGACGATGAGCAGCTCAATCAGTGTGAAGCCCTTCTCCCCATGTACCCTTTTCAAGAACCCTTTCATGTTTTTACCTCCTTTTATTTATTATCTGAAGGGTTTTCTTATCTTCATTGTTTCTTTGTTTTTTTACTATCTACATCGCCTACCTTCCGCCGCATTTTGCCGTAATTAATACCGGCGGCGGCCAAGGCCCCGGTGATAATCCCGGCTTTTACCTCAGCTGCCGGGTAGCCGTAATCCGGTTGGCCTCAAGGTTTAGTCTACTGACGTCATCCTCGGTAAAGAGCCGCCACTTCCTCCTGTCCCGGTACTCGGTCAGCCTCAGGTTGCCCTGCCTCAGCCACCGCAGCAGGGTGGCCCGGCTGATGCCAACCATCTGGCAGGCCTCTGAAGTTCTATAGTAACGTTGACCATTTATCGCTACGGGCATATCGCCACTCCCCCGTGATGTCCGGGTACTCTAAATAGATTTGCTCCAGCCTGATACAGGTTGATATAGTTTGACCGTATAAGATATTAATAGCACGCTAGAGAGCGCCGGTGAACAGTACCAGCCCTAGTTTTAACTGGAGAGTTTCCCCCAAAATGGCCCCCGGGGCACCAAATCCGCCTCTTATTGAATCGCCGCTCCATTATGGAGTAGAATGAAAAAAGATTGTGGCTAAATTAACTCGGGGACTGAGGTGAGATGATGAAGATTACGTTTGAGGAGAAGGCGCCGGAAAACAGGGCGGTGGAGGCGACCGTCAGGGCCTTCCTGGAAGACATTGCTACCGTAGAGGGGGCCAAGGACTTCCCCATCTGCATTTTCCAGGACGGCGTCAGGAAGAGCTACTATATACGCTGCACGATATCGGGGGAGACCATGTCCCGGGTCATCAGCCTGGACGCCCGGCTTGACCCCGAGAGTGGCGATACCTTCAGGGATAACCGTGAGCTGCTGCTGAAACACAACACCTTCCTCCGCATGAAGGCCGATGCCGAGAACGGGCGCGAGTTCAACGATATTATCGCCGAGTACATCACCTCCTACCTGCCGACCCGGCCTTTAAAGGTCTGGGGAGGCCAGCACCGCTGCCGGGCCATCACTGACGCCTTCACGGAGAAAAAGACCTCCAGTTACCACGGCTTCCGCGTCTATTTCTGCCTCTCCAAGGAGCAGCGGGCCGAGCTGGCCCTCGTATCCAATACCAATATCGCCGTATCCAATGACCTGTTTGACCGACAGCTGGAGGAGACCCTCCTGGGGCCGCACCTGAGGAAGTGGTGCATCAAGGTAGGGCTGCTGAAGGCCGAGGAGGACTTCCCGGATGTCGGCTCCCGCGCCGATGGCATCACCACCCAGGCCGCCCGCAGCTTCATCGTGAATTACTTTAAGGGCAAAGAGAAGGGCGAAAAGATAAACGCCGACGAGCTGGACAGGAATACCTACGAGCCGTACCTCTGTCAGTCCGGTATCGTCCTGGACGAGGCGTACCGCAAGCTGACCGAGGAGAACGGGAAGGCGCTCTGGACAGATAAGGAGCTAGTGGAGGCCGGTAAGGCCTTTACCAGGCTCCACCAGGCGCAGTATAAGGCCATCAAGAAAAGCCAGCTCAACCGCCGGAGCTTCCGGACGAAGGCACTCGTACCATCGGTGATATCAGCGTGGAGCTACGTCGCCGGGCTACTCCAGGCGCATCCCTCAAGGCTGCAGATACACCTCACCGTGCCCCCGCCACCCAAGGGCGCCCCCGACCCCCTGAACGCCGAGGAGATGGCCCGGTTCCAGTACTACCAGGACCCGGCTCACCAGCACGGCCTGGGGACACGCTCCTCACTGAAGGACCGACAGAGGATGGCCCAGGTGTTCCTGGCGAGGACACTTGACGCCGGGGCACCATTGGATAGAAAATTGGTCAGCCAGGCGGTGAACCAGGTCACGGCCCTGAGGTTCTTCAGCAAAGGCTACACTACCTCTTAATGGAATTTTAACATTAATGATAAGCATCGTCATTCCGGTTCTGAACGAAGAAAAATTCCTGCCCGATTGCCTGCGTTCCCTGAGGGCCCAGGACTACCAAGGCGAGTACGAGATTATTGTCGCCGATAACGGCAGCGGGGACAGCTCCGCTGCTGTCGCCGCGAAGCTCGGTGCCAGGGTCATCGTCTGTCCGGAGGAGAAGGGTGTTTTCTATGCCCGGCAACTCGGTGCCGACGCCGCCCGCGGCGACATTATCGTCCAGGCGGATGCCGATACCATCTACCCTAGGGACTGGCTTAGGCGTATCGCCGAGAAGCTAGATGCGCACCCGGAGGCCGTGGCGGTGGCGGGGAGGTTCCTCTACAGAGATGCGCCGTGGTGGGCAAGATTTGAGTACTTCTTGAGGCGCGGCGCCAACAGGTTCACCACAGCCTTCCTGGGGCGGCCGATGGTCATCTCCGGGGCCACCTTCGCCTTCCGGCGGCGGGCCTTTCTCTCTGTCAACGGCTACCGGGGGCTCGCCTATGCCCCCGACCAGTACGGCATCGCCAGCCGCCTAAGCCGCCTGGGCCGGATAATCTATGATAAAGACCTGTACGTGCTGACCTCAGCGCGGAGCGTCCAGAAGCCCGTCCTTGTCCTCATCAAAGACCTCCTGGCCCACCTCCTCCGCTGGGCGGTGCAGCTTGGCTGGGGCCGGCTCAAGGCCATACCGGGAACTGGCCTGAAAATACCCCGAAGGCGTGTCGCCTGGCTATTGCCGGTGGCCGCGCTCATCATCTCCCTGATTACCTACGGGTACTTCATACCAACCTCACCTGTTTTCGGCAAGGTCTACTACGAAGCCAAGTCCCAGGATAAGGTCGTGGCCCTGACCTTTGATGACGGGCCGAACGAGCCGTACACCTCCCAGATTCTTAACATCCTCTCCAGCTATGATATCAAGGCAACCTTCTTCCTCATCGGCAAGAATGTGGAGCTTGAGCCCGAAACCGCCCGGCGCATCCTCGCCGACGGGCATGTCATCGGCAACCACTCCTACAGTCACAGCACCAACCACGCCCTCACTGAATATAGCGCCAGGGACCTGGCACACGCCCAAGAAGTGATAGAGGGCACCCTCGGCATTGTTCCCCACCTCTATCGGCCGCCACACGGCAGAAAGTCACCATGGGAACTCCAGGCCGTCAAGAAGGAGGGGATGCTCGTGGTGACCTGGAGCGTCTCCGCCAATGACCAGCATGTTATCGCCTTCCTGGGTAAGCCATCGCCGCAGAACTTCGCCCGGGAAATTGTCAGCCGCACTCACCCCGGGGAGATAATACTCCTGCATGACGGCTACGGCACCCGGCACAATACCCCCCAGGCGGACCAGAGCCTCACCGTTAGCGCCCTGCCGCTGATTATTGAAAAGCTTAAGGCTGAGGGGTACCGGTTCGTGACCGTCCCCGAGCTTCTCAAGGTACCGGCCTACGGCGAGGCGCTGCCTTGAGCCTGGATAGCCTCGTCGCCCAGGTCCTAGAGTTTACGGCAACTTTTGACCCCAGGATGGCGGCCGTCCTTTTTGTTCTGTGTGCCATCGGGGAATTCGGTCTCGCCATTCCCTACGTTCTGGAGAGCGTGTGGCTGATGACGGGCTATAACCTCGGCGCCGGTATTCTCTCACCCCTCTACCTGGCGGGGCTGTGGCTGGCAGTCCAGTGCGGCCGGCAACTAGGGGCCACGGCACTGTACCATGTAGGCAGGTTCGGCAGCATCCCCCTGCTCAGGCTTTATAATAACAAGCGCCTACCGTCTTTCATCTCCAGGGTGGCCCAGTCCAAACTGCTTAGCCGCATCAAACTTGCCTCCCCGTTCTCGGTGGCCTTTGGCAGGCTGCTCTGGATGAGGATTCCCCTGACCCTGGCCCTGGGCGCCAGGAGAGACCTGAAGACGCTATTTACCGGGGTCCTCATCTCCAGCCTTATCTGGGATGCGGTGTATATCCTGGTAGGGCTGACGGTGGGGGCCACGGCGGCGGTAAAGCCAGCCCATATGCTCTTCTACTCGCTGGCGGGGCTGACGCTTGTCTATCTCATCACCTTCACCGTTCGGCGCCTGATAAAGCGCCCCCAGCCGGCCAACCCCTGAAACACCCGCCAGATAGGGAAATACCGCTAGCCGACGGCATACTCATCACAGAGCTGCCGGAAGCCCTTGAATTGCCCGAAATCAATGAGCCCGCTCTCGGCCACGTTCTCCACCTCAACGCCGGACTCAACAGCGGCCGCCACCGGGTTCAGCCCGCCCAGGAGCACCATGCCCACCCTGTTAAGGCCCACAATCACCCGGCACACCGGCTCGCTGGTATTGCCCAGGACATAAACACCGTTGATGCCGGCCTCCTTGAGCCTGGCCACCTTTTCGGAGACGAGGCTCCTGGCCGGGGCCGGTATTTCGCGGAAGTTGGCCAGCACCTTACCAGTGCCGCTGCGGGCCACCTCGCTGACGCTGGTCATACTGGCACGGATATACTGCTCCGAAGGGTCAAGGGAAGTGCCATCATAGTTGATAACCGCCACAAAGCGGCGGGGCTGAGTGTCCTTCACCTCCAGCACCCCGCCGAACTTGGAACCTACCGGCACACCCGCCTTCAGCATGACCCCGTTGATGACCGCGCCGCATACTGTGGCCAGGCCGATTTTACCCCTAGGGACAACCACGGAGCCGAGTAGCTCCCCCTCAGCGGCCGTAGCCACCAACTGGCTGACGCAGAGCCCAGCCTGAAAAGCCCCCTTCATTGCCATGAGGGCCTCGGGGAAGCGGTCGCGCCTGATGAGGGTGGTGTTTATCGGGACCTGGCCGGTGCGCCTCTTGGGGTCAAAGGTGGTGTTGAAGGCCAAAAGCTCCAGCTTCTCATTCATGAAGCCAACCTGCTCCGGCGCCAGCGCCATCCCAAGCTCCTCAAGCCCCGCCGGCGTAATCATCCGCCCGTCGCGGCCTAGGGGCCTGGTATAACCGCGCTCATCGGTCAGCCTCAGATGGTACCTGACGGCCCGCTCGCTGAGGAAGACCCCGTAGCGCTCAAGCTCCCTGGCGATGGTAATTGACCCGAGCGGCTCAGAGGACTCGCTTAAAACCTGAAGGATGGAGATGAGCTTCCTCTCCGTCTCGGAGCCGGCACCACCAATCATACGTCTTCCTACCCCCTGATATAAGTTATTGACATTATACTACCCCATGCCGATAATGTATAGACTTGCCCCACTGGATTTCCGTGGAGATTTTGCTATAATAATCTTATTAGAGAAAGTAGACATAGAGGAGGAAACATGACCACCAAGAGACCTCATGAGATTTTCAGCAAACCCCTTCCCGAGCTCCTGGATGAGATTGAGTCGGCAGCGGCGGAGGCCAGGAAGGCCGCCGATGAGGCCAGGCTCGCCGGGGAAAAGGCGGCTGAGGATGTAATGAAAAGGCTGCGGAAGGTGTTCCTGACCATGGTCAAGGACATCTCAGAAGAGCTGAGCGAGGGCAAGAAGTAGAGTCCCCCTTGACCACAGCCCCTTCCATGAGAATGCCCGCCAGCATAATGATATCGGCATAGAAAAAGTAGCTCCAGAGGCTACGCCAGGCGAAGAAAAGCGGCAGGATGGCCAGCACCGGAGCTACTTGGGGGTAGCGGCGGTAATTGCGGAAATACCAGGCGATGCCCAAGCCGAAGACACCCAGCTCCACCAGGCCGAATACCAGTGATGAGCGTATGTCCCATAGCCCCCCCGTCACGAGGGTGACCATCCCCACGCCCAGCGGGAACATCCTCTCCGCTAGCGGGGCCATAACCGAGCTAAACCAAAGCCCCGGGTCCATGACCACGAAAGGCAAATTAGCCGCCACAAATACCCCCAGGATAATACCCAATACGGAAAGCGCCTTATTCCCCCGGGGCAGCACCACCATGATGAGGTAGAAGGGCAGGAAAAACCAGGCGGTCTGCTTGGTCGCCACAGCCACGCCCATAAACAGGGCCGAAAGCCACAGACTTTTCCGGGGCAGCACCCAACCAAGGAGCAGGAAGGGGAAGCACAGGGCCCCCGTCTCGCCGTTGGCGATGCTGTCCCAGAGCTCTATGCTGATGAGGGCGGCGCCGGCAAAGACAAGCCGCCGGCCGCGCGGCAAAAGCCAGGTAACGATAGCCAGCGCCGCCACGACGAAGATACCATAGACGAGCCTGATGTCGCTCACCCCCGCAAGGAGGAAGGGCACCGGCAGCAGGAAAACACCGGCGGGGTAGCAAAGCCTGGACTCAATCTCGGGCGGGGGCGGGGCGGCGGGGTTCTCCAAGGCCTCCTGCCAAAGCCGCTCTATGCTGCCCAGCGCCGGGTACGGGAAGTCCTGGGCGAACCGGCCCACCCTTAGCGGTGTCAGCCTTTCGGAGGTGCCGCCGAACTCCCTAAAGGCGCTGACGATATTGGCCTTTTCGTAGGGGTTTTCCCCGCGCAGGAGGTTCTCCGCCGCCTGGTGGGAGAGGGCGGTGGAATCATTGTAGGCAAAGCCCTCCGCCAGGGCCGCCAGTGACTGCCCCAGGCTGCCCTTGGCACCTATCTCACCAAACCAGGGGCGGAAGGCGACAATCGCCAAGGCCTCCAGCAGACCAACAACAAGCAAGGCGACGAAAATGGCCACTGCCACCCGCCGGAGCCAGCCCATTTGGTTTTTAAGGAGGCGGTCGGTGGCCGGTATCGCCACCATGAACAGAACACCGAACCATACCAGCCAAAAAGCCGCCCCAACCACCAGGAGGACGGTACTGCCCACAACAAAGCCGATACCCGAAATACCGCTCGCCGCTAGCCCCAGGGCCACGGCCAGGAAGAAAAGCGGCACCCTGGGACCCACCCGGCGTGAAGACAGGCCCGTGCCCTCGGTTATTCCCGGCAGTTGCTCGCTAGGCATCTCTTCTTCGGTCTATCCCCCGACACAGGCAACCAATTTAGAGACGGGGTTTGCCAGCTAATCTACCCGGTTCATCCGGCCACAATGCGGGCACCTGACCACCGGCTCATCGTAGGTGGGGGGCACCCTTAGCCTAGTGCCGCAATCGCAGATGATGGTCTTATAGTTCCCCAGGCGCCACAAGAGCTCCGAGGTATCACGGGTACGCCTTATTCTCTCCTCGCCCGCCTCCACTGGCCCCACCTCCGGCGAGGCCGCCCTCAGGGCCAGGCTGCCCGCGCCGGCCAAGACCGAGGCCGGCACAATGCCCCGGCCCTTGACCTGCTGGTAGGCCTGCTCATAATCGGCGGCGGAGGCACCGGCCATGGCCCGCAGGATACGTATGCGCTCGGAGATGGGCGGGTGGGTGCTGGTCAGGTCGCTGGCCGCCCGGCCCTTCTCACGGAAGGGGTTGATAGTGTACATTGGCGCCGTGGCCTGGTTGGCTGACCTGAGCTGCGTCGTGGAGGCGGCCAGCTTCCCCAGCGCCGAGGCCAGCCCCTCCGGGTAGCGGGTATACAGGGCGGAGGAGGCATCGGCCAGGTACTCCCTCTTCCGGGAGATGGCAAAGTAGAGCAGCTGGGCAGCTATGGGCGCTAGAATCATGAGGACGATACCCACGGCCAGGATGATGAGCTGCCCGCCACCACCCTCCCGCGAATTCCTTCTGCTGCCACCGGACATGCCGCTGAAGAACAGCACCCGCGTGGCGTACCAGGCCAGGATGACCACCGTGCCCAGGATAACGCCCGCCAGGGACATCAGCAGGACATCGCGGTTCTTGATATGCGCCATCTCATGCCCGATAACGCCCTGCAGCTCGTCACGGCTGAGCCTCTGCAAAAGCCCGGAGGTCACGGCCACCGCGGCCTTATCCGGCGAGCGCCCCGTGGCGAACGCATTCAGAGCCGGGTCGTCAATAATATAGATATCCGGCATCCGCTCCAGGCCCGAGGCAATCTTCATCTCCTCAACGATGTTGTAGAGGCGGGGGTGGTCATCGCGGGTGATTTTACGCGCCCCGGATACCGCCAGCAGGATGCTGCTCCCCTGGAAGTAGGCGAAAAGGTTCATTACCGCCCACACCACCACAGCGATGACCAGGCCGGCTATCGGGTCATTAAAGAAATACATGCCCAGGAAATAGCCGAGCAGGAGCAGCAACGCCCCCATGGCGGCCACCAGCACCGCCGACCTGATGCGGTTAGACCGGATTTGCTCCCACATAGCCTAGGCTCCGGGCTGGGGGAAGCTGACTTTCGGGGCTTCTCTTTCCTCGGCGGCCTTAAGCTCAAAGAACTCGCCGGCCTTAAAACCCGTCATACCGGCCACGATATTGGAGGGGAACATCTGAGTCTTGTTGTTATAGTTTAAGGCCGAGTCATTATAGTACTGGCGGGAGAAGCTAATTTTATTCTCCGTTGAGGTCAGCTCCTCCTGGAGGGCCAGGAAGTTCTGGTTGGCCTTGAGGTCGGGGTATCTCTCCACCACCACCAGCAGCCTGGCCAGCGCCGCGCTCAACTCGCCTTCAAGCTTGGAGCGCTCGCCTACCCCGGCGGCGGAGGCCGCCTGGGCTACGTTACGGGCCTTGGTCACGGCCTCTAGGGTCCCCCGCTCGTGCTGCATATAGCCCTTGACCGTCTCTACCAGATTGGGGATAAGGTCATGGCGGCGCTTGAGCTGGACATCTATCTGCGCCCAGGCATTCTTGACCTGGTTGCGCAGCCCGACCAGGCCATTATAGGTCACCCAGAGCAGGAGCAGGAGAATGATAATGATGGCAGCAATAATATATATGGCAAGTGTCATCAGGTACCTCCTTAACTAAACGCTCCACGTTACTGATTACCCGGAACCTGGAACACCTCCCCGAGGAAGGTGAGAACCCGATGCTCCGAACCTGTCCCCACGGACTGCCGGCCCGCCAACTGCCCAAAGAGCACCGGCACCTCGCCGCCGTCAAACCAGAGCCCATCGCCCTGGCGGCAGGCATCAATATTGATGGCCGGCTGGCCGATACCAACCTCCTTCATGATACGCCCGCAGATGGGGCATTTAAGCCGCCGGTGCGATGGCATCACCTCGGGCAGGCTGAGTATCTTCCCGACATCCGAGCTTCCCAGATTTTCCGAAGTGAGCAGAAGCTCCAGCTCTCCGCTATCAAACCACACCCCCCGGCATTTGGGGCAGTAGTCAAGCTCAATCTGGTGCTGCTCCACCACGAGCATAGCTTTTTTGCAATTAGGACATATCATACGGCCTCACCATAAACTTTTACAGTATAGACCTACCCTGGTAATTATATCAAATATCCTGTCCGGAAACCGCCCCGTCCCCCTCCGCCACCCGCCCCCGCCGCAAGGAAAGGCGCAAAAGCTGGATGGCCGTCACCTCCACCCAGATAATCATATTCGCCACCAGCAGCCGCTCAAAAAGGCCAAACCAGGCCGTTTTGTCGGCCAAGAATACCGCCAGGATAAGAACAAAGGCAAGGATGCCGGTAGTCACAGTATAAACGAAAAGGTGCCGCCAGCGCGGGTCGCCCCTGAGGCTGGGGGCGATAAGCAGTACCGCCACCGGGAAAACAAAAAACACGACCTTGGAGGCAATACCGTGTATGGCCCCCTCAATGGTGCTCGCCGCGCCCACGGGGTCGGTACGGAAAGCGCCAATCAATAGCATCCCGAAGCCAAAAAAGACCAGCAGCCCAACGCTGGGACGGAAGCCCCGCCGCCCGCGTATATTGAAGAGGAGCCCGGCGACAAATATCTCCACCAAAAGGCCGATGGCCAGAAAGCCGATGGTCTGCAGCCAGCCCGTACGGGTCAATGCCAGGCTGCTGATGGAGTCCCGGATAAAGCTGTAGTTCGGTGCGGTAAGGGCCGCCGTCATGTCGCCGATAACCAGCACCACAGGCCCCAGCACACCGGCCAGCGCCAGGAGGCCGTGAATATTTAGGGGCCCGACGATGGGCCGCTGCCGCAGCATCACATACATATCGGCCTTCCCGCAGGAGTGACTATCTATATCATTATATAGAGGAAGACCAGGATGGTACAAGTATTCCTGCTGTAAGATAATTGGCGCCGGATGTTGACAGCAGCCCCATTACTACGGTATATTGGGGCAAGCGGCAAGTGATTGCCGCTTTTTGGACAAGAACCCGGCGGAATCCCCATAGCCAGGCTCAAGGCGGGGGAAGCCCTACCAGTGTGGCGGTAAAATAAGGCCAATAGCTGCCGTAGTAAGCGGCAGTTAGTCAGAAATAATGGCAAAATTAAAAAGAGTAAGGAGATAAAGGATGAACCTGCAAAGACCCAATGCCAATGAGGCCACCAGGACGGCCAACCGCTCCCGGAACGTTTCGCCGATGAGCGGCATCTGTACCCGTTGTATTGACGGCTGCACCGGCAACTGCGAGGTGTTCAAGGCAACCTTCCGCGGCCGGGAGCTCTTATACCCGGGGCCTTTCGGTGAGATTACCGCCGGCGGCGACAAGGACTACCCTGTTGACTATTCGCACCTCAATATCCAGGGATACGCCCTGGGGGCCAAAGGGCTGCCCAAGGGTGTTGTCGGCGACCCCGATACAGCCACCTTCCCCTCGGTAGAAACCGAGACCGAGTACGGCTGGGACATCAAGGTCAAGATGAAGGTCCCCTTCTTCACCGGCGCGTTGGGTTCTACCGAAATTGCCCGCAGGAACTGGGAGCACTTCGCCGTCGGCGCTGCCCTAAGCGGCATCACCTTGGTCTGCGGCGAGAACACCTGCGGCATTGACCCCAAGCTTGAGCGCGACGCCAAGGGCAAGGTCACCTCGGCACCGGATATTGACCGCCGTATTGAAATCTACCGCCGCTATCATCAGGGGTACGGCGAACTCCTGGTGCAGATGAACGTGGAGGATACCCGGCTGGGCGTGGCTGAGTACGTCCACAAGAAGCACGGCCTGGAGACGATTGAGCTCAAATGGGGGCAGGGTGCCAAGTGCATCGGCGGCGAGATAAAGGTCAACAGCCTGGAGAGGGCGCTGGAGCTAAAGAAACGCGGCTACATCGTGACGCCCGACCCATCCAACCCGGTGAACCAGGCCGCCTTCAAGGACGGGGCCATCAAAGAGTTTGAACGCCACAGCCGCCTCGGCTTCGTTGAGGAAGAGGGCTTCTACGCCGAGGTCAAGAGACTCAGAAAGCTGGGGTTCAAGAGGATAACCCTCAAGACCGGCGCCTACGGCCTGCGCGAGCTGGCCATGGCCATCAAGTGGGGCTCCCGGGCTAAGATTGACCTGCTGACCATAGACGGCGCCCCCGGCGGCACCGGCATGAGCCCCTGGCGGATGATGGAGGAGTGGGGTATGCCCAGCCTCTACCTGCACGCCGCCGCCCATGAGTTCTGTAAGACACTGGCCGACAAGGGTGAGCGGGTGCCAGATATCGCCTTCGCCGGCGCCTTCAGCAGCGAGGACGGCGTCTTCAAGGCGCTGGCCCTCGGCGCCCCCTTCGTCAAGGCGGTATGCATGGGACGCGCCCTGATGATTCCGGGCATGGTCGGCAAGAACATTGCCATCTGGCTCAAGGAGGGCAAGCTGCCGACCACGGTCGGCCAGTTCGGCTCAACGCCGGAGGAAATCTTCGTAAACTACGAGGATGTTAAAAATATAGTCGGCGCCAATGAGATGAAGAATATCCCCATGGGTGCTGTCGGCATCTACAGCTACAGCGAGAAGCTCAGGATAGGGCTGCAGCAGCTGATGGCCGGCGCGCGGTGCTTCAGCCTGCCGGCCATTTCCCGGCGCGAGTTGATGTCCCTGACTGAGGAATGCGCCAGGGTCACCGGTATCCCCTATCTCATGGATGCCTACCGCGAAGAGGCCATGGAAATCCTGAACAGCTAGAGCCTGGACTCAAGCCAAAAAGAAGAGGCCCCGGGGAAACTCGGGGCCTTTTTATTATTCCGGGGCCAAAGCCTTCACCATCGCCCGGTAGAAGTCCTCAGGACCTTTACCCAGCGAAAGCGCCTCCATGGGGCACAGGCCGCGCCCGTCGGGCCGCTGGATATAGGGGACAACCTCGGCAAGATAATGCCTGATGCCGTAGCTCTCCAGGGTGGCCACCGCAACCTGGCTGCCCAACGGGCTGGCGACCTCCCGGCAGCCGGCCTTTACCGATAGCAAGGCGGCGGCATTGCCCATGATTTTATCCAGCGCCACCACCTGCTGATGAGAAGGGGCCAGGTGCTTGATGTATTCCAGCCAGGGCAGCAACCTGTCCTCAGCCGAAGAGAAAATCAGCACGCCGCCGTCATATACCCGCAGGGTATCATCGCTCTCCAGGAAGTCATCAAAGCCATGGCCTGGCATCGGAAAGCTACCCATCTATCGGGGTCCTGGCGGCCAACCTCCCCACCAGCCAAACCACCACCGGTACCAGGGCCAGCTGGATGACCATACCCGGCCATCCCTGCCTGATGGTCGCCCCAACCGCCGTAAAAGGCCCCGCCTCAGGGCCGAGGGGGCTAGAGACGCTGCCCGTTACCAGATATATGGCCAGCACCGCCAACGTCAAAGCCAGACGCCCGGCGACCATGGCCCCCAAAAGCGCCCAGAGCGCCCGCAGGTGGAGCTTCTCGCGCAGCAGGCCGGCCACCAGGCCGTAGGTGGTAAGCTCCACTACTATCTGCGGCAGGGTCGGCAGGGCCGGCATGCCGGATAGGGCATAGCTGATAAAAGGGCTGAGGAAACCGATGGCCAGGCCGGCGCGCCAGCCAAATAACAGCCCGCCAAGCAGGACAAAGATATGCATCGGCAGGAAGGTAGGACCGGCCAGGCGGAACTGGTGGCAGACCCAGGGCGTCAGCACCGCCAGCATCACGAAAACAGCCGTGAGGACATAGCTACGAATATTGGTGTATTTCAGCACCAGCGGCCAAGACCGTGGCATTGAAAAGGCGATTCGGCTCATCATCATCTCCTCCTTCAGGCTGGCGGCAACATTATGTCAAACTATCTGCCGCCTGTAATAATGGGTATACTACTATGATAATATATCCCTGACGGCACGCCTGTCAATCTTGGGGGGATTGGCCATTACCCTGCCAGATAGTATATAATAGGTCTGGCGGTTAGAAAGTCGGAGACTAGATGGACTCAAACCTGGCATTCATCGTCGTCATCATCCTCATCGCCCTTGTCTTTGACTTTACCAACGGCATGCACGATGCCGCCAATTCCATCTCCACCATCGTCTCCACCCGTGTGCTCACCCCGAAGCAGGCCGTCCTCTGGGCGGCCTTTTTTAATTTTATCGCCTTTCTCATCTTCGGCACGGGGGTGGCCCAGACCATCGGCAAGGGCATGATTGACATTAATATCGCCACGCCCAGTGTCATCCTGGCCGGGCTTATCGGCGCTATCGCCTGGAATTTGATTACCTGGTGGCTGGGGCTGCCCAGCAGCTCCTCCCACGCCCTGATTGGCGGCTATGCCGGGGCGGCTATCGTCAAGGGGGGCTTAGGGGTGATTATCGCCAGCGGCTGGACGAAAACACTCATCTTCATCGTCGTGGCGCCCCTCATCGGTCTGGCCCTGGGATTTTTGCTTAAGGTAGCCACGACATGGCTGGTCTATAAACAGACCCCCGCCGATATTAACAGGTGGTCACGGCGCCTGCAGCTTTTCTCGGCGGCAGCCTTCAGCCTGGGGCACGGCAGCAACGACGCCCAGAAGACCATGGGCATCATCACCAGCCTGCTTTTTGCCGGGGGCTTAATCCCGAGCTTTCACGTGCCTCTGTGGGTGGTCCTGAGCGCCCACGCCGCCATCGCCATAGGCACCATCACCGGCGGCTGGCGCATCGTCAAGACCATGGGGCAGAAAATCACCAAGCTGAGGCCGATTGACGGCTTCTGCGCCGAGACCGCTGCCGCCTCCAGCATCTTCCTCTCCACCCATCTGGGCATCCCGGTAAGCACCACCCATGTCATCACCGGGGCAATATCGGGGGTGGGGGCGGTCAACCGGCTCTCCGCCGTGCGCTGGGGCGTGACCCTCCGCATCGTCTGGGCCTGGGTCTTCACCATACCGGCCTCCGGCCTCATCGCCGCCCTGGTCTATTCCATTACCAGGCTTTTCACCTAACCCCGGCCACCCGAAGGAGGAGCCATCGGTCTCGCTGAGGAAGATACGGGATATACTCTCCAAGCTGTAGCTGGGGAGCACCCCAATTTTTTGCTTAATGCTAGAAGGACTGTATCACCAGACCCATGGAAGAACGCACCAAAAACAGGCTTGACGATGACCGGATAGGCCGCCTGCTGCTGAGCCTGTCCATCCCTTCCTTCTTCAGCATGTTTGTTTCCACGCTGTATAACTATATTGACACGATATTCATCGGCCATTATGTCGGCCCGCTCGGCATCGCCGGGCTTTCCATGGTCTTCCCCATCCAGATGCTATCCATCGGCATCGGGCTGATGACGGGGGTAGGGGGCGCCTCGCTCATGTCACGCTCCATCGGGGCCGGCGACATAAGTAAAGCGGAGCGCACCCTGGGTAATGCCGTCACCGCCACCATCTTACTCTGCCTCATGATAACGGTAGCCGGTCTTGCCGACGTGGAGCTCTGGCTCAGGCTTATGGGCACCTCGCCGACCATCCTCCCCTATGCCCGGGACTACATGACGATTATTCTCTTCGGCATGTTCTTCCAGACCTACGGGCTGGCGCTGAGCTTCCTCATCAGGGCCGAAGGGAATACTATCGTGCCGATGATAGGGATGGTGGGGGGCGCCATCGCCAATACCATACTCTGCGCCATCTTCATCGTCGGGATGGGGATGGGGGTGAAGGGCTCGGCGCTGGCCACCGTCATCGCCGAGGTGATTTCCGTTATCTACTTCATGAGCTACTACTTTACCGGCAAAAGCTACCTTAAATTCCGGCTGAGAGACCTGATGCCCTTATGGGGCATCCTAAAGGAAATTATGGTCATAGGTATTTCGGCCATGGTCATGATGCTTGCCGGTAGCGTATCCTCCATCATCGTCAACCGGTCGGTCGTGGCCTTCGGTGGCGACCTGGCCATGGCCGCCTTCGGCGTCCTCAACCGCATCACGATGCTGACCTGGATGCCGAGCATCGTCGTCGGCGAGGGGATGCAGCCCATCCTCGGCTTCAACTACGGCGCCAGGCGCTACGACAGGACCCTTAAGGTCATCCGGCTGGCCTCCATCGCCGCTACCGTACTCAGCATCATGGCCTTCGCCGTTTGTTATTTCGTCCCGGCGCCCCTCATGCGCATCTTCACCGACGATAGCGCCGTCATCACCCAGGGGGTCTATGCCATCAGGCGCATTGTCCTCTTAGCGTTTCTGACGGGTGTTACCGAGATTGGCTCCATGGTCTTCCAGTCCATCGGCAAGGCCGTCCCGTCCTTCATTACCTCCGTCGCCAGGCCCATCCTGTTCCTGATTCCCCTGGTGCTCATCCTGCCGATGTATCTGCAGCTTGACGGCGTCTGGCTGGCCTTCCCCATCACGGACGGGCTGGCCTTCCTGCTCACCATAGCGCTCTTTATCCCCCAGCTAAGGCAGTTCCAGCGCCTGAGCCGGCCGGCGGCCACCAGTACCTAACCGCCGATTGCCTCCAGGCCGCTACTTCCCTATAATATGAAGAAACCCTGCAGGCTCTGACGAAAAAACATGAAGTTAAAAATAGGCCCCTTTCTCTGGAGCGGCCTGATGATGGTGCTGGCCCTGGCGCTGACGCTCTATACGGCCTCCCGACAAAAAGCCCTGCTGGAGGCCGGACAGATTCCCCCCTCACCGAACATATCCCTCGGGCCGGTAACCATCTACTTCTTCGGCGTGGTGGTGGTGATGGCCCTGGTCCTCTTTTTCATCCCCCTGAGCAAGTTAAGGCTGATTTTCCGGCTCCTGTTCTCCCTGCTCTTCGCCTGGGGGGTCTTCATTATCACTGCCCTGTCACTGCCACTCGTGGTGGCCTATCCCGTAGCGATAGCCGCCGGTCTTGCCTGGCTCCTCTGGCCCAGGGTCTGGCTGCATGACCTGCTGCTGCTTATCGCCCTGGCCGGGGCTGGCTCGGTCTTCGGGTTCTTCTTCGCCCCGTGGACCTTTATGGTCTTTATGCTGGTTATCGCCGTCTACGATGTCCTGGCGGTACGCTTCGGCTTCATGGTCTGGATGGCGGACAGGCTCTCCGAGTCCACCACCCTGCCCGCCTTTATCCTCCCCAGGCAGGCGGGGGAGTGGCAATCCAGATTGCAGAGCGTGCGTATGGACGACCTGAAAAAGAAGCCGCCAGACCGGCGCGAATATGCCATACTCGGCGGCGGGGATATAGGCTTCCCCCTGATGCTTGTCGCCTCCGTCTTCTTCAAGGCCGACCTGGCCGGCGCCGTGCTGGTGGGCGCCTTCGCCCTGGCGGGGCTGATGAGCGCCTTCCTGATACAGTCGCTCTGGCTCAAGGGCAAGCCCATGCCGGCCCTGCCCCCTATCGCCCTCTTTTCCCTGGTCGGCTTTCTCCTCGCCTCCGCCCTCGGGCCGGGCCTTTAAAAGGGCCCTCCTTCTGCCACCAGATAAGCGCCCACTCCGACCTGCCCTCGTGGGTGAAAACAGGCGAACCCGCCTCGGCAAATTTTCCCTCCAGAAATTCGGTTAGCTTTAGCCTTTCCTCCGGTGTAAAGGGGTCGGTCCGCCACTGTAGGTCCTCAATGGCTTCCTCCACGCTGGAAAACTGGACTCTAACCCTGGAGCGGAGAACCTCCACATTGGCCGGTATGCCCATCTGGTAAAGCATATTGTAGACATAGATATAGGCCGGGTGCCTTCTACCGCCACGGCCAATCGCCCGGTAGACCTCCCAGTCAAAGGGGAGGTGGACGATGGGGAGGGTGATATAGGCCGCCTGCCCGGCGACCGAATTCAGCTTCAAGAGCATCTCCTTAATATTAACCGGCGACAGAGACCGCGAAGCGACCACAACATCATGTACGCCAACCTGTTTCCTGGCGATGGCCTCCTCCCATGAGGCGTTGATATACCTGATATTGCTCACGCCGGCGCTTTTGGCATTGGCCTTTAGGTGCCTCAGCATCTCCGAGGAAACATCCAGTGCCGTGACGCTCCTGACCTTCTTGGCCAGGGGAATGGCGAGGGTGCCCGGCCCGCAGCCTATATCCAGAACCGTCCAATCGGGCTCCACATAAACCCGCGCCAGTATCTTGTAGACATAATCTTCCTTGTCTACTTTATCCGTGCCCTCTATCACCCGGCTGATACCCCGGTTGAACCTATCGGCCCGCTTGTCCCAGAGTTCTTTGTGGGCTAGCCCGTCCCTGGATAGCTTATGCCAGTGGGATTTGGCCGCCTCCTCCTGCCACATCGCATTCCAGTCTATCTTATCTAAATCCAGTTCCATTTCATCTTCCGTAAACCTGTACTACTTCGGGTGCTCGCTATAGTATTTGCCCTGGGCACAGGCCCGGCACAGCACCCTGTCCCCCCTCACCACCTCCCGCCCGTCCATGATTCTCTCACCGCAGGCCGAGCAGTAGGCCCTCTTCTTGGGGCGGCCGGGCAGGTCGGTCTCCGGTATGGCTACCCTGACATCCTGAAGAATGACCAGGTCGCTATCCGGCATTTGGGCGATGGTTCGGGAAACCTCCTCAATAGGGCCGCTTGAGTCAAAGCCCTCCCTGATGGTGGCCCGCACCGCCCGGCCGGTGTCCAGGTTGATGAAAGTGGCCGCGAACTTGCCGTAGTCCACATATTTTAGCGAGCGGTGCCCCAGCGAGCACCCCGTGATAACCTGGACGGCATCAGTCATGCAACGGTCAATCTCGGCGTAGACGATGAGGTTTTTGTTCCTCACCTGCGGGTCTAAGCCCAGGGCTTTCATGGCCGCCAGGGTCATCTTGGTACCCAGGGCAATACCGGCGCAGACATGCCCGTGGAAATCCCCCGCCTTTTTCAGGTAAAATTCAAAATCATTCGTGGTACACCCCACATCAATAATATTCTCGCTAGCCGTAGCCGGCTCGCATTCGCCGAGCGGTACACATACCTTGCGGTTCACCCCGCTGTTGACACTGATGACCTTGACCCGGATATTGTAGACCTTCTCCAGGTTACTATCCGTGATAACCTCGTCCGGCTTCCCCATATCAATGAACTCACCCCTCTTCATGAGCGCCACCTTGCTGGAGACCAGAAAGGCATGGTCGGGGAAATGCGAGGTCATAATAATGGGCAGGCCGCCGGCCGCCAGCCTCTGCACCATCCCCAAAAGCCTTACCTGGTTGCCGAAGTCCAGGTGGGAGGTCGGCTCGTCCAAAAGCAGCAGCGAAGGCTGCTGAGCCAGCACCCGGGCGAAGATGACCAGCTGCCTTTCGCCGCCGCTTATCTCGGTATAGGGCTTATCCCGCAGGTGATATATCCCCATAATCTCCAGGGCCTGCTCGGCAACGGCGAAATCCACCGGCTTTGGCGATTCCAGCAGGCCCAGGTGGGGTGCCCGGCCTACCAGCACGGCATCCAGCACGGTAAAGGGAAAGGCCGGCTGGTGCAGCTGCGGCACATAACCGATGGCCCTGGCCACCTCGGCCCGGGGCAGGCGGGATATATCCCGGTTATCCACGGCGATGCTGCCCTGATGCAGCCTGACCAGGTTGTTCAGGCACTTTAAAAGGGTTGTCTTGCCGCAGCCGTTGGGCCCGAGTATGGACATCACCTCGCCGCTTTCCAGGGAGAAGCTGATGTTCTGGAAACCGCTTGTCCCGCTGGTATCATAGTGGAATCCTGCGCCGCGCACATTAAGCTTCATGCCCACCCCCTTCCGCTCCTGCTGAGCAGATAGATAAAGAACGGCACACCAACGATGGCCGTGAGAACGCCAATGGGTATCTCCACGCTGGCCGCAACTCTAGCAATATCGTCAATAAGCAGAAGGTAGACCGCCCCCAGCAGCAGGCTCACGGGTAGAAGTACCTTGTGGTTGGGGCCCACCAGCATCCGGCCGACATGAGGGATAACCAGGCCAACCCAGCCGATGGTGCCGCTGATGCACACCGATGAGGCTGTCATCATGGTGCAGCTGACAATAACGATGGCGCGCAGACGGCCGGTATCCACCCCCAGCGCCATAGCCTCCTCCTCGCCCATGGCCAGCACATTAAGACGCCAGCGTATGAGCAGGAGGACAATAATGCCCACCAGCATCGGGATGGCCGCAAAAGCGAGGTCGCGTGTGCCTACCGAGGCCAAGCTGCCCATCAGCCAGTAGACAATGGCCGGCAGCTGGTTAACGGGGTCGGCCACGTATTTCATCAGGGAGAGAAGGGCGCCGAAGAGGGAGGCGATAGCCATGCCCGCCAGGATAAGGCTGAGGACGGCGTTGCCCTTGACCACACGGCTCACGCCGTAGGAGATGCCCACGGCCAAAAGGGCACTCGTGAAGGCCAGCACCTGGATGACGGCGCTATTGCCCGAGAGCAGAATGCCGAGGGCCGCGCCAAAACCGGCCCCCGTGCTGACCCCCAGTATATCGGGGGATACCAGGGGGTTGCGGAAAAGCCCCTGGAAGGAGGTGCCGGCCACGGCCAGGCTGGCGCCCACCAGCATGGCCGCCATTATCCTGGGCAGCCTTACCTGCATCACCACCGTATCCAGTATATTGGGCCAGGTGTGCTCTATGGGCACAATATGGGAGACCAGCACCCTGAGCACATCCGCCGGCGAGATGGGGTAGCGGCCCACGGCGAAGGAGAGGATAAAAAGCCCCACCAGGATAAAGGCCAGGATAACCCCGGCGCCTACCCCGCCGAGCCTCCCGGGCCGGACGGGGCTCGAACTTTTCGTGTCCGGTTTTACCTTTTCTACAGTAGTCATTTTCCCTCGCCCGGGTTGGCCAGCAGCCCCGCCACCTCCTCATCCGTCAGTTGATAGTGGCAAAAGTCGGCGTAGAACTCCCCAACCTTGGCCTTGAGGTCTAAAGATACGGTCTTTTCGGGATAGAGCTTGTTCACCATCCAGTACATGCCGATAATCTGGCCGGGGCCGGGGGGGCCATCAAACCAGGAGAAGGGATTATCCGGCCTGATGGTGACCCGGCCGCCCTTCACCGCTCTCAGCTGGCTAAAACGGGCATCGGTCATCACGGTTTGATAGAGGGCGGCCTGGCTGCCGCGGCCAATGATAATCATATCCGGGTCCCACAGGATAATCTGCTCAAGACTGGTCTCGGCCATGCCGTAGCCACTCAAGGCGACATCGGCCACATTCCTGCCGCCGCAGAACTCAAGAAGCCGGGTATGCATTGAGCCGACGGGGTCGGTGCTGAAGCCGTCCTTGCCCTCGGCGTAGTAAACCTTTACCTTATCATTATCCGGGATACCAGCGACAATGGTACTGACATAAGCCACGGCATCTTCATAGTAGGAAATAAGTCTTGCCGTTCTGTCATGCACCCCCAGGAGCTCCCCCAAAAAGCCCAGCTCTTTTGCGTAGTCAAGCAGAAAGTCACCGGCATCAACACCCACCACCGGGATACCGCCGAACTTCTCCTGCCTTTCCTCAATGGTAGCCTTCACGCCTTCCAGGATGATGTCCGGCCTGGCGGCGATGAAGGTCTCGTAGTTTCCGGTCTGGGTGCCGAACCACCCGCCGATTACCGGCAGCTCCTGGTATTTTTCTGGCACCAGCGGGGGGCTGCCGTTGAAGGGAAAATTCAGGCCGGCCAGCTTGTCCGGGGCGAGCATATAGACAAGCTCCGTCTCCACCCCCCCGGTGGCCAGCACACGGTTGATGGTCGCCGGTACAGTAAGCTCGCGGCCGTACATATCGGTGATGGTCCGGGTGGCAGGCTGGGATATAGTTGATGTTGCCCGGCCACAGCCGAGCAAGCCGGCTATCAGCATAAAGCCGACAAGCACCAGCGGGATAATCTTCTTCAGTTCGGTCCCTCCTTTTCCTGGCAGAACGTTCTACCTTCATTCCGTCGTCAAGGGAAAAGGAGGGTTAAAGCAGGGCAAAAAAATAGCGCCCTCTTTGCCGAGGCGCGCTATTCTAAAATATTCCGAGTCCACCCTCTCTCCTTTTCCATTCACGGGAAACACCGCCGTTTCCAGCGATGCCGTCGAGACTTTTCATCTACCGGCTGTTTACCATGGATGACTCTTTAGGTAAAACAGCTTCGGAGAAATCTGGATATATACTAGCACAGCCCTCTCCCCGGTGTCAACCGGGGGAAGCCGCACTATATGGTAACACCATCACAGCCCATGAGGGCACCCCGGCTAGCGCTTCCTTTCCACGACGGAGAAGCCCAGCTTCTTGATTTCCTCAACCACCTTGGAGATGTCCTTTGTGTCCAGGTGAATCATCAGGTCATGCTTACCCACCTGGGGGAACTCGCTGACGAACAGGTTGGTGACACCTACCTTTAGCTTGTTGATGACCGAGAGCACCTTCTCAATGTCCGGGCCCTTGAAGCAGCTGATGACGACAATCCTGGCGCCGGGCAGGCCAATACCCAAGAGCGGGTTGAGAATCCCCAGAAAGACATCATTGGTCGTCGCGATGCCGATAACCCGGTTATCCTCCATAACAACGAGAGAGCCGACGTGCCTGGCCTGCGCCAGGGCTATCGCCTCCTCTATAGTCGTGCTGGGTGGCACCGTGACCACATCGCGGTGCATAACATCCTTAACGGTGATTTTGTTCAACAGATAGACAAGCTCGTTGACGCTGAAGGTGGTCAGCTGGGATGGCCCCATCTTATCCAGGTCATCCTTGGTCACGATACCTACCAGATGGTGCCGGTCAATGACCGGCAATCTCCTGATATCGTGGGCATCCATTATCCTTCGCGCCTCAGCCAGGGAGGTGGTGCTGGGTACGGAGACCACATTGGTTTTCATGACATCAGATATAAGCATAGCAACTCCTTCAGACCATTTATTTTGGTATGCCGGGGTAACTTGTCACCGAACCAAACGATGTGAAAAAATAATACAACCCGCCCCTGATTTTTGTCAAGTCACCCCAGTTGGAAGTGCGGCGGGCGACAAAAATACCCCGGAGACGTAAAAGCAAAATGCGAACATAATTGCACAGATAGTGCACGGGACAGATGGCGAACAGATAGAGAATTGAACAGATGTTGACAGTATAAACTGGGTTTGCTACAATCCCCTAGACATCAATATCCAGAGAGAGCTTGCGTCATGAAGACAGACTTGCGCTATGCCGACATTGTTTTCCTAAATGGTAAGGTCATCACCGTAGACAAGGGCTTCTCCCTTTGCCAGGCAGTAGCTGTGAAAGACGGGGTTATCGTAGCCCTAGGCAAAAACGGTGATGTCAAGCCGCTGGTCGGTAAAAAAACGCGGGTCGTTGACCTCAAAGGCAAAACGGTTCTCCCCGGCATTAACGATTGCCATACGCACGCTGCCCTCTACGGGGGGACGCGGCCGCCCCTGATGTTGGACCTGACCTACCCGACGGTAAAATCCATCAAAGATATTGTCAAGGTAGTTGCCGAGAGGGTCAAAAACGCCCGGCCCGGGGAGTGGGTCAGGGGCTTTGGCTGGGACGAAGGCTATCTGGAGGAATGTCTTCAGGATAAATCCCGCCACCCCACCAGGTGGGACTTGGACGCGATATCCCCGAACAATCCCGTCTGCCTGGGGGACTTTTCGGTACATACCCTCTGGCTCAACAGCAAGGCCCTGGCAATGGCGGGCATTACCAAAGACACGCCGGTACCGGTGGGCGGTGACATCGTCAAAGACCCCAAAACAGGCGAGGTCACCGGCCTTATCAAGGAGTTCGCCGCCCAGGCGCCGGTGATGAAGGTTATACCCCCGTGGACGAGGGCGCAGAAGCAGGCGGCCATACTTTCGGCCATCAAAGAGCTCAGCTCGCTGGGCATCACCAGCATCACCGAGGCGGCGCTGGGGCCTGGTGGTGTGGGCTACCAGGGGGGGCTGCTGGACTCGGAGTGCATCGGTGTCTACAATGACCTCTACAACGGTGGTGCCCTGAATATGCGTGTCAACATACTCTACCTCTTCGGTGAGTACGGGGCCTGCTCCTACAAAGACTTCCAGCAGATTATACCCGCCCTAGGCATACACTCCGGCTTTGGGAACGAGTGGCTGAAGCTCGGCGGGGTCAAGATATTTGCCGACGGCATCCCCCCCACCAAGACCGCCTGGATGAGCGAGGACTATGTTGGTGGCGGGCGGGGCAGCCTGGTGGTACCCGGCGCTACGGAAGAGGCGCGCCAGGCAGAGCTAGATAGGATGATAGGTCTGGCCCACCACTACGGCTTCCAGGTAGGCGTCCACGCCATCGGCGACCTGGCGATAGCCGCCACCATAGATAGCTTTATCAAGGCCGAAAAGACCGAGCCCAAGGGATTAAGACACTACATCATGCATGCCGACTTCATCTCCCCCGAATACGCCAGGCTCGCGGCCCAGAACAATATTGCCGTCTGTGCCCAGCCCGGCATCCAGTGGACTCTGGCCGACGCCAGCTTAGCGCTGGTCGGTGAAAAGCGGGCGGCCCAGCAATGGCCATATAAGACCATCCTTGATGCCGGCGCGCGTGTCACCGGCAGCTCCGATACGCCCTGCATCGCCCCCCATTGGCTACAGGGTGTACAGTCCGCAGTTTTAAGGGAGTCCAAGGCCACCGGCAAGGTCAACAATCCCAACGAGCGCACCAGCCGGGAGCAGGCCATCCGCATGTACACCATAGAAGCCGCCTGGCAGGACAACATGGAGCACCGCAAGGGCTCCCTAGAGGTAGGCAAGCTGGCCGACCTTTGCGTGCTGGGGGAGGATATTTTAAGCGTGGAGGCGCACAGCATCAAGGATATACCCGTGATGATGACGGTGGTCGGCGGGCGGGTGGTCCACGAAAGCGGTGATTTTTAGGCCCACTTGGGCTTATATCAGCGGCATCGGGTAGGGTCAATATGAAAAGGGCGAACAGTATTTGCCCGGTTAGGTAAGGAGGTGAACTATAAGAGGAAGACAGTATGAGAGTAATACTTGGACCAAAGTAGAACTATCTACTAGAGGCATATTAATACTTAGGGGGAGAAGATGCATAAAAGAAACATTATAATCACCGTCCTGGTGGGCATCCTGCTCATGGCCCTGGTGGTACCGTTTGCGACAGGGTGCCCCGCGCCGGCGACCACCACCGTTACCACCACGGCCACGGCCACTACCACAGCTACGGCCACCACCACGGCCACAGCTACCACTACCGTCACACCCACCCAGGCCCCGCCGAAGGTCATCAAGATAGGCACCATCATGGGCATCACCGGCCCCTTGAGCGTGCCCAGCCTGGCCTTCAACCGCGCCTGGCTCTTCTTTGAGGACAAGGTCAAGGAAGAGGGCGGCATCCAGATAGGAAATGACCGCTATGTATTCCAAATTATAAACGAAGACAGCAAGGGCACGGCCGAAGGTGCCAGCATCGCCGCCAACAAGCTGGTCTCGCAGGACAAGGTTAAATACATCATTGGCGCCATGCTTGAGCCGGAGGTAGCGGCCATCTACCAGGTCACCAAGCCCGCCGGCGTCTTCTACGGCATGGCCAACGTCAATATACCGGGGCATGAAGTTGATGTCAGCCCGGACAAACCGCTCCAGGTCAGGCTATCCATTGATATACCCACCACGATACCAACCGACCTGGACTACATCCTCAAGACCTACCCCAATGCCAAGAAAATCGCCATCGCCGCGCCCGATATTGGCTACGAGGGGATGATTGCTGACTGCACGAAGGATGCCGAGGCGCGCGGCATGAGCGTAATCTTCACTGAGAAGTGGTCCTGGGGCACCACCGACTTTGTAGCCACCTACCAGCGCGTCCTCAACTCCAAACCCGACATCATCCTCGCCATGAACAGCGGCCAGGCTATGGACCAGCTGATGGCAGCCCGCCAGCTCGGCTTTACGGGTCCCTTCATCTCCAACTCGCCGCTGGGTGCCGATGTCTTTGTCAACGTGGTAAAGGACCCGGCCTATTTGACCAATGTCCTGGTCAACAGCCCGGACATTGATGTACCCAACGCCTTCATGAAAGACCTGATGGCCCGCTGGGCTAAGAAGTACCCCAATGACCCATTTGTCTCCGACGCCATCCACTCCTTTGACATGCCCTGGATTATCGCTCAGGCTATGGTCAAGGCCCAGAGCATTGAGCCAGCCGCGGTGCTGGCCGCCTTGGAGACCATGACGACTCCGGGCGATATCACTACCAGCCTCGGCCCCGGCTACATGGGCGGGAAGGCAAAGTACGGGGTGAACAGGGTGCTCTACCGACCGTTGCCGCTTACCGTCATCATGAACGGCAAGATGGAATTCATCGGCTTCTATAACCCGTAGCAGTAGGTTTAATGTAGGGCTTTACCTTGTTTCAGATAGGAGGGGGCCGGTCCTAAGGCCAGCCCCCTCCTGCTGGGACCCAGAAATTTAAGGAGATAACACTGAACTTCTCCATTGATATCTGGTTACAGGCCATCGCCAATGGCCTGGCTTTGGGATGGCTCTACGTGCTGATGGCCCTAGGCCTGACGTTGATGCTCAGCATTATGGGCATCCTGCAGCTGGCACATGGCGAAATCTATATGTTTTCGGCCTATCTTGTCTTTACCCTGTACAATAACTACCACTTTAATCTCTATCTGGCCATTTTCACCATCATGATATTCATGGGTATCGTGGGACTACCATTAGAAAGGCTCCTCTTCCGACCTCGTCCCAACCGCGACCCGGTGATGGGTTCCATCGTCATTGCCACCGGCCTCACCCTGATTCTAACCAGCGCGGCGGTGGTGGTCTTTGGTCTTTACCAGAAGAGCCTCCCCCGCCTGCTCTTCGGTTCCTTCCCTATTGGCGGCGGTGGTGTCCCCCAAGACAGGGTGCTGGCCATTGCCTTCTCCTTGGCCGCCTTCCTCTTCCTGTACTTCTTCCTCAAGAAGACGAAGCAGGGACAAGCCATGATAGCCAGCGCACAAAACCGGGAGGGCTCCTTCCTCAAAGGCATCAACCCCAACCAGATGTCCATGCTGGCCGTGGCGATTGGGTGCGCCCTGGCGGGTCTGGCCGGGGGCCTGGGCGGTTCCATTCTCCGGATTGAACCCATGATGGGTTCACTACCCATGATTAAAGGCCTGGTAATTATCGTCCTGGGCGGCCTGGGGAGCATCCCCGGGGCCTTAGCCGGCGGGATGATACTCGGGCTTATTGATGGCATCGTACCTGTTATTTTCGGCTCGGCAGTGGCGGCCATAGCCCCCATGATTATCGTCATAGCTATCTTATTACTAAGGCCGAGGGGTATGTTCGGGCATGATTAGAAATAAAATTGCGAAATTATCCGGCCTGGCGGCAATAGTCGTCCTGCTCCTTTTCCTACCCACGATGCTATCAGGCAACCAGTATCTGGTGTCTGTCCTGTCGCTGGCCGCTATTAATATCCTCCTGGTCGCCAGCCTGCGCAACGTCTTCCTCATGGACCAGATTTCCCTGGGGCAGGTTGGCTTCTCCTTAATCGGCTCCTACGGGGGTGCCCTGCTGGTCATGAAGGCCGGGCTGAACTTCTGGGCGGCTCTGGTGTTGTGCGGACTCCTGTCGGCAGTCGTAGCCCTGCTTCTGGGGTACCCCTTCCTGAAGGTAAGAGGCATATACTTTGCCATACTGACCCTGATGACGGCGGAGGCCTTCAGGCTGGTGGCCTATTACTGGAGGGAACTAACGGGGGGTACGCTGGGCCTGGTAAATATACCACCGGCCAGCCCCATGACGTTGCCCTTTATTGGCACCATCAAATTTGATATCGTGACCAATTACTACTATATTGTCATCATCGTCGTCCTGATATGTCTCTTCATCCTGTACCTTTTGGAGCGTTCCCATGTCAACTTCAGATGGAGAGCCATCAAGGACGCGGACGAACTAGCCCTGTCCGTGGGGATTAACGTTATCTGGTATAAGATGATGAACTTTGCCATTGCCTGTTTCTTTGCCGGTATCTCCGGGGTCCTGTTTGCCTTCTTCCAGCGCAACCTGAGTGCTGATGGCGGCTCCCGGTTTGGCATCACCATGTCCATCTACCTCTTGGTTTACATGGTGGTCGGGGGGCATAAACACTTTACCGGGCCGATTATCGGTACCCTGGTGCTGACCATCATCTCCGAGTTAATCAGGCCGATGCAGAACTACAAGGACATGGTTATTGGCTTAATCGCCATCCTGGTGATGATCTTTATGCCGAACGGGCTTTCGGGCCTGCCGTCCCAGATAAGGGACTGGTGGCAGCAGAGAAGAAGCCTTAGGCCGACCAGCGAAATAGCCCAGGGGTCCGATAAGGAGACGGTCGGGCCATCCTGAGAAGGCTAGCAAGTCATTAAGGGAGGTTTCTGAGATTGGCATTTCTGGAAATTCATAATCTGGATAAATACTTCGGCGGTCTGGCAGCGGTCAATAACCTGGACATGAATGTGGAACAGGGGGAAATCGCGGGCTTAATCGGCCCTAATGGCGCCGGTAAAAGCACCGTCCTCAATATGGTCGGCGGCACACTCCTGCCGACCAAGGGCGCCATCTTTTTCCAGGGGGAAAATATCACCAACTATCCGGCCTATCGCCGGGCCCGGCTGGGCATAGCCAGGGTCTTCCAGAGGAATGCCCTCTTCCGCAGTATGACGACGATAGAAAATGTATTGGCGGCTTCCTATCTCCATTCCAACAAACGCTTTACGGAGATATTCCTTAAAAGTGCCGCCGACCTGAAGCGCGAGAAGACCCTCTATGACAGGGCTATGGAGCTGCTCAGTTTTGTGGGATTGCAGAAGCAGGCTAATGAGATGGCTACCAGCCTGCCCCACGGCAATCAGAGAGCGCTCTGTGTGGCCATGGCCCTGGCCTCCGAACCCAAGCTACTACTGCTTGATGAACCCGTAACAGGGATGAACGCGGAGGAGATAGCCGCGATGATGGGCATGATAAAATCCTTAAGAGATAGTAAAGGGATTACCTCCATTGTGGTCGAGCATAATATGAGGGCCGTGCTGGGGCTATGTGAACACACCGTGGTGCTCAATTACGGGAAGAAGATGATGGAAGGCACACCCAGAGAATGTGTTGACGACCCGAGGGTGATAGAAGCCTACCTGGGGGCAGAAACAGATGTTATTTGAGATTAAGGATTTAAAGGTTCGTTACGAAGGTGCCGAGGTCTTAAAAGGCATATCGCTCAACTTGGAGCTGGGGGAAGTAGTCACCCTTATCGGCTCTAACGGGGCCGGCAAAACAACTACCCTGCGGACAGTCTCCGGACTGAAGAGGCCCTTCGCCGGAGAGGTATGGTTTGATGGTAAAAGGATTGATGCCAGGTCGCCCCAGGATATTGTCAAGATGGGCATCACCCATGTACCCCAGGGCAGGGGCCTTTTCCCCTACATGGCAGTTCACGAGAATTTAAGACTCGGCGCCTTCCTGAGACGGAACCGGGAAGAGATAAATAAAGACCTGGAAGGGGTGCTGGAGCATTTCCCCAGGCTGAAGGAAAGAAGCAACCAGCAGGCGGGCACCCTCTCCGGCGGGGAGCAGCAGATGCTGGCCATTGCCTCCGCCCTGATGAGCAAGCCCAGGCTGCTGCTGCTTGATGAGCCTTCCACGGGCCTGTCGCCCATCATGGTCCAGGAGATTGCCAAAATTATCGTGGCTATCAACAAGGGCGGTACCAGTATCCTGCTGGTAGAGCAGAATGCCCGTCTGGCCCTCAAGCTGGCCCAGAGGGGCTATGTCCTGGAAACAGGCAAGGTCGTGCTCAGCGGGCCGGCCAGCGAGCTACTTTACAGCGAGCATGTGAAGAAGGCCTACCTGGGTAAATAGCCTGACGCCTATCTCCTCCCGCATTGCCCTGCCCACTGCCGACGATGAGAATAAGGAGTCATAAGCGATGGGAAAAGAAATATTTGACCTTAAAGGGAAGGTGGCGGTAGTTACCGGTGGCGGATCCGGTCTCGGGCAGGTTTTTTGCGAAGCCATGGCCGAGTTTGGTGCCGATGTTGTTTGCGTAGGCCGCACCGAGGAAAAACTTAAGGAAACGGTCGCTAAAATCAGGCCTTACGGACACCGTACCCTGGCTATCAGCGCGGATGTAACCAAGCAGGCTGAAATAGAACGAATGGTAAATCAAACCGTACGAGAATTGGGGGCCATAGATATCTTCTTCGCTAATGCGGGTATCCGTGAAAAAAGCTTCGTCATGATACATGAAAAACCGGTGGCAGATTGGGATGACGTGATGGATGCCGACCTCAGGTCTGTTTTCCTTCAGATGAGGGCCGTTTTCCCGGTAATGATGAAGCAGAAAAGCGGCAGTTTTATTACCACATCATCAGCCGGGGGGGTATGGCCTCTGGCCCAGGATAGATGGGTCTACACACAAACAGCCTATGCCACCGCCAAAGCCGGCCTCATCATGTTGACCAAGGCGGCGGCCAGGCAGTACGGCCCCTTCGGTATTCGGGTGAATACCATCTGCCCGGGGTATCACCGTACGCCGCTGACCCCGGCGAATGAGGTAGCATCACTGGAAAAGATGATATCTAAACTGCTGCCCCTGGGTAGACCGGGTATGCCGGAAGAGATTAAGGGATTGGCCGTGTGGCTGGCTTCAGGGGCCTCAAGTTTTGTTACCGGCCAGATATTTATTGAAGATGGTGGCTATCTCGCCTGATGAAAGGGAATAAACCAAGGAGGTGAACCATGGCTAACAATAAATACAGCAAATACGTCATCACCCAGCCCAAGTTCGTCACGGAGCTGGCGCACCACGACCTCACCAAGATTTCGGGTTTCACCTTTCCCGATGAGGTGTACCTGGACAAGGATATCCTGAAAGAAGCCAACCACTGGCTGGATATCACCTGGATCTGGGACAAAACTACCCCCCAGGAGCTGCCCGGCCTTCATTCCCATAAATTTGATGAAATTGTCCTCCTGGTCGGCTCCAACGCCAAAAATCTGAGGGACCTGGGCGGGGAGGTGGATTGGGGGATGGGCGCGGGCAAAGATGCCGAGACCTACCACCTGACCTCAACGACGGTAATCTACGTCCCCCAAGGTCTGATGCACGGCCCCCTAGTCTTCAAGAGGGTGGACAGGCCTATCCTTAATATTGCCATCGGCATCAACACCAACCAGTACGCCTAAGACGCATCAACAACACGCCGTAGCCCCACAAAATAGCGCCGTACCAAGGAGGCTATATGGCGGGCGAGGAGGGCTAATATGGATAGGCCAAAGAGAAGGCTAAAGGTAATTGAGGTTGCGGGCACGCCTCATGAGATGGGCCTCCAGTACGGTGCCCAGTGCCAGGAGATAGACAAATTATTTGAGATACTGCGCCAGGCCGCCGGCCTGGACCAGGGCGCCGCCCTCCTGGCCGCCGAGAAATTCATCCCCTACATCCAAGGGTATTCGCCCGATATCATGGACGAGCTCAGGGGCATCGCCGAAGGGGCTAGGGTTGACACGAGGCAGGTGGTCTTCCTGAACATCTGGTACGAGCTGGGGCTGCGTGGCTTCGCCGGCTGCACTTCCTATGCCGCCAGCGCGCCGGCCACCAGGGACGGCGAGCTTATTGCCGGTCAGAACTTTGACCAGATGCCCCAGATGGAGGGGATGCTGGTCATGCTCAAGATGAAGCCCGCCCAAGGCCCACGCATCCTGGCCCTGACGATGGCGGGTATGGTCGGGCTGATTGCCATCAACTCGGCGGGGGTGACCGTGGACGGCAATTTCCTGGCCCACCGGCAGTTTACGGGCTTTACGCCGGGCGTCCCCCACATGATATGGCTCAGGCAGGCACAGGCGAGCGTCAATATCGGCCGGGCCTTCGGGGCTATCGCCGGGGCGAAGCGGTCAGGGGTAGCCGTCAACGCCCTGCTGGGCAGCCGCCAGGGGGACATCGTGGATATTGAGGTAACGCCGAACGACCTGGGCATACTGTACCCCAACCGGGGTTTCATCACCCACAGCAACCACTTCTATACGGAACGCCTCAAACCGTATGACATGATTGGCGCTATCTATCCTGATTCCATCATACGCTCCCAGAGGCTGGCGGAGCTCATGGAGAAAAACCACGGCAAGATTTCCGTAGAGGTCATGAAAGGGCTTTTGCAGGACCATAATAACCACCCCGAGTCCATCTGCCGCCACCTGGACCCCGAAATCCCGGCATCATTACGAATGAAGACCGTAGCCAGCATCATCAGCCACCCCAAAGAGCAGAAGATGTATATCGCCTGGGGCAATCCTTGCGAAAATGAATATCTGGAGTACCAGTTATAGGAGCGTGCTATGTTGAAGGACTATGACCTCAAGGACAAGGTGGCCATTGTCACGGGGGCAGGCAGCGGTATCGGCAGGGGTATCGCCCTCACCTTCGCCGAGGCCGGGGTGGATGTCGCCGTGGCCGCCCGGACGAAAGAGAAGCTGGAGAAAACGGCCGAGGGGATACGCAAGCTGGGGCGCCAGGCCCTAGTCATCCAGGCGGATGTTACTAAAAAAGCGGACGTGCAGAACGTCGTCGCCCAGACCCTCAAGACCTTCGGCAAGATTGATATCATGGTCAACAACGCCGGCATCGTTATCCTCAAGCCGGTGGTCTATGTACCAGGTATGAAGCTGGAGGGCTGGGAGGTAGCCGATAGCTGGGATACCCCCCTCTCCGAGGAGGAATGGCACCGGGTGCTGGATACCGATTTGACCAGTGCCTTCCTCTTCGCCCAGGCGATAGGGCCCTACCTGCTGGAGCGAAGAAAGGGCCGGGTTATCAACATCAGCTCCAATAGCGCCGAGCTATCCCCACCCTACTTCTCCTCCTACTGTGCCGCCAAGGCTGCCTTAAGCATGTTCACCCGCTGCCTGGCGACAGAATGGGGTCCCTACAATGTCACCGTTAATGCCATCGGGCCGGGTAGCGTCCTCACCGAGCTCAGCGCCCCGGTGCTCAACGTCCCCGAGAGGAAAGAACGGATACTCAAAGCCGTACCCCTCAAGCGGCTGGCGGAACCGAGGGAGATAGGTTTACTAGCGGCTTATCTGGCCTCGGATGCCGCCGGCTATATTACCGGCCAGACCTTTTTCATTGACGGTGGGCAGGTCATGCGGGGCAACGGCTTCTAGCCGCAATGCTGGCTAGGCCTGGATTTTTTCAAAGAGATAGCTACCTACCCCAAGCAGAACGGCGGCAATCACCGCGACAATCAGCAGGTCGGTGCCGAGGCTGAAAGTGCCGGCGCTAATCAGGGTATGGCGTATACCATCTACCCCATAGGTAAGCGGGTCAATCTTGGCTACGGCGTCAAGGACGGCGGGCAGGCCCTGGAGCGGAAAGAGCGCCCCGGAAAGGAAGAAGATGGGCATCACCAGAAAGTTCATAATCAGGTTGAAGCCCTGCATATCCTCAATCCTTGAGGCAATGGCAATACCCAGGGAGGTAAAAAGCAGGGCAACAAGGAAGACCATCAAAGCAGCCACGGGCAGCAGCATCGGGTTCTGAACCTTGAAGCCGATAATGAGCGACAGGACAAAAACAATTACCCCCTGAAGTGAGGCCACCGTAGCCCCACCCAGCGTCTTACCCAGCATTATCTGTAGCCTTGGCACGGGCGCGACCATAGTCTCTTTCAGAAAGCCGAACTGCCTGTCCCAGATAAGGTCTATGCCGGAAAATATGGCGGTAAAAAGCACACTCATCATAATGATGCCGGGGACCAGGAACTGGATATAGTTGCCGGCGCCGGCCTGCTGGAAGACAGGCTTGAAACCAAAGCCAAAGACAAGTAGGAAGAGTAATGGCTGGCCCAATGCGCCGATAATGCGCGAGCGGGCGCGGAAATACTTCTTTATCTGCCTTAGCCAGAGTATATAAATCGTGCTCATGAGCGCCTCCTCCACATTCTCCCCCTTGACCTCATCTGGTCAAGGGGGCCAGCTTCTTCTTCCCTAATTTTGTGCCCTGTGAGACTAAGGAAGGCATCCTCAAGGGAAGCGGACTTAGTCTGGGCCTTCAGCTCTTCAGGGGTACCTATGGCAATAATCTTGCCATAGTCAATAATGGCAATCCTCTGGGCTATTCTCTCGGCCTCATCCATATAGTGGGTCGTAAAGAAGACCGTCATCTCCTCCTTCTGGTTGATGTCCCTGATATAGCTCCAGATATGGTTTCGGGTCTGCGGGTCCAGCCCGAGCGTTGGCTCATCCAGAAAGAGCACCCTGGGATGATGCAGCAGCCCCCTGGCTACCTCCAGCCTTCGCTTCATGCCCCCGGAGAAGGTCTTGACCATGTCGCCCCGGCGGTCCCATAGCTCCACGAACTTGAGCAATTCCTCGGCTCGCTTGTCCCGGATATCCTTCGGGATTTTATACATAATAGCGTGATACTGCATGTTCTCCAGGGCGGTCAGGTCATCATCCAGGCTGGGGTCCTGGAAGACAATGCCAAAGGACTTCCTTACGGCATTTTTGTCCTTCACCGGGTCGTGGCCATTAACCGTGACATGACCGCCGGTGGGCGATAGTAAAGTGACCAGCATCTTGATGGTGGTTGATTTCCCCGCCCCGTTAGGGCCCAGGAAGGCAAAGATTTCCCCCCTCTTCACCGTAAAGGAAATGCCGTCCACTGCGGCAAAATCATGGAACTTTTTGGTGAGGTTGGAAACCACAATGATATTACTATCCTGACTCAAGGCCAACTTTTACACCCCTTTCTTTGCTTCGGTAGAAGTGGCCTTCACCGCCGGAGGCCGAAACACCGACTTATCCTTTCACACTATAGTTTATCAGCTATACTATTTATATTCTAGCATATAAGCCAGTACCCGTGCGGGCTGCTACTCATATTGACCCCATCCCCCTGACCCCCTTCCCCAAGGGGAAGGGGGAAGGAGTTTTAAGAGGGGGCTTCGCCCCCTCTTCGCAGGCTACCCCCCCTGGGGGAGGGAATAAAGAAAAGGGGAAATCCCCTATGAAACTACCTAATTGGGGGGTGGTGAATAGAACTGCGGGCTAAGCCGTGGATGATGCAGGGCGGCGTGGGTGGGAATAGATAACACCCGAATAGGGCGGGGTGCACATGGGGTGGACTTTAACACCCCCTTGAGGGAGTGAATAGAAAAAAGAGCGGGTAATACTACTCGCTCTTATCAAGCTATTATAAGAGGGAGTTTGAGGGGCGCTAGCCCCTCATTATAAACCTTCCCCCTCCCTTCCCAAGGGAGGGGGACAAAGGGGGTGGGTTGCAAAAACCCCGAAGGGGGCGAGTTTTCCCTAGGGTTATATGCTATAATAGCAGCGAGCGTTATAGTGAATACTCATCCGCGCAGGTGATGATGCCAGAGCCAACTCTGTCCATAAACGCAGAGCACCTCGCCAAGAGCTACGGCCCGATAAAGGCGGTGGACGACATCAGCTTTCAGGTCAGCCGGGGCGAGGTCTTCGGCATGCTGGGGCCCAACGGCGCCGGCAAGACCACCACCGTGGAGATACTAGAGGGGCTGCGCCCGATGGACTCGGGGCAGGTGACGGTGATGGGCATAGATGTCGCCAAGACCCCCGACCGGATAAAGCAAAGAATCGGCGTACAGCTACAGTCGCCTTCCCTGATGCCCTTGCTGAGAGTTGAGGAGATACTGGACACCTTCGCCGGCCTCTACCGCCGCTCCCTGCCCACAAGCCAGCTGCTGGAGATGCTTTTCCTCCAGGAGAGCCGCAAGGTGCTCGTCAGGAACCTCTCCGGCGGCCAGCAGCAGCGGCTATCCGTAGCCATAGCCATGGTCAATGACCCGGAGATAGCCTTCCTTGATGAGCCCACCACCGGGCTAGACCCGCAGGCCAGAAGAGGGCTCTGGTCAGTGATTGACAATATGCGCCAGAAGGGCAAGACCGTCTTTCTGACCACACATTATATGGAGGAGGCCGAACGGCTCTGCAACCGGGTGGCCATCATTGACCACGGCAGGATTATTGCCCTGGACAGCCCCGAAAACCTCATCCACAAATACTTTGAAGAACAGGCCATCCAGTTTGAGATGGAACACCCACCGACCGAGGCGGCGCTGCGGCAGCTTGAGGGGGTCAACAATGTCGCCATAGACGGGCACGAGGTCGTCATCTACTCCAGCCAGATACCGACCACGATGTCGGCGCTGCTGCAGCTCGCCGAGAAGGAAAAACTTACCCGCGAGCTTAAGGACCTCCACGTACGCCAGGCGAGCCTGGAAGACGTGTTCCTCAAGCTAACCGGCAGGAAGATAAGGGAATGAAACCATTTTACAAACTCACCATGGCCGCCTTCAAGCAGTT
>Ga0315280_10001639_pt1 | contig 38014 bp, 31 predicted proteins | sample YL17G06_40_MG_FD_203697 | JGI IMG/M metagenome (GOLD analysis project Ga0315280, IMG submission 203697) | Sediment microbial communities from Yellowstone Lake, YNP, Wyoming, USA - YL17G06_40 | ecosystem: Environmental > Aquatic > Freshwater > Lake > Sediment | place: USA: Wyoming | collected... | reverse complement strand
TCCAGCGGCAACAGGATTGGGAATTGAGTATCATCAGCAACATCTCCTTCCGCTACAACGTGTCCGCTTTCAGGACGCTGCACCGTACGCTACACCGAAATCAAGAATATTAAAACACGCTCTCAGAGAACTCCCTATTCCCTATTCTCTTATTTCGGGACAATCGGCAGCACCCAAGGGTGGTCGGGCGGAAGAGAGATCGTTTGATCGCCGCCGTCAAGCTCGCCGGCGGAGGTTTTCTCGCCGGTGTACGGGTCCAGGCGGGTGATCGTGTATTTCTTCTCGCCTGCCAGACGCAAGGTTAGCGCGCCACCGTTCGGGGCGAAAACGATATATTCCCGTCCCGGGTCGGCCAGACACCACGCCTGACCCTTGAGAACAAAGTCCTGGTGCGGTTCGGCTCCCCACCAGCGGGTGGTCTCGAAGAAGTCGCGCAGAATCCGATAGCACTTCCAGCCGGGTGGCTCAGGGTCCCATTTGATCAGGTCCCATGCTGTGTTGGAATAGTAATAGGTGCAATAGCCCCCGGCGCAATAAATCTCCCACGTTCGCCGCAGCACTTCCTGCCAGTCCTGCATGACTTTGTAGGTCGGCAAGCTCTCCACACCGCGTTCGTAGCCGTATTCAATGTTATGGACGGGCCATTTGCGCATGGCGCGCTGGGCCAGAATCGTCTCTCCCCATTTGGAGTGCTGCTGGTCCGAACGGAAATCCAGGATGTTGTAGTTGCCGTTGTCATAATTCCGGTTGTCATCGTGCACGGTGAAGAGATTTCCAAAGGCATCCCACTTCTTTATCTTTGTGATGAGGTCGAGTTTGTATTTCACATCCTTTTCATTGTGCGCCTCCTTGGAAAAGTCCCAGGTCACATTGGGATAAGCCGCATAGCGCGCAACGACGTAGCGATAGTAAAGATCATCTTCAGGCGATCCGTTCGGAGGCCAGCGAACCATTTTGTTGTAAACGCGCAGCATCAGGTGAGCATTGATCCCCTTCTGGTAGAGGTAATCCACGACACGGTCGTAGTGCTGCCAGAAGGCAAGATTCATGCGGCTGAAATCGTGTTTGTCGTTAGTCCCTTCCCAAGGGTAAATAGGCGGAGGCCCAAAGTCCCAGGCATTCCTGGTGCCCGATGACCAAGAGCAATCGTGGGCGTAAATGTTTGTGACGATGGAGTTGAAGCCGCGCTCGGCCAGCAAGTCCACGAACCGCCGCAGATTGGGCAAACCGGCATCTTTCGCATCGAGCGCCCAGAGCCAATCGCACTCGAAACCGAGCAAGAAGAACCGCCTCCCGTCTTCGAAAATGAAGTGGTAAGGGTGTTGAGGATCAACGCGCAATCGTCCGTGAACAAAGGGCGACGTGTTGGCCACCGCCTCGACTTTGCCCGTTTTGCCGTTGAGAAGCGGAAGGTTGGATGCCGTTCGATAGGTCCACGTTCCGACGAGTGGCGGAGCGAACCGGATCACCCACGTCGTTGCGCCATCGCAGAACCCGAGAACCTTCATCGTCTTGCCTTGGGGGCCAACAAACTCGGCAGAGAAATCCGCCCGGAATGGATTTCCCGACACGCCTTCGGCGCGAAACTGTAGATCGGTCGGATGATATTGCTCGACCTTGGGAACCGCCGGCTCTTGCGCGCCAGGCGGGCCTGGCAGAACAAAGGCCATCATCATGATATACGCTGTAAGTGTCCGCTTGTTGTTAGGCATTTTCTGTCTCTCCTTCGATCGGCAAATTGTTGTTTTGACGGTTCAGGTCGCTTTCCTGTTCGCCGGGTTCGTTTCTCGCCTCGTCCCCTAGGAACCAGTTTTCGAGATAGATTTCGACGCTGGCGATCTCGCATGGAAGTCTCGTCCCCTGCTCTCCCAGCTATTGGGAGTGTATCCGGCGAGACCTTTCGTTTCAACCCAGTTCTTGATCCGCTCCCAAAAATCACAAAAAGAAATGCTTGTCGGTCGCAAGAAAGACGCTGCTGGTAAGAGCGTGTGTGAAAAGCGTTTGGGATGTTCCCGACACTGTTCGTAGTTCCCGCTTCAGTGGGTCATTGGCGAAAAAACGGCCTCCCAAAGGCAATACTGTTCACTTAAGGAGAAATCTCGACGTGGCATGTCCGCCTCGGGCGGATTGCCCATGAATCACGGGCTGGAAGCCACAAGCGTTTAATGGTTTTCAGCCGCCCCGAAGACGGCTTGATCCTCGTTTGCACCCGGCTTCAGCCGGGGTGAGAAAGACCCTTCCTCTCCCCCTGGAGCATGCTTCAGCATGGCTTCTCCTCTGCGCTTCAGCCATCAGCCGGCCTTTGGCCAAAGCCCGGCTCAAGCCGGCTCTTCGGAGGAAAAATGGTTGCCTTGCACCCCGGCTGAAGCCGGGTGCAAACCCGGCGCATGCCGAAGCCCGGCTCATCAGGATCTGAGACAGACCCTCATGCTCAAGTGGCCTGTTCATAGGCGCAAAACCATGTTTGTCAATTCTCAAGCCCCACAAAACCATTAAACGCCATTGGCTGGAAGCCCGTGCCACCTTGCTTAAGTGAACAGCATTGCTCCTAAAGGAGGAACTACGAACTTCTCACACACGCTCTAGGAACGTTGGCGCTGTCTTCGGCGTTCTTTGCTTTGTGCCGTAAATGTGATGCCCTAACTTTTTTCATTGATGGTCGGCAGGGCAAACCGATAGCATTGGCGTGGTCGAGTGGCAGGCCATCGAGAAAACTGCGAGCGGCGCGCTCGTTGACATGGCCGCAGCGATTCGGCCAGGGAGATATTGGAATTGGACAAGAACCAACCGTCCGGCGATCGTATCGAACTGTCGGTGATCGTTCCCCTTTTCAACGAAGAGGAAAACGTCGAACCGCTCTACCGCGAGCTAGCCGAGGTGGTTGGCCATCTCGGGCGGCGCTACGAGATGTTGTTCGTGGACGATGGGAGCACGGATCAGACGGCCGAGCGTCTGCGCCGCATTGCCGCCGACAATCCCAACGTTCGCATCATCCGCTTCCGGCGGAATTTCGGACAGACCGTAGCGATCAGCGCCGGTATAGATTATGCCCGCGGCGAAATTCTTTGTCTTCTCGATGGCGATCTTCAGAACGATCCGGCCGACATCCCGCGGCTGCTCGACAAGCTGGCCGAAGGTCACGACGTGGTCAGCGGCTGGCGTCGCCGGCGCTGCGATCGCTTCCTGACGCGCCGCTTGCCCTCGGCCGTTGCCAACTGGTTGATTTCGTGGATTAGCGGCGTGCGACTGCACGACTTTGGCTGCACACTGAAGGTCTATCGGCGCGAGGTCCTCAGCGACGTGCGGCTCTATGGCGAGATGCACCGTTATCTTCCCCTTTACGCATCATGGTATGGCGAACGCATCACGGAGATTGAAGTCAACCATCGCCCACGCCGTTTTGGTCACTCGAAATATGGTCTGGCGCGAACGGTGAAGGTGATCCTCGACATGATCGTTTTTGCGTTTCTGTCTCATTTCGCGCGCAAGCCGATCTATGTCTTTGGCGGGTTCGGCCTGATCATGTTCTTCCTGGCGTTCCTGTTTGGCGGCTACTGGTTTTGGGAAAAGTTTCTGAGGGTGCCGAGCCTCAACCGCCCCGCCCTACCGCCGTTGGCTGCCGGCATGATCGTGGTTGGCTTCTTGGCAATCTTCATCGGGTTGCTGGCGGAGATGAACACACGGATTTACTACGAATCGCTGCGCAAGCCGACGTATTCCATCAAAGAGATGATCGGTGGAACGGCGCAAGACCAGAAAGGCAGCAGAGAGCAAGGCATGCCGTGACGCGATCGTGAAATCCGGCGCTCTCGCCGAGCCGCAAAGTTGCAGCGTATGATTCCCTGGCGGGCGCCTTTGCGTGAGAATCAGAGGGCACCTTGATAAGATATGTTTCGTTATCTTCTCGGCAGAATCGTTCAGTGCGCCGTGACACTTTGGGTCATTGCGACGGCGACGTTCTTTCTCTCCAAGCTCATTCCCGGTGGCCCATATGATTCCGACAAGCTGCCGTCCGCCGAGGTAAAGGCCCAGATTGACGCCTACTATCGGCTCGACCGTCCCGTCGCCGTTCAGTATGTGCATTGCCTGGGGCGGCTGGTGCAGGGCGATCTCGGTCCGAGCTATCGCTTCCTCGATCAACCCGTGCAGCGTCTGATCGCGCGCCACTTTCCACCCTCAGCGGTTCTCGGCCTGCTCGCACTGGCGATTTCGCTCGGCCTCGGTGTGCCGCTGGGCGTTTATGCCGCGTTGCGTCAGAACCGGCCGGGCGACTGGGCCACGCTCGCGCTGGCAATCGGCGGTGTTTCCGTACCCAATTTCGTCCTGGGAACCGTTCTGCTCTACGTCTTCGTCCATCGTCTGGGGTGGTTTGAAATCGGTGTTGTCGAGGGACCCCACCTGCCAAGCCTGCTCCTTCCGGCCCTGACGCTAGCCGGTTTTTCGCTGGCATTCGTCACTCGAATGACGCGGGCGAGCATGATCGAAGTGCTGCGCCACGACTATGTGCGAACCGCGCTCGCCAAGGGCCTGCCGCCCCGGCGGGTCGTGTGGCTCCACTCGTTTCGCAACGCCATGCTGCCGGTTCTGACTTACCTGGGGCCTCTCGCGGCGGCGCTCCTGACGGGCAGTTTCGTTGTCGAGCACATTTTTCATATCCCAGGCCTGGGCGAATTCTTCGTCCAGAGCCTTGATGACGACCCTCCGGTGGTCCTGGGCGTGGCTTTGTTCTATTCGTCGCTTCTGATTGTTTTCAATTTGGCGATTGACCTGCTGTATGGCCTTGCCGATCCGCGAATAGCCATAGGAGCGCGGCCGCAGAGATGAAAGGACATGGCACGGCGTGGCGAAAACTGTGCCGCAATCGGGCGGCGCTTGGGGGCGTGGTCTTGCTCAGCCTGTTGGCGGGAGCCTCTTTGCTAATCCCGCTGGTCTGGCCCTTCGACTATGCAAGCGGCGACCTCCGCGAGCAGTTTCGCCCGCCCAATGCGATTCACTGGTTGGGAACCGACGAGTTCGGACGCGATCAACTGGCCCGCGTACTCTATGGGCTTCGCTTGTCGCTTCTCGTGGGTCTTGTGGCGGCGGCGATCAACGTCATCATCGGCTCGATCTATGGCGGAGTGTCGGGTTATCTTGGCGGCAAGACCGACGACGCGATGATGCGCCTCGTCGAAGTTTTCTGCGGCATCCCATTGCTTCTGGTCGTAATGCTTTCGATGGCCGTTTTCGGGCGCGGGCTGATCAACGTTTTCTTGGCGATTGGATTGGTCTATTGGCTGGGCATGGCCCGGATTGTTCGCGGCCAAGTTCTTGCTCTCCGCGAAAAGGAGTATGTGGAAGCGGCCCACGCGCTTGGTGCTTCGCCGGTTCGCCTCATCTTCCGCCACCTCCTGCCCAACGCCCTGGGCATTGTCATCGTGGCAGGAACATTGCGGATTCCCGAGGCGATCTTCATCGAAGCCTTCTTGAGTTTTGTTGGCCTGGGCATCGCCGAGCCGCGCGCCAGTTTGGGATCGCTTGTCGCCGACAGCCTGGGCAATCTGGGATTGCAGCCGTGGCTGCTCCTTGGGCCATCGCTGGCGATCAGCGCGCTGATGCTGGCGTTCAATTTCGTAGGCGACGGCTTGCGCGACATTTGGGACCCGCGAATGCGAACTTGAGGCTACCGGGCCCGTGTATTTGGCACAGCTCTTGCGGGCCCCAACATCCGGTGGGCGGGAAGCAGGTTTCCAGAAACGGCAATAAAATGCGAGGGAAGTGCCGACTTTTCTAAACATAGCCCGCCGTAAAGTCTTGTGAGATTTGCACTTGCCAGGCGCAGTGAATCTTGAAATTGAGCGCTTGTTTTCCCTGCCATTACTTTCCATCCGCGAGGTGGCCAGAGCCTCTCTTTGGATGGTTTCTCGTTTCTCTTTTTCAAATCGAAAATGGACTTGAATGTGATAAAAGAGATTGTTACACACCAAGGGCAGTTCGCTGAAAAGACCGCAAAAAAGATGGGGGCGAGTGATACGCTTGCAGTTGCGGTCAGTCGTAACATCCCCATGCAGCAGGTGAGGGGTGATCAATGAATCTTGAGGTGTTGATCCAAGGGGCCATCAAGCACAATGCTTCGGACATCCATCTCCTTCAGGGCAACCCGCCATTTCTCCGGATCAACGGGTCATTGACGCGAGTGGACGGAACTATCCTCGCGCGCGAAGATGTCGAAGAGGTCGTCACGCAGATCGTTCCCGCGCGAATCGCCCACCTTTTGGAAAGCAACCGCGGTGTGGATTTCTCTTATCAATTTCGCAACATGGAACGATTCCGTTGCGTGGCGTTCTATGAGCGGGAGCGCCTGGGAGTGGCCATGCGTTGCATTCCCATGAAGATTCCCACGCTCGACGAACTGGACATGCCCAATGTGTTGAAGTCCGTTGCGCGCATTCACCGTGGGATGGTCCTGATCACCGGTATTACTGGCAGCGGGAAATCCACAACGTTGGCGGCCATGATTCACCATCTCAACAGTCTCGAAGCGCGTCGGGTCATCACGGTCGAGGACCCAATTGAGTATGTCTATCAGCCCATGAAGTGCATCATCAGCCAACGCGAGGTGGGCGACGACATCCCCGACTTCGCCATGGGGTTGCGCCAGGCCATGCGCATGGACCCCGACGTGATTCTGATTGGCGAGATGCGCGACCTCGAAACCATTCGCGTGGCTATCAAAGCGGCCGAAACCGGCCACTTGCTGCTGAGTACGCTGCACACCACCGGCGCCGTTCACACGATCCAGCGGATCATCGGCCACTATCCCGACCAGGAACACGATCTTGTCCGCGAGCAGCTGTCGCTCAACCTCAAAGCCTCCGTCACGCAGCGACTGCTCAAGAAAGCGGACGGCAGCGGGCGAATGGCGGCCCAGGAAATCATGATTGTCACCGACGTGATTGCCAAACTGATCCGCGACAACCGAATCCCCGATATTTTGCCCATCATCCGCAGCCGGGAAGCCGGGATGCAAACGTTCGATCAGGCCCTGGCCGACCTTGTTCGTGCCGGCAAGATCACCTTCGAAGAAGGCAAGAAATACTGCGAGGATTTCTACGCCTATCGCCGCTTCATCCAGGGCGTTTCGGCCTCCAGCGACAAGGGCTCGATCCTGTCGGCAAGCTAAGCCGCGATCCGGTTTCGGGTTTTAGGTTCGACGAAATAGGAAACCAAAGATTTCGCAGATTACACCGATTTTTGTTTGGTCTGATCTGTGCGATCGGTGCAATCTGGGGTTCGTGGCTTTTCCTGAAACCTGGAGGTTGTAACCTGAAACCGGCAATGGATCTCCTGATAGATTCCCACGCGCATCTTACGGACAAAGCGTTCGCGCCCGATCTGCTGGATGTTCTCGAGCGCGCTGCGCTGGCGGGCGTTGACCGAGTCGTGACTGTCTCCGAATCGCTCGATGATGCTGAGCGAGTGCGACAACTCGCCTGCCGCTACGACATGCTCGTCGCCACGGCGGGCGTTCATCCCCATCGCGCCGACTCGTGGTCGCGGCAAAACGCGCAACAACTCGAATCGCTCCTGCGCTCGGCTGTGTTCGCCGCCGTCGGCGAAACCGGTCTCGACTGGCACTACGCCTCTTCCTCGCGGGAGAACCAAAAGTCGGCTCTGCGCGAGCAAATCCGGCTGGCCAAGGATTTTCTCCTGCCAATCGTTCTTCACTGCCGCGACGCCTATGAGGATCTGATCGAGATTCTTTCTGCCGAGGCGCCTTTGCCCGCCGGCGGGGTGGCTCACTGCTTCTGCGGCACAGCCAACGACGCGCGCCGCCTTCTCGCACTGGGCCTGTATGTAGGAATCGGCGGTGTCGTCACTTTCCACAAGGCAGACCATTTGCGGCAAATTGTGTCCGAAGTCATTCCGCTCGACCGTCTGTTGCTCGAAACCGACTCCCCCTATCTTGCTCCCGAGCCGATGCGAAGCCGACGCAACGAACCGGCTTTCGTCGGCCATGTCGCCGAGGCGATCGCCCGTGCAAAATCAGCGGATCTCGCCACGGTCGCCCACCACTCACGCCAGAATGCAGCAAAACTTTTTCGCCTGGGACCCGAAATCCCGCCCTCGACGATTGCCTATGTCCTGCGCAACTCGCTCTATCTGAACATCACCAATCGCTGCACCAACGATTGCGTTTTCTGCGTTCGCACGCGAACCTGCGGGCTGGGCGACCATAACTTGCGACTCGAACGCGACCCTTCGCCAGCCGAGATCATTGCCGCCATTGGCGAAAACCCCGACTCCTATGACGAGGTTGTCTTCTGCGGGTTTGGTGAACCCACCTTTCGTCTAGAGACGATTCTTTGGGTCGGTCGCTGGCTGAAATCCAAAGGCGTTCGGCGCGTTCGTCTCAACACAAACGGCCATGGCAACGCCATACATGGCCGCTCCATTATCGGCGAGCTAGCAACGGTCGTGGATGCACTGTCGGTGAGTCTTAATGCCCCAACGTCGGCTGAATATGCCCGTCTTTGCCGCCCAAGCGACATGCAACGGTTCAATTTTGACGAGGTTTGCCGGTTCATTCATCAGGCACAATTGGCGATTGGCGAAGTTGTAGCCACCGCCGTTGCGTATCCAGGCGTGGACATCGAGGCCTGCCGCGAACTGGCCGAAAACCACCTGGGCGTTCGGTTTCGCCGCCGCGCCTATTAACCCTCGCCGATTGGTACGCATCAATCTTGCTTCTAATCGTAGGGGCACAACCCGCCTTGAGGCGGGCTGCGCCCTTACCACCCGATGCACCAACAAAGCCGACATGCATCCCACGCTGATGATTTGATGTTTTTCCTTGAATTCGCTTGACTTTTCAGCGCTGCCATTTTGAGCGTTGCGCGTGGTTTTGCCGGTTCCTCGTCAGGGATTGCTTTTCTGCGATTTTGCATGGGAAAGAGAAAAAGGGCGTAGCATGTTACGCCCCCACGGGACTCATTTTGCGGGTTGAAACTGATGGCGAATAAGGTAAGCGAGACTTTCTACCCTCACAACGAAATCGAGCTGCACTGGCAGAAATACTGGCTGGAATCGGGCATGTTCAAGGCGCCGACGCACCCGCGCCGCCCGAAGTATTATGTTCTCGAGATGCTGCCTTACACCAGCGGCAAGCTTCACATGGGCCACGTTCGCAACTACTCGATCGGGGACGCGGTCGCGCGCTTCCAACGCATGCGTGGCCAGGATGTGCTCTATCCGATCGGTTTCGATGCGTTTGGACTTCCCGCCGAAAACGCGGCGATCAAAGCGGCCCGCGCCGGAAACTGCGCGCTCGATCCCGACCGTTTCACCCGCGACTGCATAGGCGAGCTGACGCGTGGTTTGCGCCGCCTGGGGTTCAGCTATGATTGGGACCGCTGCATCGCCACGTGCGAGCCCGAGTATTATCGTTGGAACCAGTGGGTTTTTCTCAAGATGCTCGAACGTGGTCTGGCCTATCGCAGCCGGGCCGCCGTCAACTGGTGCTCCGAATGTAACACCGTTCTGGCTAATGAACAAGTGGTTGGTGGCTGTTGCTGGCGTCACAAATCGCTGCCGGTCGAAATGCGTCAACTCGAACAATGGTTTCTGCGCATTACCGCTTATGCCGAAGAGCTGCTCGAGGGGCTGGACCGCCTGACCGGGTGGCCGGAACACGTGCGCACGATGCAGCGCAACTGGATCGGCAAAAGTCAGGGCTGTCTGGTGGATTTCCCGATCGAGGGGGAAACCCAACCGCTGACCATCTTCACCACGCGACCCGACACGCTGTTCGGCGTCACGTTCATGGTTCTGGCCCCGGAGCACCCACGGACGCTCGATCTCGTGTGCGGCACAGCCCAGGAGGCCACGGTGCGCGAGTATGTCAATCGCGTTGCCACCGAAAATCGTTTCTTGCGCACCGCCGAAGACCGCGAAAAAGAAGGCGTGTTCATCGGCCGCTCGGCCATCAATCCACTCAACGGGGAGCGAGTGCCGATTTTCGTGGCCAACTTCGTTTTAATGGAGTACGGCACGGGCGCGATCATGGCGGTGCCCGGTCACGACAAGCGCGACTTCGAATTTGCCCGCAAGTATGGCCTTCCGATCAAGGTTGTGATTCAGCCGCCGGGCCGGAAACTCGACGACGCTACTCTTGAGCAAGCGTATGTTGAGCCGGGTGTCATGGACAAGTCGGGGCCGTTTTCGGGCCGCGATTCCGAGCCGGCCAAAGAAGCTATTATCGCCTATCTCGAAGAGAAGGGAGCTGGCAAACGAGCGGTTCAATACAAGTTGCGCGACTGGCTGATCTCGCGCCAGCGCTATTGGGGCACCCCCATACCGATCATTTATTGCGGCCAATGTGGACCCGTCCCTGTGCCCGAAAGCGATTTGCCTATTGTATTGCCGAAAGATGTGGATTTTTCCGTCACCGACAATCCTGTGCGGTCGTCGCCGACGTTCCAGAAGGTCAATTGCTCGCGTTGCGGCCTGTCTGCTCGACGCGAGACGGACACGATGGACACGTTTGTGGACTCCTCGTGGTATTTTCAGCGTTACGTGGACCCGCACAACAACCAGAGACCGTTCGATCTGACGACCGATCAGGAATGGATGCCCGTTGATCAATATATCGGCGGTGTCGAGCACGCCGTTCTCCACCTGCTCTATGCGCGGTTCTTTACCAAAGTGTTGCGCGATCTTGGCCTGACCCGCTGCGACGAGCCGTTTGTCAACCTGTTCACTCAGGGGATGGTCTGCAAGGAGCACCACTTTCCCGACGGGACGGTGCGATCCGTCAAGATGAGCAAGAGCCTGGGCAATATTGTGGACCCCGATGCGATGATCGAGGATTACGGGGCTGATGCGCTTCGTCTGTTCATTCTGTTCGCCTCCCCGCCCGAGCGCCAGTTGGACTGGAGCGATCAAGGCCTCGAAGGGTGCTCGCGTTTTCTCAATCGCATCTGGCGGGCGTTTCAGGCGCGACAGGACTGGCTTCGGGCCGCCGTAGGGGCGCAGCACGCCGCGTCCAAGTCGGTCGAGGTCGCCGACCCCACTCCGGCCGAACGCCAGTTTCTTTTCTCGCTCCACGACACGATCCGCCGCGTGACGGCGGACATCTCCGACCGGTTTCAGTTCAACACGGCGATCTCTGCGCTCATGGAGTTTTTTAACACTCTCCAGGACTTTGCCAACGCGGAACACCTGGACGATGCCGAGTCGAGCAATGAATCCGGTCGCGCCCTTTACGCCTTGGGATTTGAGCGCCTGTTGATCTTGCTTTCGATCATGGCGCCCCACTTGTGCGAGCATCTCTGGCACGAAATGGGTCGCAAGCAGACGATCTTTCGCCAGTCGTGGCCAACGTGGGACGAGCGGTGGCTTCAGCGTGAAACGGTTGAGTTGGTCGTTCAAATCAACGGCAGGGTTCGCTCACACATCATGGTCCCATCCGATGGCGATCCTGCCGAAATCGAGCGCATCGCCCTGGCCGATGAGCGTGTCCGACGTGCGATCGGCGATGCCGAGGTCCGCAAAGTTATTTGTGTTCCCGGGCGGTTGGTCAATCTCGTCGTCGGCTGATCAAGCGCTGTCAGCCTGTGTGCTGGCCGGGCCAACAGTCTGTACCATAGCGGGAAAATCGCCATACGGCAGTAGATCATGGAAGATGAACCTCGCCGGAAATGGGCGGTCTTCTCGGGGCTCACTCGCCGCGAGCAACAAGTTCTCACGTTTCTTATTCTGCTGATTGCGGCGGGCTTGGCTTACGAACAATACAAGGGGGGGTGGCGTCGTGAGCAACTGACGCTCCATCGCGCCACCACCGGCGCCAGCGAGGTCGCACCGACTCCCGCTGTTGTTCGAGCGCCGCGCGGCAAGCAAAGAGAGTCCGTTACCACCGAGGCGGTCGAGGGGCCGCTCGATCTCAATCAGGCATCCGCCGAGCAGTTGGAGGGCTTGCCAGGAATCGGACCGGTTCGAGCGAAAGCCATCGTGCGTTATCTTGAAATCCATGGTCCCTTCCGGCGGATGGAAGACCTGAAGCAAGTTGGAGGCATCGGCGACAAGACCCTCGACACCGTGCGCCCTTACCTGAAGCCACTCGATAGCCCAACGACACCTGTGCCAACTGCCTGGCCCGCGACTCTGGCGGGCAAGAAAGCAATAGTTTCCGAACCGGCGCCACGTGCATCTTCGCCGCCCGAGGCCCCGCACCAGATCAATCTCAATACTGCAACCATCGAGGAACTCGACACGCTTGAGGGGATCGGACCTGCCCTCGCGCGACGAATTGTCGAGTATCGGCAACAACACGGCCCTTTCCGAACGCCAGCGGAGATCCAGAAAGTGCCGGGTATCGGGCCTCACGTTTTCCAATTGAACCGCGACCGGTTGACCGTAGGACCATCGCACCGATAGCTGTGTCGGCGGGGTTTTTCAGTGCATGGAAACTTCCAATGGACAAAAGGAGAGAAAGCAGGCGGCTTGTGCGCCATTTTGCTCCGGCTTGACGGGACGACAAAGAGTTGGCGTGTCGAGCCATCCGGGCTCCAAGGGGGCGTCAAGTCTGGACCGTTCAAAAGGGCTATCGCCATAAGCTGAGATAAGGTTTGCCTTAACGGAGAGATTGGGGAGATTTTTCATTGACAGCCCTCAGCCAAAGAACGAATAATTCATTGTGATAAGTAGCGTTGTGGGGCTTTTAGGCCTCTCCATTCTAAGAAAGGAAGTGAAGAAGAATGCTTGCTCAGGTTCGAGAAGAAAAGAGATTGGCATGGATGGGGGCGCTTGTCCTTGGCGTGCTGCTTTTCCTGGGTCTGGCCGCGCTGGGCGAGGCTCAGACAATGATGGAAATGAACACGGCCATGAGGATGAACGATACACTCACGGGAGCGGGAGGCGGTTATGCGCCGGCCCCAGCCGCCATGAGGTCTCAGTATATGAATATGCCCGCAATGGCAGCACCCGCCCCGGGCATGGTTCCCCCGCCTGGGCCAATGACTGCGATGGTGCCCGCACCGGCGCTGGCTGCTCCGGTTCCTCCGCCCGTCAAGAGAATCCTGGTTCTGACGGGTGAGCGCGTAACCTGCCACGTCATGCGGACGCTCCTGGAGGACATCCATTACGAGTACCGGCCGGAGTCGGAAAAAGGTGAATATTATGACGATGGGACCCATGGCGATCTTCAGCCCAACGACAACATTTACACCAATTACAGTGAGCGCAATGACGTGCTCAGCGCCGAAGCGAACCGTTTCAAACTGCTCTATATGCGAATGCTCGAGCTGTGTGAACAGACCAACCCGATCGAGTTCTTCCGCATTCCGGTGGCGACGGAGGAGCCGCTTTCGACACTGCCGCGCCTCAGCGATGAAGAGCGCGACCGAGACGAAACGTTTCTGCGTCAGTGGCACTCGCAGTTCTTGAAGATGTATCGCCAGGACGACGAAGATCCCGCCAGCGACTTCTATCCGATCTTCGTTCCCAGTCCGCCGCGCCTGCCCGAAACACCGGCTCCGCCGAACGACCAGTACAACATGAATGCCTATGCATTGGATGCGATGATCCAGCAAACCGTGGATAGTGCCGTCGCACCCGCCATTGAGGAGCCGACGCAGACCACGACAGGGGGTGGACGGGTTCGTAGCAGTTCGGGGGCGGGCGGCGAGAGCAGCAGCTATGTTAGTGGCGATCGGTGGGGGCAGCTGCGCCAAGACGCACGACGATACAGTTCCACGTATGGCGCCCAGAGCAGCCGATACTTCCGTTGAGAATGGCGGCAGATCTGATCCCGAGAAGATGGAATGGCGCAAGAGGGCAAGGCACTTCCCAAGGGGAAGAAGAAATCCGGATCGGGGGAACGCGAAGTCCTGTTGCAGGATGCGCGGTCGCTGCTGAGTTTCTGGCTTCGCACCCGTGAATACCTGCTCATGGCCTTTCAGAGCGACCCGATCACGCGCGAGCAGGAACAGGCATTTCTCGAGCTCAAGAGCGAGACGGCACGCAGCCAGCGTGTCGTGGGCGGCAAAATGCCCGAAGATTTGAAGTTCGGGTCGGACAAAATCACGGACCTTTTGCGCCAGGCGATTTCGGTTGCTCACCTGCGCGGCCTGCCGATGGCGGACAAGCGAGGCCTGGTCAGCACCTGGCATGTGGCGTCGGTCATGTTGCATCGTGCGGTCGGAGCATTGGAGTTCATCAACGAAACCCAACAGGAAGTCAAACGCCACAGAGTCGGGCCTCGTGGGATTCGTGCCATCAAATCCGAAGCCGCCGCAACGATCCAGAAAAGCAAAGGGCCCATGATCATTGGGGTTATTGTTATCTTCGCGGTTGCCGCCGCACTCTACTATTTCCTTTTTATGGCAAGGTAGAAGCCATACGTGCCAGAACCATGTGGAGCAGAACCTGAAGACTCAGGATACGGTCCGATGATCCATGGCGAGCGGAGCTGAGGTAGAGGAGGACAGCACCATGATCGCGAGCAACCGATGGCTGAAGATGGCGGGAACGCTCTTTCTGATTGCGATGATGGCACTGGCGGCTGGCTGCGGGAAACAGCGTACCAAGCTGTATTTGAGTAAGGCCGAGAAACTGCTGAACGAGGCCCGAAAGTTCAACGCCGAAAAGCACGTCAATGCCGAATACCAGCGCGCGCTTCAGCAACGAACGCAAGCCGAACAACTCATGCTCGCCAACGACTTCAAGCAGTCGGTTCCCGCGGGCCGCGAAGGCGTCCGCTTGTCGCGCGAGGTCCTCGCCACGTCCATGCGGATGGAGGCCACCAAGCAAAAGAACGAGGCCGATCTTGAAGTCAAAATCATGAACGATAACAACGGTGCCAAGGAGGGTCCCGACCTGTACCAGAAAATCATAGATACCCAAAAGAAGATGAACGACAGGTTTGCGAAGGAACGGTGGGCGACGGTGATCGAGTTGGCCAACGACATCAAACAAAAAGTCACCCAACTTCTGCTTCGTTTGCAGCAGATGGCCAGCGCCGATCTCGTCCAGGTGGAAGCCGAACATAAGCGGTTGATTGACGAAGGCGGACAGACCCACGCGTTGATCTATGTCCAGCGCGTGGAGCGCTTGATCACCGAGATTCGAGACACGATTGACATCAATCGTGTCCCGCCGATCAAGAGCTACCTCCGGGCGATGGCTTTGGCCAAAGAGGCCATGAGAGACGCCCAGGAAGGGATTACCGAGACCAAGAAAAGGAAATGCGAGGGACAGATTGAAATCATCCAGACCAACTTGATCAAGGCAAAGTCACTGAAAGCGGAATACTTTGTTCCCGACCTGTGGAACGCGTGCAGTGACGATTTCTCCAAGATCATAGACAATTTCTGGAAGCAAGAATACGACTTTGTGCTGACCGCCGCGGCTCGACTCAAGGACCAGGTGGACGTGCTAATCTATCAGACTCGCCGGGAGTCGGCCCGCTATCAGCGTGACCGGTTGGCCCAGCGAATTGCGGAGCTGCGCAACAAGGGGGTCGAGACGTATCTTCCCGGCCGGATCGGCCCACTCGATAAGGCGCTCGAGGAGAGCGATGCCCAGTTCAAGAAAGAGGCTTTCGAGGATGTCGAAAGCGTCTGCAAATCGGCTCAGATCGAAGCGGACGAGATCATGAAAACATTCCGCGCCCTGGCCGACGAGTGGATTCGCAAGGCCCGGGGCATTGCCGATCGTGCGCGAAGCGTGTTCCAGGAAATGGAGCGCGTGTTCCGCGAAGTTCATCTCACCTATACCAAGCCCATAGACCAGGCGCTCGAAGACAACAAGCAGACGATCAAGGCCGATTTGGCTCGTCGTCTGGCGGATGCCCAAACCCGCCTGGCTCTTGGAGAAGCCAAACACACAGCCGAAGAATACCGCGACACGATTGAACTGTGCCGCAGTGTTCAGGACGAAGCGACGAGCATCATTGCGACGGTCTATAACGTTGTCGCTCACAATGTCATCAGTGAGATTGGCGATGAAATCAGCCGTTACGACCGTGAAGGTGCACCCGAATATGCCCCGAAAGAGATGGAACTGACCAAGAGCTTGCTCAAGGAAGCGATAGATTTGCGTGACAAGGTGCAGTATCAGGAGTCCGCCTCGAAAGCGGCTCAGGCACGTGCCCAGCTCGACGTGACCATCCAGGCCATTGAAGTGGCGGCTGCCCTGGCGATCGAAAAAGCACGAGGCGCCGTCAAACAGGCCGATGAAACTCGAACCGCGGAGCTTCGCCCCGACGACTATCAGCGCGTCCAGCAATACCTCATCGAAGCGAAAAGCCAGCTGGAAACGACGCGCCTGAAAGATGCCATTCTTACCGCTCAACGTGCCGAGAACCTGATCCGAGAGGCTTCCCAGGAGTCCGCTCGCACGTGGGCGACGCAAACGCTCAAACAGGCCGACACGGCGCTGGCGATAGCCAAGCAGTCGGGCGCCGACATCCACGCCGCGCAATTGTTGCGTGAGGCCGGCGAGGATGCCTCCCAGGCTGGCAAGGCTTTCGCTTCCGCCGAGGACCTGATCGGCCAGAAGAAATTTGATGATGCAACCAAGAAGTTTGTCGAGGCTAAGAATCTGGCCGTTCAGTCTGCCGAAGGTGCTCAGCGCGCGAAGTTTCGCCTGATAGACGATGCCGACGCGGCCGTTGTCGAGGCGCGTTCCTATGGCGCGTGGCGTCATCAATTGCCTGCAATGACCGAAGCCATTTTGGTCCTCAACCAGGCCAAGGAGGAGATGGCGGCGGGCAGGTATGACCAGTCGCACAAGATGGCCAAGCGGGCGGCCGAGGAGGCGGCCAAGATCACAAATGCCTCGAAGGGCGAAACGTTCCGGACGCGCTTGGGCGTGGTGGATAGCCTGGTCAACGAAGCGACCCGAACCGGCGGGCGCTATTACGAGCCAACCCTTCTGGCTTCTCTGGCTCGCGAAATTGACAAGATGCGCGAGCAATACAATCCGGAGGCCTTCGACAGCAGCGACAAGAAAGTTATTGAGATCGAGACCCGTCTCCAGGGAATTCTCGAGACGATGCCCAATGTGGTAGCCGAATGGATTCGTCATCAGAACGAACGATTGGCGACCGTCGAGAAATCCGAGATTCCGCCGAATTTTGCACCACGCATTTCCGATGCCAAGAAGTTCCTGAACTATGCCGAGTTGGATTTCAAACATGGAAAGTATCGCAATTCCTATGCGAATATGGTCAGTGCGCGGCGCCTCGTGGACGAACTCGAAAAAAACCAGGCCGAGGCTGAGTACAGTCGTTCGGTGCGCGAGGTGCTCGATGAACTCAAACAGGCGATGACCGAATTCGATCACTATCTCTCGCTTGATCCCAAGACGCTCTTGGGGTTGATCCATGGCCCACAGGGCGATAGCCAGTTTGTCGCCATCGCGGGCAAGGCGAAACCGGCCGACTTTCGCCAAAGGATAGACGGGCTCATTGTCAAACTTCAGGCCATCAAGGCGCCGGCGGGCATGGCAAGGATCCACCAGGAAACGACCGAGATGCTCCATTCGGCCCGCGCCGCTGCCATCAATTACGAGAGACTTTCGGTGCTGGGTGAATTCGATGAACCAACCAAGCGCGAGATTATCCAGAGAGCGTACGACCTCATACAAACGGTCCGAAACCGTAGGGTGGAACTGGAAAAAGAGCTTCTGCCGACTTCGGCAGCCACCATGAAAAGCTAAATCCGGCCAGCGAGGATAGGGCGGATGGCAGACTTCATCTTTTCGGCGGCGGAAGGTTACTTCATCTACGTGGTCGAGGTGCCGGTCGTCCTCGCCATTGTTCTGATCTGCATCTATATCATGTATTCCTTGAATTTGTTCCGAAAGGAGTAATCCCGAGCAACAGGGCTTATTGGGACACCCCTACAGGCGCGGGAGCGGAAACATCCCTATGGCGAAAGAATTCAAACACGTCAAGGCGGGTAGCGCCGAGGCCGCGCGCCTGGAAAAGCGAATCGCTTTCGTCCAGGAATATATCAAGCTGTGGCGCCAATATTTTCAAATGTTCAGCGAGGGATTCGAAGACCGCAAGATCCTCAAGCGCGACGAAGAGGAATTTGCTCGAATTCTCAACAGTCTCGCCCACCACCACCACCGATTTGCAGCCACGGTCTATCCCGAAATGAAGGACACGGATGCGATTATCAAACTTCTCTGCGAGACCGTCAGTCTTTCCCATCTCAAAGGCATGTCCGAGGCACAATTGAGCAAGGACCAGATTGATTGGCACACGGTCTTCATTGATATGAACAAGGCCCTGGGCCGCTTAATGAGCCATCGTCCCCTGGTATCCGAAGAACAGGCCGCGGGCAAACAGCGCGGCGGTCCGCCGCCTGAGCCGCAGGAAGCTGCGCCCCAGGAAACGCCCGAAGTTCAGGCTTCCCCCCCGAGAGGTTGACGACCTGACAGGGACGGCCTACAGCTTTTCCCCGGAAGTCCGCGCGCAGCCGAAGACGAAGACGGATTGATCCTCCATTTCGGATGGCTGCCATCTTGATTGAACTTCTCGCTGTCCTCATTATCGTCTGTTCACTCCACATATTGGTCTCCGGTTTCGAGCTGACGATTTCGCCGGTTGAAATTGTCGCGTGGGCTGTGGGGGGCTTGTTCGCCGTTTTTGGCTCTCGTTTCCTGGTCAACAAGATTGCGGAAAGTTGGACAGGTGGCCCAGGACGACATAAGCGAGGTCCGGCGGCCGAGGGGCTGGATCGCTTGCGCAAGGGTGACCTGCGGGGGGGCGAACTTCTGTTGCGCCGCTGCCTCGAACGCCATCCCGCGGATACGGAAACGCTGCGAGGTCTGGCCGAGATCGCCTTTCGTCGAGACGACTTTGAACAGTATCTTCACTATACGTCACGAATGCTCGGCCAACCGGATGAACTTCGACGCAGCGACCGGGTAGCGCTCTGCCATCGTCAGGCCGACGTTTGTCTCGAACGACTGAACGATCCGCAGCGGGCGGTTGAAGCTTTGGCTCGCCTCGAGGTGGACTATCCGGGAACAACCGATGCCCTGCGAGCGCGCCAGCGCATCGAGCGAATTCTCTCTACTTCGACGACGAAAGCGGATCGGGATGTCTGATCCATTGGGGGTCGGGGTGCTCAATTCCTCCTGTTCTCCCTATCACCTCTTCTGCGGCAAGCGCGCTCTCATCCCACGTTCAACCTGGCGATTCTTGGCTCGAAGGCGCCGGATCAGGAAGACATAGCGTGGGATTCCCAAAAGTGCGGCAAGAACAATTTTTCCCGGCGTAAGAGCCAGGGCCAGGAATACCATAAATCGGTTCCAATACCACTCATTGGTCGCAACAGTTGGCCAAAAAACTTGAAGAAGGAGTGGTTGATCAACATCCGGTTCGGGTGCGAAAAGGAAAGCGATCAGCAAATAGATGCCCCAAGCGAGCCAGTAGTATTTCCATGGAAAGGCTTCAGTAGCCCAAGCGGGTCGGAACCACCAAACGGCGACATAGGGGCCCAACACCATAGGAATTGCCAGTATCCAACAAACAACCAACTGGCCCGGCGAGACCGAGAACTCGCCTTCGGGTTGGACGGGTTGGTCGCCCGGCGCGCGAGTCCAGCCGCAAACCGGACAGCCGCGACGGAGATCATACGCGCAGCCAGCAATGGAAACCTCTGTCCCGCACTTTGGACACTTCATTGGAAATCCCTCCGCCAAACACCGTGTTCTTTTCTATAGGTATCCAGTGGGATGAAACGAAGCGTAGTATTCGTAGCACGCCTGCCAAGAATCTGCTGAGGATCGAGGTCGTCGCAGTTGCCGCAGGGCTAGCGTGGTATCGGAGTCGGGGTCTGGGTAACCGTTCGTTCGACAAAGGCCTGCGTTGTGAGTGCCGAGACGCGGTTGCCGCCTTCCGCTCTGGCGCGTTCCAAAGCCTTGTTGGCGCGTGAAACGAGAACGTCCACTGTGTCCGCCGCATAAACGTCGGCTTGGGTGACACCGATGCTGGTCGTCACTGCGAATCCCTCACCATGACAGGCAAACTGCCTTTCGGCAACACGACGGCGCAGCCGGTCGGCCACCCGGCCGGCGTCATCTATCTCCGTCGTGGGCAGGACGATCAGGAACTCCTCGCCCCCCGAGCGGCCGGCCGCGTCATACTGGCGACAGGATTCGGCGATCAGACTGCCCACGGACCGAAGGACACTGTCGCCGGCCGCCTGACCGAACTTCTCGTTGATCTCACGAAACCCATCAATCCTGACGAGGGCGCACGAAAGCGATTCGCCGCTTCGCATCGCTCGGTTCAACTCCGCTGAGAGCCGCTCGAGGATATGTTGGCGAGTTTGCAGACCTGTCAGTTCGTCGGTTTTCACCAGCTGGGCGAGTTCCTGCTCGCGCTGAAATAGCGTCCTCCCTGGCTGATAGCCAACCGCATGGGCGACGACCGCGAAAATCCCGAGCGTGACCAGTCCAACCGGCGCGGCTACTCCCCACTGTCCGACCGCCAATAACGATCCCGTCGCCGCACTGCTCACGACCAAACAGACCAACAAGATCAACGACAAAAGGAATTGCTTGTGAAGATTCGATTTTTCGGCCACGGCGCTTTCCCTTCCTCAGGGCTTGTGGGCAATCATGCGAATATTGACCCGTTCACCCCGATCCATTTGTTCGCGCTCCGGTCCACTTGGGTAGAATTGTCGAGATTCTTCCCACATCTCCTGGATTTCGATCTCAACGAAACCTGCGGCATCCAACAATTGCTGCCACGCGAGAATCCGGAACAGTCCCACGGGATCCTCCTCGCCCAGATTGGTCATTTTTTCCGTGATCGCCTCACACTCGAACCCGAAGCGCCCTCCCTGCTTCAAGACGCGAAACGTCTCGCGGATCACTCCGATCTTATCGGGTATTCGGTCCAAGGTGGCCTGACTGATAGCGGCATCAAACACCTCGTCCTCAAATGGCAAATGTTCGGCGTCGGCGATGTGGAAGGAGACGCGTGAACGCATTCCCAATGCCGCCGTTCGAAGCATCGCTTCGATAATTCGTTCAAAGCGGTGGTCCACCCCCACGACCGTGGAGCCAAATGTTTCGGCAATTTGCCTTGCCGGTCCGCCGATGCCGCAACCAATGTCCAAAACCACATCGTTCGGACCCAGCGATAGCCGCCGGCCCATCTGCTCCGTCGCTTCGGCGCCGCCGATGTGCCATCGCTCGTTACGCAATTGGCATTCGCTTTGCGCCACAAAACGTTGAACGCTGTACACATAGTCGTCCGAGACGATCTCATTCACCTCGGCGAGAAATTCTTCCGGTTGTAGGATCTTTTTTTTCAGCAACGCATGAAGCAAAGCGGCTTGTTCTACCCGCGCCGAATGCAAGGCGCTCGAAACCCACTCGGCTTCCTCTCCGAAACGCGCTTCCACACTCGTTCACCCCATTGCCGGCTTATAGGAAAGTCCCGCTCCTTAGATAACGCCCCTATAGGACGGCGCCTGATGAGATTCAACTCCAAAAATCTTCTGCATGCTGAAGCTCGAAACTTGAGACTCAAAACTCGAATGCGTCCTCCTTACGTCTCCTTTTCTTGCGCCTTGGGATAGCGGCGTAGGATGACCAACCGCCGTTCGCGATTGAGATCATTGAGGCGGTCGCGAAGGGCAATCCACGGCTCCAGGACTGATACCTGATAGGCATTGCTATTGGCAACGTAGATGGAAGTAGCGTCGCTGGCGAACGAGAGATCCTCCATCTCGACCCCCGAAGGCAGTTCGATCTCGTCTTCGATCTCTACAAATTCACACTCGAAGTGAATTCGCCGTCGGAAACGGATCGCGGTCCGCCTCTTGCCGGTGATCAGAATCCTCTGAAGGATACGACGCACCCAGTTTGCTGTCCATCGTCCAATTGTCAACATGAACAGACGGAGAAGAACATAGCGCCAAGGTGTGGGCAAATTGGCTGGCCGGCGTGAAAAAACTCCTCTGATCTCGTACTCACCCTCGCTCCGACGCTCGATCCGGTGGGCGGGATCCACGAGGTGGGTGACAACGACCTGCCCATCGCGCGTTCGGCCAATCGGTCCGGTGTCGCTCAACAGGCAGCCCTCACGGTCGAAGACCTTGATAACGCCCCCCTTACCGAGGTTGGCAATGGCATGGTAACGCGCCGTCTTGCGCACGACCATCCTGGCTTGAGGCCAGTAGCGCTCATAGGGCGGACGATCCTCGAGCGAACCCGACCGCGCATCGGGGTCGTGGTCGAGATAGGCCTGAAGGTAATTGTAAACGTAATGGCAGACCAGCCGGTTATCATCGAGATAGCTGCGCCGACCGTTTGCCATCCCGACCAAGAATGCATCGGCGATCCGACCCGCGAGTGGCTCGATCGGCGCCAGCAATTCGAATCCGTGCGGATAGAAATGATACGTGTTGCGGCTGCCGTATTCTCCGCCGTAACTCCCGTCGGGGTGAACAAAGTGGGAGGCAAACTCGACCGCGCGGCGCAACGGCTCGATGACGGTCGCGTCGCCGGTCAGCGCATGATATTTTGCCAGGTAATCTATCGTAAATGTATGATAGCCGGGATCAGCGCCCTCGTATTCCTGAAACCAGCCTTCCGGCGACTGCCAACTCAAAACGAGGTCGCGCCTTTGTTGAGCCGCGCGCAGATACCTGGTTTCGCCCGTCATTGCGCCAAGCATCGCCAGACACAGCGCGGCGAGTGCCTGATGGTTCGACAGCCGCCCCGACTCGTTGTGACAAATGAGCCAATCGCCACGGCGGCAAAAGAACCCCAGGAACTGCGGCTCGTTGAGATCGAGCAGCCGATAGGTCTCCGCGCAGGCGTAAAGCGAAAACACCATCGCTCCCATCGCCCGCTCGAACGGGAAATAGTCATCGCATGTGCCGTCGCGGTGAGACGAGCGAAGCGCAAATTCGATCGCCGCGATCGCCAATTCGCGCAACCGTTCGCGCCCACAATAGGGATTGCCCGGAAAGGGATAGCGATAGACCATCGCCAGCGGCAGGCCGAACTCCTGCGACATTCCACACGGGAAGTCGGCCACCCGATAGTGCCAATAGGCGCGATCGAACGAGCCATAGGTCGGGCTGAACCGGTTGCGGTCCACCAATTCGAGAAGCGTCGGAATATAGGCAAGCGCATGGCGGACGTAAGTTTCGGGATCGGGCCGCCGGATTGCCTCGCACGGCGCTTGGGGACGCTGTCGCTCAAGTCGCTCGCGAAGTCGCGCCAACGTTACTTCTCTCCTCGGCTGGGTATTCTCTTGGTTGGGCAATAGACATGCCGACCTCAGCCGTCAACCGATTTCCGAATCGAGGGATCGCCCTTTCAAGTTTCGGATTCCAAACATGCCGCTAACGCTGCATCCTGTGCAACTTGGCACTTGCGTCTCCGGCGGAGAAGTGACACAGTGCGCGCCGGTTGGTCGTTTCATCCAATCCATCGGCAGCACCGCATGAAAGAAGAAGGAGGAGCGCAATGCGCACAAAAGACATTGGAGTGGGATTGTTGGTTCTGACACTCGGCTTGGCCTCTGCGGTCGGTCGCACTGCCCAGGATGAGGCCGCACCCTATTTGGGCAAATGGGCCATCACGCTTCAAAACACCGGGACAACGTTCAACGCGTGCTGGGTCAACGTGTTCCGCAAGCCCGACGGCGCGCTCGATGCCAGTTTGCTCTGGCGGTGGGGGAGTGTCACACCTGTGAAATCGGTCAAGGTCGTTGACGGGGCGCTGGAGATCGTCAGGACCGAGGAATATCAGGTCGCCAAGAAGAGGGTGAAAATGGATTGCACATACCGGATGAAAGCTGCGGATGGCAAACTCGAAGGCTCGGTCAAAGCCACCGACGGCAAGACCTATACCTTTACCGGCGTTCCCGCGGTCGAAAAAGTGGATGTCGCGGGCACGTGGAATCTGGGCGTGCTGGAGCGGTTGGGTCGAAAGGAGTATCGCAAACTTGTCCTCAAGCGAGAGGGCACTTCGGTCACAGGAACTTTGGAAGGCGAAGGCCTTGCAGTGCCCATTAGCAATGCCAAGCTCGACGGAAATCGTCTGACCTTCGCATACACCTGGCGCACTGCGGTCAATGCCACGGCCGAGATCCAAGGTGATCGGATCAGCGGCACCATGGGAGTGCGGGTGCCTTTTTCTGGCGAGCGCGAGCGCAAGACGGGCGAGACAATCGCTCTATTCAACGTCAAAGATCTCACGGGTTGGCATGCGCGTGATCCCAAAGAGGCCACGCCCAGGTGGGAAATAAAGGACGGCTATATGACCCCTCTCAAAGGCGCAAGCGACATCGTCTCCGATCAGAAGTTCGAGGATTTCAAATTGCATGTGGAATACTGTCTTCCCGAAAAGGGCGGCAACAGTGGGGTCTATTTGCGCGGTCGCTATGAGGTACAGGCATTCGATGACTACGGCAAAGGCCTTGATCCACACGGTTGCGGCGCGATCTACAGCCGTATTTCGCCGACCCAAAATGTCACTAAGCCCGTCGGCGAATGGAATACCTTTGACATCACGCTGGTGGGCCGCTGGGTGACGGTTGCTCACAACGGAGTGACCATCGTTGACAACCAGCACATAGACGGGATTACGGGCGGCGCGCTCGATACCGACGAAAACGCTCCAGGGCCGATCACGCTTCAGGCCCACGGGCAGGCCGTCCGCTTCCGCAAGGCAGACGTCACGCCGTTGCTGAAGTAAACGCGAGAGGCCGCAAGTGAGAAGTCAGGGGCAAGAGGTCATCCGTGAGATCGGAATCGTCGAGATTGCGCGATGGCTGCCACGGTTGTTTCTTCCCTGGCATGTGTGAAAGTTTTAGGAATGGTATTTGAATACCGACAGCGTCAAGGTGCGATATGGAGATCTTAACGTCCGGCCAACGGAGACTCCTCCAGGCGTTCGGCGGTCGGGATTTCTTCCGGTCTGATTTTGTTCCGACCGGTGGGACCGCACCGGCGGCCTTCTATCTCGCGCACCGCCTGTCAGAGGCTCTCCATTTGTTCACGGGCAGCGACGGGGCCGCTGCCCGCATGAAGACGGAGTTTGGTGCTATGACTGCCGAACATGGGTTTGTCACGACAACCGCGCGCAGCTTCCCCACATTTCTTGATGCTTCCGTGCAGTTTGACCAGGAACGCGTCGCAGTCCATCTGGCCCTCGATACCCCTTATCGTCTTGAGCAACCGGTGGAGCGACGGGATGTGCCGTTGCGGGTCGAAAGCGCCCTCGACCTTGCGGAGAACAAACCGGCTGCTCTTTATGGTCGCGCTTCCGCCAAGGACTTTGTTGATCTCTACTTCATCCATCACGGGATCATTCCCATTCCAGAGCTGTTCCCGAAAGCAGCCCGGAAAAGTCCGGGGATCGAACCCTACTGGCTCGCCCGTGCCTTTTTGCAGGTGCGCCAGGCCGAGGTTTTACCCAGAATGCTCAAGCCACTGACGCTCGATCGCCGGCGGGAGTTTTTCCTCGCCCAGGCCGAACAACTTATGGCAGAGGGGTGTCAATCTTAGGCCAGAAGAGCATGCATATTACGCCTTTACAACACGAGAGCTCCTGTTCTGACAATGCTGTGAGACCGCTTAGGAGGTCGTGAAATGGTCAAGACACATGGGAAATATCGGTTTTCATTTGGGCCGTGGAACATTGACGAAGGAGCCGATCCGTTTGGGCCGCCCGTCCGAAAACCAATCGCCTTTGCCAAGAAGGTCAAAGAATATCGCAATCTGGGCTATGAGGGCGTACAATTCCACGACGATGACGCGGTGCCCGATCTCGACGAGAAGACACCCGAGCAGATGCGCGCGATGGCGCGCCGCGTCAAAAAGATGCTCGATGGCGAGGGACTCAAGGCCGAGTTTGTCGCACCGCGCCTCTGGTTCTCGCCCAAGACGATTGACGGCGCCTATACGAGCAACAATCCCGCGCATCGTCGCTATGCCATCGAGCGGTCGCTCAAGGCCATTGATATCGCCAACGAGCTCGGCTGTGACATGATCGTCCTGTGGTTGGCCCGCGAGGGGACTTATATCCGCGAGGCCAAGAGCGCTCGCGAGGCCGTTCTTCGCATTCTCGACGCCATCAACAAGATGCTCGCCTACGATCCCAAGATTCGGATCACGATCGAGCCAAAGCCCAACGAGCCGATGGACCATGCCTACATTCCAACGATTGGCCATGCGATTGCTCTAGCCTATAAGTCGGACGATCCGTCGCGTGTCGGCGGCCTGATCGAGACAGCCCATGTCGTTCTGGCCGGTCTCGACCCTTCGGATGAGATGGCCTACGCGCTGGCCCACGACAAGCTATGGAGCGTCCACCTCAACGACCAGAATAGCCTGAAATTTGACCAGGACAAATCGTTCGGTTCGGCCAATCTGCGCCGGGCGTTCAACCAGGTGCGCGTCCTCGAAGAATACGGCTACGGCCGCAAGGGCGAGTTCGTCGGCATGGATGTCAAGACGATGCGAACGCAGAAGGCCGACGTGGCGACCAAGCACCTTCGCAACAGCCGCGAGACCTTCTTGCGCCTGCTCGAAAAAGTCGTCACGCTCGACAGGAAGATCGAGCAGGAGTTGATCGCGCGCCGCGACTACGAAGAACTGGATCGCTACGTCATCAATCACATAATGGCAGGCAGGAAATAGGAACGAAGAAATGACATGGCGAAATAGTAGCGCGTACGCGCTACGTTTTGAGAACTAGGATTTGCATTCAAGAAAGCGGGGACACAAAAATGAGACAACAACACTGTTCGGCAATGGAGCGGCGGGACTTTTTCGCCCTGACCGGCGCGGCCGCCGCAAGCACGCTGCTTGGCGGGTCGGCCCATGCCTGGTTCGGCCGGAAGGAACCGCCCCAGTCGCTGCGGGTTCGCCCACCACGTCGCCCGAAGGTCGGTCTGGTCTTCGCCCATATTCCGACAGGCCGGGCGACCTGGCCGACGATGAACTATGATTACGATGCACGGCGCAATGAACTGAGTCAGAAGCTTCGGCTGGAGTGCCCAGGGGCCGACTTTACTGCCGACTTGGTCGCCAACAATGCTACAGACGCCGAAAAAATCATCGCGGCCAATCCCGATGTGGATGGCTTCGTCGTCTATCTGATCGGCATTTGGCCGCGTGCGGCAGACAAGATCATGCGCAGCGGCAAACCGACCGTCATTGTGGATGACTTGTATGCCGGATCGGGCGAAATCCTCGGCCCCGGCCCCGTGATTCGCAAAGAGAACTTGCGTGGGGCGCTCGTTGCTTCCTCGAACTTTGAAGACGTCAAACGGGGCGTTCGTTGGCTCGAGGTTCTCGCGGCCCTGAAGGGCGCGAAGATCATCAACGTCAAGGACAAGGACATCAAAGGGCAGATCAAGACGCTGGGCGAGGTGTTCGGCGCCTCGATGGTCCAAATCAAAGCCGAGGAATTGCAGCGCCGCTATGAGGCGGCGGATGACAAGCTGGCCAAGCAGTGGGCGGAGTACTGGAGACGAGGGGCCAAGGACATTGTCGAGGTTCAGGACGAAGACATCGTCAAAGCCGGCAAGATCCACGTCGCTTTCTGCCAGGCGTTGGAGGAGATGGAAGCCGACGCCGTGACGATGGACTGCCTGGGCATGTTCTACGGCAAGCAGAGTAACGCCTATCCCTGCCTGTCGTTTTTCGAGATGTTCAACCAAGGTCTGACCGGCATTTGCGAAGCCGACGTGGACTCGACGGTGACGGCCTTGTTGATGCGCTACCTGTGCGGACGGCCGGGTTTTGTTTCCGACCCGGTGATAGATACCTCGACCGGCGAAATCATTTACGCCCATTGCGTTTTCTCGAACCGCGTCTTCGGCCCGGAGGGCAAAACCAACAAGTATATCCTTCGCACACACGCCGAAGATCGGAAGGGCGTCAGCGTTCAATCGCTGATGCCGCTGGGCGAGCCAGTGACAACGCTGAGAGTGACTCTCGGCGACCGTTGCATGATGATCCACTCGGCGACGACGACGCGCAACGTGTTCGAGCTCAACAAGGCCTGTCGAACGAAGTTGGCGGCCAAGACCGACGCGGCCACGCTCCTTCGCAACTGGACGCACGGCTGGCATCGCGTCACTGTTTTTGGCGACTATCGCAGGGACTTTCTCAACATCGCCCAGCTGGCCGGCTTGACCGTGATCGAAGAAGATAAAGATTTGGCTCGCTAAGTGCGAGTGGTGGGGAAAGATTAGGAAAGCATAACACACCATGCAAGGAGAACAAGAACCAATGAGGAGGGAGAAACCATGGGGAGACTATCCCCTGCCCGGATTTTTTCCTTGATCTTTGCGGCGCAGGTCGCGTGGACAGCTGGACTGAATGGAGCCTCCGCCGGTGCTGTGGATTATTCGAGCCGCTCTGAAGTGCGCCAAGCGTTGAACCCGCTGCGCGCCGGAGTCACCCAGATTGATTCACGGGTGCTTCAATTCTGGATGGAGCTGGCGTCCCCTCCGGCTCTTGATGCCGTGCCAGATCACTGGACTACCTTCATCTGGTTTGTGGATGCCGACTGCAATCCCGGGACAGGGCAAGCGCACGGGCCGGTGGGTAGCGAGTATAACATCCGGGCGGTTCTTCGAAACCACTGGTACCACGGCAGAGGGTTCATTGACATCATCGCGGGCGGGGGACAGACGGTTCCCATGTTTGTGGATGGCTCAAAGGTGTTTGTCCGGGTGTGTCTGGAGCAAATTGGCAACCCCACGCCGTTCAAGTGGAATTACGGTGCGTTTGCCTGGAACGATCCGGGGCGATACGTTTTGACGGCAACGGAGTACAGGCCAACCGCAGTCACTCCGCCAGACAATCAAGTGGTCAGGGTGGTGGTCGAGCCCGCGTTGGCCCTTCGGAGCGGCACGAGCTCCAGAACGCCCAAAGTATTCGCATTCAACAGCAAAGGCGCTGCCCTGCCCCTGAGAGGGGGAATCGTAAAGTTTTTCTCCTACCAGGATGTGGCGCGGGTGTCATCGCTGGAGATTCAGGCGACCACGGGCAGAGCCGGGTGGGCGAACCTATCGGCTATGGTGGATGGAGTAGTCAGCTGCAACGTGGCAAAGGTATGTGTTGGGGGTATAGATATTGCTCCCTCAGTGATTCACCTCGATCTCGTCAGCCATACGACCGAATCGGTTTCGCTACTGGCTCATGATGTCAACGGCACTACCATCTCGTTGCACGGTCATTCCATACGGCTCATGAATGACAACGATAAGGTCGCCGTCCTTTCGCCCGACGGTACTGTCCAGGGACTGGGCGGCGGGACGGGAAAGCAATGCGTCATCAGGGGCGAGTTTGATGAGGTACCTTCGGCCAACGGTTGTGTTGTCCGCGTCTTGCGCTATCCCCTACCATTGCTGCCTGCGAAAGAGGCTCTTGGCCTGAACGTCAGTTTCTGGTACCCGCCCTATGCGACCACAGCGCCCCTGGGCGCACGCTTTGAAGAAATGACTCGGCAATATGACGTCATTCGGGCCCTCGACACGATCTACCTCCGGATTGCTGACCTCACGGGTGTGCTTCCATTCACCGGTGGCCGGCAACACCTGGCTGCGATTTGCGAGGACGACAAATTCAAGCTCTGTGGGGGCTCGGGCAATCCCATTGGCCTCGGTTTCAACCCTTTGGTGCCCACCGGCTGTGTCATGCTGGACAAAGACGTCCCTTACTGGGGGGTGATGTCACACGAGATAGGACACAACTTTGTGGGTGAATTTGGGTCGCTGAATCGCATCCTGTGCAGCTCTCCGCTAGCAACGGCTGCCGCATACGGGGAAGGTCTGGCGACTCTATGCAACATGTATGCTCGCACGATGATCGTAGCACGGCCCGACTATTACGGTGTGGCGGACGCCGCGGTGCAGAGCTTTACCGACCCCAACATTTACGATTCGCTCCCCTTCCACCGTCGCATTTTCGTGGATGACCGTCTCATCCCGTACCTCCAGAATGGTGCTCACTACCCGGCGGACTTTACGGCCGATGTCCTGGACGGAATGCTTATTGTTCTGGCGGAACGGTACGGGTGGAATATTTATCCCCGCTTTTTTAGTGTGTTTTTCCCGCCCGACGAGACGTTGGATTTCGTTGCCGATACCGAAACCCGCCGCGCCACCTTTCTGATCGCCGCGATGACCGCGGCCGCGCGCACCGACCTGCGCACCACCTTCTCCCAGTGGGGGCTGCCATGCGACAAGACTCTTTTTGATAGCTTGTTGCCCTCTCTTTCTTGGAGGGCAGCTCAGAGAGACAGCCTTTTTCAAACGGCTGCCAATCCCAAGTGGGCTCTGGTTCATTAGCTTTCCGGCTTCGAGAGCGGGCCGAGACGAGCGATGAAAAAACAGATGGGGCGTGTGATCGTAATTATTGAGGTTCGTGGAACTGGTTGACTGGTTGTCATCGGATTGTGGGCGCCGTAGGGGCGCAGCATGCTGCGCCCCTACATGTCAACGAAATACACGAAATCCAGTAGAAGAGACATTTCACTTTCAGCGCTGCCCTTCCACGGGCCTGTTCATGGCGGCGGTTTTCGAAACTCCCCGTACCTTATCGCCATGCACTACGACTCTGTTAACGGAGGGCGGGGGAACCGACGGGATGGTGAGAAAGCAAAACGCGTTTGTCCGTGAACTCGGAATAGTCCTGGCAATCCTTGTTCTCGCCGCCGTTTTGAGAGCCTGGGGGCTTGCGGGCAAGAGCTTCTGGGTGGATGAGATTCTCGCCGTCGAGCGCTCGCGGTCGTTGCGCCAAGCTGTTGCCTTTTGCTCGCTGAATCACGAGCCGCCGCTGCGCTACTTCTTGGTCCACTATCTCGCGCGGCTGCATCCCCCGGAACTGTTCACGCGCCTGCCGTCGTATCTGTTCGGTGTCGGCACGATCGCTGTCTTGTGGCTTGTAGGGCGAATGCTCTTCGGCGCGCCCGTGGGCGTGGTGGCGGCCTCGCTGCTTGCCATTTCCTCCTGGCACATTGTCCAGTGCCAGGACGCGCGCATGTATGCCGTGATGATGTTTTTCTGGACACTGTCATTAGTCTTGTTTTATCGGGCGCTCGAAAAGCCCACGGAAGTGATGTGGTGGCCGGCTCTCGCCATTGTCCATGCGGTCAATTTCTATCTGTCCTATCTGACGGTTTTCGTTCTGGTGGCCGAGATTCTAACGCTTATCGGCTGGCTGGCGGTGCGAAAATGGCGTGAGCGCGCCGCATTTGCCCTCAAGCCCTACGCCACGGGAGCGCTGATCTTTGCCGGCTTTTTCGGGATGTTCGTCTCTTTCTGGTTCAATCCTATTGTCTCGCTGATCGAGCGCTACACGGGCGCCGGCGCACCGAGCGTCGAACCGCTCGTTCGGGCCGTCCACCCGCGCAGGGAAACCATCGAGATCGTCGGATGGCCAGCCCAGTTCGATGCGGCCTTCCTGCTCGGTGTTCTCGACAGAACGGTGGTTCCGGGGATTGTGGGCCGCATTGTGGCCCTTGTTGGTTTGAGCGCCGGGCTATCGCTTTGTTGGCGGCGAAATCGCCCTTTCGTCTGGATCGTTGCTTTGTCCTTCTTCATCGCGATCGCCACGATCCTGTTTACGGAAATGAAGCGTTTTGTTGCTGCGCGCTATGTTTTTCACCTACTGCTCTTTTCGGGCATCCTGCTTGCCGTGGCCATCGTGGCAACGGTGAAAGCTGTCCTCACGCCCATCGGGGGAAGAGCGAAACGTGTATTTGTTACCTTTCTGCTTGCCCTGCTGGTTTTGGTTACGCTCGTGCGGTATTACCCTTATCTCATGATCTTCGTTCGCTGCGAGCGACAGGATTGGCGGACGGCCTGCCGTTGGATCGCCGACCGCGCGAAGCCCGACGATGTCATTCTCACCGGCGCTTGGGGAACGTATGAAGCCGTCCTCTACTATGGCCAACCAGCGCTGACCGAGCATCACGCCGTCATTAGGTGCCTGTCGGCCAACAGCACCCTGGAAGAAATCGAACGCGTTCCCAGCTCGGCGGGTGTTTGGTATATCACCTGGGGCTATCTGCCCGAGGAGATTCGTTCCGTGATCGAAGACAAGATGAAGAAGGCGATCGAGATCGGCGGTCTGGATGGCACGATTGAGATTCTCCGACGAAAGCAACAATAGGCAAGGATGAAGGCGGAAGGCAGAAGGATGAATGAAACTTCGCGCCCGCCGCTGTTGTCTGTTGTTCATCATTCATCGTTCATCATTTCCCAAGCACTGCCTGGGCCATGCAGCGGACCAACCCCTTTCCGAACTCGATGCGATCGGCGGCGGTGGGATAGCGCCCCAGCCGCTTGTTCATTGTGATTTTTTGTTCCATGAGAATCGCCGGAACCTTGGCTGCGTGATTTCGGCCAGCGGTTTCACCTCGATTGCTATTTCTCTATTTGCTCCAGTAACTGTACGGGCGGGATGGCTTTCGTTTCAAGGCCTTTGAAGGGAGATCCCGCATAGAAAGGTACGCTCCCGCATAAATCCTGAAGACACACCCCCCGTTCCCCTTTATGCATGATCCCGGAGCGTGTTGATAATCTGTTGGCAAGACCGTTGGCGGCGGCCAGAGACTGTCATTGCGACCGAAGCGAAGCAATCTCCGGCGCTGATCCGAGGATTGCTTCGTCGCGTCGCTCCTCGCAATGACACGATGAGAGGGATTCCCAGACACACTTTTAGGCCAAGCCCAACCGCTTTTTGACTTCATTCAGAGGAACGCTTTGGGTTTCTTTGGCTCGTCGGTCGAGGAGCGCCATCAACTCTTTGTTTTGCCGCGTCAACTCAATCTCTCGATCGAAGTCATTGACCTCCGCCAGGATGAACTCCTGTCCATCGGGCGAGCGAACGATCAGGTTTTGCCGGCGCGCTTGCTGGAGCAATGCGTTGATCCCTTTCGCTCGTCTGGGTATGACTACAGTTCTCACAGTTCGTACTCCCTTTTGCGAATAAACAGCCTGCTTCCTTTTTTCCATCCTACAGCTTCAATCTTGACCCGCTTTGCGCCGGTGTCAACGTCATAGAAGACTCGGAACTTGCCTATCCGCAACTCCCATTCGGCCAACTCATTCGGGCGCAGCTTCTTCCGATTCCGCGTCTCTTCGATCGGAAGATGTGCGAGTTGGCGCTCCACTGCTTCGATGATTTGCCTCTGTTCGTGCTTTCTGAAAGAGCGCACATCGTCAACGGCATCTGGCGTGAACTCGATTTGAAAGCTCATCGAAGCCACCTACCGGCCGAGCGGGATCGGATAGTTCATTTCCGCCGTTCTTTGACTTTCGGCTCATCTTCCGGGGGACAGAAGCCAGCCCCACGTGCTTTCTCCTGAAGCGGCTGCCCGCCATCGCTACGCGGAACTACGTTTGTCCTTCATCGTTCGATGAGGACAGCGTGGGCCATGCAGCGAATCAGGTCGCGGCCAAACGCGAGGCGATCCGCTGCCGTCGGATAGCGCCCCAGCCGCTTGTTCATTGTGATTTTTTGTTCCATGAGAATCGCCGGAACCTTGGCTGCGTGATAAAGCGCCAGACTCGTTCCCGAAAGAGCGTCAGGTTTCTGAGTGGGGCGTCGCGTCGCATCGAATGTCGTTTCCGCCATCAGCAGGTCGAAGAACCGCTCGACCAACTTTTGAAAGTGTGGGTCATCCACGGGTGCGCCGCTGATCCAATCATTGTTCTCCTCGTTGTGGAGATAGAGCAGCAGATCAATGGGTCGCTCCGATCCAGCATAATCCACAATCGCCCTTTTCATATACCAGATTTCGGGCATCCGCTCGAGATACTTCGGGTCGCGCAAATCCACTTCGTCCCAGTGGCGATTGATGTCATAGCCATTGGCGTTGAACCGAACCCCACCGCGCACGACGCCGTCGGGATCGGCCATCGGGATGAACTTGAAGATCACTCGGTCGCGAAGCCGCCGCGCCTCGGGATCGTCAGAGAGGACAAATCGGATCGCCCCTTCCGCGACAAACGAACCTCCCGTCTCCCAGGCGTGCTGGCGTGCAATCAGCCACACCACCTTCTTGTTGGTATCCGGGCGGTCAAAGTTCGTGACGGTCAAAAGGAGAATGTCGCGGCCTTGGACGGTTTTGCCGATAACCTCAACGCGAAGGTTCGGGCCGGTGGTCACGGAGTCGAGCAGACGCTGAAGATCGCGCGTCGTGTAGGGTTGGATATGGGCAACCCAGATGCGATTGTATGTTGGCCGAAAGCGCAGGATTAGTCGGGTGGTTCTTTCGTCCCAATCCACGGTTTCAAAGTGCTGCCATGTCTTTCCATCATAGCTGAAGACCGGCAGCGTGTTCTTCTTGATCGCGATGGCGCCGGGACGGTAGTTGTATTCGCCAACGAGATCGGTGAGTTCGATCGTGATGTCGCGCCCGCGGACATTATCCATTCGGAAGTAATACCAACTCGCCTGACGATTGCGCCCTTCATAGTTTTGCTCGCCGCGAACGGCACAAATGTAGTGGGTGCCCGAGGAATGTTCGATCTTTCCCAGGCTACCCCCCTCGAAATTGGCGTTGAAGGTAATCGGCGCCGTCGTCTGGGCGTTGGCCGCCCAAACCAGAAGGCAGAATGCAGAAGGATGAAAGATGAAGGAAAAACCACGAATGCTCAGCGGCAAATGATGAATGCAAAACAAGGTGCCGATTTTGGTCATTGTCGTTTTTTCGTCCTTTGCTTTTTCTTCATCCTTCAGCCTTCATCCTCGTCTTCGCCTCCGAAAGTCGGTTTGTAGTTCCCACTTTACTGGGCCCGACAAGAAAAAAATCCCCCACGGAAGTGGGAACCACGAACATTTCACTCCTTTCTGGGTGGCCCAACGCGCCATGACGGTTCTCACCCAATGGTTTGTGTCATATAGAGGAACCAGCTCGACAGGATGAAGTTAAACAGAAGAATCAAGACCAGCGCAACCACGACCGATGTCGTGGTCGCCTGTCCCACCCCTTCCGCGCCGCCCCGGGTTCGAAAGCCAAAATAGCAACCGACAATTCCGATGATCGCTCCGAAGACAACGGTCTTCAAAATGCCACTCAAGAGATCGCTCATTGCCAGAAGATCCAGGGTGTTGGTCCAGTAAAGTCGAAAGGGGATGTTGAGCGCCGAAACGCCAACGAGCAGCCCACCCAGGAAGCCGACCCCATTGGCGTAAATGGCCAGGATCGGCAGCATGAAAGTCGTGGCCACCACGCGCGGTGCCACGAGGTACTTGGTCGGATTGACGGCCAGGGCCTGCATCGCGTCAATTTGTTCGGTGATTTTCATCGTGCCCAGTTCGGCGGTCATCGAAGCCGCCACGCGCGCTCCAACGACGAACGCTGTGAACACCGGCACCATCTCGCGCGTCAGCGCGATGATGGCGATCCCGGCCGCATAGAGCTTGGCCCCAAACTGCTGCAACTGGTAACCCGTGTTGAGCACCATTACCATTCCGACGAACAGCGCCGTCAAAGTCGCAATGGGAAGCGAGCGCACCCCGACAAGCCACATTTGACGGATAATGTCGTGGCCCCGATATGGCGGGAGCGCTGCCGCCGCAAACGCATGCCACGTGAACAGGGTGAACTGACCAACGTCAGAAAGCTGCGTCAGAACTGTCTTGCCAAATCGCCCGATCATCGTTGCTCTCGTCACCAGCCATCGAGAATGCTCAATCATCTAGCGTTGCCCGTGACTCGAAATCCAGCAAAAAGCGCGAAACAGCGGCCCACCGATCTGACCCCTTGTGTGTTTCGGCTTCCATTGTGGCCGAGAATGAGAACCTGCCCATTACAAGTGGATGAACACGGATAAATGTGCACAGGTTGGGCAACGGGACGTTGCAGATTTGACGGGAAGCGAAAGGCGACCCTCCGTCAAGCCCTCGTCCAGGGGGCTCACTGTTTCTTTCGCTCGTTCTTCCTGGCTCGTTTCTGACTGGGCTTGGCCGGTTTCTCGCGCTTCACAAACGGCCCTCCGACGCTGTCGCGCAATTCATCACACCGTTTTCGGAGGGCCTCCAACGTAGTCTTGCACTCGTTGTTGTTTACCAGATTCTGCACTTCATGTGGGTCGTTCTTCACATCGTACAATTCTTCATAGACCGGCGTTTGCTCGAAGCAGCGGATGTATTTCCAGCATTCATTGCGAACGTCTTCGCTCTTGGGAATGCGGGATGATCAAAGAGGTGCTCGTAGAAAAAGTCGTTGCGCCACCCGACGGTTTTGCCCTCGCGTCAACGTGTCGGCAGCCAGGGCTCTGTCATATCCGGTGACCTCGACGCCGAATTTGCCGATAAAACCCGTTCGATACCCGGCACGTCGAAGGGGCACCGGTGACCTGCCAGTGCGCCCTTATCAACGGCCTAACGGTCACGTGGTCGTGCCGAGATCCTCCCACTTGATGATGCGCGGTTCGAACTTGTTGGTTGCGAGATTGTGGAACGCCGCGTGGCCCATGATGGCCATGAGCGTGGCAGCGCGCGCCGTCTCGGCGTTCGACCGGGGTTTTTCCTTGCCGCCTTTCCGGACGTTCTCGACAAAGCTTTCCAGCTGTTCGTTTGTCCCCACGTAGAAATCGCTGGCCTCAGTGATCTTGACGGTCTTGTCGTCCGGCGTGTAAAGTTCGCCCGCCGACAGATTGATGCCCCATTTTTCACCATAGACCCACAGCTTCTCGCCGCAGAATTTCTGCGTAGTGTACGAGGTGTGGGTGTACGTGAACACAACGTCGCCGGGGAAGCGGAAGATGACCGACGAGTGATCCTCGGCCGTGTATTTCGGCGGATTGACGTGTTTGACGGTGATCGCTGCCATTCCCACACACTCCAGCGGATGCTGATCTTTCATGACCCAGCTCATCACGTCCATGTGGTGGCAGGCCTGTTCGACCAGCTTGCCGCCCGACATTTCGACGTCAATAACCCAACCGCCGACCCCGCCGGCGAATTGCCAGTCGCCCGCGAGAAACGTCACCTTGCCCAGCTCGCCCGAGTGAATCCTCTCCATTGCCTTGATAAAGTTCTCGCTGTAGCGGCGCTGGAAGCCAACCTGATAGATCCCCTTGGCCTTGCGAGCGGCCTTGACGATCTGGTCCACTTTTTCGACCGTCGCGTCCATGGGCTTCTCGCTGAAGCAGTGAAAGCCGGCTTCGAGCACAGGAACGACAACCTTGGCGTGGTTGGCCACTTCGGTGGCGACAATGATCCCGTCGAGTTTTTCCTTTTCCAGCATCTCGCGGAAATTCTCGTAGCCCTTGGGCTTGAACTTTTCCGCGACTCTCTGAGCACGCGCCACCCGGTCGGACTTCAAATCGCAGACCGCTCCGATGCGCACGGCCTCGATCTGCACCACCTTGTTGAGCAATGTCGTCCCTCGTCCGCCGACCCCGATGAAACCCAACACCACTTCATCTTTCGACGCGGCAGCACGCGCCCGACTTGACCCGCCGATTGCGAGCGCCGACGCCCCGATCGCCGATTTGTGCAGAAACTCTCTTCGTGTGAAATCCCTACGATCCATGATGTTCCCCCTTCCTCTGATTTCCATGCTCCTATCCCTGTTGGAGCTTCGGTTGCGGCAAATCCATGCCTGCTATCGGTTGACAACTGAGAATAAGGCACCGCCATCCGTCGCGTCAAGGACTATGACACCGGGACATTCCCCCAAAACTATGTCTCAACTGCCCTATTCTCCACAGACAGCGGGTCCCTCTTAAAGCCTATCCGAAAGCCCGGATGATCTTCTGACGTGGCACGGGCATCTTGCCCGTGAGACGACATGGGCGAGACGCCCATGCCACACCCTGCAGTCCGGCGCAAAGAGGTTTTCGGATAGGCTCTTAGCCACAAGCGTTTAATGGTTTTCAGCCGCCCTGAAGACGGCTTGATCCTCGTTTGCACCCGGCTTCAGCCGGGGTGAGAGAGACCCTTCCTCTCTCCCTGGAGCATGCTTCAGCCCGCCAGCTGGCGGGCTTCTCCTCTGGGCTTCAGCCATCAGCCGG
>Ga0315280_10001638_pt1 | contig 38048 bp, 24 predicted proteins | sample YL17G06_40_MG_FD_203697 | JGI IMG/M metagenome (GOLD analysis project Ga0315280, IMG submission 203697) | Sediment microbial communities from Yellowstone Lake, YNP, Wyoming, USA - YL17G06_40 | ecosystem: Environmental > Aquatic > Freshwater > Lake > Sediment | place: USA: Wyoming | collected... | reverse complement strand
CCGGGTCCGCGCGGCGCTCGATTTCGGCCAGGGCGGGGTGATTGCCCAGTGCAAGTGGGGCGCGGGCGTTCCCTTCAAGAACGTGGCCACGGTCTTCGAGCAATGGCTGGCCCCCACGCCTGCACACTCGCAAGCGAGCTAAAGCGGGCAGCTTTCGCGGCACTTGTGCGGCGCGCCTTCACATGGCGGCGCGGGCGTGCAACCGGCTGCGCCAGACGCCGTAGCAGCCGTAGAACGTCAACCCAACCGCCAACCAAATCACGAACCGGACCCACGCCGTCCAAGGAAGCCCCAGCATCAAGTACAGGCAGGCCCCCACTCCCAGGATCGGGACCACCGGGACCCATGGCGTGCGAAAGGCCCGTGGCCGCCCGGGCTCCTTCCATCGCAGCACGAGCACCCCGAGACAGGCGATCACGAACGCGGAAAGCGTGCCGATGTTGCACAAATCGGCCATTTCGTCGAGGCTGGCCACCGCGGAGCCCACCCCGACGAACAGTCCGGTAAGGATCGTCGCCACGTAGGGCGTCTTGAACCGGCCGTGGGTCTTGGCCAGGGCGGGCGGGAGCAGGCCGTCGCGGGCCATGACGCAGAGGATCCTCGGCTGGCCCAATTGGAAGACCAGGAGCACCGCCGTGTGCGCCACGAGCGATCCGAGCGACACGATCCCGGCGGCGTTGGGGAGATTGAGCGTCTTCAGGACCGTGGCCAAGGGCTCGGCGGTGTTCAGCGAATCCCAGCGCACGGCCCCGGTGACCACCACGCCGACGATCACGTAGATCACGGTGCAAACCGCCAGCGAGCCGAGGATGCCGATGGGCAGGTCCCGCTTCGGATTGCGGCACTCTTCGGCGGTCGTGGACACCGCGTCGAAGCCGATAAACGCGAAGAACATCACCGCGGCCCCGGTCTGGATCCCCTTCCAGCCATTGGGAGCAAACGGCCGCCAGTTCTCCGCATTGAAGTGCTGCCCGGCAACGATCACGAAAAAGCCGAGGGCCAAGAGCTTGATGATCACCATCACCGCAGTGAACCGGGCGCTCTCGCGGATGCCGAGGATGAGCAAAGTCGTGATCGCCGCGACGATCACCACGGCGGGCAGGTTGAAGACGATCGGGATTCCGAGCACGTGCGGGGCGCCGGCCAGGATCGCCGGGTCGTATTTGGGCTGCAACGGATCCAGCGCCGTGCGCAGGTCGGTCGCCAGCCACCGGGGAAACTCCAGGCCGATGCTGCTTAGGCATTCGCAAAAGTAACCCGACCACGAGACCGCCACGGCCACGTTCCCCACGGCGTACTCGAGGATCAGGTCCCAGCCGATGATCCAGGCGATCAGCTCTCCGAGGGTCGCGTAAGCATACGTGTAGGCACTTCCCGACACCGGGACCAGCGACGCGAGTTCCGCGTAGCAGAGGCCGGCCAGGACGCAGGCCGTCCCGGTGAAGACAAAGGACACAAGCAGCGCCGCGCCGGCGCCCAATCGGACCTGGTCGCCCGCGATGGCGGTCCCGATGTTGGCGAAGATCCCCGCCCCGATGATCGCCCCGATGCCCAGCACGATCAGGTCGCGCGCCCCCAGGACCCGCTTCCAGCCGCGCTGGGCCTCCTCGCGCTCGCGCAAGAGCGACTCGATTGACTTGGTGCGGAAAAGGCGGCGGAGCGACATGCGGAGGTCAACCGAATCGGAGGTCCTGCCGGCTTGTAGGGTGGGACAAGCGCAGCGCAGTCCCACCAGAAATCGGTACCCTGATCGTTGGCGGGACTGCGCTGCGCTTGTCCCATCCTACCCCCTCCACATCTTACCGACCCGCCGCACCGGATTCCAGAGTCGAGAGTCCAGAGTCGAGGGACGAGGATCGCGCGCCCCTTCACTCTGGACTCTCGACTCTCAACTCCCATCATCCCAACAATCCGCGAAACGTGGCGGCCTTACACCGGCAGCCCGCGGATCATGTACGCTTGCAGGATTCCCGACTCGTCGGAATTGAAGAAGCCCAGCTTCCCATCCGGCGAGAGGAACGGGTGGATGTGGGCCTCTTTTTTGCCCGAGGAGCGCGGGCTCAGCAGATTCTGGAAGTTCTTGGCGGCGTCTGTGCCGGGCTCGCCCAGCTCGGCCAGGTAGATGCGGCCGCCCTTATCGAGCGGCGCGGCGTCGGAGATCAGCCGCTTGCCGGCAATGTCGGTGGCGAAGTGGTAGAAGTGCGGGCTCGCGAATGAGCGGGAGAGATCGTTGCGCACGCCGCCGAGGGTCTTGATGCCCACGTGACCCGCGTGCGCACACGGCCGGCCTTCGATCAATTGGGCCTCGGGCGGCTTGCGGGTGCCGGTGCTGGTGATCGCCCAGTCGCTGCGGCCCCGCCAGCACTGGTGCCCTTGGCAGGCCTCGTTGCCGTCGCGCCCCCAGGGCATGTTGCGGAAGTTGGCGCCGTCGTCGCGCAGGACGTGGATGTCGGCCCCCACGCCGCCCACCAGCCGCTTGATGGCCCCCGAGGCGTCGCACTGGTTGTCGTGGTTCTCCTGGATGAGCACGTCGTGGCACTGCTCGGGATCGAGCGAGCGGGAGTACTGCGGGTGCATGTTGCACCAACTGGGGCCGCGGATGACGAGGCTCACCGCAGCCTTCTCCACGTCAAAGACCATAAGCCCAAACGGGGCCCCTGCGGTCTTGCCGTCGCCCAGAAACGCGGAGATGGCCAGCCGCTTGCCGTCCGAGGAGATCGTCGAGAGCGGATAGATGTGGCTGGGGCGGAACTTGGTGCCCGGCAGCGGCGCATCGACCACGATGATCGGCTCCCGCCCGGTGCCGTCCAGGCGCACGCGTTTGAGCGTCAGCCGGCCGCCGTTCACTTGGGTCTCATCCACAAAGTAGTAGACGTAGTTCCCGTCCGGCGAGACCGAGGCCCCGGTGGCCCCCATCTCCGTCGTGAGCGGGCTCAGCGTGCAGCCGTTTTCGATATCGCAGAGCAGGTACTGGTGCTTGGGGTCTCTGCGGCTGCTCCCATGGGCGGTGGCCGAGCGGTGCAGCACGAACCGCTTGGAGTCCATGGTGAAGATCTGGGCCTCCATGTAGAGGTGCGAGCTGGGCACGTCCGGCTCGGTCGTGAGCTGGATCACCTCGATCCCCTTGGGCGACTTCTCATCCACGAGGTCCGGCCGGGGCTTGGGTTTCAAGCTGCCAGCCGGTTGCACAACCGCTGGGGCAGCGAGAAGCAACTCGCGGTCGGCCAAGCCGCCGAGCAACAGGCCGCTTACAGTCAGACCGGCGTTGTGCAAGAACGCCCGGCGGCCGTAACGTACTACATCGACTCCTGTTCTTTGTCGTCGCATGGATTCTCCCTCTCGTCCCACGAGCGGACCGCAGCCGGACCTACACGGCGGGAAAGCCCGCCCGCTACGCATCCGGGCCGACACGGCCCGGCTCTGATCATTTTTCGCCGTAACAAAGCACTTCGCCGCTGCGGAGGGTCACGAGGATCCGGCCCTGGACGTCGACGGCGATGCCCCAGCGGACCGGCTCGCCCGGGAGCGGCTCAGTCCAGAGGTCCTTGCCTTGCTGCGGATCGCGGGCCGCGAGCACCCAACCGGAGGGCGAAAGACCTCGCTGTTGCCGCAAGGTCAACTGGGCGTTTCTGGCGGCGACGACCATGTCGGCCCATCGCACCGACTGGTCAAACACCGGCGTCTGCGGCTGCGAGTAAAGCGGCTGGCCGGAGGCGGTCACGCGGTTGCCGACCAGGTGCAGCTCGCGGCCGCGAGGGGCCTGCGAGCCCATGCCGCCGGGCGGCCCGTTCTGGCAGCGGCCGTCGGCAAAGTCGAAGACCGCCGGCGAGACCGCGTTGCCGCCGGCCAGGTAGAGCTTGCCGTCGTGGAAGAGCATCTCGCCCTGGCAGGTGACGCCGCGCTTGCCGAAAGCATCCAGGTGCCCGCAGGCGTTGTTCTGCCAGCGGATCTTCCCGGTCTTCACGTCGAGCGCGTAGACGTGGGTCCCGTCGAAGTCATTCATTCCCGCGGCGAAGCAGGCCACGCCGTCCTGGACCAGCACGCCGCTGGTCACAGGCCAAGTCGAGACAAGCTGGCCGTACACGGGGATCTTGCGATCGGCCGGGGCCGCGCGGAACCGCCACACGAGCCGGCCCGTTGCCGCTTCGAACGCATAGGCCCAGCCGTCGGAGGAGCCGACCAGGGCCAGGCCCTCGCTGATCGTGGGCGGATAGCGGACCGGGCCGCCGGTGTAGGCGGTCCAGCGTGGTTGTCCGGTTGCCGCGTCGAAGGCGCGGACTGTCCCATCGTGCCCGCCCACGAAGACCAGCCCGCCGGCAGCCGCCGGGGCCGACGGCTCGCCCGCGGATTTCGGGCTATGGCGCCACAACTGGGCCGGCTTTCCGCCAGCCGGCACCGGCGCGGTGGTACGAGCCGAGCGGGCGCTGTTGGCCCGGAACGTCGGCCAGTCGCTCCGCGATTGCGGAAACGCGGCGATCGCGCCTGGCTCGACGAGAGTCTCCAATCGCTCCGCCTCGGTCGCCTTCTGGTCGAACGCGAAGTCGCCGGCCGGGCCGACCGACGTCGCCCCGAACATCTGCAAATTGCAGTCGCAGGCCCACGGCAGCCAGTACAGGTGGCCGAAGGCGACTACCACGCCCACGTGGCACGAGGGCCGCACCGGCGAGAACCACTGGACCTGGCCGGTAGCGATGTCGAGCCGGCCGGAACCTTCGTGGCCGCGGAAGAAGATACCGTCGGGCGTGCCGGTGGATCGCGTGCAGGCCCGGCGTTGGACGTCGTAACTGGCCAGCACCTGGCCGGTCAGGGGGTCGAGCTTCTTGGTCTGGTCTTTCGCATTCTGCGGGCCGATGCAGAACAGCCCCTCGTCGCGGATGACGATGTGCAGATCGATGACGGGGTGCTTGAAGAGCACGTGCCCATCCTCGGCCGCGAGCGCGGTCAGCCACTGCACCTGCGGGCCGAGCACGTATACGGCCTTCTCGGTACACTTCAGATAGACCGTGCTCTTCCAGCCGCCGATGTAGCCGTGCCCCGGGCGGTAGGGACCGATCGTCTTAAAGACCTCGGGGTCCTGCTGGGCGGTGCGGCGCCAGTTTTCGCGGCCGGTCTTGGCGTCGAGCGAGACGAGGTAGTTGCCGAAGGAGGCCATGTAGATGCGGCCGGCGGCCGTGCACAGGGAGCGGCTGTCGATGGGCGGGTCTTCCTGGTGACTCCAAAGGACCTTCTTGGTCTTGGGGTCGATGGCCAGGAGCGTCTTGGCGAAGCCCCATTGGTATTGCCGGGCGTTGTAGCCCTGGGAGATTCCATCCCAAGGCCAGCCGTGATTGGTGCTCCGCCACTTGGCGTCCGGATCCGGCGGCTCCTGCTGGCCGACCAGGGCGTAGAGCGTGCCGCCATCAAGGGCCATCCACTTCCAGTACGTCCCGCCGGTGAGGTCCGCCGGGGCGACGATCTCGTCAATCTGCTTGCCGGTCGCCGCGTCCAGCACTTTGCACGACTTGTCGTCGGCCAGGTAGAGCGCCGTGGGGGTGGCGACCATCGTACTGCGGTCCACCATGATCCCCTGGGGCAGCGGCCGCGTCCAAAGCGTAGTGCCATTGTACGCATTGAGGACCACCAGCGTGTTGAGCATCGACTCCTCCCGCTGGTGCCAGGCCACATTGCCGAAGGCCATGAAGAGCCGGCCGCCGGAGGCGACCGCCGCCTGCGGCGCCGGGGCATAACGCGGCTCGACGATAAACTGCGTCAGATATGGCGAGCGGGCGAGCTTGTCCAGCGACTGCGGGTTGTTGTTCGGCCCGTGGTAGTGGTGCGACCACTCGTCGATGCCTTCGGGGGCGGTCTTGGTGATGAGCGTGTAGGGTTTGGCTGAGTCGGCGGTCTTCCCGACGATCAGTGCTTTTCCCTCGGGACGGAGCACGCGGAGTAGCTCGGTCTTGGGCGTGCCGGCGGCATCGCCCAAGGCGACGACGGCGTCGGCGATGTTGTCGGCCAGCCCGATGCGTCCCGTCGGCTGTTTCTCGACAAAGATCTGCTTTCCGTACAGGCCGGCCGCGTCGGCCGCTCGGGCCGCGGCGGTGACGTCCTCGATCGTTGTCAAGGCTACGTAGACCCGCCACTCAGTTTTCCGGGCCAAGGCGATCGCGTTTTTGCAGTCCTTGTCGCCCAGGAAGACGCAGACTCCTCGGGTCCCGACGATTGCCGCCTGCGATGGGCCCAACTGCCCTCCAGGCTGGGCCGGCCTCTCGGCTTCCGCGAAGAGGGCCGCCGACGACGCAGCGACCAACGACCATCCGAGCACCAATCCGAGTGCCAAGGGCTTTCTAGACATCGCGTTTTCCTCCCAAAGTCACGTGTCTTGGAGCCGCGGCCCGCTTCGCGGACCGCCCATATTCTGCGCTATTCCGGCGAGCTTGAAAAGCTCCGGTTGTAGATTTCGAGTCGATGGCCGGGGGGTGTGCCACTGCTTGCCGCCGAGGAAGCACTGCTTCTGGTGAAGCAGTGGCATACCATAGCGATCATCGCACGTGGATCGTGGCCTTTCTTGTGCCGCGCGGGAGGACGAAGTCGCCGTTAGGTTGGCGAGGAAGCGATCGACCGGCAACCGAAACGGCGACGTTCCACTCCGGCGGCAACCGCAGCACGAAGCCTCCGGACGGATCGGCATCGCCCGTCAGTTCAAGCACTGCTTCGTTCTGCCCGGCCCGATAGCGGAACGAGCAGCGGCCAAAGTACGTGGGCAGGTCGTGCACCGCCATGCCGTCGCGGTGCGCAGACCACTCTGGCGGCACGCCCCCGAAGAGAACCAGCCGGTCGCCGTCCTCAAACACCAGGCAGTCCCGCACCAAGAGCCACAGCTCGGCGATGGCCCAGCCGTGGGGCATGGCGACCGAGGAGTCCCACGTGGTGAGGACGTGCCCCCAACCGCCGGCGCCGCTCGCGCCGCCTTCGTCGAAGGCGTACCAGCCTCGCATTTGTTCATGATCCAGGTGGGCAGCGACCGTGCCGAAGCCGGCCTCGCGGTTCCCGGCCAGGAGACCTTGATGGGCCGTGGCGAGCGGAAAGTAGCGCCAGCCCGCCGGCTTTTGCGCACCGAAGCCCTTGAACTGCTCATGGGCCTGGCCCTCACCGATCGGATACAACCGGCACGGCCAGTGTACGCAGTAGCTGCCATACTGTCCGGGCAATCGCCGGCCGAATGCCTTGTCGTAGGAGGCCGCGAGCTGATCGGCAAGCTTTCGCCATGCCTCGCGGTCCTGTGGGTTGCCGATCGCGTCGGCAAGCATCGCGGCGGCGCGGAGGCCGGCAATGTCGAACGCCTCCGTGTATTCGGGGTGATGGCCGTCGCAGGAGCCGGGACGGAGCAACTGCCGCTTCTGTTCGGGCAGCGCGTCGCCGAAATCGAGGCTCGTGGAGTTGACGTAGTGCGGCCCGGGCGTCGTCCGGTAGTAGCGGATCATCGCCGCGAGCTTCCCGGCCTTGGGGTATACGCGGGCGAGCCACGCACGGTCGCCAGTGAACCGCCAGTGCTCGCCCATGATCCACAGGACCTGTCCGGGATTGTCGGCCTCGGGATCGACGCGGCCGTTGAATGGGTGCGAGAGGAAGTAATCGGTGCACTGCCCGGCCAGGTCCGCGCGGCCGGCCTTCTGGAGGATGTTGGCCACGTAGACGCCGTCGCGGTTGAAGACGTTGTAGTTGACCACGGCCACGTCGGGCGCGCCTTCGTTCATCGACATGGCCGCGTGGCCCGCGATCGCGGCGAATGCTTGGGACCACCGCCGGTCGGGGACGGCGATCCTGGCTTGGCCCACCAAGCCCTTCCAATAATCCTGCGCCTCGCGGAACAAGTCCGCGACTTTGATCGCGCGATAGTATTCGAGCCCGGGGTCCGGCTGGAGCATGCCGCCCGACGGAGGATTGGGCTTAGCCAGGTCAAACTGGGCCCACTTGCTCACGCCGTCCCACTGGTGTCCCACGGCGCGGCGGCCGGGCAAGACAGGGCAGACGAAGCCCAGCGCTGTTGTCTGGCCGCCCGGAAGCGTCAAGTCGAACCGGAGCGCCCCAGAGCATTGGCCGCGATCCGACCGAGCGGACTGCTCCGCGGGCGTCCTTTCTTCAGTGGCGAGGTTGCCGATCGCGTCGGTGGGCAGGACGCCGGCGGCGCTGGGCTTCTTGTCGGCGACGATGGCCGGATGGCCTTCGGCCAACAGAGCATCTCCGGCCGGACCGACGGCCAACTCGCGGATCGGCCAGCCCGCCGGGCCGAGCGGGCGCAAGGCCGCAAAGAGCGAGACGCTGCGCGGCGTCGCCGCCGTGTTGGTCAAATGTACGAGGGCACCGACGAGGAACACGTCGCCTTGCGGCGACTGTCGGCGGACCTCGCAGACTTCACTCTTGACCGCGATCTGGCCGGCGCTCCATGCCGACCATGGGATCAGATAGCCTTCTTCCGTGAGTCCGTGCCCGCACGCGACGCCGTCCATCGTCGGTGCTGTGAGCCCGGAAAAGGTGTCAGGAACCGTTTGCCGGAACGGCCCTTCGGGTGCTTCGCACAAACGGTTCCTGACACCTTTTCCGGATCCGGCCTCCGGATCGTAGAGCCAGAAGTAGACGCCATAACTGGCCACGCCCGGCGAGAAGCACCCTTCGCCCTCGACAAAGGTCTTGAGCGTATCCACCGTGTTGCTGATGCCGATGGGGATGTGGACCTTGCCGCGAGGGTCGAGCGGGCCTCCCGAGGACTTCAGCCGCACGATCACGTTTTGCTCGCAGTCTCGCCACTCGGTTCCACCGGCGCCCGGCGACTTGGCGGCCAGGTGCTTGAGGTAATACAGGGTCGGCTCGGCGATGTGCTGGTTGTTCAGGAACGGCTCGGTGTAGGCGATCGCCGCGTAAAGGGCCTTGCCGACGTGGTGCTGCTGGCCCACGTGGTTGTTCCAGTCGACCCCTTCGGTCAGGAAGCCGTGCGGCCCGTGGTGGTGTTTGGCGATGGCCCGGAGGATGACCAGGCCGTCTCGCTCGTACTGGCGGCTCTTGGCGGGGTCGCGACCTTGGCAGTCAACGGCCGCCTCGAAGGAGGCCAGCGCCGCCTCAGCGTTTTCCCACAGATAGGCCGTGTCCCAAGATTTCTCCATGTAGAGCAGGCCCTTCGTAGCCACGCCGTTTCGATCCTCGCACATTCTGAACTGCTCCAGCCCGCCCAGGCACTTTTCGTAGGCGAATGCGCGGAGCGACGGGTCGCCAAGCACTTGAGAGACTGCAAGCAGCGTGCGGAACGCAACGGAGTAGGCCACGTTTTCGTGCGGATCGTAGGTGTCGTGATTGATGCTGCCGAAGATGCCGCCGGCGCGGCGGAAGACGTCGCTCTTCTTGCGCAGCGCGGAGCGATAGTCGGCCAGCTTGCGCGCGGTCAGCGCCGCCTGGAGCTGGACGATGAACAGGCCGTCGGCCGAGGTCTGCCAAAAGCGGTCCTCGCCGCCGTCGGGTGATCGCTTATAGAGCTTGCCATCCGGCGTCGTGCGGCGGGCGAACCAGCCGTTTGGGACCGGCTCGACGCGTTTCTCGATCCACTCGGCGCACCGGACCGCGGCGGCCCGCATGCGCGCGGCCCGAGGATCCTCGCCCAACTCGTCGGCGAAGATCAGGAGTTGAAAACCGATCTTGGCCATGGAGCCGGGGCAAAACCAGTCGGACTTGTGTTTGTAGTTGAGGCAGAACTTGCCGGTGGTGGTTTCGCGGTAGGGGCGGATGAAGCCGGTCTTTTCGTCGACGAAGCCGCCGTCGAGCACGTGGTCGAGGATGGCCAGGGCCTTCTCTTGCCAGTCAGATCGGCCGAGAAACTTGCCGAGGGTGTAGACTTCGTATGCCCCGCCGACGGCGTTGGCGGCCCAGCCCGGCCCTTCGAGATTGCCGAAGTCGTGCCAGCCCATCACGCGCCCCTCGGCATCGACGAAGCTGGAGATCGAGACCAGGTGGCCGCGCTCGTCGCGCCGCAAGGTCTTCTCCAGGGTAAAACGGATCGAGTCCTTCGCCGAATCGACGATCGCGTACTTGGGGTTCTCAGGGACGTAGAAGTCTCCCCCACGGGCGTCGGGTCCGAAGAGGCCGGCGAGCGTCACCCCCAACAGAACGAAAGAAGGGTTCTGACCACACATGCTTTCCCGCTCCGCAAACGGTAGCGTTGGATTGCCTTACGGACGTCAGTCTACGCCGCCCCAAGGGACGCCGCAATCGGGCATCAGCTATCAGCTTTCAGCTTTCAGCTTTCAGCTTTCTGATGGCTGATAGGCCAACTGTCAGCAACTGTTGCCCTCCCGGCGATTACGACTGCGGCAACATGCGAGAAACGTTCCGCAGCCGGAATGGACGCCGCTTGTCAAGGCAACTACGGGTTCCTCTTCTCTGTTCCTGCTGTTTTTCCAGAGCGGCACAGAGAAGAGGAACCCGTACTTCCTGCGATCTCCGATAGCACGTCCCACCTTCAAAGCTACAGTGAGTGACGAGAATTGCCAGCACTCCCGGGGGCGACAATTGCTGGCACTTGGCCCCTGATGCCTGACCGCTGGACATCGCCGCGCGGCCGGACTATGCTGTCAGGGTTCAGTGGCATACCTTTGCACCGAGGAGGAGTGAAATGCTTCGTTCCCTGCGAGGACTCGTGGCGATGTCGGTTGTGGTCGGAATCGTGGGGTCTGTGGCGAGTACCTGCGTACTGGCACAGCACACTGAGGGCGGGCACATGCCCAAGACCATTGCGCAGAGCCTTTTTGACGGCAAGGACCTGAGCGGCTGGCAGAACGCTTCGGGCGGAAAGCCGGGCGCCGGCTGGGTCATCGAGGACGGCGCGCTGGTCCGCGAAAAGCCCTCGGGCGACCTCTGGACCAAGCGCCGCTTCGGCGATTTCGTCCTCGACCTGGAGTTCAAGACCGAGGGCAACAGCGGCATCTTCATCCGCACCGGCAATCCCAGGGACTGCGTGCAGACGGGCCTGGAGATTCAGGTTCTGGACCCGCAGCGAAAGCCGTCGATGCACAGTTGCGGCGCGCTGTACGACGCCCTGGCCCCGACCAAGGAAGTGACCAAGAAGGACCAGTGGAGCCACGCGGTGATCACCGCCGTCGGCAGCAAGCTCACCATCGTGATCAACGGCGAGAAGATCATCGACACGAACCTGGACCACTGGACGACCCCGGGCAAGAATCCCGACGGCACCAAGAACAAGTACAACAAGGCCCTCAAGGATTTTCCCCGCGAAGGCCACATCGGGCTGCAGGACCACGGGGCCAAGGTCGCGTACCGCAACATCAAGATCAAGCCGGCGCAGTAGGACAAGCATCATGAAAATGACCCGACTCTTGGCCGCAACGGCCGTCGCCGCATCGCTGTTCGCTGTCTCCAGCGCCGACGCCATCGACCGGACCAAGCCCGTCAAGGTCTTCATCCTCGCCGGGCAGTCGAACATGGAGGGCAAGGCGAAGCTGTCGCTTCTCGAATATCAGGTCGCCCAGCCCGCAACCCGCGGCCTGTTTGAGCACCTGCAAAAGGACGGCAAGTGGATCGAGCGCGACGACGTGTGGATCAAGTTCTGGGACCGGAAGGGCAAGCTCACCGTGGGCTACGGCTCGCCCAAGTGCATTGGGCCGGAGTTGGAGTTCGGCTGGGTGGTTGGCGATCGCTACGACGAGCAGGTGCTGTTAGTCAAAACGGCGTGGGGCGGGCGGAGCCTGTTCCGCGATTTCCGCCCGCCGAGTGCCGGACTGCCCGCGGACGCGATCCTGGAGAAGATGCTGGCCGACCAACGGAAGCGGAAAGCGGAGACGACGCTGGACGACATTAAGAAACCGTTCGGCGCGTCTTATCGCGAGATGCTCGAAGAAGTCCGCTCGACGCTCGCCGACCTGAAGACCCATTTCCCCGACTACGTCGGACAAGGCTGCGAGTTGGCGGGCTTCGTCTGGTTCCAGGGCTGGAACGACATGATCGACGCCGCCGCGACGGCGGAGTACGCGGCGAACCTGACCCACTTTATCCGCGACGTGCGCAAGGACCTCAAGGCGCCCAAGCTGCCCTTTGTGATCGGCCAGATGGGCGTGGACGGGGCAAACCCAAACCAAAACGTGAAACGGTTCAAGGACGCTCAGGCCGCGGTGATGGAGGTGCCTGAGTTCAAGGGCAACGTGGCGCTGGTGAAGACCGACGCGTTCTGGGACATGGAGGCGGACGCCGTGTTCCGAAAGGGCTGGCGCGAGAACATCGACGCGTGGAACAAGGTCGGCAGCGACTATCCGTACCACTACCTGGGCGGCGCCAAGACGATGTGCCGCATCGGCGGGGCGTTGGGCGAAGCGGTGCTGGAGCTGCGAGGGGAGAAGAAGCCGGAAGTCAAAGTGAAAAATGCAAAATGAAAAATGCAGATTGAAAAGTGAAGCGTGAGGTCAGCGGCCATCGCCGGCGACCGCGGCCATTTTGCCCTTTGCACTTCTCAATTCTCACATTTCACTCTTGGCGGCAGAACGGGACGACCGGCATGTGTGCGCGTCTAGGGCAGACAGGAATGTCTGCCCTCCTGGACAGCCTCGCCCTCCCGGAATCGTGAAACTCGACTTAGCTGGCCAGCAGCAGCCGCTCCACGTGCTGAATGGCCTCCTCAACCGTCCAGACGCGGTCCGCCACTTCCACCGGCGTCTCTAGGGCGAGCCAGTCGTCGATCCGCTTCTGCGCGGAAATCACCGTGCTGTGGCTGCGACGCCCGAAGTACTGGCCGATCTCGCTCAGGGCCGCCCGGGTGTACTTGCGGGCCAGCCACATGGCCAACATGCGGGGGTGGCTGATCCGCCTGGCCTTGCCGCCGGATTGCAGGCTCTTGGGCTCCAGGCCGAAGGCGGCGCAGACCGCCTTCTCGATGTCCGGCAGCCGCACGAAGCGGGCGCTGTGACGGATCATGTCGGACAACGACTCGTCGGCCATCGCCGCATCGATCGGGCTGTGCAGGGCCTGGCTGACGGCCTCCAGGCGGCACAGCGCGCCGGACAACTCGCGGGCATGGTTGGTCAGCCGCGAGGCGATGAACCGCTTCACCTCCGGCGGAACAGAGAGCTTTTTCTGCCGCGCCATCTGGTCGAGGATCGCCAAGCGGGTTTCATAGTCCGGCGGATCGATGCGGCAGACCATGCCGCTCTGAAGCCGCGTACACAATTCGGGCCCGAGGTCGGTGAGTTCCGCGGGCGGCCGGTCGGCGGCGAAGACCATCTGGCGGCCTTCGCGCGCCAGCGTGTCCATGGTGTAAAGCAGCTCGACCTGGGTGGCCTTCTTGCCGGTGAGGAAGTGCAGGTCGTCGATCAGGAGGAGCCCCACGCCGCGGCACTTTTGCCGGAAGCTGGGCAGCCCGCTGCCGCGCACGGCCTCGACAAAGCCGGCCGTGAACTGCTCGGCCGAGAGATACACGGAAGGACTGCCCGGGCGCGCCGCACGCGCGGCTCTCCAGATGGCCTGCAGGAGGTGGGTCTTGCCGACGCTGGTGGGGCCGTGAACGACCAGCGGGGAGATCTCGCCCGGCTTGTCGATGGCCAGCTCCGCGGCGGCCCGCGCCAGGCGGTTTGAACGCCCGGTGACAAAGGAGTCCAAGTCGGCCGGACGCCGGCGCCCGGAGCCGTCCGGACCGTCCCGGCTGGGAGTTTTGCCATTGGCCCGCGGCAGCCCCGGCACGGCGTGCGGCTCTCCAGAAGAAGGCGGCTTTGCGCTGGCGCCGCTTTCGGGGGTTGAATCCGCGGGCCGCTGGGCAACCGCCGGGTCCACGCGGAATTCCAGCGCCGGGCACTGCCCGAGGGCTTCCCGGCAGACGGCTTCGATCTGGCTGCGGAAATTGGTGCGCAGCCAATCCTGGAACAGCGGGCTCGGCGTGCTGATCGTCAACCGGCCGTTGTCCAGCTCGAGCCGGGGGCTCGCGCCGAACCACAACTCGAAGCGATCTTTGCCGACCTTGTCAGCCAGCGCTCGGCGCAGGACTGACACGACGTCCATTTCGTCCATGGTCACTTCCTGGCCATCCTCGGCGCGCACCCTCCCCCGCCACGCACACCTTCTTGATGTCTTTATTCTCCCCGCCCAAGTGGAACCGGCGGTCGGAGGAAGAGGCACGATCTTTGACGGCGGTTGTCGTCTAGGTTCGTGTTGTGTGTCACCCGACGTGCTGATTGTAGCCGTGCTAGCTATGCTGGCAAGCCGGCGACCCGGCCTCGCCGGAGAATTTTTCTTCCGCGGCGGCGGGGCAAAGGAATGTGCGGGAAATGCCGCGTGGCCCGGTCCTCTGCCGACCGCGGTCATCTGCCGAACACGAGGCGCGCGGGGTGGAAAAACTGTTCAAGGCGGACGCCGGCCGCTGCTTCCCTCTCGGCCGGCGGAAGTCGCTAAGTGTAGAACCAGTCAGGCAAATCGACACCCCTCGGTCGCGCGCGTTCTCGCGGTCCGGCAGACCCGCGCGTCCGCCCGCTGCCGAATGTCCCGGGCCGACACGGCCCGGCTCTGCCGTCTGCCCGCTGCCGAATGTTCCGGGCCGACACGGCCCGGCTCTGCCGACTACCCGCTGCCCTCTGCCGTCTGCCTACCTCTCCGCAAACACCTTCAAGTAGACCTTCCTTCGGCCCCAGGCCCGGAAGCCCGTGCAGGTATACATCGTCACCGCCGGATGGTTGGCGGCATCGACTGCCAGGACGAGGCGCGGCCGGCCTGCTTGGCCGGTCAACCACTGGGCGTGACGGACCACCTGTTGGCCCCAGCGGGCCCCTCGGGCGCAAGGCACCAAACCCATGTAGACGAGTTCCCAGTTTTCGTCTTCCGGGTGGTCGGCCAGGAGCAGGCAACCGACATCCTGACCCTGGTGGCGGAGGAGCAACCATCGCTCGGGGGCGAACGCGCCGGTGGCTTGATACCCCGCCAGGATGTCTTCCATACCGCGGAGCCCATTCAGGGCGGGGCAGTCCAAGGTCCCCTCGTAGGTTGCCTCGACCAGTTGAGCGAGCCGGTCCCGCTTCGCCGGTTCGTAGGGCTCATACGCCAGGGGCCCAGGCGCGGAGCGGTCCGGGAATTCGCATTCGGGGCACATCAGGTAGAGGAGCGTGGCCAGCGACTGGAAGCCTGCGTCGCGCAGCAGCCCGTTGTCCGCCCGGCTGACTCTCTCCAGGATTGCGTAGGCTACGCGGATTCCCCGGCGGGCGATTCCCTGGCAGGCGGCGGCGAGGAGGTGCTGAGCCGTGGCGAGGGGTTCTGGGGCGACCGTCCGCGGCGGCCACACGACGGCGGTGCGTCCGATTTGGACCTGGGATGCCACCGCCCCCACCAACTCCCCCCCGCGGCGCGCTTGCCAGAGCCCCTCCGTGGACTGCTCTCCGGAACGGATGCCGCCCAGGAACAGATCGAGCTGCTCGGCCGCACCCTGCGCCGACATGCCGCTCAATGCCAGCCGAAGGACTTCTTCGGCAGCCTCCGGCCCAACCGGGCCAATCCGCGCTGAGTCTTCGACGTCTGAGATCATCTTTCTCGCCCAGTAAGCCGCAACGGCCGACTGCCGAAGTCTTCAAGACTTCGGAAGTCCTCACGCTCTGGCCCGTTCCGACCTGCCGTCATGGCTGAATGGTGTAGAATACTAGCATAGGCGTCTTGCCTCGGCCCGCCAACCGGAGGCGGGGCACGTTTGCTCCGTATCCGCAGCCGTCCGGGCGACGCCGTCCAGCGGCCGCCGCAATTCGGGAGGGAGGACATCCATGAACAAAGTCGTTGCTCTTTGCGCGTTTTGCGGAATCGTGCTGGGGGCCTTGTCTAGTCTGTCAGTTCAGCCCGCCCTGGAACGCCTGGAAAAGGAGGTCCGGCGACAACTGGAAGAGGGCGGCAAGCCCGCGGCCCCGGCCCCGCAGACTTCTCCCCAGAAGCCCGCCGCCGCGGCCGACACGCCCGAACGGCTCGATGCGGCCCCCGAGCGGGCGTACCTTGGGGCCGTGCTCGACGACCGCGAGGACCGCGGCCGCGGGGTGCGGGTCCTGCGCGTCAATCCCGCCGGCCCCGCCGAGAAGGCGGGCGTCGAGAAGGGCGATCTGATCACCGCCCTGAGCGGCATTCGGGTTCGGCAGTTGTCCGACGCGGTGGACATTTTCGACCAGATGCGCCCCGGGACGGAACTGACTCTCTTCATTCGGCGGGGCGAGACGGCACAAATGATCAACGTGACCCTCGGGCGCCGCCCGGCGGGAGTGCCGCCGGCCGCGCCTTCGCCGAATCCTCCGGCCGGGGTACTCCCGACAGCGCCGGCCCCGCCAAGGCCAGCCCTGCCAGAGTCGGCCCCGGTCTCGCCGGCTACTCCGAAGGTGTTGCCCGGCGAGGCTGCCGCGCCGCGGCCGAGTCCGCCAGAGCCCGGCGAAGCTCGACCTCTGTTGCCCCCCATCGGCGATCCTGCTGCCCGGGCCCGTGTCGAGGCCCTCGAGCGGGAGATCGAAGCCCTCAAGCAGGAAGTCGAGACCCTCAAGCAGCAGGTCCGGGAGTTGACGCTGCTGGCCGGGGCTTTGCGTCGCGAGGTCCCGTCGCCACAGCCGAAGTAGCGGCGCGGCACCGCTCACCCGCACCATTCATGGACAGCAAGAGTAGCACAGGCATCTTGCCTGTGTTGCCTGAACGGCAGGCTGGAAGCCTTGCCCTACGAGATCGATGAACGATCCGGGCTCAGCGTCTGGGCTCCGAGGCGGGCTCCGGCGACTTGCCCTTGTCGCCCTCTTTCGATCTCTCGCCAGTGAGCTTGGGCTTATCTTCTTTCTTGGCGGACGGGGTCGGGAGGAGCTTGCCCTTGGCGGCCTCCGCCGCGGCCGCTCGGGCTTTCTCCGCGTCGGCTTCGGCTGCCTTGACGGCCTTGGCCTTGATGGCCTCGGCGTCTGCCCGTGCCTTGTCCAACTCCGCCTCGGCTGCCGCTCGGGCCTTGGCTGCCTCGCCCTTGAGGCGTTCGGCCTCACTCCTGGCGGACTCCGCCCGAGCGAGTTCTGCCTTGGCGGCTTCGAGGGCTTTGCTGGCCTCCGACAGGGCCTTCTCCGCTTCCGCCTTGACGGCCGCGGCCTTGACGCTCTCGGCGTTGGCAACCTGCCGGGCCTTCTCGGCCTCGCTCTGGGCTTCCTTGGCCGTTCGGGTCTCGGCCTTCACCGCCTCCAGGGCCTTATCTGCCGCTGCCTTGGCGGCCTGGGACTCCGCTTTGGCCGCGTCGGCCTCGGCGGCGGCCGCTGCAGCCTCTGCCCGGGCGGCCTCCAAATTCCGCAAGGTGGCGCGGCGGCCACGACAGCCGAAGAGTCCCCCCGACGCCACGTCGGTCATCCCCACCAGGGTCAAAGCCACGACCAGACACATCGTTTTCGTTCGACGCATAATCCTTACTCCCTCCAACTCGGACCGAGACTGCCCGCTCGTATGCTGACTGAACCCTAACCCGTTCGAGGGCTGGTGTCCACCGTCCAATTCCAGCAGAATAGCCCAAATCCCCTCCGTTCGCAACAAGATGACCAGCAGGAGGTTCCAGGGTATGAGGTCTTTGAAGAGAGTTCCTTGGCTGATTTGCTGGGCGTCCGTGCTGGCCACGGCCGCGCTGACGAGCCGCGGTGCGGAAGCCCCCGCCGGAAAACCGCCGGACTGGAAGGTCGATCACCGCTACGCCCCGGTCTGGTGGCAGACCTCGATCTGTCTGCCCGACGACTGGCAGAAGACCCTCGTCGGCAAGGAAGGGACGCTGCTCTACGACTTCCCCGGCAAATACTCCGGGTTCAAGACGCGGATCGCAGTCGGCTACGCGTTAGGAGGACAGGCATTCCTGCCTGTCAGGCCGGAGGACAAATGGCTGCGCCAGGAACTCGCCTCGCCGCGGGTCCCGATCGTGCGCACCATCAAACAGCTTGCCAAGGTCGAGATCGTCGAGGAGGCATTCGCTGTCGGCGTGGACATGGATCCCGCGATCAAGGCGACCTTCGAGCAAGATGAGAAGGCCGCCTCGGGCAAGGCACCCGTCGTCGAGCGAGTGGACCAGGGCGGCACCAACCAGAACTGGGCCAGTCCCAAGACGCCGTGCGAGCCCGCCTTCCGCAACATCGCCGTGGCGATGGGCGACTCGGTCCGCTACCGGATTCGCGCCGCGGCCGGTGAAAAGTACACGGTCGTTCCGGGCCTGTGCGAAGGCTGGCATCCCAAGCCCGGCCAGCGGATCCTCGATTTGCAGATCGAAGGCAAGACCCGCAAGACCGTGGACATGGTGGCGGAGCACGGCCGGAACGTTCCGGTCCTGTTTCCGCTGGAGGCGCGCGACGAAAACGGCGACGGCTGGATCGACGTGGTCATCAAGCCTGCCACTGGTTCGCCCGACCAGAACACGATCCTCAACGTGCTCTGGGTCTTCCGGGGCGATGCCCCGCCGGTCGCGGGACTCCTGGCCGGCAAGAGCAGCCGCCCGGCGCTGGCCCACGTGAGTTGCGGCTCTGAGAAACAACCGCCCGGCCCGCCCCGGCTCGATCTGATCCAGGTGCAGCTCCGCAACACGGGCGACGCCGAGGTCTCGGTGACGCCCGTCATCACCATCGACAGCGAATTCCCCGTGAGCGTCGAAGCGGCGCGGCGCCGGGTCGAGATCGGCGGCGCGACCTGCTTCACCGCAACGGAGCCCTTTGAGGCCGTCCCCCAAGACAAGCAGAAGACCGTCCTTCGAATCGCGCCGGTGAAGCTGGCGCCCGGAAGCGGGCGGGTGTTGGGGATCGGTACACTTCGTGGCGTCCCCACTCCGGAAGACAGCCAATTGGACCTCCGCGCGGTCTCTTGGGTCGACCGCACTCGACGGGTCGTGGAGGAATACTGGAACAAGGTGGACCTCCCCTACGGCCGCTTCGAGATCCCCGATCCCGGCATTCAGGCCACGCTCGAGTCCTCGATCCGCAACATCTATCAGGCCCGCGAGATCAAGAACGGGCTCCCCGCCTTCCAGGTCGGGCCGACCTGCTACCGCGGTCTGTGGGTCGTGGACGGCTCGTTCCTCATGGAAGCCGTGGCGATGCTCGGCCGGACCGACGAGGCCCGCAACGGCATCCGCTATTTGCTCAGCTTCCAGCGGCCCGACGGGGCGATCATGCTCATCGACGGGCATTTGAAAGAGACCGGCATCGCCCTCTGGGCGGTCACTCGCCACGCGCGGCTGACCAACGACACGAAGTGGCTCGCCGAGGTTTGGCCGCAAGTGGAAAAGGGCTTTGCCTACATCCGCACGCTTCGCCAGAAAGCGTCGCCCGATCGGACGGCCCTGGTCTACGGGCTGTTGCCGGAGGGTTTTAGCGACGGCGGGCTGGGCGGTATCAATCCCGAGTACACCAACGTCTATTGGACGCTCGCCGGGCTGAAGGCCGCGGTCGATGCGGCCCGCTGGCTCGGCAATAACCAGCAGGCGCAGGCGTGGCAGGCAGAGTATGACGATTTCTACGCCGCATTCCGCCGCGCCGTCGAGCGCGACGCGCGCACCGATTCCCATGGCAACCGCTACGTGCCGATCAACATGCGCAAAGACGCCAAGATTTCGCCGCAGAAGGCCCAATGGGCCTTCCTGCACGCCGTCTTCCCCGGCAAAGTCTTCGCCGCGGACGATCCGCTCGTGCTGGGCAACATGGCGATGCTCCGCGCCGTCGAGGCCGAGGGGCTCGTCCGCGACACCGGCTGGGTGGGCAACGGGGTGTGGAATTACTTCGGCTCCTTCTATGCCCATGGCTGGCTCTGGATGGGCCAGGGGCAGAAGGCCGCCCGAACGCTCTATGACTTCGCCAACCACGCCTCGCCGCTTCTGTGCTGGCGGGAAGAGCAGATGCCGCGGGGCGAAGGCGACGCCGTCTGCGGCGACATGCCGCACAACTGGGCCAGCGCCGAGTTCATCCGCCTGGTCCGCGACCTCTTGGTGCTTGAGCGCGGCGACGAGTTGCACCTGTTCGAGGGCCTGCCGCGGGCATGGGTCCAGCCCGGCAAGGCCGTGCGGGTCAATGGCGTGCTGACCGAGTTCGGTCCAATTTCGCTGGAACTGCGGGTCGCTGCCGACGGCTCGAAGGCAACGCTCACGCTCGACCCGCCCTCGCGCAACCCAGCGAAGCGGATCGTGGTTCACCTCGACGGCTGGTCGGGAAGCCGCGGGACGATGGAACTGCCGCCGACAGCGCGGGCGAGCCGTGGCATTCCGCTCGGAAAAGGCGATCGCCGAGAGACAGGGGAGGAGAGGGCCCCTAACGCGGCCTAAAGGCCGCAGCCAAACGGCGGGCAAGCCCGCCCGCTACGCGACATCGTGAACGAAACACTGTGCTTGATGCGCGCCCGGCGCGTGGAAGTCTCACCGTAAGACACGAATCGGTTCCCCCGGCACGTTGTGGGCGTCCCAGTCCCGCTTGCCCTCCAGGACCATAAGCCATTGCTCGGCGGCGGCGGGTGAGGCTGCGAAGAGACAAGTGACAACAGCGGCTTGAACGGCGGTGCACATGGCGTTTGCTACCAACGGAAGACCGTCGTCGTGGGCAACTGCTTCTTCAACTCCGCGAGGCCCTTGTTGGTCACCTTGGTGGCCGTCAAGTCCAGGTACTTCAACTGCGTCATTCCCTTCAGGTGCGCGAGTCCGGTATCGGTGATCTGTGTATGGTAAAGGAAGAGGTTCTCCAGATGGGACATGCCCCTGAGGTTCTCTAGGCCGGCGTCGGTGATCTCGGTGTTCGAGAGATCGAGGGTCTTGAGCCGCCGCATGTCTTGCAGGTTCTTGAGCCCGGCGTCGGTGGTCTTGTTGCCGGCGATGTCGAGGCGCTCCATGCGCGTCATTCCCTTCAGGCGTGCCAGGCCGGCGTCGGTGGTGAGCTTGCCGAGATTCAGCTCTCTCAGCTCGGTGAGCCCTTCGAGATGGACCAGGCCGCCGTCGGTGACCTTGGTGCCCGCGAGGCTGAGGCTGCGGAGCTTCGTCAGATTCTTGAGCGAGGCCAGGCCGGCGCTTGTGACCCTGGTGCGGCCGAGATCCAGGCTTTCCAGGGAGGGCAGGTCTTTGAGAAACACCAGATCGGCGTCGCCGGCCTTGGTGAAGAGCAAGCTTACCGCGATCACGGGCTTTTCCGCGCTCTTCTCATCAGTCTGGACCTTTCCGCCCAGTTTCTCAATCGCGGCAACGATCCTCGCTTGATCCGGACTCTCGGCGGCGGCCGAGAAGCACGGAGCGACCGCGACGATCAAGCCGATGGCCGGCCCGCACCACCGAATCGGTCTCATGGCGAAATCCCTCCAACGGCTAAGACGGCGTCCAGGCGGGATCGGGCTGGGCGAGGATCGTCGGGGTGGTGCCCTCCTGGAGTCTCGCCACGGCCTGCTTCGCGGCCTTCACGCTGGCGGCGTCCGGGTGTACCTCCATCCCTACCTCAAACGTCCGCGATTGGCCGGGCTCCAACACGATCACCCGGCCCTTTTCTTTCTCGAAGGATCTGCGGTTGGGGAAGTTGGTGCCCGGCTCCAGGCCGGTGACGTAGCCGTCCAGGGCCGCCTGCCGGTTCTTCCACAACGTGAAGTGCGGGAGCTGTCTCTTGTTGAATGTGAGGCCCACGCCGCGGTCGCCGGCGGCATTGTGCAGGAGCGCCTCGGTCAGGCCGGCTGCGTCGGCCGCCAAGTCGAAGAAGAAGACCGCCTCCTTGGAGCCCGGCGTCTCCGGCCCGTAGGTGTCCCACGTGGCAATGTCGGTCACTGCCGCGTCATCCCGAGGCGCCATCTTCTTGACGGGCAGGACGACCCTCGATCCCGCGTTCAAAAGCGGGACGCCGAAGTTGATGTGATACAGCAATTCCAGCTCGCTCGGCTCGGCCGAGAGGTTGCTGATCACGTCGGTGACGGTCAGCCCGGGGCGCCCGGCGTGCGTGGTCACCGTGGTGGTCATGCGGAGCTTGTTGGCGAACAGCCGGGCCTCGTCCACCACGCCGGTCACACTGATCTCGCCGGAGTCGCCGTCCACGCTCACTTCCACCTTGTGGGCGGGGATGTTGGCGATCTTGCCGTGCAGGGCGTAGCGGATCGTGCCGTCGTCGTTGAACTCAGGGGCCCCGTTGCTCTCCAGGCCGCAGCGGACCAGCAGCTCATCGAATCCGTCGAGCCAGCCGATCCCGCTGGCCTCGTTGACTCGCACAAAGCCCGGATGCACGGGGCCCTTGACCGGCGACCTCCAACCGATCCGCAGCCCGCCCAAGGCTGCGTTCCAGAGCCCCATTCCGCGGGTGGGGATAACGACGAACCGCAAGGTGCCGTTATCGACCTCGATCACGTCGACGCCCTCGCGGAGCCCGCCGCGGAGGGCGCGTTTGGCGAGCGAGTATCCGGTGGCGGCCCCTTTGACGTCCGTGGGCCGCAGGGAGAGCGATTGCACGTAGATGTCCTGATCGACGTCGGTAAGGGTCCAAGTTCGCTTGGGCATAGCGTATCCTCCTCAGCAATTCGCCCCGGCTTGTGGCAGAGTCCGAGCCTGACTCAGTGTACGGCGTGCGCGGAGCGAAGGCCAGTGGGACCGGGCGGACACGGCGCGGCTCCGAAGCCCAATCCGGGCCGACACGGCCCGGCTCTGAAGCCGGAGCCGGCCTTACTTGGCCGCTTCCGGGAGCTTCAAGTCCTCGGCCGTAACCTTGCACGGCGCGCCGCCTGCGGGGATTTCGCAGTGGGCCGTCCAGAGGATGCCGTTGACGAGGAAGCGGCGGAAGGACTCGATGGCAAAGTTGTCGTGGTAATGGGCCAGCGTGTTGCCGAACGACCGGCCGCCGCCCGAGTCGGGCCGCTCGTAGACCCAGGCGACCACCTGGTCTTTGTCCTTCACGCGGACCTTCAAGAGCGGCTTGGCCGCGGGGAGAAACTTGAGGTTCAGATACCACTCGTCCTTCAGCTCGTGCTCGGAACAGCCGCGGCACACCGGGTGCTTGGGATCGAGCTGCTGGACCTTGGACGTGCTGAAGTCGATGCCTGAGCCGGGGACGCCAAACAGGCCGCCCAAGTGCCCCAAGTACTGGGCCGCGAGCTTTTCGTTCTTGTTGTCGCGGATGCCGGTTGCCCAATGGATCGCCGTCAGGCCGACGCCCTGCTTGAAGAGCTTCTCGGCCTTCTCGGCGTGGGGGCCCGTGAAAAGGATCTCGGCTCCCGGGCTGGTGTAGAGCGCGATAGCTTTGACGCCTTCCAAGACCGCCGGGTCCTTTGGCCAGCCGTCGGAGACGATCGCCTCGACGCCGAGCGTTTGCCGCAGGCACTTGGCCAGCAGGTGACTGTCGGGGAGATAGAGGTGGGTGCCCGGGGGATGATCCGGCTTGTGGCCGATGAGCACGATCTTGGTCTTTTTGGCGGGCCGGTCTTCGCCGCGGGCCTGGCCGGAGCGCGTGAGGTGCTGCGCCCATGGGGCGGCGAAGGCCCCGAGGCCCACGGCGGCCGCAGCACTGCGGCGGAGGAAGTGACGGCGGGAAGTGCGGTTGGCGCTCATTGATGGTCCTTTCTTGGCTTGGTCGGTGGTGTCCACGCCCTACAATAGCCGCATATCCCGTGACGTGCAATGGACCGGCAAGGAGACGGCGGGCAAGGCCGCCCGCTACACACGGTTCTGTTTCCCGAAGCACGGAGGAGCTGGGCTGGTGTTATTAGCGCAGGGCTTTCAGCGGTTTGAGCCGCATGGCGGCAAGTGCGGGCAGGAGGCCGCCCAAGACGCCCAGTCCCAGGCTCAGCAACCCGCCCAAGGCAAGGATCGAGCCGTCGACCACGAGTTTGAGGACGACGAGCTTGCCGCCGCTGGTGTGGCCGCTGACCACGCAGGTCGCAGTCCAACCATTGACCACCGTTCCCAGCAGGCAGCCGATGGCCCCGCCGACCAAGGCAATCACCAGCGATTCGAGGAGGAAGCAAACGAGGATCTGCCAGCGGGCGTAACCCAACAGGCGCAGCACGCCGATGTCTTTGATCCGCTGGCTGATGGCGGCGAACATCGTGTTCATCACGCCGAAGATGCCGCCGATGGAGATGAACACGGTTACCACGACGATCGCCCAGAGGAACACGTCGGTCATCTCCGTCATGCCTTCGTAGTAGTCCTTCTCGACCAGGGCGTTGACCGTCGTTCTCCTCAGTCCGCTCGTGGCCGGCTTCGGCGTCTGCTGGCCGCCCTCGGACTCTTGGCCCGCATTGTTGAGAAAGTCCCTGAACTTGCGGGCGGTCGCATCCTCGCGGGTGCGCACGACCAGGGAAGTGAACGTGTCCTTGCCGAAGAGGGGGGCCACCAGCGACTGCTTGGCCCAGAGCTCCGAGTCGAAGGTCGAGCCGGCCGAGTCCATGATCCCCACGACGATCCACTTGCGGGCTTGAGCCGGACGGCCCGCCTCGGCGTCGCCGGCCTGGGACTGCGGGTCTTCGCCGAGGAAGTAGACGTCCCCCGCGTCGAGGCGCTGGCGATTGCGGGCCGAGGCGAGCTTTTCGGGGGAGCGGTCGCGGCCCAGCTCGCGGGCGATTCCCTCGCCGAGGACGACTTCGATCATGGGCTGAGCGGAAGGGGCGTTGTCTGGTGCTTCGTGGTCGAGGCGGCTGCCGGACGAGGAGAACCACGTCCCGCCGGGCAGGAGCCGCAAGTTGTGCACTTCGGCGGCCAAGAGGGGGTTTTCGATACCGCGGAGCTGGAGGAAACGGCGTTTGGGGCGGCCGGGCGGGGCGTCGGGGGGCACCGGCTGGTTGACCACCATGTAGGTCTCGCGGCTGGCCATCGGCCGGCCGTCTTTGCCCCGGACCACCTCGGGCTGGACCTCGATTTCGGCGAGGTCCCCGACGTTCAGATTGCTCCAGGTCTCGTCGGTGGCGCCCTCCGCCAACACCAGGACGTTCCCCGGTTGGCCGCTGGCGGTCGTGAGGCGCTTCATGCCGTTGATAAACGCCAGCATCACCACCAAGAGCGCGGTCACCAACGTGAATGCCAAGCCAGTCAGGAGGGTCGTGCGCCAGCGAACGGTCAGGTTGCGGACATTGTAGGCCAGCGGAACCCTGGCCGAGACGGCTAGCGCCAAGACAAAGACGGCGGCCGCGACGAGAAGAATCCAGATGAGCATGCTCACGCCACCTTGGCAAACACGTCGGCGACCTTGACGCTGCGGGCCGACCAGGCGGGAAGAAAGCTCCCCACCAGGGAGGTCGCGGCCCCGATCGCGGCGCCCCACCACAAGGCGTCGATTGGGATGAAGAAGCGGTCGAAGAAGGCGATCGGGAACGGAAAGCCTCCCAAAACCCAATTGACCACCGCATAAGTCAAACCGCTGCTGAGCACGCCGGCGCCCGCGCCCAATACCAGCGACTCTCCCAGGACCAGCGCGAGGAGTTGCCAGGGCCGGTACCCCAGCACCTTGAGCACCGCCAGCTCCGCGCGGCGCTCGCGCACGCTGATGCTGATCGCGTTGGCGATCACCAGAGACAGGCTCGCCAGACACCCCGGCGCCAAGAGCCACCGCATCCCCCAGATGATGTCGCGAAAGGCCTCGAGCCAGGAGGCGATGCTGGAGGAGGCGGTCTCGCACTTCACCGGCGGCGTGCGGAGCTGCGGGGCCGATTCGATCTGCCTGGCGACCTGGGTGAAGGCGGGCGTGTCCGGGACCTTCAGCCAAACCAGACTGATGCGGCGGTCGGACATGAGGTGCTTGCGTCCGTTGTGAGTGCGAGGGTAGCTGTCCAGGAGCTGGTCCAAGTACTCGCGGTTCATGACGCTCATGCCGTCGTAGCGGCCGGGGGGAAGCGTCCCAAGGATCTCGAACTCGAAGTCCAAGCCCTTGAAGGTAATGATTCCAAAGACCTTGACTCGCTCTCCCACGCGCTTGTTGAGCGACTTCAGCACGTTCTGCCCGACCACCAACCCCTGGCGGTTCTTCTTCATCTCGGCGGCCAGCCGATCCACGTCGATCTTCTCCTGCCCGGTGAGCGAATCCAGCCCTTCCATCATCGTAGTGACCTTGCCCGGATCGAGGGCCACGGCGATGACGAAGTTCTCGCGGGTGAGTTTCTGAGGATCGAGCGAGCCGACGTAGAACTGCCAGGTCATGTAGTCGGTGGGTTTGACGTCGCCGGGGCGTTGGGGGCTTGCCGCCCCTTCGCTCAGCGGGCGCTCGTAGTCGGAGGGCAACCGGCTGGGGATCACCCAGCGGTCGGTGACCACCGCCTTCAGGTTCTCTTTCTTCTCCGCGGTCACCATGTGGAGAAAATAGAGGATCGACCAGACGAGCGTCACCACCAGCACCAGCACCATGCTGCCCAGGACGGTGAGGATCGAGCGCAGCGGGTTCCGCCCCACATTCTTGATGATCAGCAGGAAGAACTTCATGCGGCTTGCTCCGCCAGTTTTCCCTTGTCGAGGTGCAGCAGGCGATTGGCCCGGGCGGCCGCCCGCGGATCGTGCGTGACCAAGAGTATCGTCTTCTTGAGCGTCCTGCGAAGTTCGGCCAACAGGTCGAGGATCTCCTCGGCAGAGCGGGCGTCCAGGTCGCCGGTCGGCTCGTCGGCCACCACGAGGGTGGGATCGGTAACGATCGCTCTGGCAATTCCCACCCGCTGCTGCTGGCCGCCGGAGAGCTGGCCGGGCCGATGCCGGATGCGGTCGCCGAGGCCGACCAGCTCCAGGACGGTCATCACTTGCTGCTTTCGCGCGGCAGCCGAGAGGGGCAGGAGCAACAGCGGCAGCTCCACGTTCTCGTAGGCGCTGAGCACGGGCAGGAGGTGGTAGAACTGGAACACGAAACCGATGTGGCGGGTGCGCCAGCGGGCGAGTTGCCCTTCCGACATCTGCGAGACGAGCTGGTCGCCGACCCAGACCTCGCCCTGGTCCGGCGTGTCCAGGCCCGCGATCAGGTTCAAGAGCGTCGTCTTGCCCGAGCCGCTGGGCCCCATCAGGCCGAGGAATTCTCCTTCGGGGACGTGCAGGGTCAGGTCGTTGAGCACCTCCACCCGCTCGCTGCCGCGGCGAAAGGACTTGCTCACTCCCATCACGCGCACGATGCTTCCGTCAGCGCCGGTCATCAGTGGGCAGAGCTCCTTGATTACTTGCGGAGGGAACCGCGGGCTGGCTCCGTGGAGGCGGCCTCCGCGGAAGGCGAGGTGGTGGGGGCGACGAGCGTCCCCTTGCCGGGCTTGGCACTCCAGAAGATCACCATGGCCCCCATTTCGGGTTTCAGATAGAGTCCTTCCTCGTCCCGAGGGATTCTGGCCAGCTTCACGCGCACGGGGACCGCCCCCTTGGCCCGATCGGCGATCGGCATCAGCCGGCCTTCGCCTTCGTACTTGCGCTCGGGATACGCCTCAGTATAGATGGTACACCGCTGGCCAGCGAAGACCTTCGAGAGGTCCCGCTCTTGAACGGTCACTTCGACCTCCAACTCGCACAGGTCGGCCATGTCGCAGAGGCTATAGGAGCCGTTGAAGGCGATCGGGTTGACGACGTTTCCGACCTCGGCGTTCTTCTTGAGGATCGTGCCGGAGATGGGGGCCCGAATGAAGCAGTTGTCCAGGCGCCACTTGGCTTTGGCCAGTTCGGCCTCTGCCTGCGAGACTTCCGCCTCGGCAGCGCGGATCCGCTTCTCCCGCGTCCCATCGGTCATCAGTTTCAGCACCGAGGTCAGGCGTTCCACGCGGCGTCTCATGGCCAGGGAGCGGCTCTCCGATTCCTCCATGTCCTGATCCGAGATAAACGTCTGATTGGCCGACCGGAGCGTCTTATTCCGCTCGAAAGCCTGTTCCAGCGGCTTCAACTGGGCCTTGGCTTCCTCCATCTCCTTTGCCACCTGGATCTGCTCCTCGGGGAAGGTGCCCTTCAACTCGTCCCGCTTGTAACGGGCCGCCTCCCATAAGGATTCCGCCCGCTTCACGTCGGCCGTGTAATCGGTGGTCTCCAGGGCCGCCAGCAAGTCCCGCTCCTTTACCCGGGCTCCCTCGGTGAACTTGAGAGTCTCGATCTTGCCCGTGACTTGCGGGCTGACCAGGATCTGATGCGCCGGGATGATATAGCCTTTGGCGTGCAGGGCGATCTCGCCCGCCGGCACCGACTCACTACCCGCAAAATGCGCGGGAGAGTTCCCCGCCGGATCGGCGGCGCGGGACTCGCCGGCCGGAGACTTCCCCGTGGCTTGAAGGTAACCCAAGACGGCCGTGCTCGCGGCAAACAGCCCGCAGAGGGACCAGGCGATCCAGCCGGTGCGCGAGCCCCCGGCCGACTGCTGGGGCGGCAATCGGAGCGACCGGACGCGCTGGCTCAGGGGGGTCGGCGCCCCGGCGTGCGGGATCTCGACGGCAGGCTCGCGGGCTGCGGGAGGATTGGTATAGTGTGTGTCGCTCACGTCAGAGCCTTTCTGTCTTCGGAGCGCAGCGACTGGCCGCTGCGTTTTTCCGCGTGGCGGAGGTTGGCAACCTGCCCCACCAAGGTCCCACAAGGCGGCGGCGAGGCGCCGCACTCCAAAAGGCGTTCGCCGACGACCGGCGGCCCGAGCCCCAACGCGGCCAGCGTGAACCGGGCAATGTGATCCGCCACGCGGACGGCGTCGAAGTTGTGGTACAATTCTTCGCCCACCAGAAGCGCTGCCACGGGCCGGTGGAGCCGGTGAAACAGGCACTGTCCGACGATGCTGAAGGCGATCAGGTGCCGCTGCGCCTCGGGAGTTTCCGGCGGCAGCAGTTCCGCCAGGATCCGCTGGAGCGCCTCCGCTCTGGGACGCACGAAGGCATCCACCACGGCCACGCACGCCTCGGTGGGCTCGGCCATCTCCCGCATCATCAATCGCCGCCCCCACTGCGGACACTGTTCGTCCTGCTCCAGGTTCACCAACGATTGCTCGATGAATCGCCGGAGTTTTTCGGTCGGAGGGGTTCCGGGCGCAAAGTGCGGCACGGGTTGAGCCGACAGCCCTCGATGGGCGTATCCGACCACTTCCCCGTAAAGCCGCTTCTTGTCGCCAAAGTAGTAGTTCACGGCCGCCAGGTTGGCCCCCGCGCGATTGCAGATCTCCCGCACGGTGGCGGCCTGGAAGCCCTTCTCGGCAAAGACCTCGCCAGCGGCCTCCAGCAATCGGGTTCGCGTGTCGTCAACTTTTCCGGCCATACGACTGATTCTTCTGGAAGCCAAGGGCCTTGGAACAAACGCGTGTTTGAATCATACGTATGTTTGAATCGATTGTATGGCGCCCCGGGCGCGGCGTCAATGGCAGACATAGCAATCAGGGATTGGGGACTAAATCGCCCAATTGACGGTGCCATAGCCCACTGTAGGCGGGTCTCACATCCACCTGCCGCCGCGGTATACTTGCCGAGCCACTTTGCACTTTCTCACTTTGCACTCGTTTGCCTGGTTGATGGACCCAAGATGATGAGAGCCCATTGAGAGGCATGCTTTCATGGAATACCTTCTTGCCGTCGTCATGGGCTTGGTCGAGGGGCTGACGGAGTTCCTGCCCATCTCCTCCACCGGCCACTTGATCCTGGCCGACCATCTCCTCGGTTTTGGCGACCTCGTCGAAAAGGAGTTTGCCAAGACCTTTGAGATCGTCATTCAACTGGGCGCGATCCTGGCCGTGGTGGCCGCATATCCGCGCCGATTCGTGGGACTGCTGAGGTTCGGCGACAACCGCGGGTTTTCCGGGCTCCGGGGGATCGGTCTGCTCTTGGTCACGTCCATTCCTGCCGCACTCCTCGGCCTGGCAGCCCGCAAACACATCCACGACTACCTATTCAACCCGTTGACCGTCGCGGTCGCTCTGGCCGCCGGGGCAATCTGGATCCTCTTGGTCGAGCGATACCTGCCGCGGACCAGGACCGAGGGCGTGGACCGGCTGACCTGGAAGGAAGCCCTGGCCGTGGGGCTCTTCCAGTGCCTCTCGCTGTGGCCGGGGATGTCCCGGGCCTCGTCCACCATCTTGGGCGGAATGATGGTCGGCGTGGAGCGCAAGACGGCAACGGAGTACTCGTTCTACGCGGCCGTTCCGATCATGATCGCTGCGACCGGGTACGAGCTTCTGAAGACCGCCGCCATCTTCGATGCCGCGCACCTCGGGGTGCTTGCCGTGGGGTTCGCCGTGTCGTTCCTGGCTGCCTGGGCGGCCGTCAAGCTGTTTTTGCAGTACGTCGGCCGGCACACCCTGGTCCCGTTCGGCTGGTACCGGCTCGCCCTGGCGGCGCTCGTCGTGTGGGCAATCTGGCAGTGGGGTTTGACTGTGGGCGGGTGAGCGTTTAGAGTCATCGGTTGGCGGTGGATGTGGGGCAGGTTGCCAACCTGCCCCATGTTGCCGTATATGGCGCTGTTGTGGCGAGGTCTGCCGATCTGGGCAGCCGCAGTCGGCGGGGTCGGGAGACCCGCGCCGAACACGCGTGTGGGGCAGGTTGCCAACCTGCCCCATGTTGCGGCCTCGGATCCCCACGGAACACCCCCCGGAGCATTTCCATGAAAACGATCATCATTCCGTTTGTGCTCGTGCTTCTCGCGGCCGCGACGCTTTGGGCGGCCGACGACAAAATCAGCTTCAAGAAGACCCCCGATACCGCCCCGGCCAACCGGCTCTACCCGGGCAACCGCGAGCCGCTTTTGGCCAGCCCCCTGGTGAAGCTCCCCGTGGGGGCAGTCAAGCCGCACGGCTGGCTCCGCAAGCAGATGGAGTTGATGGCCGACGGCTTCAGCGGGCGCCTGGGCGAGCTGAGCCGTTTTCTCCAGCCGGAAGGAAACGCCTGGCTCGACCCCAAGGGCGAGGGCGACCGCAGCTTCTGGGAGGAACTGCCGTACTGGCTCAAGGGCTTCGGCGACCTGGGGTATTTGCTCGATGACCGGCGGATCATCAAGGAGGCCCGGCGCTGGCTGGAGCCAGCCTTCTCCAGCCAGCGAGAAGACGGCTACTTCGGCCCGCGGCGAAACCTGACCAACATCTCCACTCCGAAGGGCGCCAAGCCCGACCTGTGGCCCAACATGCTCATGCTCAATGCCCTGCAGTCGTACTACGAATACTCCGGCGACCCTCGCGTGCCGAATCTCATGGCCCGGTACTTCCGCTATGAGCTTGGCATCGCGGAGGCCGATTTCCTCTTGCCCTTCTGGCAGCAGCAGCGGGCCGCCGACAACCTGCAAAGCGTCGACTGGCTCTACAACCTCACGGGCGAGCCGTGGCTGTTGGAGCTTGGCGAGAAGATCCATCGCCACACGGCCAACTGGACCGCCGGGGTGGCGAACTGGCACGGGGTGAACATCTCGCAGAGCTTCCGCGGGCCGGGCGTGTATTTCCAGCACTCCAAGGACCCGAAGTTCCTGGCGGCGACGGAGCGGGACTACCAGATCGTGCGCGACATGTATGGCCAGGTGCCCGGCGGGCTCTACGGGGCCGACGAAAACTGCCGCCCTGGCTATACCGATCCCCGCCAGGGCGCTGAGACCTGCACCATGGCCGAGATGATGCTCTCCGATGAGATGCTCCTGAGGATCAGCGGCGACGTGACGTGGGCCGACCGCTGCGAAGACGTGGCCTTCAACTCGCTTCCCGCCTCGATGACCGCCGACCTGAAGGCCCTCCGCTATATTACCTCCCCGAACATGGTCCTTTCGGACCGGGCCAACAAGGCCCCGGGCATTCAGAACGACGGGGCGATGTTCCTCTACGATCCCCGCAGCCACCGCTGCTGCCAGCATAACGTGGCCCACGGGTGGCCGTACTTCACGGAGAACCTGTGGATGGCCACGGCCGGCAACGGGCTGGCGGCCGTGCTCTACGCCCCGTGCGAGGTGAAGGCCAAGGTCGCCGACGGAACCGAAGTGAGGATCACCGAAGAGACGGCCTATCCGTTCGGCGACACCATCGAGCTGAGTCTCGCGACGCCCAAGGCCGTGCAGTTCCCGTTGTCGCTGCGGGTCCCGGGCTGGTGCGACGCGCCGGCGGTGAAGATCAACGGCCGCGAGCTAAAGGTCGAGGCGAAGGCTTCCGGCTATCTGGCGATCGACCGCACTTGGAAAGACGGCGACAAGTTGACGCTGCAATTGCCGATGAAGATCAGCCTGACCCATTGGGCGAAGAACAAGAACAGCGTCTCGGTCAATCGCGGGCCGCTCACCTACTCGCTCAAGATCGGCGAGAAGATCGTCCGCGCCGGCGGGACGGATAAATGGCCCGCCGTGGAGATTCATCCGACGACGCCGTGGAACTACGGGCTGGTGCTGGATGAGAAAGACCCGGCCGCGTCGTTCGAGGTCGCGGCGAAGCCCCGTCCGATGGCGGCCCAGCCGTTCCAGTTCGATGCCGCCCCCATCGAGATGCGGGCCAAGGCCAAGAAGATCCCCAACTGGAAGCAGGACCAGCGCGGCTTGGTGGGGACGCTCTGCGAGAGCCCGATCAAGTCGGACGAGCCCGAAGAGGCGGCGACGCTGATTCCGATGGGTTGCGCCCGGCTGCGGATTGCCTCGTTCCCCACCATCGGCAGCGGCCCGGCGGCGCACGAGTGGATCGAGACCGCCCGGGCCGACCGCCATACCGCTTCGCACTGCAACGAGAACGACACGGTGGACGCCCTGAGTGATGGCCAGATCCCCAGGAGCTCGAACGATCGCTCGATACCCCGTTTCACGTGGTGGTCCCATCGCGGCACGAGCGAATGGGTCACTTACAACTTCCCGAAGCCCAGGACGGTCTCGGAAGTGGAGGTCTATTGGTTTGACGATACGGGCGGCGGAGAGTGCCGCGTGCCGAAGTCGTGGCGCCTGGAGTGGCTCGACGGGCGGCAGTGGCGGCCGGTCGAAGCGGCGGGGGACTACGGCGTGGCTGCCGACCGGTTCAATCGGGTCTCCTTCAAGCCGGTGAAGACCGTGCAGCTTCGCCTGGCGGCCGAGCTGCGGCCCCAGTTCTCGGCGGGGATTCTGGAATGGCGCGTGAAATAGTTGTAGGGTGGGACCGGCGCAGCGCAGTCCCGCCAGAACTTGCCCGAATGATCCTTGGTGGGACTGCGCTGCGCTTGTCCCACCCTACTTCGTTTGTTTCAACTTGAGCTAGACCCATGCCAGCCACGACCCAAGTCCCGGACACCGCCGGGCGTTACGGACCGTTTGGGGGACGCTACGTCCCCGAAACCCTGATGCGGGCCATCGAGCAGTTGACCGCGGCGTACGAGGAGGCCCGGGGCGATCCCGAGTTCGCTGGCGAACTCCAGCGCCTTTATACGCACTACGTCGGCCGCCCCTCGCCGCTCTACCACGCCGAGCGGCTCAGCCGGAAGTGTGGCGGGGCTCAGATCTACCTGAAGCGGGAAGACCTTAACCACACCGGCGCCCACAAGATCAACAACACCCTGGGCCAGGCCCTCTTGACCGTGCGCATGGGCAAGCGCCGCGTCATCGCGGAGACCGGCGCCGGGCAGCACGGCGTGGCCACGGCGACCGCCTGCGCCCGCTTCGGGCTGGAGTGCGTCGTCTACATGGGCGAGGAGGACATCCGCCGCCAGCGGCCCAACGTCTTCAGCATGAAGCTGCTGGGCACCGAGGTGCGGCCGGTCCGCAGCGGCTCGCGGACGCTGCGCGATGCCATCAACGAGGCCTTCCGCGACTGGATGAGCTCGGTCGAGACGACGCACTACTGCATCGGCTCGGTGATGGGTCCGCACCCCTTCCCGCGGATCGTCCGCGATTTCCAATCGGTGATCGGCCGGGAGACCCGCCAGCAGTGCCTGGAGCAGATTGGGCGGCTGCCCGATCTGGTCGTCGCGTGCGTGGGCGGGGGGAGCAATGCCGCGGGCATGTTCTATCCGCTGATCGACGACGCAGGAGTGAAGCTCGTGGGCGTCGAGGCGGGCGGCCGCTCCGCCACGCCCGGTGACCACGCCGCCACGCTCGGCTTCGGGCGCCCGGGCATCCTCCACGGGATGTACACCTACGTGCTTCAGGACGATGACGGTCAGACCTCGCCGGTCCACTCGGTTTCCGCTGGTCTCGATTACCCGGGCGTCGGGCCCGAGCACAGCTATTGGAAAGAGACAGGCCGGGCCGAGTACACGCGTGCCACCGACGCCGAGGCCCTGGCCGCCTTTGATGCCCTGGCCCGGAGCGAAGGAATTCTGCCCGCGCTGGAAAGCGCCCACGCCGTGGTCGAGGCCACCAAGCGGGCCGCGAAGATGAGACCCGACGAGGTGATCGTGGTCTGTCTTTCCGGCCGCGGCGACAAGGACGCCCACGAGATTGCGAGGATTCGGGGAGAGGAGTACTGAAGAAACGATGAATGATGATTGATGAATGATGAACCGGAGTTGGCGGAGCGTCGCCGCGTCAAACGAGTCCACGTCATTGTCAATCGTCATTCATCATTCATAATTCATCATTCATCATTTCCCACCCATGTCTGCCATCGAGTCCCTTTTCCGACAGCTCCGCTCCGAAGGCCGACGGGCCCTGATGCCCTTTGTCACGGCGGGGGATCCAGACCTGGATTTCACCGCCGAGGTGATCCGCGAGGTGGTCGCCCGCGGGAGCCACCTGTGCGAACTGGGCATTCCGTATAGCGACCCGATCGCCGATGGCCCGGTGATCCAGGCTTCCTACACCCGGGCATTGGACAAGGGGGTGAAGCTGGCGGGGATCATGGGAATGCTCGGCGGGCTGACGCGCGAAGTCTCGGCCCCGATCGTGACCATGGTGAGTTACGCAATCGTTTATCGTCACGGGCTGGAGCAGTACGTGACCGACGCGAAGGCGGCGGGGGTGGCCGGGGCGATCGTCCCGGACTTGCCGGTGGAAGAAGCCGGCCCGCTGGCAAGACTCTGCCGCCGCCTGGACTTCAGCCTGATCCAACTGGTCACGCCCACGACGCCGCGCGAGAGGGCCCTGCGGATCGTCGAGCAGACGACGGGCTTCGTCTATTACGTGTCGGTCACGGGGATCACCGGGGAGCGGACCGAATTGCCGCCGGAGATCGTGGACAACGTAGCGTGGCTCCGCAGCCGCACCGAGTTGCCCATCTGCATCGGATTCGGCATCAGCCGGCCGGAGCACGTGCGGATGCTCGCCCCGGTGGCCGACGGCCTGATCGTCGGCTCGGCCATCGTGCGCCGCATTGCCGAGGCCGCCACCCGGCCGCGCGAGCAGGTCCTTCAGGAAATCGGCGACTACGTCGCCGAGTTGCTTGCCGCGCTGGGCTGATGACCGCAGGTCGATCCCAGGTCCCCTTTCCCTCCGGGAGAGGGCTAGGGTGAGGGCTGCCCCTCGCCGCGCATTTCTTGCAGGAGTGCCGCTCGGACCGCGTCGGGAGTCGTCCCGGCGGCTTGGATGATGCGCACGGCTTCACAGTTGGGGATCCGCAACATCTCGAGGAGAAGGTGGTCCAACCCGATCATCCAAGTGGGATCGGGAAGCGATCTCTTCAACTCGTGCTCTTCGTCGCGCAGGCGGATTGCCTTCTCGAAATCCTGGTCGGCAACGGCGTATTCCTTCGCCTCTCGGAGGGCCTTGACCTTCTGTTCGGTCTCTCGAAACGGGCTGCGGGCCTGCGCTTCTTCCGCCGCAGCCCGAACCACAACGTCTATCATGACGCTGTGAGGTGGGCCGGCAAACGAGCCGGGGCGACCGGCCTCGGGGCACTCTCCTGATAGTTCGCGCCGGACCACCTGCGGAGCGACGTTGCTTCGTGCCAGGACCCGTGCCGCCGAGGTCCCCGACGCGTGTACCAGCCCCAACAGCAGGTATCCGGTGCAGACGCTCTTGTGTCCGAACCACCGCGCTACTTCGGCCGCGTCGCGCAGCAACTGCCGTACCTCGTCTGCCAGGGGCAGGGACATGTACGACGGCGCCGCGGGCGGCGGCTGCGGGGGCTGCAGCGGTGGCACGGGTGCCCCCGCTTGGCCCGAACCGACCAAAGCCAAAACCTCGTTTCGCACCGTTTCCAGCGTGAGCCCGAGATTCATCAGGATCTGGGCCGCCACCCCCTCGTCCTCGCGCAACAGCCCCAGCAGGATGTGCTCCGTGCCCACGCATTTGTGCCCCAGGTTCCGTGCCTCTTCCATCGCATACTCGATGACCTTCTTGGCCCGGGGCGTCTGCGGGAGTTTACCCATAGTAACCATGTCGGGCCCGCTCTGGATGAGCTTCTCCATTTCCAGGCGGATCTTGCGCAAATCGATGTCCAGATTCCGCAGCGCATTGGCGGCCACGCCGCTCCCCTCCTTGATCAGACCGAGGAGGATATGCTCCGTGCCGATATACTCGTGATTGAATCGCCGCGCCTCCTCGTTGGCGCACTTAAACACCTTGCGGACGCGGTCGGTGAAGGGTTCGTACATGGCACTGAGAATCAAGGCGGACTGTGGCCGAGCAGAGGATGCGAACCGTGGCCACTTCATCGTTGTGCCATTCTACGCCGGTCTGAGGGGTACGGCAATACCCGCCTGCGCCCGCGCGACTGTCTGGCTATGTGAAACAGACTCCATTCAGCTTGCCTGGATGGTGAGCAAGATTGGTGACAAAGTGGAACCGCATGGGAACTCAGGTTGTCAGGGTGGCATGCTCTCACGACGCGAAGCGTCGCGTGAGCATGTGTCTTGCGGGAACATGCCCACGCCGGCTGCGCCGTCGAAGGCATGCCACCCAATTCGGCCCCCAGGTTGTTATGCGGTTCCACCTAGAGGCGTCGCCGCTTTAGCTTTCAATCCAATTCACCATCCAGGCGACCTGGATGGGCTTCACTTCAGACCCGGCGCCGAGGCCCGTTTGACGCGCCCGAATGCGGCCGGTAAGCTGCGACTTGCGTTCCATTGTGCTGTGTGATGCCGGGAACCTGGGTTCATCCAGGGGAAGAGCACTCAAGACCGTAGGGATTCATCCAAGCGAAGTACCGGTGCCTCTTCTCTGATTCCTGTCTTGCCTGCGGGAAGCCGCAGGTCGAGCCAGATGAAACCCCGACCAGAGAAGAGGCACCGGTACTCCCTTCCACTTCCCTCCTTGCGACGCCAATTCCCCCGCGGTAACCTTTCCCCGGATGAAGCGAATCGGAGCCGCACAACCAACGGGAAGGCAAGGTCGTTGAGGCTTCGTGGACTTGAAGGAGATCCCTCATGAATCGCACTGGACTTGCCCTGATAGCTTGGACGTTCATCGCCGGCGGCGTCGCGCTCTTGGCCGCTGAGCCTTCGGCAGTGCTGCGGGACGCACCGCTGGTGAAGTTCCCGGCGGAGACGGACTGCAATAGCCCGGTACACTGGGACGGCGACACGCTGTACCTGTTCAACTCCGTGGGCAAGCCCAGGCGGAGTTCAGGACCGGACGTGTTTCGTCTCGGAAAGGCGATCGATTGCCCGTACAACAACAAGATGAACGGCGGGCGGTGGATCGAGTGTACGTGGAAAACCGCCGAGGGAACGCTTTACGCCTGGTACCACCACGAGCCGGCGGGGCTGTGTCCCGGCACGACGCTGACGGCCCCGAAGATCGGCGCGGTCCGCTCGAAGGACAACGGGGCAACGTTTGAAGACCTTGGCATCATTATGGAGGCCCGGCCGGGAACGCTCCGCTGCGACGCCAAGAATGGCTTTTTCGCCGGCGGCCACGGCGACTTCTCGATCATGCTGGACGCCAAGCACGAATATGTCTACTTCCTCTTCGGGAACTATGCCGGCGAGGTCTCCGAGCAAGGCGTGGCCGTGGCCAGGATGCGTTGGGCCGACCGCGACAGCCCGGTGGGCAAGGTTTGGAAGTGGCACGCCGGCGGGTGGAACGAAAAGGGGCTCGGCGGCCGGGTTACGCCTATCTTTCCCGCCAAGATCGACTGGGCCCGCGCCGATGCCGACTCGTTCTGGGGCCCCTCGATCCACTGGAACACCCACTTGCAGCAATACGTGATCCTGCTCAACCGCACCAAGGACAAGCCCGGCTGGCCGCAGGAAGGCATTCACATCTCGTTCAATCCGGACGTGACCAATCCCGCCGGATGGACCGCCCCGAAGAAGATCCACGACAAAGGGGCGTGGTATCCGCAGGTGATCGGGCTGGACAAGTCGAAGCG
>Ga0315280_10001637_pt1 | contig 38054 bp, 34 predicted proteins | sample YL17G06_40_MG_FD_203697 | JGI IMG/M metagenome (GOLD analysis project Ga0315280, IMG submission 203697) | Sediment microbial communities from Yellowstone Lake, YNP, Wyoming, USA - YL17G06_40 | ecosystem: Environmental > Aquatic > Freshwater > Lake > Sediment | place: USA: Wyoming | collected... | reverse complement strand
ACCGGCGCCCTCGACACCTATGGTCCAATCGTCTCGCAGCGTCGATCGACGACCTCACGGTTCTACCACCGCTCGGTCCTCGGCACGATCGAGACCCTCACGGGGGCGGACGCTGCGATCACCGACACCTACATCCTCGACGCCTGGGGCGTGCAGCACGCGTCCACGGGCTCGACGACCGACCCCTTCCGCTACATCGGCGCCCTGGGCTACTACACCGAACCCGACCTCGGCCTGCACTACGTCAGAGCAAGGTGGCTGAGGCCGGCAACGGGGTCGTGGCTCAGCGTCGATCCAGTCAGGGGACAGATGAGGTACGCCTACGTGGGAGGGCGAGCAACGAAGTCGCGGGACGCATCGGGGAGACAGCGCGACCTGTCCGTGTGGCTCTGTACGCGGGAGCTCGAGCGTTGCATCAGCGATCTGGACCCCGAGGACGACGCGGCCTGGGATGCGTGCTTCGCGGCATATGAGGCCTGCCTGCCACCGCCGGTCACCGGCCCGGTCGCTGCCAAGAGCGATGACGGCGGCGGCGGAACGGGCGGCGGAGGCGGCGGGGGTGGCGGGGGCGGCGGAGGTGGGACTGGCGACGACACTGGCCTGCTCGCCCGGAAGCGCTACGCAGAGGAGGTCGCAGGGGAGCAGATGGCTCAGGAGCTGGTTGGCCCCATTGCGGGCGCTGGCGTCGCCATCTGCAAGCCGGAGATCGGCGCCTTCGGGGCCTTCTGCAAGTCGTATGCAGATGCTCACGAGGCCCTGATCACGGGCGACTCGACGAGCGACGAGGCGTGGGAGGCCTGCGAGAGGGCGGTCGGCCGGGTGGACATCTGCCGCAAGTACATGGGCGGCAACTAACATGAGACGCCCACATGCCCACGGCTACTGCGTTGCGTGCGGGCGTCCCGGAGCAGGCAGGGGGGAGGGGGGGATCGCAGCGATCGGAAGATTGCTCGAGTTGACCTGTGCAATGGTCCTGCTCTCGTCGCTATGCGTTTCGTGCAGGCAGGACGCACAGCCTGGTGAGCGGCATGCCGAGGTAGACGCGGGCACGGCTCCGACCGACTGGGGCTGGCCGATGGTGCAGCACGACCGATTGCACACGGGACGATCGCGGGCGCAAGGCCCTCACGCACCGGAACTGGTGTGGCAGTTCCGGACCAGCGGGCGCATCGTTGAGCAACCTGCTATTGGGCCTGACGGGTCGGCGTTGGTGGGGGACCTGGACGGCGTATTGTATGCGGTCGATGGGTATGGGCGCGAGACCGCGCGCCGCCGGTTCCCCCACTCCGTCTCGTCCACCCCTGCCGTGTGCGCGTCTGGCCGGGTGCTCGTCCAGGCGGGAGGCATACTGTACGGCTTGTCACTGCCAGGGCTGGAGATGGCGTGGGAGCTCGACGCCGGGCCGCTCAGTGCGATGCGGAGCCCGGTGCCGGGCGACGGGGGGGACGTCTGGCTGACATCGAGACGCGGGCGCGAGTCGCGATTGCTGCGGGTGTCAGAAGAGAGCGGCGCGTTACTCGGGTCCTACGAGCTCGGCGAGACTGCGTGCTCGTATCCGGCGGTTGGCGACGACGGAAGCGTGACCGTCGGCGGCGGGCCGCGCAAACGTGGCAAGCTAGTGAGACTGGCAAGCGACGGCTCGCCTATCTGGACAATGGGACCACTCAAAGGGAACGCGACGCGAGCGCTGGCACTGGGCCCGGGTGGATCCGTGTTTGCTGGAACTGCTGGCGACAGCCCCGAGGCCCTCTGTGTTTCGTCCGACGGCTCGGTGGTGTGGCGGTCAGCGCTCCCAGCCGACGCGTTCGGCTGCGCGGTGCGACCGACGAATGCGGTGTGCTTCACATGCGAGGACGGGTCGGTCGTCTCGTACACGGCCACGGGCGACGAGGAATGGCGGGTGGGCGTCGGGGGGTCCCTCACAAGCAGCCCCGCCGTCGATGCTCGGGGAGTCGTGTACATTGCAGCACCCGATGGCCGATTGGTGGCGATCGACCCCAAGGGAGCCCAGCTCTGGTCTTTCGCGTTGGCCGGGCCGTGTACGGCCGGCCCATCCATTGACCCGAACGGCCGGCTATACCTGGGTACGGCCTGCGGGGATCTGTGGGTGGTCGGGCAAGGAGGTGCTGCCAGCGAGGGGCGGCGGGAGACCTAGAAGGCGTCGACGCTGCTCGACCCGCGCGGGATGACCAGACGACAGGGAGGATCCTGTGCCTGTCCGTGTTCAACTCAGACATCGAATACGAGCGGAGCGCCGCTCGGTACGTGAGAGTGCTTGGCGCGACACTCATGGGCCTCAGCATCAACGCGAACGCGGCGTTCGAGAGCCACGTGCTTGGCACAGTGCCGCTTCAGCCTGACGGGTCGTTCCTCGTGGAGGTGCCGGCCGACCGGCCGGTGAGGTTCGAACTGCTCGGCGAGGACGGCAACGTGCTGTTGCACGAGACGGAGTTCAACTACGTTCGCGGCGGCGAGACCGCGACGTGCTTCGGCTGCCACGAGGGCAAGGGCGCCGCGCCACCGCAGAACCAGCCACTGGCCGCCGGCCTCCCGGCCTACCCGACCCTGGAGACGGTCGGCAACCTCCGCTACCACGGCCGCGTTGAGCGGGGGTACAATTGGTTGGCGAGGGAGTAGTATGTCTGTCGCGAGGGAGATGCGCGCATGATAGGATCGGCTGCCAGACGCTCCGTCTGGGAGGCGTTGCTAGGGGCACTGCGCCGACCGTTCGGCGCGTATCTCGCCCGGAAGCGGGCCGAGCGAGAAGCTGAAGACGCCGCCGACCTTGCGGTCGTCGAGGCGCGCAGGGGCGAACCGACGGTGTCGCTGGAGCAGGTGAAGAGGGAGTTGGGGCTCTGATACGGTGTACACCGTCGACCTCGCCAGCTCGGCCAGGCGTGAGCTCCACAAGCTCCCATCCGACGCTCAGCGGCGTGTCATATCCCGCCTCGAGCGTCTCGCGCCCAACCCGCGCCCCCACGGTGCGACCAAGCTCTCCGGCACAACGGACACCTACCGCATTCGGGTCGGCGACTACCGGGTCGTCTACGAGGTCCACGACGATCGCCTGTTGGTCATGGTGATCAGGATCCGGCGCCGAGAGCACGCGTATCAGGACTAGGCCCGGGTCTCTCACTCCTCAACACGTAGTCGGGCCACAGCGGGCAGTTCAGGTCCGTCCAGGTCTTGATGCGGAGTTCATCGTCGGGCGTGAGCTTCACGTCATGGTGATCGGCGAGGATCTCCCAGAGCTTGCTCTTCACTGTGCCGAAGCTGAGGGGCGCCAGCTTTTCGCAGCCGCCTGAGTTCCAGCCGCAGTCGACGTAGTGCATGTACCCGCCCTGGATCAGCGTGCGGTAGGAGGCGGGCACTCTCTCCTCGTCGAGCGTGCCGGTCAGGTCCACATCCGCGCCCTGCATGTGGAGGTGGCAGGCGATGCAGCTCCTGTCGAGCACGGGCTGGACCACGCGCTCATACGAGAACGGTTCTGCGCCCCACGACGGTGGTGCCGGTGTGACCGGGCCACGCGCCGCGGCCAAGCTCACGAGCGTCGGCGGAGCGGTCGCCCGATCCTCGTGACAGCCGACGCATGTGCGGGTCTCGCCCGGCTGGAGTTGCACGACGCTCCGCATCCGCTGCACCTCGTTGAAGTCCTTATCCAGCGCCTCGAAGTAGAGCACCTTGCCCGCCGGCGCGCTGAACTCGGCGGAGCCGTCCTCCTCGACCGGCACAATGCCGAGGGCCGCCTTGGCGACGTACGTCGGCCAGCCGAACGGCCCGCTCACGATGTCCACGGGCGACGCGTACCACTTCATGAAGTCCTCGTGGTCTCTGTTCGGCGTCATCTGGATGTCGTGCCTGACCTCCTCGACGACGCGGATGTACTTGACGGTGCCCCGCGGCACGTCGGGCTCCAGACCGGCGTTCACGTCGAGCATCAGGAACGTGCCTGTGTCCGGAGCCGAGGCCACGACCGTGTCGGGGACCACGGGAGGCGGCGCTGTCTTGCGGAAGGGCGTCGGGCCCATGCTGTCGATCGCCGGGTCGAGGTGGAGCACCTCCCGGTCGCCGTACCGGTCGATCGCGTAGAGCCCGAACCTGTCGCGCGGCGCGTGGGAGCAAAGGAAGTAGTCGCGTGAGATCGGCACCGGGTCGCGAAAGCACTCGCTCGCCGGCCACATGCCGGGCCAGGGCACCTCGGGCGTGATGCTGCGGATCGCGGCCGGGTTGAGGCGGCCCTCGGCCACGTCGACGAGCGCGATCGGCCCGTTGATGTCGCCGAAGTGCGACACGAGCGTGCAGGCGATCTCGCTCGTGCCCGGCACCTCGCGCCCGCTCGCGTAGCCGTTCGGCTGGATGATGGTGTTGCCGAAAACGAGTTCCGGCTTGGTGCCGTCCGGGTTGATGGACCAGAGGGTCTGTGAGAAGTCCGCGCCCTTGTCGATGTACTCCCAGCGCGTCCAGATGATGCGGCCGTCGGACATCACCGACGGCGTCCACTCACTGAGGCTCGAGAACGAGAGCGGCCTCAAGTCCGATCCGTCGGGGTTCATGCGGAACAGCACGGATGAGCCGCCGCGGAAGCAGAACACGCGCGAGGTGCACCTTGTTGAAATGAAGGCCAGCCCGCCGCCCGGAAGTGGGCTCGGGTAGAAGTCGTGGAACGGCCCGTCGGTGAGCTGCTTCCGGTCGCTTCCGTCCGCGTTCATGGACACTAGATGGTAGAACCCATCGGCCGCCGGGCGGTAGCCGAAGAAGATCCGGCTCGCGTCGAAGGTGGCGGCCGGGTCGCGCGCGATGCCGCCCTCGGACTCGAAGAGCCGACGGACCTGTGCCAGGTCGGGCGCGAGCCGGCCGGCACCGACCTCACCCCCGGTCCCTCGCTCGGCGTGGGACCACCCCCTCTCCGCTAGCGGAGAGGGGGAAAGCCCTGAGCCCTGAGCCCGACGAAGGGACGAAGGGCCGGGGGGTGAGGTCTGCGCGCTCACGTGGGCTTTGTCCGCCGCCAAGCGACCGTCAGTTACCGGCGTCTCGAGAACGCATACAGCACCTCCGGGCCTGAACGGCGCGTCGGTGTAGTCGGTGTAGATGTGCGACGGGTGGAAGGCGAAGCGCTTCACGAACAGGATGCGCGCAAGGGGCGCGAGCTCGGGCTCGCGGAAGAAGAGGTTGCGCTTCAGCGACCGCGCCTCGAAGAACAGCTCGCGCCATGCCGCCCGCTCGGGCTCATCCACTGCGGCAAGGCCGTCATGCCGCTCCGCAATGGCGTCGAGGGCCGCGCGCTCGGCGCGGACGTCCACGCCCTTCGAGTCGAGGCGCTGTGCAAGCCCCGAGGCTAGGTCGAGCGTGCGCCGCACGGGGTCGTACCTGAACAGGTGAAGCTCATACTGCGCGCCCGAACCATCGGAGATGGACAGGTCGGCCTGGTCGCCGATCGCCCCCCGCTGGGCCGGGACGGTCACCGACCGCGGCTCGCCGGGAGAGAGGGCAAACTCCTCTCCGAGACCGGAGATCTCGGTCGCCTCGGCGGACGAGACACGGACCCGGAACGACCCCTCGCCGGTCCTCGGCTCTTCGGCCATCGCGAGCGGGGAGAAGGTGAACGCGATCCCATGTCCGGCAGCTGGCGCGTGCCTGCCGCCCATCCCGAGGCCCACCCGCACGCCCTTCTCCGCGGCCCCGGGGAGCAGTGCCATCGGTAGCCGCATCTCACAGCAACCCGCGTCAAGGTCGGTGGCTCCGTCGATGTGCGTCGACTGGTCCAGCTCCCCGTTCCCCTTGTATGTGTTGTAGACGAGCCCTTCGGGCGTCCATGCGACGATGCCGTACGCCGACCAGTCGCCCGTCGAGACCACGGCCAGGTGGGCACTAAGGAAGCGATCGCTGCGGAGCGCCAGCAGCAGCGAGTCACCCGTGCGCCCGGCTCGCAGTACATGCTCGACGAGCGGGCCGGCGTCGAAGTCGTAGGGGTAGGCCACTCGCACAACGCCGCGCGAGGCTTCCTGCCAGCAGGCATCGCCAAGCTTCCCGTCCAGCGTGGGCTCGGCGGCGAGAAGGGGCAGCGGCAGCCGGTCGTCGCCAACGTGTCGCGGGTACTCCGTCACTCGTCCGTTGTAGGGCACGAGCGACGGGTCGAGGTCCGCGCGCCCGTAGGTCTTGAGCCAGGCGTGCTCCTCGCCGATGAAGGCGTACTTCAGCAGCTCATCGCCGTGGAGTGCCCCGTCGCCGGCCTCGGGCTCACTGAGCGGGCCGATCTCGTCGAGCGCAATGGGCTCCTTGCGCCCGAACACCTCGATCTCGTCGATCCGGCCCTCGGACGCGCCCGCGGAGTCGATGCGCACTCTGACGTAGCGCGCCCACACCGGCCTGAACCTGAAGTCTCGCCGTTCGAGTAACACGGGCCCGGACTGCTGCTCATAGCAGACGGTCCACGTAGCGGCGCCGGAATCCGCGTCGTACTCCGTCGCCGTGAGGATCGCGAACGACAGCAGCCCGCGGTCGGCGTACGTACCGGACGAGTCGTTGGCAAGGGCGACGCGGTAGACCCAATAGGCATCGCCCAGGTCGATCTCGGCCCAAGACGGGTCGCCCTTGGAGATCCAACTGTGTTCGTTCCCGCGCAGGCCGTCGTTCAGGTGGGCGATCTGGTGGATGGGCCAGGCACCATCGGCGTAGTCGGACGATGCGCCGGCACGGGCGCTCGGCAACAGCGCGAGGTTGGCGAAACCCAGCTCGTCGGCTGTCCGCGCCGCGAGCGACGGCGCGGTTGTTCGCGGCGGAGGGGGCGCGCCCGGCAGCGGCGGGACTGCGGCAACGCTAACTGCGCCGGACACGCCCGCCGCCTCGATCCTGCGGACCGTTGTCCACTCCTTACCGTCGAGAGACACGCGTATCTCGAACGTGGTCGGCACGCGGTCGCCGTACCGTCCCTCCCGGTCGCGGGAGATCACGACGCGCGCGACTGTCGCCGCCTCGGGGAGCTCAACCTGTGCCCACTCCTCGCGGGAGGTCGCGGGTATCCAGCTTCGCCCGTTCCCGTACTTGCCGTCATTGAGGTGCGCGACCGCGTGCGCCGCGTAGCCCGCGAGGCAGGATGACGCGGAGGCCACCGCGCCCGCGGTGTCGAGGGCGAGGTTCCGCTCCCCGTCGGGACCGTAGACCTCGAGCTCGTCGACGCACGCCTGGTTCCCGCTGTTGCTCCCCCAGAGGACGACCCGCACGAAGCGGGCCTCTTGCGGGGCGAAGTCAATCGCGTAGGGCTTGTTCGACACTACCGGCGGATCGGCGGCCAGGACGGGCGCGACCAGTACCGCGATTGTCAGGATGCGCAGCACCACCGTGTGCTTCACGACGGAACCTCCCGAGCCGCCCGGTGGGGTACTTCACGCCGAGTGCGGAGGAATCCTCGGGTGCTGGCGTGCCGGACGGCCGCTAGTGCACCTCCACCTCGAACAGGTCGAGCAGGTTCACGAGGCGGATCCTGTCCGCGGAGACTTCGGTCGAGAGTTCGAAGCGCGCGACTGCGTATGCCCCCGAGTCGACGGGAACAGAGGTCGCGATGTCCTCCCAGGCCCCGGCCGCCGTCTGGCGCTGCAAGTGAACGGTGCGCTTCCACATCGAGTCATGCCGGAGGAAGTACGCGTCCACCCGGCGGAACGTCTGCGGCCGCGGCCAAGCGAGCTCGAGCCACTCCTCGTTGTCAGTCACCAGCGCCCCCGGCCAGTAGAGCGTAGAGATGTCACCGTCGACCGCGTTCCGTGGAGGGTAGCGCACCTCGTCGGGCACCACCGATGCCGAGACCGCCGCGTCCCGCGCCGGGTTGGGCGTCAGAGGGACGGCGGTCAACACGCGCTGTCGCATCGGCTCGACGCCGTCGGCCGCGACGCTGGCGGGATCGTGCCTCGCAGCCAGCTTGGCCCCGATGTCATCGAAGAAGGCGTTGACGGACGCATCGTCCCCGAGCAGGCGCCTTAGGTCGCCGACGGCGGCGACGAAGTGCGAGTCACCCGACAGGTTCCCTAGCTGCCAGGGGCCGCTGCCCCACAGGACGTGCCAGCCGTGCTCGGCGTCCCAGGTGAGGTACGCGTCGAGTAGCTCCTCGACCAGCCGAGCGCACGTCGCCTGGTCGGCGCCCGCCCGGGCGCCCTGGTACAGGTGCTCCGTCGCCGCTCCCAGCCTCATCTGCAGGAGCAACGCGTACGCCACGAACGCCGAGTCCGGGAATGGCCGCCTCCCAAGGACGCCCGGGCGTCCGAGCCGGCCTTCCTGCATGAGTGGATCCAGCCGCCCGATCAGCGAGTCGATCCTGGCCACATCCTGCTCAGCGAGAGACGCGAAGCACTCGGCGATGAGCCGCGCATGGTCCGGGTAGAGGGCCCGCGACGTATCCAGGAGCACCTCGTGCTCGGGCCGGTTCAGGTACTCTAGGTCCCACGCAGTCGCAAGGTAGTCATAGACTCGCGGGAACTGGAGGAGGGGGCACATCGTGTTCCCCATCACGCCCAAGAGCCCGGGATAGCTCGCGGTATCGCCAAGCAATGAGGCGATGCTCTCGAACCCAATGTTGGTGCTCGGGTACGAGGGCTCGCCCTCGATCGTGCCATAGGGCAGGTAGACGGTGCGGTCGAGAACGCCCTCGGCTTGGCACACAGGCAGGTAGATGGGCGTCCCGGCGATCAGCAGCCACGGATCGGGGAGGTCGGCCTTCATGGCGCGGATAGTCTCGCCGATGAGCTGGAGGCTCGGCGGCCCGCCAACTCGTCGCCCCCAGCCCTGCCACAGCCAGTTGATGAGCTTGGCCTCCCGTCGGTGGATGTTGCGGCGGTCCAGGAGCTCCCGGCACCCGTTGAGGATCTTGAGGTGCTCCGACAGCGGGCTCCCAATCCATCCGCCAGGATCGGAGTCGATCACGCACACCCCATCGACGTTGTCGACGATCCGGTAGAGCGCCTCGCGCGAGTCCATGATCGCGGCAAACTGTGCCGGGTCCGACGGGTCCATGTCCACCTGTGACGCTCGCCAGTAGGGCCGCAGCCTGGGATCGGCGACCCCGCAGTCGTCCCGGGCGACGCGGTTGGGCGACTGCATCATCCAGACTTCCATCCCGCGCCGCGTCTGCGCGTAGTCGACGACCCGCCGGAACTCCCGGAGGTACGCCTCGTCCTCGGCCGTGAGGGGCAGGGGGATGATCTCCATGAAGGGCCAGATGTAGAGCAGGTTGACGCCCTGGTAGTACAGGACGTCGATGTACCGGTGCCAGTCGTCCTCGGTCCAGGCGCGGAAGCCGTAGGGCCGGCGAATGGGCCAGCCGTTGAGGTGCATCCCACGCACGGCGAATGAGGGCTTGCTCATCAGGTCAAGCGGCCCAGGGACGTACGCCGTGCCCCCGTCCGTCCGGATCGCCTTCATGAGCGCGGCCAGCGCGTACATGGTCCCCTTCGGGGTGGCGCCGGTCGCGAGCACGTACGCGCGGCCGTCCCTGGACCCCGACTTCAGGACATAGCCCTCCTCGCCCAAGGCCTCAACAGACGGCGGCTCCGCGTCGACGAGGTGTGCCGCCTCCGGGCCGATGAGGACGGCCGTCCGCGTCCCGGTGTCGAGGCGAGCCGCCAGGTGGACTTCCTCGCCGGTGAGCTCGCCTACGTATCCCCGCAGGTCCTCGATCGCGTAGCTGAGGTAGGAGGGCTTGTCGCCCGGGCATACGATGTCGCAACGGTTCAGCACTGTCCACGATGTGGGCTGCGCACCCGATGTGCCGACTGCCACTACGACTCCGAACGAAAGCAGCGCGATCTCTTGCACAGCAACCTCCGCCTCTCGGCCCCATCTGCACAGTGGCACCGGCGTCCCCACCGGTGGACAGCGAGCGGAGGTTCCCCTTCGCCGCCCCGGCGTCCTCGCCGCCCGCCAGGTCGCACCCCGCACAACGCCGAAGCAGGGCCGCCGGGCGGCTGCGTAACGGAGGCGGACTTGTGGACCTCATCTGCATCAGTGCGACCCTTACCGGGCTCGGTCTGCTCCCGGTGGGGGCGACTCCCGAGACGCTGCCACCGAAGATCGTCTCCACGCTTGAGAAGAGCGCCTCGCTTGGACTCGACCGGTTCCCGATCGGCTTCTGGAACTACACGAACCTGGGCCAGCATGCGGAACACATGACCCAGGCAGAGGTCGCGGAGTGGGCCGACGCGGGCTTCACCGTCACCATGAGCCCCAGCTTCGATCCGGCCAACCATCGCCAGCTCGACCAGATGCGCCGCATTCTCGACTGGGCCGATGATCTCGGGATGAAGCTCATCGTTTGCGATCCCCGAACGCATGGCCCCACGGGCGGTGGCGAGGGACCCCTCGCCGTGCCGGATGACCAGAGGGAGAAGGTCGACGCGGCGATCGCGGACCTTGGAAAGCACCCCGCCACCTTCGGGTTCGCCATCGGCGACGAGCCGGGCACACGGGAGGGACGCGCGTGGCTCGAGTGTGCGCGCATCACAAAGCACGCCGCGCCCGACCTGCACCCATTCATGAACCTGCTGCCATGGTACCCGGGCGTCGAGGAGCGCGTCGGCTTCCCGAGCTGGCCTGAGTACCTCGACACGGTCGCCCGCAAGTCCGGCCTCGACTTCCTCTGCTATGACTGCTACTCGCAGATGAACCCGGAGCGCACGGGCTGGGACATGTACTTCGCGAACCTCCGCGAGTTCCGCGAGGCGGGCTGGCGGAACGGACTGCCGTTCTGGACCACCCTCCTGTCCGTCGGGCACTTCAACTACCGCTGCCCCAACTACAACGAGCTGCGGTGGCAGTTCAACACGGCCGTCTGCTCCGGCGCGAACGGGATCCTCTGGTTCTTCTACTACATGAGGCAGCCGCACTCGAACTACAGGCTGTCCCCGGTAGACGAGAACTGGGATCGCACGCAGACGTACTACGACATCAGGCGCTTCCAGAAGGCCTTCCATCGCACGTACGGCGATCTGTTCCTGCATCTCGCTCCGACTCGCGTGACCTTCACCGAGAAGGCCTGGGGCGGGGGCGCGATGTTCTCGCCCGATGAGCTCGTCTCCGAGGTGACGCCCGGCGACCAGCCGCTTCTCGTCGGCGAGTTCGTCGACGCGCAGGCGCGGCGCTACGTCATGCTCGTCAACAACAGCACGTCGCAGAGCGTCCGCGCGAGCCTGGAGTTCCCCGGCGCCGATGTGCGGTTCTATTCGTGGAACTGGGACGGGAACGAGGTCGAGGGCACCGCGTACAGCGCCGACAGCGTCGAGCGCCTCGAGGACGGCGTGAGGGTGTGGCACTGGCTCGCCCCGGGTCAGGAGGCCGTGTACCGGGTGGACTCGGAGGCCGTCCGCAACGCCCCGGTGACGCTGTAGGGGCGCATGGCAGTGCGCCCTCAACCGCGGGCTTGGGCCCGCGGCTCCCGTGCCCTCACCCCGGCTGTCTCTGAGGGGGAGTGGGAGGTAGCGGAGGCTTAGATGAACCTAGAGACCTGTCTCGCGTGTCTGCGCGAGACCTGTGACCCCGAGCCGATCGCGGAGCACTGGGATGAGTCGGTCGCGGCCCTGCCAGCGAAGATGCCGAGCTGGCTGACGCCCGGCGAGATCCGCGCTCATCGCGAGTACTGCGGGCTCGATGCGTCGGCCGATGAGCCCTTGTCGCGCGCGGCCGTCCTGATCTGGGCCGATCCGGCGCTGAAGCTGCTCGCCTGGCACTGCTACCGCCGGCTCTACGTGCACACCGACAGCAGGGGCTTCTCGGACTGGCCGAGTATGCGGGCCGCGCTGGGTGACCTGGCCGGCGCACTCTACGTCCTCGTCAGCCTCGCAATGGTCCCCCAGGTCAAGGCGGCGCATACTGCGCTGGGTGTCGCCGACGAGGTGACGCGCGACACGTGCTTCCAGGTCGAGTGCTTCGCGCTAAACTACCGGGACGCGCATGACGGACAGTGGGGCATTCTACTCGGGCAGCTCTTCTGGCTGCGGCACTACACAGCCGGGCGCCTCTTCAGGATCGGCCGCTTCGAGTACATGATCCGCCCCTACCACGGCCCGCGCGCGTACCGGCACGAGCGCACGCGGGACGTGGTCGCTCTCGCCGATGACGCGACGCGCTTCAATGCCGAGGGGTTCATCCCGATCGGCGAAGAGCATAGCGAGGGCGACTTCACCGCGACCCTCGAGGAGCGCGACGGGCAGGTGATCGGCTACCCCATCTCACCCGGGGGCATGGCGGTGGACCAGCGCGTCACGCTCGACCTTGCGCAGTGGCAACCGGGTCTCGCGAGGGGCGACCTTACGCTCGACATGCACATCCCGTCCGGGGGCGGCATGACACCCGAGGCCTGCCGCGACTCGCTCACGAGGGCGCCGGCCTTCTTCGCCGCGACGTTCCCCGACCGGCACTGCGTCGGGGTGAGCTGCGTCTCATGGATCTACAACACGCAGTTCGAGGACATGCTGGGGCCGGAAGCCAACCTCGTGGGGCACATGCGCGAGCTGTACCTCTACCCGGTGCACTCATCCGGCAGAGACGGGCTGTACTTCCTGTTCTACACGGATGACGTCGACCCCGCGACCGCGCGGCGCGACTCGAGTGTCAGGCGGGCGGTGCTTGACCATCTCGCGGCCGGCAACCGGCTACGATGTGGGGGGATGTTCACCCTCACAGAGGACGTCGCTCGCTACGGCACCGACCACTACAGGTCGCGGTGGCCTGAGGTGCTGCGGACGCTGGGCGACTAGGAGGAGGGCTGCGCGGAATGGCGCTCAAGACCGGCCGCGCGTACGGCAATGCTGATGTGACGATCGAGCACTCGCGTTGTGTTCTCTGCGGTCGGTGCATCGCCGTCTGCAAGGGCAACCCGCTCTACGTCGATCAGGGCCGGGTGAGGGTCGATCAGAGCCGCATGTTCGGGTGCGTGGCGTGTGGGCATTGCATGGCTGTCTGCCCCAACGGCTGCATCTCCGTGAACGGGCGCGACCTATCCCCCGATGACGTCCTCGACCTGCCGCCGCACGAGGAGCGCGCGGGCTATGACGCGCTCCGTGGCCTCATGCTGGCCAGGCGGAGCCTGCGCGAGTTTGCCGACGCTGAGGTGGAGCGGCCGCTCGTGGACAAGATCCTCGAGGCTCTCTCCACCGCGCCGATGGGCCTCCCGCCGTCGGATGTGGAGGTGCTCGTTCTGCACGGCCGGCAGCGGGTGCGCGAGTTCGTGGCCGACACGATCTCCGAGGTGCGCCGCCAGAAGTGGATGTTCTCGAAGGGCATGGGCATCGCGATGCGGCCGTTCATGGGCCGCGACGGGTATGAGATGTGGCAGACGTTTGTTGTGCCCCTGGCAGACCTGCTCGTGACCGAACACGAGCAGGGCACCGACTGGCTCTTGTACGATGCGCCGCTCGCGCTGTACTTCCACGTCTCGCCGCTCGCCGACCCGGCCGATCCGCTCATCAGCGCGACCTACGCGATGCTGGCCGCGGAGTCGCTGGGGCTCGGGACCTGCATGATCGGCTCGGTGCCGTGGTTCGTTAAGTACAGCAAGACGCTCAAGCGCAAGTACGGCATCCCGCCGCGCAATCGCCAGGGCATCATGCTCATCGCGGGCCACCCGGCAGTGACCTACAGCCGCGCCCTTCGCCGGCGTCTGGCGAAGGTGGATTACCGTGTGACAACGTCAGTACTCGGAGGGGCCGAATAGGAACCGCCACAGGCGGGTCCTATCCGGCCCGAAGCGGGCGAATTGCCATTCGCCCCTACGGGTCTGGAGGTGCATTCGATGAAACCACGCGTGGGGCTGCTCGGACTGACGCTGGAGCTCTACCACGATGCTTCGCCTGAGATGATCCCGGGGCTGGAGGCGTTCTCGTGCGAGGTGCGCGATACGCTCTCGGCGTTCGCGGATGTGGTACACGCGCCGGTCACTTGGAACCGCGAGGGCGTGGACGAGGCCGTGGCGCGCTTTGAAGCCGAGGGCGTCCACCTCATCGTGATCGTGCTCCTCTCGTACTCGCAGAGCCTCGCCTCGCTTCCCGCTCTGCTCCGCACGAAGGTGCCCATCCTCATCTGGAACACGCAGAAGCTGCACACGGTCGGTCCCGACTTCGGGCCCGAGGACATGATGTACAACCACGGTATGCACGGCGTGCAGGACGTGTGCAACGTGCTGCTCCGGCACGGGCGCGCGTTCAGACTTGTCACCGGCCACTACACGTCCGCGGAGACGCTCGCGCGCATCGAGGCGGAGGTCAGGGCCGCCGGGGCCGTGGCGCGTCTGCGCGGCGCAAGGGTCGGGATCCTGGGGCACACGTTCGACGGAATGGGCGACCTGCAGGTCGACGTGTCGGTGCTCCTTGCGAAGACGGGCGTCGAGGTGCTGCACGTGTCGCCCGCGCGCTTGGCGGCGCTCATCGAGGCGGTCGACGAGGCTGAGGTCGAGCGGGTGATGGACCGCGACCGCGAGGAGTTCTCGATCGACGCCGACGTGACCGACGTCGATCGCTGGGTCTCTGTGCGACTGGAGCTCGGCGTCCGAGCGCTGATTGCGGAACAGAAGCTGTCGGCCTTCTGCGCCCTGTTCACCGCGGCGACCGATCACCCGGGCATCCGCACCCAGCCGTTCCTCGCCATCTCGAAGCTGCTGGCCGAGGGCTTCGGCTACGGCGGAGAGGGCGACCCCACCTCCGCAACGGCGGTCATGCTCATGCAGGGCCTGACGCCGGATACGAGCTTCGTGGAGATGTTCACGATCGACTTCGGCGGGGACGACGTGTTCATGGATCACATGGCTGAGACGAACCACAGGCTCGCACGCCCCGATCTGCCGCCCAGGCTGATCCGAAAGGATGAGGCGTGGCTGCCGGGCGAGCCGTCCGTCTGCGTGTTCGCGGTGCTGCGCCCGGGGCCGGTGACGCTGCTGAACCTCGTCGGCGCCGCCGGCGGCAAGCTGAAGATGATCGTCGCGCTCGCGGACGTGGAGGACTGGGGGCCGGCGAAGGGGATCCTGTCACCGCACTTCAAGATGAAGCCCCGGTGCGCTGCGGGTGTCTGCGAGTTCCTGACGCGGTACAGCCTCGAGGGTGGCTCACACCACCTCGCGCTCGGCTACGGCGACCATCGGGAGGCGCTCCGTGCCGCGGCGGCGATGATGGACATCGAGCTGGTGGAGGTTTGGTGACGAGACAATGGGCTGAAGCCCATTGTCTGTCTGTGTTACGGGACGCCGAAGCTCTCCTCGATGAAGCGCTGCAGGTCCTCGGGGCTCGACAGCACGGCGCGCACGGGCGAAAAGCTCATCCGATGAGCCGGGCACGGGCCGTGTTCGCGCAGAGCGGCCAGATGCTCGCGCGTGCAGTAGCCCTTGTGCCTCTCGAAGCCGTACTCGGGGTACTTCTCCGCGAGCTCCCTCATCATCCGGTCGCGCTCGACCTTGGCGAGGATCGATGCGGCCGACACCGGGGGCAAAGAAGCGTCGGCGCCTACGACCGCGCGCTGCGGCGTTCGCAGGTCAGGGATCGCGTGGGGGCCGTCGACGACGACAAGGGACGGGGGAGGGCTGAGGAGCTCGATCGCGCGGCGCATCGCGAGGAAGGTCGCGCCCAGGACGTTCACCTCCTCGATCTCCGCGACCGTGGCACACGCAACGGCGCACGCCACGCACCGCTGCCGGATCTCCGCCGCGAGTGCGTCCCGCCGGGGCTCGGTGAGAGTCTTCGAGTCCGCCAGACCGGGGACGTCGGCGGCCCCCAGGACAACCGCGGCCGCCACGACCGGGCCCGCGATCGGGCCCCGGCCCGCCTCGTCGACACCGGCGACAAGCTCGGCCACGGTGTGCCACCGCCGTCAGTATGAGCCGCCTAGAACAGGTTCGCCGTTTCGCCCCGGCCCGTACGTCACATCGGGGGCGTACAGCACGCGCACGCGGCCGGGCGGCCAGAAGATGAACATCGCCCGGCCGATGATGTTCCCCTCAGGCACGAAGCCCCATTCGCGCCCGTCGTGGCTCTGGTTGCGGTTGTCTCCGAGCATGAAGTAGTGCCCCTCCGGGACGATCACGTCGCCGTCGCGGATGGTGAGCTGCACGGGTAGACCCGTGACGGAATCGTACTGGGTGAAGATCCGCTCGCCCGGCCCGAAGCTGACGCGCGGGAAGTTCCGGTTCGGTCTCTCCCTTATGTAAGGCTCGCTCACCGCTTGGCCGTTGACGTAGAGCTGCCCGTTCGTGATACGGATGCGGTCGCCGGGCAGGCCGATCAGGCGCTTGATGAACTCCTTGCCTTCCTTGTCCGCGGTGGGCGGGGGCTTGAAAACGACGATGTCACCGCGGCGCGGACTCATGAAGCGGTACGCGAACCTGTTCACGACAACTCGGTCGCTGACTAGCAGCGTGCCGACCATCGACGTGGACGGTATCCAGAAGGCCGCGACGGCGAACGGCTTGATGATGAAGAAGACCAGCGCCAGGGCGACCAGCAGCGAGTTGTTGAGTTCACGGGCGCTCGCGCGGCTGGGCAGCAGCGGCGATCGCGGCTGCTGGCCGGTCTGCCCCGACAGTTCCTCGTCGCGCTCGGCCCACACGACCCAGATCCGGGCCACGATGAGGGCGGCGGTGACGAGCACCACCTTCCAGATCATGGACATCGCCCGGAACTGCGGCGAGAAGATGAACACGACGCCGAAGACCGCGGCGAAGATATTGAGGCCGCTCTTGACCTCGCTCGAGTGGGAGATGGCCCACGCGCCCGGATGGTCGCGGCGCACGTACCGCTCATACGCCTCGAACGCAGATCGGGCGACGACGGCGACGAGGAGCAGCAACCCTATCAGCGACTTCACGACTTCCACATTGGTCACGCTTTCCAGTAGGGCGGTCGGGCCCGTGCTCAGCGCACGAACCCGAACCTGTTCGGCGGCCAGAAGATCAGACTCACGCGCCCCACAGTGGCGTCAGCCGGAAGGTAACCCCACCGGTGCCCGTCATCCGAGGAGTCGCGGTTATCGCCCAGCACGAAGTACTGCCCCTCCGGTACCGTCGTCTCGAGACGGCCCGGAGCGTCGGGCGAAGGGGCAACGTCGAGCTTGAACGTCTCGCCGAGCTCGGTCACGAATTCGCTCGGACGCGCGGACGCTTCCCCTCCGTCGGTGACACACTCGGGGAACTTATAGGTCCCGTGGCGCTCCTTACCGATGTAACGTTCTACCAGGGGGCGCCCGTTGACGTGGACGGTCCCGTCCCTGTCAGTGCGCACGGTTTCCGCGGGCAGTCCGATGAGCCGCTTGACGTAGTCGGTGGGGTCTGTCAGGTCTTCGGGGCGAGCCGCGGCGGCCGGGGGCGGATGGAACACCATGACATCCGCCCTCCGGGGCGGTAGGTATCTGTAGATCCAGGAGTTCACGAGCACACGGTCCCCCTCAACGAGGGTCGGAAGCATCGACTCCGACGGGATCCAGCATGTCTGGACCACGAACGGGCGGAGCAGGAAGTAGACGAACGCGACGACCGCCGCGATGTCGCGGAGCAGACCGTCCAGCGTGTCCCTGGTGGCCGGGCTCAGGTCCCTGGTGTGCCTCACAACCAGGCGCACGGCGCACAGCGCGATGAGCACCGTGATGACGAAGATCGCCTGAAGCGTGATCCATTCCAGGTGGACCATCGACCCGGCCGGCCTCCGTCCATCGCCTGGGCTCGGCGCCTACGATCGCTGGGCCTGTTCACCCGGCGGAGTCGCGACCTTGTCGCGGGAGGCGGCCCTGCGCTCCGTGCGTTTGGCGCGCCTGGCCTCGCGAGCCTGGACCGCTGCCTGCTCCTCGGCGGCCGTACGGCGCGCCTCCTTGACCTTGGCCTTCTTGCCCAAGCGGTCCCTGAGGTAGTAGAGCCGCGCGCGTCGAACGCGGCCGCGTCGCACGATCTCCACGTTCTCGATCTTCGGCGAGTCGCACGGGAAGATGCGCTCGACACCGATCCCGCCCGACACGCGCCGGACGGTGAACATGTCGCGCACGCCCTGCCCACGCCGGATCTGCAGCACTATGCCCTCGAAGACCTGGATACGCTCGCGCGAACCCTCGCGGACGCGGTAGTGCACCTTGACCGAGTCACCGGGGCTCATATCGGGCAGGTCTGTCTGCCTGGCCTGCTCCTTCTCGAGTTCGGCGATGATGTTCATCACTGCTGCTCCTGTCTTGCCACGGATTCCGCGAGCGCTCGCTCGGCTTCGGTGAGCGTCGCTCCGTTCAAGAGGTCCGGCCGGCGCTTGGCTGTCCTGCGGACCGCCTGCTCGCGTCGCCACCTCGCTATCTCTGCGTGATTGCCTGACAACAGCACCGCGGGGGCCTCGAGCCCGCGCAACTCCCTGGGCCGGGTGTAGTGCGGGCAGTCAAGCAGCCCGTCCCAGGCGAAGCTGTCCGCCTGCGCCGACTCCGCCGCGCCGAGAACACCCGGCACCAACCTGCTCGTGGCGTCGATGATGGTGAGCGCCGGCAGCTCCCCGCCCGTGAGGACGTAGTCGCCGATCGACACCTCGCGGTCGACGACCAGCTCGCGTACGCGCTCGTCGACGCCCTCGTAGTGGCCGCAGATGATGATGAGCCGCGACTCTTGCGCGAGTTCAGCGACCAGCTCGTGCCGGAGCAGCTCCCCCTGAGGAGAGGTGAGAACGACGTGCGCTCTCGGCTCTTCCCGCTGAAGCTCCTCGACGGCCCGGATCACCGGCTCCGCCTTCATCACCATCCCGGCTCCGCCGCCGAACGGGCAGTCGTCCGTCGTTCTGTGCCGGTCGTCGGTCCAATCCCTGATGTTGTGCACCCGGCACCGAATGAGGCCGCACTCGATCGCGCGGCCCGTGATGCTGCTGCGCAACGGCCCCTCGAAGAGCTCGGGGAAGGTTGTCAGTACGTCGTAGATCATCTTCCGATCCGAGCCCTCTGCCGGTCAGATCCCAAGCTCCGGCGCAAGTCCGGGGACCGCGCGCACGGTCATCGTCTTGGCCTCGAGATCCACGGCCAGCACCATGTCGCGCAGAGCCGGGATAAGGCAGTGCTCTGTCACGTAAACGTCGTTCGCCGGCAGTGTGAGCACCTCGCGGATCGTCCCGAGGCTCCGTCCGTCATCCGTCACGGCCGCGAGCCCCACCAGGTCGTCGATCCAGTACTCGCCCTGCTCCAACTCATACCGCATGTCGCGGCGGATTCGCAGCAGCGCCCCACGGAGACCCTCTGCCGCGTTCCGGTTCTTCATCCCCTCGAGCCGGAGATACGCCAGGCCGCGCACGGGCCTGAAGCCCTCGATGCGCACCAGCCGCGGCGTGCCCCGCTCGGGGAACACGGCCACGCGCTCCAGATCCGCGAATCGGTCCGGCCGGTCCGTCAGCGGAGTGACCGCGATCTCACCGCAGACGCCGTGCGGGCGCCTGACGCGCCCTACGTCGACGCACCAGTCGGCCAGATCGCCCTCATCCGCACCCGACCCGCTCATCGTTCACCACACAAGCCTCCGGGGCCTAGCCTTCCGCGCCCTCGGCGGGAATGGGCACGCCCTCGGCGGCTGCCTCGGCCTCGGGCGCCACCTTGACCTCGCGGATCTCCGTGATCCTATCGTCCTTGATGAGCACCTCGGTCAGGCCGAGCACCTTAGCGGCCCCGTCCCCGACCTCGATGTCCACGATTTCCTGGAGCGGGAACTCCATGCGCTGGGTTATCTCGTCACCTAGCTGCAGGCCCTCGACCTCTCTGGCCCTCTCGCTCATCTCGCGCCGTAGCTCGAGCAGGTTCTGCTTCTCCTCCTCGAGCTGCTCGCGCACTTGGCCGGCCCGCAGGACATTCTCTCTCTGAATGTGCTCAATGACGCGCCGGCCCTCGACCTCGATCTGCTGAACCCGCGAGTCGAGCGAAGTCAGCGCCTGCCGCGACTGGGCGACGAGCGCATCCTTGAGTTCCTGCGTAACGACGAACTTGACCCTCACGGGCCGCACGATCCTCATCTAGGCAGCCTCTCTTCGAGCGCCGACCATCCGTGGAGGTCAGGGTCCGATCTCGACATGCGGACGCGCGCCCGTCTTCAGTCCCGCGGCCTTCACGAGCAGTCGAAGAGCGTTGATGACACGTCCCTGGCGGCCGATGACCTTGCCAGTGTCCTCGGGCGCCACGGTCACCTCGTAGACCACGCGGTCACCCTGGCGGACTTCCTCGACCGACACCGACTCGGGGTCGTCGACAAGGGACCGGACCAGGTGCAAGACCAGTTCCCTCAAGCTAGTCCCCCTCCCGCAGAGGAGCGCCCTCAGCCCTCGGCGCCGCTGTCCGCGACGGCTTTCTTGCGCTGTGCGCGCAACTCGTCGCGTTGGCGCTCGAACGTCTCCAGCACACCGACCCGCTTCAAGAGCGCGCGCGCGGCCTCGGTGGGCTGGGCTCCCTGCTTGAGCCAGTAGAGCGCGCGCTCCTCGTCGATCTGCAGCTCGGGCGGCTCCCGCCTCGGGTTATAGTGGCCCACCGTCTCGAGGAAGCGCCCGTCGCGCGGCGACTGCGCGTCCGCGACGACGACCCGATAGGCAGGCGCGTTCCGGGCGCCGTGCCTGCGTAGCCTGATCTTGACCAACTGCCTGTCACCTCCGTGTGCCGCCCCTTCGGCGACACTATCGCGCGTGCTTCTTCTTGTGGTGTTTCTTGGATTTGGGGCTCTGCGCGCGCCCCGGCTGGCCATGGCCGGGGCCCTTCTGGCCCGGTGGCCCGGTGACCATCTGCCGAACCATGCTCTGTGTCTGGCTGAACTGCTTCAAGAGCGCGTTCACGTCGGCGACCGATGTACCGCTGCCGCGAGCGATCCGGCGCTTTCTACTCGTGTTGAGGATGGTCGGCTTCTGCCGCTCGCCGGGGGTCATCGAGAAGACGATGGCCTCGACCCGATCGATCTCTTTGGGGTCCATCTCGTCTTGACCCGTGCCACCTCCGAAAGCCTCCAGGAACCCGCGTGGCAGCATGTCGAGGATCTGCGTGAGTGGCCCAACCTTGCGCATCTGTTGGATCTGGTGGAGGAAGTCCTCGAGGTTCAGGCCTTCCTTGAGCAGTTTCTGCTGCATCGCGATGGCCTCATCGCGGTCGAAGGCCTCCTGGCTTCGTTCGATGAGGGTGAGGACGTCGCCCATGCCGAGGATGCGGCGGGCGATTCGATCGGGGTGGAAAGGTTCCAGGGCGTCGAGTTTCTCACCGACTCCGACGAACTTGATCGGAACGCCCGCGATGGCCCTCACCGAGAGGGCCGCGCCGCCTCGGGCGTCCCCGTCCATCTTCGTCAAGATCACGCCGCTGAAGTCGACCTCGCGGTGGAACGCCTCCGCGACGTTCACCGCGTCCTGGCCCGTGAGTGCGTCGAGGACGAGCAGCACCTCGTGCGGATCGACGGCCCTGACGATCTCCCGGATCTCGGTCATCATCTCCTCGTCGGTGTGCACGCGGCCGGCGGTGTCGATGATGAGCGTGTCGAGGTCATTCTGCCCCGCGTAGCGGATCGCCGCCCTGGCGATGTCGACGGGGTGTGTCTGGTCTCCCAGCCGGAAGACGGGAGCGCCGATCTGCTCGCCGACCACCTCGAGCTGCCGGATCGCGGCGGGTCGGTGTATGTCAGTGGCGACGAGGAGCGGCGCGCGCTGCTCCTTGAGCACCATACCGGCCAGCTTGGCCGCAGTGGTCGTCTTGCCGCCGCCCTGGAGGCCGCAGAGAACGATGACCGTCGGCGGGGTGTCCGAGAAGCGGAGTTGGCTCTCGTCCGAGCCAAGGACGGCAATGAGCTCCTCGAAGACGATCTGGATAACCTGTTGGTCGGGGTGCAGGGCCCCGGAGACCTCGGCGCCCAGCGCGCGCTCGCGAACTCGGTTGTTGAAGTCTCGGACGACGCGGAAGTGGACGTCCGCGTCGAGGAGCGCCAGCCGCACTTCGCGAAGGCCCTCGTCCAGGTCCTTCTCGGTCAGGCGGGCGCGCCCGCGGAAGCGACGGAACACCCCTTGCAGTTTGTCTGTGAGGCTCTCAAACACGGGGCCGCACCCGGCTCGTACATAACAATACGAAGGCGGCCAGCGTGATCGCGCTAGCCGCCGTGAAGGGCAAGTTTAGCCTCGTGCCCAGGTGGTGTCAAGCCGACCACCAGGCCCGCGATGTGCTATACTCGCGATGAGCGGGGACGGCACTGTGGGGGGCTCTGATTGATCCACGACAGACGAGCTTTCATCTGTGACATGGACGGCGTCGTCTACCATGGCGACCGCCTCCTTCCCGGTGCCCGGGAGTTCGTGGAGTGGCTGCGCGATGCGGACCGGCCGTTCCTGTTCCTCACGAACTCCAGCCAGCGGGTGCCCCGCGAGCTTAGCCAGAAGCTCGCGCGCCTCGGTATCGAGGTGGACGAGGATCACTTCTACACGAGCGCGCTGGCGACCGCGAGCTTCCTTGCCAGCCAGAAGCCCGGCGGGAGCTGCTTCGTCATCGGCGACGCGGGCCTCACGAACGCGCTGTACGAGGCCGGCATGACCCAGAACGAGGTGAACCCCGACTACGTCGTGGTCGGCGAGACCCACGCGTACAGCTACCAGCGCATCGAGAAGGCGGTGCAGCTCGTACTCGCCGGAGCCAAGCTGATCGGCGCCAACCCGGACGTCACGGGGCCGGCCGAGTCGGGCATCGTCCCCGTCACCGGCGCGCTCGTGGCGCCTATCGAGCTGGCGACAGGGCGCAAAGCCTACTTCGTGGGCAAGCCGAACCCGCTCATGATCCGCCACGCGCTCAAACGCCTTGGGGTGACACGCGAGGAGACGGCGATCATCGGCGATCGCATGCACACCGACATCATCGCCGGCATCGAGGCCGGAATCGAGACGATCCTCGTGCTTAGCGGCGTCACCTCTCGGGAGGATCTCGCGCTCTACGCCTACCAGCCGGATCACGTGCTCGAGGACGTGGGGGAACTCGTCCGCCAGGCGCAGGCGGAGGCGAGCCCCCCGCATCGTGCCCGCCGCCACCTCCGGGCCCCGAGCCCGGCCGCGCCGCTCGCCGAGACGCAGTGACGGCCTCGCGAACTGATGGTCCCTATCGGGCGGCGCACCCGGTCGGTCACTGTGGGGCGCGCAGTTGCCCAGGGCCAAGGGAGCCTCGCCGCTCCTGTCGAACTATCAGCTCCGTCTAGGTGTGGGAGCTTGCGTATGAACACCTGGTGTGCCGAGGCCTATGAGCTAGTGCGAGGCGATCTCGCCGAGATCGACCGCACGCTGCTGGCCGTGGCAGACACCGATGTCGAGCCCCTGTGCACGGTGTGCCGCGAGGTGCTGGCTAGTGGTGGCAAGCGAATCCGGCCGGCGTTGCTCGCACTCGCATCGCGCGCCACGGGCGGGTCCGGCTATGAGCCCGACGGGGCCGTGACGCTCCTCGGGGCCGCTGTCGAGGCGGTGCACGTCGCATCCCTGCTGCACGATGACGTCGTCGACGGCGCGGCCCTGCGCCGTGGCCGGACTACCGCGAACGCCGTGTGGGGCGACTCGATCTCGATCTTCGCCGCCGACTACCTTTTCGCGGCCGTCTTCGCCGCGCTGGCCTCACCTGCGAACGTCGCGCTGCTCCGCTACCTTTCGCACGCCGTCGTGAGGATGTGCGAGGCGGAGGTGCTTCAGGCCCGTTCGTCACACGACTCGAGCGTGCGAGAGGAGTGCTACCTCCGTATCATCGAGGGCAAGACCGCAGCTCTCATGTCGGCGGCGTGTCGCATCGGCGCTCTGCTTGGTGGCGCGGACGGCGCGGTCGCTGAGGCGCTTGCCACCTACGGCCGCAGCTTCGGCATCGCCTTTCAGATGACCGACGACCTCCTGGACCTCACCGGTGCCGCCTCCGAGGTGGGGAAGGCGCCGGGTGCGGACATCAGGAGTGGCTACTTCACTCTCCCGCTCATCCGCCTGCGCGACGGCCTCAGCGGCCCCGATCTCGGCAAGTTCCACACCGTCACGTCCCGTGGCAGCGACCTCTCCGACGATGACATGCGATGGCTGACCGAGGCGGCGAGCGCGGCCGGCGTGATCGAGGAGTGCACTGGGATCGCCGCGGCCGCCGCCGAGCAGGCCATCGACGCTCTCTCGCCGTTGGCCGCCTCCCCCGCGAGCGAGGCCCTGGCGGCCCTCGCGCGCGGCCTTGTCCACAGACGCGGCTAGTGGAACCCAGACACCCGAGGTGGGCCCGCAATGCGCGCATCGCGCCCGAACGTGATTCTGGTTCTTACTGACGACCAAGGCTACGGCGACGTGGGCTGCCATTGGGATCCGGCGCTGGCGCAACCGACGGACCCGGGCCCTGCGCACACGCCCAACCTCGACCGCATGTGCGCCGAGGGCTTGGAGTTCACCCGGTTCTATACATGCCCGGTCTGCACACCCACTCGCGCGACTCTCCTCACCGGGCGCTACAACCAGCGGACGCGAGCGATTGATACGTACATCGGGCGCGCGATGATGGACCCCGGAGAGGTGACGCTGAACGCGATGCTGTCGCCGGAGGGCTACCGGACCGGCATCTTCGGCAAGTGGCACCTGGGCGACAACCACCCTCTGCGCCCGCAGGACCACGGGTTCGACGAGGTGCTTGTGCACCGGGGAGGCGGCATCGGACAGCCCGCCGACCCCCCGGGTGCGTCGTACTTCGACCCGATACTCCTGCACAACGGCGTCGAGGAGCGGCGGGAGGGCTACTGCACCGACGTCTTCACAGCCGCCGCAATCGACTTCATCGGCGAGAACCGCCAAAGGCCGTTCTTTGTCTACCTCGCCACCAACGCGCCGCACACGCCCGTCGAGGTGGCGCCGGAGCTGACGCGGCCGTACCTCGACGCCGGCTGGGACGAGGAGAACGCCGGCGTGCTGGCGATGGTGACCAACATCGACACAAACATCGGCCGGCTCCTCGGCGCGCTCGACGAGATGAGCCTATCGGAGAACACCCTGGTGATCTTCCTGGGCGACAACGGCCCGCAACAGGATCGCTATCGGTGCGGCCTGCGTGGGCTCAAGGGATCGGTCTACGAGGGAGGCATTCGCGTGCCCTTCTTCATGCGGTGGCCCGGCACGCTGGAGGCCGGCCGCACGGTCGACGACCCGTCCGCTCATATCGACCTGGTGCCGACAGTGCTGGAGCTGTGCGGAGCCCAGCCGCCCGCGGGAGTGAAGCTCGACGGGCGGAGCCTAGTGCCCCTCTTGCACGGGGACGCGAACGAACTGGCCGACAGGAGCCTGTTCTTCCAGTGGCACCGAGGCGACCAGCCCGAGCTCTACCGCGACTGCGCCGCGATGACCCGGCGGCATAAGCTCGTCAACGGGCGAGAGCTGTACGACCTACTCGACGATCGGGCGGAGAGTATCGACATCGCCGCGGAGCATCCGGAGATCGTGCGGCAGTTGCGCGGCGAGTATGAGGAATGGTTCCGCGATGTCTCCGCGACGCGCGGGTACGATCCGCCTCGCATCTACCTCGGCACGCCTTTCGAGGATCGGGTGACGCTGACCCGTCAGGACTGGCGAGGCCCTCGCGCCGGCTGGGCGAACGATTCGCTCGGCTACTGGGAGGTGGATGTGCGCTCCACCGGCCCGTACAACGTCGCCCTGCGCTTCGCGGCGGTCGAACGCGACTCACGGGTCGCGTTCCGCCTGGGCGACGTGACCATCACCGCACCTGTGCCTGCTGGCTCGACGGAACACGCCTTCAGCGGTCTCCGGCTGGAGCGCGGCCCCGGGCGGCTCGAGGCATGGGTCGAGCGGGGCGGAACCACCGTGGGTGTGCACTACGTCGATGTCGGCCGCGGCTGATCCAGGGAGTCCGAGGCGAAGGGCCCGGACTCGGCGCGGCCGTGATTGTCGGTGTCCCGCTGCGACCTCCGGACTCCGCACACGTCTTGGGAGATTGCGAAACATCCAGGCAGCGCGGGGAAGCTCCCCTGCAGCCCAGGAAAGGTGCAACACGATGCCTCCGACGATCCGCCCGATTCGCGCGCTTGTCTGTGCATTGGTTCTGGCTGCGAGCTTGCTCGCGCCCGCCGCACGGGCACAGCCCCCGTTTCCCGACGGCACACGTTTCTACGGTCTCGACCGCGAGGGTAAGACCATAGGTTACGTCGCCGTGCTTCCGGCCGAGGCAACCGAGCGTGACGGCCGCCAGGCCACTGTGGCGAAGTGCGTGCTTCACGTCGACACGGCGGCGCTCGGCCAGCCCATCGTCATGTCCGGTTCGGCTGCGTCGGTAGTCGACACCGCAACCGGGGCGCTTATCTCGTACTCGTGGGAGTTCACGCGCGGCGAGACAACGCGGAAGCTTGGGTGCCAGGTCGCGGACGGCAAGGCGACGATCACCCGGTCATCGGGCGCAGGAGATCCGACGACCACCACGGTCGATGTCGGACCCGACACGTATGTGCTAGGCGACAACGACTTGGCCGGCCTGGAGCTCATGGCGGCTCACTACCAACTTGCCCCCGGGGAGACACAAGACATCAAGGTGGTGGGGCCGGACACTGAGACGCCCGCCCCATTGAAGGGCCTCGAGTCCGCCAAGCGGACGATCCAGGGCGCTGAGCGCGAGGTGCGACGACTTGGGATGGGTGACCTGGTCGTGCTGTGCCTCGACCCGGAGACCAACGTGCTGCTGCGCGTCGAGACCGTCTCCGGAGATGTACTCATCGAGATCTCGGACGCGTCGGTGGTTGAGCGCGCCAAGGCCGACGCCGGCGCTGACATCCTGACCACGCACTTCGTCCCCGCTGACGTCCAGTTCACCGACTTCACGAAGGTCACTAGGCTCGTGGCGGAGGTGGAGTTCGAGGGCAACGCCCTGCTCGGGGGTAGCATCGTCCCCGAGAGCCCGATGCAGAAGTTCGACGGCACTGTCGGCGATAAGTCGCTCTCCGGCAAGGTGACGATCGAGTCCGTCCCGTACGCGGGCGAGAACGCAGAGCCGTTCCCATTCACTGGTGACGTGCCCGCTGAGTTCGGGCCGTACCTTAAGCCGGGACCGTTCATCGAGTCGGACGACGCCGACATAGTTGCCAAGGCGAAGGAGATCACGGACGGCTCAACCGACGCCTGGCAGGCAACGAAGAAGATCGGCACCTGGGTGGCCGAGAACATCGACGGGGCTATCGTCGGAGACACCCCGTCGGCCAAGCGCACCCTCGAGAACATGAAGGGCGACTGCGGCCCGCACGCCATGCTCGCGATCGCCATGCTCAGGGCGGTCGGCATCCCCGCGAAACTCATTGTCGGCCTCACGTACGCGCCGCAGTACGGCGGCTCGTTCGGGCAGCACGCATGGGTCGAGGCCTATATGGGCGGCCAGTGGAGGCCACTAGACCCAACCACGGGCGAGGTGGACTCCCTGAGTGCGGTCCATATCAAAGTCTACGAGGGCCTGGGCGAGGTCTTGCCCAAGAAGCTGCACATCGTCGAGCACGAGGGCGGCGGCGCTGCGAGGCAAGGGCGGTACGCCACCGACCGGCCCATTCCGTGGGAGCTCGGCCGGGAGTACACGTGGGTCTACCGCCAGGGCGACAAGCAAATCGGCACCGATGTCGTGAAGTTCGAGAAGGGCCAGGGAGAGGTGGCGTACGTGGCGACCTCAACGCTGAAGCTCGGCGAGGGCCCGGGGGCCGTCGAGAAGGTCCTGACCGTGGCTCTGGATGCCGAGCTGAGAGCCCTCACCTGGCGGAGCGAGACCACCGCCGGCGGGCAGAAGACGGTCGTCGACATCGCGTTCTCGCCCGGCAAGGCACACGCGCGCATCGAGCGCCCCGGAGCCGAGCCCGTCGAGCGCGACGCGAACGTACCCGACGAGTTCATGGTGGTGGAGAACAACTCGGTATTGCCGATCGCCATCGCCGCCGCGCGCCTGCAATGCCCGGTTGGGGAGATGGTCAGCTACCCGTTCTTCCAGGTCGAGACAATGATGATGCTCGGCCTCAGCTTCGGCGACGCGGGCAAGACGGTCACTCGGAGTGTGGACGGGCGGGACGTGGCCTGCGGTACGCTCAGCTTCCCGCTTGCGGGCTGCGAGCTCATCATCTCGGACGAGGGCCTGTATGTAGGCCAGGAAGGGCCCGGCAACATCCGCATCGACCTTGAGTAGGGGCGGCCCGATGTGGCCGCCCGACAGCGGCCCGATGTGGCCGCCCCAGGGCGAGCACATTGGCTCGCCCCTACGGCAGACGATCGAGCGGCGTCCTCGACACGAACGGCACGAAACCAAGGGCGCGTGAGTCGCTGTAGGCGCTGGCGGAGTGGGCCTCACCAAGCGCGTAGTCGACCGTGAACACGGTCTTGCCGGCCCGCAGGTAGTCCTGAAGCCTGTCGATGTACCACTCGGTGGTGTAGGGGTCGCTGCCGGTGGGAGTGGCAACATCGCCGGCTGCGGGGTCGCTCCAGTCAACGTCGGCATCCCCCGAGAACCACACGCCCTCCTGAGCGATCGCGTCGACCGCGTCGAGGGCACCCGGGCGCCCTTCGGCCAGTGCACAGGCGTTCTGCTGGATGACGATGAAGTGCGGGTCGCGCGCCCTTGCCGCCGCGCCTAGATCGGAGACCAGGCTTATCATCTCTTCCGCGGGATCGAGCCCCGCGGCAGCGGCGGCCGCCGCGACCGTCTCGTCGTCGTATGCCTCCACCCAGTCGAGGTAGATGCCGTCGAAGCCGTCGTCGAGCACCTGGTCGAGCGAGCTGCCGTTGCCGGAGAAGATGACGTCACGCCAGCGGGAGTCCCAGTACGCGACGGGGTAGTCGCCGGCCCAGCCGTCGGGGTCGATTGTCAGCAGGAAGTCCGGCGTCCCCGGCCCTTGGGCGGTCGGGGCCACCCATTCCTCGGCCCAGTACGAGCGCCAGTCCTCGGCCTCGCCGATGTTGACATAGGCGATCACCAGCTTCGATTCGTCGCCCCCGGTCTTGAGCCGGGTCACCATGGCGGCTGTGTCGAAATCCTCCGAGCCCTGCTCGGACCGGGTCGGCTCCACCACAACGAGGTCGTAGGCTGAGTTGGCGAGGGCGTCGATGGACCCCGGCTCGTCCAGACGCTGGATCTGATACGCCCACGTCAGGACGCGGCTGAGCCGGTCACCGGGGATGTCGATCGGCGAAGGGGAGCAGCCGGCCCAGCAGAGCGCTCCAAGCAGACAGCACGCGACGACACGCCAGCACATCGTCAGTGCACCTCCGCATCAGGGTCAGGCAAGCCCGCCTAGGGCAGCCGATCGAGCGGCGACAGAGACACGAACGGCCTGAAGTCGAGAGCCCGTGACTCGCGGTACGCGCGGACCACGTGTTCGGGCTGTCGGGCATAGTCGAGCGTGAACACGACCTTGCCCGCCCGCTGGTAGTCTTGGAGTTGGGTGACGTACCACTCTGTGGTGTAGGGTTCGCCACCGGTTGGTGTCGCTTCGTCCCCGGCCACGGGGTCATCCCATCCGACTCCCGCGCCTCCCCGGTACCAGACGCCCTCATGCACTATGGCGTCGATCACCTCAAAGGCCTCGGGCCGGCCGTCCGAAAGCGTCGTGCCGTTGTTCTGCACCACGATGAACTCCGGGTTGCGCGCCCTGGCCGACGCGCGTAAGGCGCCGATGAAGCTTATCATCTCCTCAAAGGGGTCGAGTCCGGCAGCCTGGGCGGCTTCCTGTACGTGCGGATCGTCGTAGGCCTCGACCCAGTCCATGAAGACGCCGTCGAAGCCGTCGTCCACTACCTGGCTCAGGGCGCTGCCCTCGCCCGAGAACGCGATCTCGCGCCACCGAGGGTCCCAGAAGGCAACCGGATAGTCGCCGGCCCAGCCCTCGGGGTCGACGGTGAGGAGGAAGTCCGGCGTCCCGGCTGCGTCCGCCGTCGGCGCCACCCAGTCTCCGCCCCAGTACCAGCGCCACTCCTCCGCCTGGCCGATGTTGACATACGCGATGACGAGCTTCCGGTTGCCGGTCGACCCGGTGGAGGCCTTGAGCCGCAGAACCATGCCCGCCGTGTCGAACTCGGCCAGGTCCTTGCTTGAGCGTGTCGGCTCGACGATGAGCAGGTCGTAGGGGGAGGCGACGAGGGCATCGACTGCGCCGGGCTCGTCTATGCGTTGTAGTTGGCAGGCCCAGGTTCGGACGGCGGCAAGCATCTCAGCCACTGTGAGGGGCGCGCCGGGCCCAGTGCCCGACGAACACCCGACGGCGCAGACTGCCGTGAGCAGACAACAAGCGCCGAAGCGCCATAGCACCGGGCATCGCCTCCTTGGGGCCCATTATACGGCGGTCCGGGCGCAGGCGGCCCCAAAGCGAGCGCGGAACATCGGTGCCGGAGGTGCGCAGGATGACACCGGCAGTCGGCAGGCCCGTCAGGGTCACGAGCATCGGTTTCGGTCAGCTATCCCTCGAGGACATCGTGTCCGTCGTCGACCGCGAGGGCGCACGCGGCACGGACCTGATCGCGCTCCCGGAGCTGTGCCGAGGCTGGGATCCCGAGCCGCTCCTTGGACCGACTGTGACGGCGATGTCGGAGCTCGCGAGCCGGCACAGCACCTACGTGGTCTGCCCCATCGACCGTTTGGAAGATGGCCCTCGGCACAACTCGGCGGTCCTCATCGACCGCGGCGGCAAAGTCGCCTGCGTGTATGACAAGGTCTACCCGTACTGGGGTGAGCTCACGGACATAGCGCCGCCGGCGACGCCCGGCAGCGAGGTACCCGTCTACCAGGCGGACTTCGGCCGCGTCGCGATGGCCATCTGTTTCGACGTGAACTTCCCCGAGCTCTGGAAGGAGATGTCGGCCAAGGACTGTGAGCTGGTGATCTGGCCCAGCGCCTACTCGGCTGGGATGTCGCTGCACGCTCACTCGCTCATGTACCACTACTACATCGTAACCTGCACGCAGCGTTGCGACTGCATAGTCTGCGACATCACCGGAGAGGAGATGCTGTACGAGCGGAGCGAGGGGCTCAACGTTACCCGGGTGACCCTGGATCTCGATCGGTGTCTCTTCCATCTCGACTTCAACCCGCCCAAGCTCGAGCGCCTGCTGGCCGACCATGGGGATGACGTGGAGGTCGAGAGGACCCTCGACCGCGAGGGATGGTTCCTGCTCCGGGCCAAGCGCCCCAGGGCAAGCGCCCGCGAGCTGGCGCGCGAGTACGGAATGGAGGAGCTGCGGGATTACATCAGCCGCAGCCTGCGGGAGATCGACGACATCAGGGGCGCTCCCTTCGCTGCCTCGGCCCGGTAAGGACCATCAGGGCGATTCGCCTTGCTTGCGCCGGCTCGTGCGGACGCGACCTCACCCCCCGGCCCTTCGCCAGGCTCAGGGCTGTTCCCCCTCTCCGCCGGCGGAGAGGGGGTGGTCCCTGGCACCGCCAGCGACCGGGGGCGCGGTCGTCCAGCCGCCAGGTGCCGACAATGAATGACCCTGGGCGCTGTCACAACGGGCGAACGAGCGGGCCCGTGCAAACGTTATACCGGTGGCACAGGGGTTGTGCCCGAACGGAGCGCTGGGGGCGCCATCGGGCGGAGGAGTTAGCACGCGCCGCCTGAAGTGAACGGGTGGGAACGGAGGCGTATGTTCGGGACAGCGGGAGGGGTTTGTCCGGCACCGTTCGCAGAGGTGGGCTTCGAGCGTGCCGATGTAGTGGAGAGTCGCCTCCTACAGCAAGGCTGGCTCTCCGTCGTGCCCGAGCGACACCTCTTGCGGCGAGGCCGGTGCCGGATGGCGCTGGCGGAGTGCGAGAGCCCGCCGGCGCTGCTGCTGGAGCCTACCGCACCGAAGGTGACGCTGGCGCTGTACGGCCGGCCGGGGTCGGTGGCCGTGCGCGAGTACCTGCGGGTCGTGAGCGAGGGCGTCGGTTTCATAGTGCCGCCTGAGCTCGAGCCGCAGATCCTGGCCGCGTCGCGGGCGCCGTCCGTTCTCCGGATGCGCGTGCTGTCGGGGACCAGGATCAGGCCGGATGTGCGGGCCGAAGCACCCGGGGAGCGCGCGCTGCTCCGCCCCGAGCACGAGGACATGCTCGCACGAGTGCCGGATGACGGCCTCGGCTTCCTGGAATGCTATGATACGATCGAGCAGTTCCTGGAGGGGCCCAGCCTGGGAGCTGCGAGCATCGTCGACGGCGAGATCGTGTCGCTGTGTGTCATCTACGCCCAGGTTGACCACGCGTGCGAGGTGGCGGTGTACACGCGGCCGGAGTTCCGGCGCCAGGGCCACGGAACGGCCGCCGCGCTTGCTTGTGTGCGCGAGGTGATCCGCCGGCGCTGGCAGCCTGTGTGGACGGCGGTAGACGACACCTCGCGGCGGCTTGGGGTTCGGCTGGGGCTGACCGCGGTCGGCGAGAAGCTGTACGTGGTGTTCCGGCAGCCCGGACGGTAGGCCGGCGGAGGGCGAGGGAGGATCGGGCGCATGGCGACTCAGCGCACCGCGCTGGTGAGTGTGTTCGACAAAATGGGCGTGACCGAGTTCTGCGCGGCGCTGGTGGACCTAGGCTTCCGCGTGCTGTCCACCGGCGGTACCGCCCGTGCCCTGCGGGAAGCCGGGGTGCCCGTCGCGGACGTCTCCGAGGTCACGGGCTTCCCCGAGATCCTCGACGGTCGGGTCAAGACCCTGCACCCGCGCATCCACGGCGGGCTGCTCGCCCTTCGCTCGAACCCGGAGCACATGCGCACGCTTGCCAAGCACGGCATCGACACGATCGATCTTGTGGCCGTGAACCTGTACCCGTTTGAGCAGACCATCGCGAAGGACGGAGTCACCGAGGAGGAAGCCGTCGAGAACATCGACATCGGCGGACCGACGATGATCCGCTCGGCAGCGAAGAACTTCGCCTCGGTGACCGTGATCGTGGACCCTTCGGACTACGCGGCGGTCCTGTTCGAGCTTCGCGCGCACGGCGACACGTTGCCCGCCACGAGGCGACGCCTGGCGGCGAAGGTCTACGCTCACACGTCGCGCTACGACTCCGCCATCACGCGGTATCTGACCGAGATGGCGGGGTAGAAGGAGGCCGGAGCTGGCCCTCGCGGCTCTCGTCAGCCTGGTCGGCATTTTGGCCGTGTTGTGCGCCGGCCTGGCCGTCGCGGCATTGGGGCCATGGGGCGCCGTGCCGGCGATCCCCCTGGGCTTCGCGGGCGCGTACCTGCTCATCCACGCACTCCCCGTCATAGGGCTCGCGGCGCGGACAACACCCGCGATTCTGGGGACGACCCTCATCCGCTCGCGCCGCGTACTGCCGGAGAGCGTCGAGTGGGAGCTGTTCCGGGCTGTCGACCTTGTGAAGGGTAGGCTCTGGGGCGCGGCCCCGGGAGTGGAATGCGGGACTTGCGAGGTATGGGTTGTGCGCCGGGCGAGCGAGGTGGCGCTCCTCCTGCGGTCGAGCCGGGTCGGCGTCGGCTTGGTGGGCGCCCCCATCTGCGCTCTGCGCGAGGACGAAGCTGCCGAACCCGTTGCGGCGCTCAAGGCGATCTCGCGCGGTATCGCCCGTAACGCCGCGGGTAGCATGAGGTGTCGCGCGGGCACGTTCCTGTGGTCGGGTCTGCATGAGTACCTCCTAGCCTGCGCGCGCGCTCCTCAAGGGCCGCGTCGGCGCGAGCGGTTCCATCGCGAGGCGTGGCTCGCCGTCACCGGTGGTTCGGAGCGCCCGGACGGCATTCTCCTCGGCGAGCTCCTGGGCACGGGCCGGAGCGGTCGCGGGCCGTTGGCGCGGAGCTTCACCGCGTTCCTCGTCGGACGCTACGGCTGGCCCGCCTACCTCCGGCTCCTCCGCCACGCCGACTCGCGCTCCCCATCCGTCGCGCTGCACCTCACCTACGGCCGCACGCCGGCGGAGCTGGAACGTCGCTGGCTTGTCTTCCTGGAGAGCGTGCAGACAGGGCAGGCCGCCGGCGAGGAGTGCGCGTAGGGCGACAGAGAGCCCGCTGTCTGGTAGGACCCCGGCCTTAAGCCCCGTGCCCGGAAGAGCGACTGTGTGTAGTGGGTGACCGCGCCGCGGCCGCCCGGAGGTGCGCGAGCGGTGGTTCTCGTCGGATTCGACAACGTTGGCAAGCACTTCGGCGGAGTCGATGTTCTGCACGACGTTACCTGGCAGGTAGACTCGGGGCAGTCTATCGGGATGGTCGGCGAGAACGGCGCCGGCAAGACCACCATCCTCCGCCTGATCACCGGGGAGTACACGCCGGACGAGGGCGAGGTCACGGTGCACCGATCCGCGCGCATCGGACTACTCGAGCAGGCCCCCGACCTCGAGCCTGCCATCACCGCCACCGACGAGGTCATGTCCGCTCGACCTGACCTGCGCGAACTCGAGCATCGCATCGAGCACCTCGCCGGGCTGATCGCCGATCCGCAGTCGGACCAGTTCGGGCGGCCTGTCGACAAGCTCCTCGACCTGCACTCACGCGCGCTCGAGGAGTACGGCCGCGCCGGTGGGCACGATTTCGAGGCCAGGGTCGCGCGCACGCTGTCGGGGCTCGGTCTGCCAGCTGACCACCACTCCCTGCCGCTCGGCAAGCTCTCCGGCGGCCAGCGGAGGCGCGTGGCGCTCGCGAAGGTGCTTCTGGACGACGTCGACCTGCTGCTCCTGGATGAGCCGACCAACCACCTCGACATCGAGGCCATCGAGTGGCTGCAGGAGTTCCTCGCCGGCTACTCCGGGGCGTTCATCGCGGTGGCGCACGACCGCTACTTCATGGACGCGGTGTGCAGCCGCATCGTTGAGGTGGAGGACCTGGCGCTAACGGAGTACCTGGGGTCATACACGTCCTATCGCGAGCAGAAGGAGCGGCGCCTCGAGGCCGATCTCAAGGCCTGGACGCTGCAGCAGAAGGAGATCAGGCGCCAGGAAGAGGTCATCAAGTGGCGCCGCGCCCAGGCCACCCCCAAGGCGATGCGAATGGCCAAGGTGCGGGAGCGGATGCTCGCCCGAATCGAGCGGCTCGAGCGCCCGACCTTGCAGCGCCCGCGGCCGTCCCTGCGGTTCGCGCAGCCGCGGTCCCAGAGCAACGATGTTGTCGAGATGAAGGGCCTGGGGAAGTCGTTCGGCGAGCGGGCCCTGTTCGCCGGACTCGACATGATGGTCACCAGGGGCAGCAGAATCGGGATCGTCGGACCGAACGGGACCGGCAAGACGACGCTGCTTCGCCTCGTGATGGGCGAGATCGAGCCGACTTCGGGCATGGTCCGCAGGGGACGGAACGTCCGCGTCGGCTACTACTCGCAGGAGCGCGAGGATGTCGACTCCTCAAAGACGGTGCTGGGCAACGTGGCCGAGGTGAGGCCGGACCTGATCCCCGAGCAGCTACGCAAGTTCCTGGGCAGGTTCCTCTTCACAGGGAATGACGTGTTCCTGCAGGCGAGCGTGCTGTCCGGAGGGGAGCGCAGCCGGGTGGCGCTAGCGAAGCTGATCCTCGGGCAGCCCGATCTGCTGCTGCTTGATGAGCCCACGAACCACCTCGACATCGCCTCTCGCGAGGTCTTCGAGGACGCACTGATCGACTACCAGGGCACGATCCTGATGGCGTCGCACGACAGGTACTTCCTCGACCGGACCGTCAACCGCCTGCTCGTGATGACCTGGGGCACGCCGACCCAGTTCCCGGGGAACTACTCCGCGTGGGTAGCGCACAGGGCGGAGCTCGAGGCGGCGGAGCGGGAGCGACAAGCCCAGGAGGAGGCAGCTCGGAAGGCCGCCGCCCGAGTACGGGCCCCGCGCGCGCCGACGCCGCGGCCGCGGGTCGTGCGGGTCGACCCTGGCAGGCCAGTCGAGGATGTCGAGGAGCTGATCGTCGTTGCCGAGCAGCGGCTCGCCCAAGTCGCCGCTCGGCTTGCGCTGCCGGACACCTACCGAGACGCCGACACGGCCCGGAGCCTTGCCGCGGAGTACGATGAACTGCTGGCCCAGATCGAGAGGCTCTACGAAGAGTACGCGGAGTAGCGCCACGTCACTCCCCTCCGTCCGGACCGGCGAGTACGCCTTCCGAGGAGGGTGACGAGATGGACAGCACGCAGCTTAGGTGCATCATCTGCGGCAAGGTGGTGGAGCGGGGCACGCAGCAGTGCCCCGTGTGCGGCCACGAGATCGTCGACAAGAACGCCTGGTACTACCGACTCGCGCCGAACATAGCGGGCGCCGTGGTCGGGGCGGTGTTCTTCGGGGCGATCGCCTTTGCTCTGTCACCGTTCGCGGGTTGGTTCCGGGGAACGGCGCTGTGGGCGGCCGTTCCCCCGACGGCGCCGATAGTCTATCATTGACGGGCGTGCGCCCGGCCGCTCGTGGGCGTGCGCGTACAAGCTAGGGGTGCCGCTGGACCGGCTGAGAGGACGGGCAACCGTCCAACCCTCGGAACCTGATGCGGGTGATGCCGCCGTAGGGAAGCGAACGCTGGGCGCTCTCCCGGAGACACCGCGACCGCAGAGCCAGGACCGGCCCCGCACTTCCTCACCGCCAGTGGCACACGCACACTTCGCGCCGTCACCGGTAGGCGCACGTACAGCGACAAGAGGGAGCAGAGCCAACATGGGTCTGGACGACAGGGTCATCACCCGGGCGATCATCGAGCGCTACACAGAGAAGCTGCTCTCGTGTCTCGAGATCGACGTGGCAGTCGTAGGCGCAGGCCCTTCGGGTATCGTCGCCGCGCACGACCTCGCCGTGACCAAGGACGGGGTCCCGGACCCGCGCAAGTACCACCTTGAGATCGAGGGCAACTTCGCGGACTCACACAGCGTGACACCGTCGAAGGCCGTGTTCCTCGTGGTTGCGCACGAACGCCCGGCGGAGTACCTCTCGAACGTAACGGACGGTTGGCTGGGAACTCACGCCGAGGAGATGGACTTCCAGTTCAAGTACGCCGGTGACTACTCGATCGTTCTCCTGGGCAAGGATGACGACGCCGACGTGGCCAAGGACAGCGACGCGAAGTGGTCCAACTCGGTCGACGGAACACTATGGATCCCGGCGTGCGCACACTTCGTGGGATCGGACTACAACGACATCGACCAGGACAAGTTCTGCGACCCCGGCGAGGAACTGCCGCCCTCGGGCTACTGCATAGGCGATTGCACCACGGCGTACGGCGAACTTGGCAAGGTGGAGGCTGTCCCACCATCGCTGGACCTTGAGACGTTCTACTCGGGGCGGTACCCGATTGGCGAGCGAGGTGGGGTCGTTGAGGAGGGCACAAGTGACAACTTCCTCGCCGCGTGCCTCGAGGATAGCATCGTACATTTCTCAGGTCATGGTTGTGCGGACGGCATCGCGCTGCGTTTCGAGCGGCTTGTGGGCGAGCCGCCGAACCAGTACACGCAGTCGCTGGAGTGGTTCATGAGCAGCGACATCGTGGCGGGCCAGTTCGGGCAGATCAGAGTCGCGGTCCTGGGGGCGTGCGACACGATGGCCAACAATGACTCGATCGGGCACAAGTTCGTTACCGTCGGTGGCGCGCAGTCGTGCGTGGGGTACGTGGGCCACATCTGGTTCGAGGCGATGGCGTGGGTGGACGGGTACGGCAGGCAAGACGGGCTGGGGTTCTGGCATTACCTGGCCAAGGAGCAGTACACGGTTCAGGGTGCGGCCAACAAGGCTAGGGACGACTACGGGGACTGGTTTGGGGAAGAGCAGGAGATCGCCAGCGGCGTTAGTGGGATCCACGTCGCCCCTTCCCCCTGCTCCACGGTCATATACCCGGCGTTCTGAAGGAGGGAGTGCACAAGATGAGATGCATAGCCGGCTCTGCGGTTGCACTGATCCTCGTCGGCCTTCTGGGCGCGGCACGCGCCGAGATGTCGGTCGACGAGGCAAGGAAGCTCGCCGAGAAGCACGCCGGGCACTCACTGGCGGACGCGAGGGTGATGCGAACTCGCGTTGAAACGCTAGAGAAGGTAGGGTTCCGTGACGCGCGGGACGGGGGCGTGGAGCGGGAGTACACGGTGGACCTAACCCACGGCTGACATGCTCCCCGATTTGAGGACCAGTTGGAATGGTAGGATCTCCTGAGAGTGGGAGGTCCGCAGATGCGTAGGAAGCGTTTCAGCGAGGAGCAGATCGTCCGGATCGTGCGT
>Ga0315280_10001636_pt1 | contig 38055 bp, 43 predicted proteins | sample YL17G06_40_MG_FD_203697 | JGI IMG/M metagenome (GOLD analysis project Ga0315280, IMG submission 203697) | Sediment microbial communities from Yellowstone Lake, YNP, Wyoming, USA - YL17G06_40 | ecosystem: Environmental > Aquatic > Freshwater > Lake > Sediment | place: USA: Wyoming | collected... | reverse complement strand
CAGACGGTACGTTAATCTCGCTAGGCGTGACAAATCTCGATTCGCTAACCAGCATGAGGAATATGTTTGCTTCAGCATATTCTTGGAGTGCAGCGCTGAACATGCCGCCATAGATGATGCTTGGATGTGTGGCTGAGAGGTCATTGAGTTTTGAAATGATTTGTTTCGCTCTTTCAGCGAGCTTTCTGGCCTCTTTCAGTCTGTTCTGGTGAATGAGAAGGATTGCTTGTTTGGACAAGCTCGTTGCTTTCCGCATGTCTTTCTGAGCGTTTTCCCGCACCTTTTCCTTTTCCTGTAGCTTCTTTTCTATTTCTTTCAAAACAGCCTTCAATGGCAACATGGAATCTGACACCTACGTGAGTCTAGAAAACGGAGTCAAATAAGTAGTTTGTCATCTGTCAAAAAAGAGGTAGTCGGTTGTTTTGTCTTTCTTTTTCGGTCGATTGTACACTATTCGGCTGGTGGTGGCGGTTCCTTCCACTTCTCTATGAGCAGTTTGGTGGTGTCTCCAATCTTGAAGCTCACTTTCACGAATATGGAGTCGGCGCCTTTGAACGGAAACATGCTGTCTTCGGCAAAGTCTTTAGGCAAGTAGATTAGGAATTTACCGTCTTTCCTTCTGAACAATCGTCCTCTCCCATCGCTAACCATATTGTTAACACCTCGATTCAATTTTTGGTATAAGACTTAGGTTAATAGTTGAGCCAATATATAAGCTTTGCTTTCATTCAATTCAATAATCAAAGATACTGTTTCGAAAGATGATGATGAAAGGTGAATCGTTTGCAAGGGATTTTAGCCCCCTCCAAATCTTTTCGGCTTGCCAAGTCTGCTCAACAATACAACTCGGCTTTCTTCTGATTCATCAATTATATCGTAGGTTGTTTCAGCCGCCAACCTTGCTGCAAATGCTCTCATCTCCTTATGGCCAGGCATATTTTCAAAGATTAGGCGGCGCCTAGAAAATCCGACGTGCATGTAAGCCTTAGCCTCGATATAAATGGGCTTGGCCTTTTCAACGAGTTCACCGTAACCTTTCGCGTCGCTCATGTTTAGACCTCGTACTGACGTTATTCTGAAAACTGTTGGGCATTTGAAACTGGGAAGAAGTGCCAGAGTTTCATTGAGCTTTTCCCACGCTTTTGGAATCTGAGGGCGGCAAACACATCTATAGGTTTCTTCGTCGGGGGCGCAGACAGAGATGTAAAGTTGTGTCGGCTCCTCATTCAGTTCAGCCAAGGCTGAGGGCACGGTTCCGTTGGAAACGAGAAAGGTGGTGAACCCCCTTCTGTGAAAGGTTCGGATCAGTTCCCCCAAATTCTTGTAAAGTGTCGGCTCTCCTGTTAGGCTTATGGCCACATGTCTAGGTCTCAGAGCTTCTCTGAATTTCTGTTTGTTCGCTTTCTCATTCCCTTTGTACCCTGTCAAGATTGCAAGTTGTGCCTTGATGCTTCCCTCAACAATTTCCTCTGGTGTATCCATCATGGGCATTATGGTTTCGTTCCATTCTGTTTGAAGCTCGCCGCTTTGGGCTCTCCAGCAAAACAGACATTGTTGCGTGCAGTAGAAAACAGCTGGGGTCATTTGGATGCATTGATGTGTTTTTATCCCGTAGAACTTCTGTTTGTAGCATGGCCTGTCATGGACCAGCGTTTCGTAGAGCCATCTGCACCTTTTGACAGCCGAGTGCCTACCGACAAAATGGTATTTCTGCTTCTCCATTGCCTTAATGAGCGTAGGCGAAATCAAAGTGTCCAAGAGATCTTCCTTTCCTAAGTCAGTACTCTGTTTCTGAAAGACAAGAATGTGGACTGTTTTATAAGAATCTCCTTGCTTCCTGCGCGAAGAGTCTCAATGCGTGTCAACGAGAACTTTTTATGAGTATGCTTCTGGATGGTGAGGCTTGAGCGCTTTTCTTGTTTCTATGCATAAGTGGCACTTTGCAAAGTAATTATGTAGTTTGAATCGATGCTTGTGCACTCTGGCAAGTTTCACTAGTCCGATGGGGCCTTCTTTGACTAGAATTTCGGTGATTATGCTGTTTCGCCAATCATACTTGCTTATCATCTGGCTTAAGGGTTTGACTTTTGCGTTTCCAAGAGGTAAGTGCCAGCAGACATCAACTGAGCCTGAGGGTTCGATGCATATGCTTTCTGGACTTACGAGTACGTTGCCGATCGGCGGCTCTCCTTCGCAAGGTCCCTCTAGTGAAGTCTGCTGGAAATACTCACGTAACGTTTGCGTTGCGCGTCCGACACAAACAACCTTGTGTATGTGGGCTTCGATTCCTACAGGCTGAAGCGTTTTCAGAATCTGGTTGGTTTTCGCGTCGTATTCGTTCAACGCGTCCAAAGATTCAATGACGGCAACGTTCCATGCGACGTTTTCAATTCCTGCCCTAATCGAGGCCTCTGCAGCGTTTCGCGGATAATCAAGCGGTATGTATTGAAGGTGAAAAGCATCAACGCTTATCCCCAGAGTGTTCAGGCCTGCGCCTTTCAGTTTTTTCGCAAGTTTTTCAACCTCTGCTTTGTCCTTCCCCCAAACGCCGTTTGTGAGCATCTCTACTCGCGGAATCTCCAGTTGGCTAACTTTCCTGAACATGGCTATGGCACGCTTTGGGTAGAGCATGGGTTCGCCGCCAAACACCATGAACGATTCGAGGTTTGAAACTGTGCATGCTTCTGTCAGATAGTTGCATGCGTCTCTAACGTCCATAACCTCTTTGCATGACGGCAACGCGTCTGCTTGACAGTAAATGCACTGTGAATTGCATTTCGTAGTGAGGCTGAATTCGAGACGTTTAAGGTTGATTGTCATCTTCGCAAACCGAGGGTCGCTGTTCGTAAGAATAGGGAATTCGACGGTTTAATAAAGGCGTTTTTCAGCTTTCGAAACAGTATTCGGTTTTCTGAAAGTCAACCATCAACTTCGCAACCTCTTTCCTTATTCCGTTTGGTTGTTCCCCGTCAATCACGGTTCTTTTGAGCAGTTCAGCTATTCTAAGCATCTCCCTTTCTTTCATTCCGCGCCTCGTTACCTCACAAGTGCCAATTCTGATGACGCAGTCGGTGATGATGTTTGCCCGTTGAAGTTTCTCCGCCACGTTTCTGCCTTTTTCATAGTCTCCATAATCCACTATGACTTGGTGGGACTTCGTGAAGCCGAGGTGTTCGCATTCGACGGGAAAGCCGTAATCATGCAGGGCTTTTGCTAAGGCTTGCGAGTTGTGAACTATCTGTTTTGCGTAGGGCTTGCCGAAACTTTTCATTTCAGCCAAAGCTAAGGTCAATGCGGCTATGCGATTCCAGTGTGCGTTGTCAACGAAAGCCGGATAAATCTTCGACTGCAACAGTTCTCCATGCTCTTTGTCCGCCAAAATTATGCCTCCTTGCGGGCCGAAGAACGATTTGTGGGTTGAGCCAAACAAGGCACAAGCGCCTTCCCTCAACGGGTCTTGGAACTGTCCCCCGGCAATAAGCCCCATAACGTGCGAACCGTCAAACCCCACAAACGCGCCATAATCACGAGCAAGTTTGGCCAACTCCTTGACAGGATACGGAAAAGTGATCAAGCTTCCGCCGAAAACTACGATTCTTGGCTTAACGCGTCTTATAGCCTCCTCTGCCCTCTGAACTGCTATGTTTCTGTCCTTTTTTGAGGAGGGAAAAGCTACGGCTTTGAGTCCGAGAAGTCCTGCTAGGCCTTCCTTCCACATTCCAGGGTATCCGCCGTTCTGGGGGGAAAGGCACATGAGAGTGTCGCCTCGTTTCGCGGAGGTGGCTAAGACTATGAGGTCGGCGATGTGCCCAGAAAGTGGGCGCAGGTCTGCGGTCTCTGCTTTGAAGAGTTTCCTTGCAAGCTTCTCACCGTACTGTTCGATCTCGTCGGTGAAGCGTGTGCCCATGTAGAAATGATCTCTGGCAGTGTATCGGTTGCCAAATTCTGAAGAGAGAAGTCGCCGAACAGCGGGGCTCATGACATTTTCTGAAGGAATGAGGTTCAGACACTGCTTTCCACGCCACCTCTCATGGCTCTTAGCTATACCCAAGATTTCGTCAATCATGCTCAGCCCCTCAAAGGTCAGGCAATACTATTGCGCTTTCGCATTTAAGTCGCTTTCCTGCAAAGGCGCTTGCTGCAGTCATGCACTCTATGCTCATATTCCAAAGCCTTCATCCGTCGACCTGCAGGCGCTGTCAGGTACGAATATCTATATTTGATTTGGATTGAGGTGGTTTGTTTCTTAAAAGGTAAAGTTTAAAATGTGCCCAGTGTTAGAAATGCTCACAATCTTGAGTACGATGTGCGAGGGAAAACGTTTGGAAAAATCTCCGCTGAGAAAAATCAAACCGTTGGCGTTCATGTTTTTGATGCTGTCTTCCATCATGTTGACTTTCCCATTCTTGCCTAAAGCAGAGGCTCAGACAAGCATAATCTCCTTGGACCCTTCCTCGGGACATGTCAATGACACCGTGCAATTGACAGCTAACATAAGCACTGTGAATGGGACGTTTCAGGTGATGTTCGATGAATTTAGTATCAGAAACGGGACTGCAATAGGAAGCAGTGTTAACGCGTCGTTTGTTGTTCCAGATGCAGTGGCCGGTGCCCACAACATGACGGTAATCGACATGAACGCGACCACAGCAGAGAAAGACACCAGAACTTTCACGGTCACAACTGCATACTACCTTAACGTGCCGAAAATCGACCCTCCTGGGCAGCGGCAAGAAGGCGACTCAGTTCCGATCAATGTGACCATAACTGGCGGCGAGTCAAACACGACATACGTTGCGAATGTAACGGTTGAGATACCTTACAACACGGCGAACAATGCTTCTTACACAGCAATGCTTAACCTTACCACGTCACTTACCGGCAACGGAACAATCATCGCAAACTACTCTGGAGACTTTCCGCCAGCCAACACGAGCCTCGTCGGCGAATATAAAGTGCTGCTTAACTCCACGCTTGGAACAGGTTCATTCACCGTAGGGCTGACAAACTCAACCGAATACCACAGAAATCAAACCGTCGACATCAAAGCGCTCTATCAGCCCGGTGAAAACGTCACTCTCACAATAACGGGAAAAGACGTTATTCACTATGCAAACCTGACAGCCGACAACTCCACGGGCATAATTCAGTACACGAGCTGGGTTGTTCCTTTAAACGCCTCAATGGGAACGTACACTGTCAACATCACTACTAGAGGTTCGATGTTGAAAAACCCGCCTGACATCCAGAACTTCACAGTTCCAGGATACGCCGTCAACGTAACCGCGAGGAACCTTGCAGCCGAGCCAGTGCAGGACATCAACGTGACAGCTTTCGAAAACGGAAACCCCGTTTACAACCAGACAAGCGGTTCAGATGGTATAGCGCCTTTCAGATTTGAGTCTGGAAACTACACCTATGAAGCGCACTACAAGAATGAAACAGTCAGCAAAGGCTGGATAAACGTCACCGGTGCGACTTCGCTAGACATGGCGTGTAACCTCACCAACTTGAGAATAGTAGTCCTAGCATTAGTCAATGGAAGCGAGATTCGAATTCCTGAGGCAGGCACGTTCCTAGCACGCGCGGATACGCCCAGTACCGCAGAGAACGAGAACGTCACGGACATCAACGGGATAACTGTGGCACATTCATTGTTGCCCGACATCAACTACGTTCTAAACGTTTCACGTTATAGTACACAGTTCAACACAACTAACATCCAGACGTTGCGGGTAGATGGAAATCTGACAGCTTGGTTCAATGTGACAGTCACTTGCCCAACATTCATGCTGCAGGTCAATGTCACTGACGCGAGCAATCAAGCTGCCAGCGATGTTCTGGTGAAGGTCCAAGAGAACATGGGCGGAATACACTACGAAAATAGGACCGACGCTCAAGGATTGGCTGTCTTCAACAGCACCTTTGGCAAGTATCAAATAGGAGCCTACGACTCAGACGGGATAAAACTGAATGAAGTAGCCGTGGACTTATTCCAAAATCAGAGCATATCCCTGCCTTGCCAGCTTTACGGACTGACAGTCACGATCAGAATTCTTGACTACTTTGGACAGCCAATTTCGAATGTTAACGTCACATTGCATCGGGAAGGCGCGATGCCCCGTTCAAACCGCACGCAGGCTGACGGTAGCGCCATGTTCAGTGGTCTTACAGGATCGATCGGTCCCTCGCTGCAGGTAGTTGTCTATCTGTTAGACCAAACGCAACCGTTTACGGAAGGCACGTATTCAGTCGTCACGTCAACAACGATCGAGATAAGAGCTAACAAGTACGTGATGTTGGCGGGCTTCTTGGTCGAAACAAGCCAGCTGGCAACAGTGGTGATAATCGTAGCAACTGTGCTCTTTATTCTAGCGATTGAAGTCTATAGAAGAAGGCGTCTGAAGCCCAAGAAGGCTGAGAGCTAGAGTCTGAATAAGGAGTTTCAGGGAAAAAACTTTATATAAACTCCTTTGAACAGTAGTTCTTAGCGGAGTAATGCTGCAACAGTAAAGTTTTGTTAATAGATTGGTCAAAGGTCGTGCATGTATTGGCTCAAGCAAAAACTTGTTCTCCAACATGTCAATCGTTCAAATGTGCGAAGAACGCTGTTGTCGATCGGCGAGATGGTGCATGGTGCAGGTGGACAGAAGAAATATGTGATGTCCCAAACTGCTTGTATGCTATGTGCCTCAAGAGACGATTGTTGCCGAAAGGGGTTTGCGGAGAAACCGTAAAGAGAAAGACTGTTGAAAGACAACCTGAAGAGTTCGTCAGTGAAACAGTCAAGCTTCGGGGGAGAGCTCTCCGCAAGATAGGCGAAAAAGAAATCTTCTAGCACCATCACCGCGGTCTCAGCAACACACGCGTAACTGGCCTTTCAGAGAAAGAGTAGAATACGTCTTGTCGCGAAATTCTATCTTGCTTGGATGCGCTTGACAACTGGCGGTTTCTTCTTTTTCAGAATTCTGTAGCCGCACACAATACATTTTATTTCTCCGCCTCGGAGCTCCAGTTCCTCAGAAGGAACGTTTGCCCCGCATCTCACACACTCGTAAACGGTTCCAGTTGGCATTTTCTCCATTGATGCTTTCCTCTTCTTAGAATGGGGAATTACTGTACTTTTAAATGTTTCCAAGTGCTCTCATATTCTGCAGGCGAGACAGAATTTGAAGAGGCGGCTGAGAGAGCTCCTTTCAGAGGTTCTTCCCCCCGAGGATTTGGCTTGTGTTTACAATTCTTACGACATAATCGGCGACATAGCCGTTGTTCGTTTAACGCCAGCATCTGAGAAGTACAACCGCGCCATCGCGGAAGCTGTCATGTCCGTTCACAAGAATGTGAAAACTGTGTTGGCTCAGAAAGGCCCTGTTCATGGAGACTTCAGACTGCGGAAGCTGGAGTGGGTTGCTGGCGAAGATAAGACGATAGTAGTTCACAAGAAATGTGGATGTGCGTTTTCTGTTGATGTCGCAGAATGCTACTTCTCGCCAAGGCTCATGTGCGAGCGGATGCGAATTGCAGGGCAAGTTGAAAGTGGTGAAGTCTTGGTGAACATGTTTGCTGGAGTAGGATGCTTTTCAATAATTGTGGCTAAGCATTCTGGTGTGCTTAAGGCATACTCGATTGATGTTAGTCCAGTCGCATTTCAATTCATGAGAGAAAACATCAGAAAAAACGGCGCCTACGGGAAGGTAATCCCGCTGCTCGGTGACGCAAAACAAGTAATTGAGGGAAGGTTGACTCATGTGGCAGATCGCGTTCTCATGCCGTTGCCCGGAAAAGCATTCGAATATTTACCCTTTGCCTTGCTGGCCTTGAAGAAGAGCGGTGGCTGGATACACTACTATGATTTTGAATATGTCAGCAAGAATGAGAGCCCAGTTGGGAGGGTAATGTCCAAGGTGGTCAAGAGGCTTCAGCTTTTGGACGTTGATCTTGCTGTCCAATTGGGTCGTATTGTTCGAACAACGGGCCCGAACTGGTGCCAAGTGGTTTTGGACATTAGAGTCAATTCCTCTAGTCGATAGAGCCTCACGTGGTTTTCTCCTATTGGAGATGTACTCAGCAGAAGAATCCAAAATGCCTTTTCTCAAGTGGAGAGTTTCCATGTAGACGCCACTGTAGAAGAGATGCAGCTCGCGCCTGAGAAGTGCTTGATATGTTGAAAGACCTCGACAAGAAGGGAATAAACTTTGACAAGTAATCCGGGAGCGCCTTGCGCATGAAAATGTTTTATAGTGTTTAATCACAAGAGTACCTCGGGAGGAATTTACTATCAAAAGGAAGCTGATGGAGATACTTGCCTGTCCTATTGACAAGCATCACCCGCTTGAACTGCACGTTTTCGAAGAGAACGAGGAGATTGTAGAAGGCTTGATTGTGTGCCCAAAGTGTTTGAGATGGTATCCGATACGCGACGAGATTCCGGAGATGCTTCCAGATAATCTGCGCAAGGAAAATGAGGATTTGCCATTTCTCAAGAAGTGGAAGGAAAAGGTTCCGGAGGAAATATTGTCCAAAGGTAAACCGTTTACGCTGAAAACTGGGCCTAAGACATCCTGATTTTATTGTTTGAGCTTCACTACTCTGCCTGTGGCTGAGGACTTCAATGCTGCTTCAGCTATTCGCAGGGCTTTCAAGCCGTCTTCTCCAGTTGCGAGGGGCTTCTCGTTTTCTAAGATGGATTTTGCGAAGTTTTGCAGTTCAAGTTTCAGCGGTTCTTTCACTGGGTATCGAGGCTGAAGGGTTTCCTTTTCGTTCTCTATGGTCAACTCTTGTGTGATGTAGTCAAGTTTCATGATGGCTTTGCTTCCTGTGGCTACCAGCGTTCTTGTCTTGTACGGGGTTAACCAGTTGGATTCAATGAAGGCTGTTTTTCCGCCCTCAAACGTGAGCATTAATTGGGCGTAGTCTTCAAACTTTGTGTGTGCCATGTTTCCAGTTTTTCCGTAGACGGCTATTGGGTCTTCGTTGAAGATGTATCGCATTACGTCTATGTCGTGAATTGCTGTGTCTTTGACTACTCCCACGTCGCCGATTCTTTCAGGCCACTGGGAAACTCTTTTTGAAGTGGCGCACACAAGTTCGCCGATTGTTCTGTCTTTGACTGCTCGTTCAATGTGCTGCAGGCCTGGAATGAATCGCATGAGGAAGCCGACTGTGAGGTGCAGTGCCTCTTTTTCGGCTGTCTGCAGTAGTTTCTGGGCTTGTTTCGAGTTTGCAGCCATGGGTTTTTCAACTAGGGCGTGTTTTCCAGCCTTCAGGGCTTTGAGTGCTTCTTTTGCGAGGCTTGTTGACCAGCTGCATATGCTCACTGCCTCGATGTCCTTGTTCTTCAGCATGCTTCCAGTGTTTACGTAGGATTTTACGCCGAACTGCTTGGCAACGCTTCTTGCCCTTTCAGCGTCTATGTCGCAGATGGCTATCAGATCCGTTTCTGCCAGTTCCGTGTAGACTCTTGCGTGGTTTTTGCCCCAAAACCCAGTACCTATGACAGCTACGCCGAGTTTTCTCATTTAGTCCAAACTCCTCTTCCCAACCCGCGGTATATGAAACCTTCCTTTTCAACCTTGTCTACCTCAATGATTCCTTCGAAGTCCACAATTGCGGCTGGCATCTTCATCAAGGCCTTCAATTTCTTCAAGTTCAGACGTTTGAATTGGTCGTGCCCGGATAGAATCATCACGCAGTCAGCGTTTTCCACGGCGTCACTCAAGGTTTTTTTGAACGCGCCCTTAATGTCGCCTAATTCGTTGTCTGAATAGTACGGGTCGTAGAGGCCAACCTTGGCGCCCTTCGCCTCCAAAAGCTTTGCAAGCTCTTTCAGTATCTTCTTAGGGGCGCCTTTCGCGTTTTGGGTTTGCGAAATTCCGAGGAGAGAGACTCTTGCTCTTCTCAAGGTCTTGCCACAGTTCCGCAGCGCATCTTTGGTCAGGTTGACCGCGTGCTTGGCTGTTTCTTCATTGATTTCACGGGCAACTGTAAGCATTCGAAGTTTCATGCCAAGATCCTCAGCATTCTCCAGCAAAAGATATGGTTCCCTTTGAATGTCGCTGTTGGCAAGTACTGGCAACGAAAGTTTGGGCCTTTCACTAACGTTAAGAAGCCCGTCGAGGTCAAGGTAATCTGCACCTGCTTTTTCGCAGAGAATGGCAAGCTCGTTGGCGAGGGCAACGTTAACATCTCGTTGCATTATCTCAAGGAGAACAGCAAGTTCTGCAGTCTTTATGTTCTGTGCCTTTTTCACTCTGTTTTTTGTAGCAGTTTCCAGAATAGTTGAAGCAGCGTTCAGGCTGCTTTTGTCGGTTCCGGCGACAATTCGCTCTTGACTCAGCAGAGAGTCTCCCGTTTGGGTGTTCAGAACTCCAGCCGGACTGTAGGCTAGGCCGAAGTCAGTTCCTGCTTTGAGGCCTGAAGTGTTTTCCAACGTTTCTTTAATCATGCCTTCGGTGGCACCGAAGCCCATAATGCTTGCAACTATTACAAGCGAACCATGTTGAAGGCTTGAGCCAACCTGCTTACAGGCGTTCTCTATTTTTGAATAGTCAGCTTTTCTCTTTTCATCAACCTTCACAGGCACTGTCACGACGATGACATCGCTTTGTGAAACAGCTGCCTTGGTATCGTTTGTGGCTCTCAGAGATCCTGTTCTCACGTGATTTCTTAATTTGGCTTCCATTTCGCGTTTCAGGAAGGGAACCTTTCCTTTCGAGAGGAGGCTTACCACGGTTTGGTCTGCATCCACGCACATGACCTTGAAACCGGCTTCGGCGAGAAGATAGGCGTGTAGGACGCCGTTTTGTCCGCAACCTATAATGCTGACCGTATGGTTCCCGCGTTTTTCGGAGCTGTCAATTTCTTCTGGCTTTGCGATTAATGGTGGTGATGACATATGAATATTCTCCACGGCAGTTAGTGTGAGAGACTGTTCAACTTTTCGGTAAGGGAAGTGTAATAGTGAGCGGTGCCTAAAAAACTTAATTTCGTGTTATTCTTGTGCCAAGAGCCGGCACCATAATACCTCTTCGGCAGTACTATCCATTTACAAGACTACACCAGTTTGTGCTGGTCTCGATAGGCCGAATACGGCCAGTATTCGAGAAAGGATTGGACTAAGCAGTGATGCATCGCGGCTGGTTGGCGCTTATTTCCTCAAGATGTCAATTATCTTCTTGAGTTCTAGATGGTACTTTTTGGTAAGCTCCTCAGCGCTTTCTTGAGTTTTGGCTTCGGCATATAGGCGGTAGATTGGTTCTGTCCCGCTTGGTCTTATCAAAATGGCTCTTTTGTCTTTGAACCAGATTTTGACGCCGTCGATCGTGTTGACATTAAGCCTTTTTGTGTGTTCAATCAGTTTTTCGAGAACCTTCTCTTTAAGATCTTCTGGGCACTCTATTTTGGCTTTCTCTATAAAATATCTCGGCAGTTCACTGATCAGTTTTGAAAGCTTATCGTCGGTTCTTGCCATTATATCCAAGATCAGAGCTGTTGACATAGCTCCGTCTCTGACCGCTTGGTGGGGACCATAGAAGATTCCACCATTTTCTTCACCGCCGAGCTTTGCATGCAGCTTTTTCATGGTTTGAGAGACAGTTACGCTTCCGACTTTGGTCCACACGATTTCTCCGTCGTAAGCGTCAGCAATGTCTTTGATGAGGCTTGAGGAGCTGACTGGGGTGACGACTTTTTCACCTGCGTTTTCTTTCAGAAAGTGTTTCTCGACTAAGGCGAATGTCTTGTCGCCCCAATGGATGTCGCCCTGCTCGTCCACGAAAACTGAACGGTCTGCATCACCATCATACGCCACGCCCAAATCTGCGCCCACTGCCTTAACGGCCATGGCCAATTCTCCAAGGTTTTCGGGGCGGGGTTCCGGCAGTCTTCCAGGAAATGTTCCGTCGATGTTTGCGTTTATGGTTGTGACCTTGCACCCTAGTTCTCGCAGCAAGCGTGGTGCAGCTAGGCCGCCGACGCTGTTTGCAGCGTCAACTACAACGTGATATTGCTTTTTGGCGATTCTTACGACGTCCACATGTTTTTCTACTGCTTTCAGGTAGTCCTCAATCACTCCGGGCAGGTCGCTTGCCACACCTATCTTGTCCCAACTTGCGTAGCGTATTTTGTCGTCAAAGAACACGTTTTCGATCTGTATTTCTTGTTCACGCGAGATTTCTATGCCATCGCTCCAGATGACTTTTATCCCGTTATATTCGGGCGGGTTGTGTGACGCAGTTATTATTACTCCGCCGTGCATTTCGTGCTTCTTTACGGCGTATTGCAAGGCTGGCGTCGGTGCCATTCCTGCCAGAAACACGTCGCATCCAGCCGCGTTCAAGCCAGAGATTACGGCTTTAGCAAGCATGGGCCCGCTTGTTCTGGCGTCGTATCCCAGTATGAGGCGCCCATTTTTGAAGAATGTTCCTGTTGCTGCTCCGATTTTGATTGCTGTCTCCGGTGTTAGTTCCTTGTTGACCAGTCCGCGGATTCCGTTTGTTCCAAAAAGGCGCCTTTGGGTGAACATGCGGGTTTGTTCTCCTTTCAAGTTATGCATTTTGACGTTAAAACGCTTTCAGAAATTTCTTTCGCTGGGCAAATTGAGACTCGTTCTGTGAGTACTGTGTTGTCTTTGATTTTTGCATGGTCGCCGATTATGCACCCTCTTCCGATTTTGGTGTTTTCTCCTATGTATACGCCTTCGCCGATTATTGCGCCGTCTATCGAAGCAAAGTCTGACACTGCTGTCCCGCTGAGAATGACGGAATCTTGAATGTGAACGTTGTTACCGACGGTGACGTTTCGTCCTAAAACAACATGAGGTCCTATGACCGATTCTCTGCCCACAGAAACCTGCTTGTCAAACGCGGTTGGTTCATTGAGCTTTGTGTCTTTTCCGATTCTGCACCTCGGCTGGGTTATTGCCGAGTTGATCAGAGTTCTGTTTATCTCCAAGTAGTCTTCAGGCTTGCCTATGTCCCTCCATAGGCCATCATAGGCGTAGCCGTAAAGCACTCCTTCCTCGGCGAGCTTCGGGAAAACCTCGTATTCGATTGATACTGCTCGGCCTTTGGGGATGTATTTGAAGATTTCTGGGCTGAGCGCGTAGACACCCGCGTTTATCAGGTCGCTTGGCGCAGTTTCTCGTGGCGCTTTTTCAATGAATCTCTTTATGCGGCTGTCTTTTGCCAGCTCGGCTACTCCGTACCGGCTTGGATCTTCGACTCGGTGTAGAGCAATGGTCGCGACTGCGTTCTTTTTTTGGTGCGTTCGAAGAATTTCCGTGTAGTTGACGTCGGCAAATATGTCGCCGTTCAAAACTAGGAAGTGGGAGTCGTGGCCTATGCGTTTTTCAGCCTTTTTTATCGGGCCGCCGGTTCCCAGCGGTTTTCTCAGGGGGTCGCGTGAATATGTAACGTGCAGTCCGTGTCTTGGTATTCGGTGCTGTTTGATTGCGACTTCGGTTTGGTAGTTGACCGCCATTATTGCCTCGTTTACATTGTTTTTGGCGAGTCTTTCGAAGGTCCACTGCAACAAGGGCTTGTTGACGATTGGAAAAAGAATCTTCGGCCTTGTGCAGCTTAACGGTCTGAGCCTTGTTCCGAAGCCGCCTGCCAGAATGAGAGCTTTCAAAGGGTTTTCACCGTATTAGACTGCATCCTTATATTCCATTGCCGCTTAATAAAACGATTTCGTGAAAGAGGTGAGAGCATTGAAAGTGCTGCTTTGTGAAATGAGCTGGGCCGAGGCTAAGGAGTATTTTGCCGAGAATGATGTGGCGATTCTTCCGGTTGGCTCAACTGAACAGCACGGGCCTGCGAATCCGCTCGGAACAGACCATTTGATAGCCGGGACCTTGGCGGAAGAAACTGCGAAGCGGACGGGGGTTCCTTGTTTGCCTGTTGTTCCTTTCGGCGTCAGTTTGCATCACAGGCAATTTTGGGGAACCATCTTCATATCTCCAAAAGCTTTCAAGGAATACGTGAAGGAAACGTGTCTGGCGCTTCACTTTTATGGCGTGTGCAAAATCGTGATAGTCAATGGCCATGGTGGCAACTTGCCTGCGCTTGCCGAACTGGCTAGAGAGTTGAGGGAACAAGGGATTTTTGTCTCCGTCTTTCAGTGGTGGCCGGCCTCAGCGAAGCTTCTGCCAGGGCTTTTTTCGCCTGAAGAGCGGCGGCATGCAGGTGCAGAGGAGACTTCGGTGAATTTGGCTTTGCACTCCAAGCTTGTGAATATGACTAAGGCGGTTGATGAGGAGCCAAGGAGACATGTGTTGCAGGTGGAAGGAATGACACTTCCGCTGGACAGCGTTGATGAAACGCCTTCAGGAGTCTTTGGGCAACAGTCAACAGCCTCTGCCAAAAAGGGAAAGAGAGTCTTAGAGGCTGTTATCAGCGAACTGGTTAAGCATGTGGAGCTGCTCAAGAAAGCGGAAATCAAGGACTTGATGCCGAAGCCGAAAGTCTAGTGTTACGCGTAGAGATATTTTTGGATTTCCCATGAAGTGACTTGGTTCTTGTCTTTTGGTTGATGTTGTTCGTATTCTCGCCATTCCTGCATTTTGAGATCAATGTATTTCTCGGCTACTTCTGTGCCGAGCGCTTTTATGCAGATTTCGTCGCTTTTCCACTCTTCTAATGCTTCTTTCAGTGAAGTGGGTAGGGTTTTAACGCCCAGTTTTCTGCGTTCCGTTTCGTTTAGGTGATAGATGTTTGCTTCGACGGGTTCGCTTGGGTCGATTTTCTTCTTGATGCCCTCTAGTCCAGCTTCGAAGGCAACGGTGTAGGCGAGGTAAGGGTTGCACAGCGGGTCGGGGCATCTGAATTCTATTCTGGCTTCTTTTCCGTTTTGAGGTGAGAACGCTGGCACTCTCACGAGGGCCGAGCGGTTTCGTTTGCTCCATGCAATGTACACTGGTGCTTCGTAGCCTGGCACGAGCCGCTTGTAGCTGTTGACTGTGGGTGCGACTATGGCGCAGAGTGCTTTGGCGTGTTCTAGGAGTCCGCCGATGAAGTATCGGCATTTCTGTGACACGTATGCGTAGCCTTTCGGATCATAGAACGGGTTTTCTCCTGTTTTCGGGTTGAACAGTCCAAGGTGGATGTGCATGCCGCTGCCTGCTTTGCCGAGCCACGGTTTTGGCATGAATGTTGCGGTCCAGCCATATTTCTTGTCGGCTGTGGCTTTGGCGGCGAATTTGTAGCGCATTATGTTGTCGGATGTGGCTAGCGGGTCGGCGTATTTGATGGTGATTTCGTTTTGGGCTGAGCCTACTTCGTGGTGTTGCCGTTCAACCGTGATTCCCATTGTGGACAGCGCGTTTGACAGGTCCATTCGATAGGGTTCTGTTAAGTCTCGGCCTGGCGCGTTGTCGAAGTATCTCTGTTTGTCTATGAGGTGGTTTTCAACAGGTTCAATGTCGCCTTTTTCGTTTTTCTGTACCAAGTAGAACTCTAGTTCGGCTGCGGCTGTTGGCTGATATCCTTCTGTCAATGTTTTTTCTAGTGTCTTTCGTAGGAGGTTTCTTGGGTCGGTTTCGAACTGTGTTCCGTCTGGCTGTTTTATGTCGCAGATGAAGCTGGCGACGCTTTTGTCGTAGAAGTAGTATGGGCAGACTGTGAACGTGGCTGGGTCGGGTTTCATTATCATGTCGCTGTCTTCGATGCTTGCTCCGCAGATCATTGAGGAGCCGTCGAAGGTCACGCCGTCGGTTAATGCGTTTTTGGCTTGTTCTGCGGGAATGGTTCTGCCTTTGAGGTAGCCGAGCATGTCCGTGAAGTGCAACAGAACGTAGTCGGCATTCTTCATCAGCCTTAGGTACGTGTCGAAGCTCCGGTTCTCTTTCAGCCCTCCATGCACCATTGTTCTCACCATGCGCAGGTGTATAGCAGAATCAGAGGAATTTGCAAGCATAAAAGCTTTATTGCCAAAATTGAAAGCAAATGTTAAATAGGAGATGCTGCAACTGGACAAACGTACAGGTCAGGTGACAGAACATGGATTTGGATGAAACAAATGTTAAAATCTTGAAAGCTTTGACAGGTGATGCTCGGCTTTCGTCGAGGCAGGTGGCCAAGCAGTGTGGCGTTTCCATTGGGACAGCGTTGTCAAGAATGAGGAAGTTGGAGGATGAGGGGGTTATAAAGGGCTATTCGGCGCTGCTGGATCATGAGAAGCTCGGGTACGAGTTGACGGTTGTCAGCGAGATAACGGTTTCTAAGGGGAGGCTTTTGGAGATGGAGAACGAGATTGCGCGGCTTCCGAACGTGTGCTGCGTGTACGACTTGACGGGGTTGATTGACGCGGTTATCATTGCGAAGTTCAAGAATCGTGAGGAGCTGAGCAAGTTTACGAAGCGGCTTTTGGCTTTGCCTTACGTGGAGCGCACAAACACACATGTCGTGCTGACAACGATAAAGGAAGACTTCCGCATAGTCTAAGCCACGAAACACACATCCTTTTTTTCTTCTCCTGCCTTGCAGAGGATAAGCAAGATTTAATTCAGACTGCAAATTAGAAGATAGGGCAATTGGCTTGCCCGGGGGCGGGGGTTGCCAAGCCAGGTCAAAGGCGTAGCCCTGAGGCGGCTATCCCGCAGGGGTTCGTGGGTTCAAATCCCACCCCCCGCACTTGAAATTCAGCCGTATTCTGAGCTTATTTGAGCTAAATGAGCCTAATTTGAGCATTTGTAGGTGGGGGCTAAAAATTGAACACATGTTTACCGGTAAAAATGCTTGACTTACGCACCCGGATAGCTTCAAACTCGTTCAAATATTTGTGAAAACTCGCGTTCTGCGAGTATTAACTAGCTGAATCGCAATTGAAACAAATGGATTTTACTCGCGTAATGTCCATCTCAGATAGACCTCAGATGCAAGAATCAAAAACTCGTGTTTGTCGCTAATCAGCAAAAGTTCAACAGTTCGCAACGCTTGCGAAAGAGCATAACGCACATTAGATAGAAATAGTTCTATGGCGCACAGTAAGCAAGAACCGAAGGACTGTAATGATCTCCTCCTTCCTTTGCATTTGGTGACAATTGTTTGCCAGTCAGGGTATGGCATAGCTTAATTGATTTCGAGTGTTAAGGGGACATTTCAGGATTCTTTGTCCTTAGAGCTTTTTTCTTAATGCCTGCATTACGTCGCTTCTTGTTAAAATTCCTTGTAACAAACTTGTGTCCTTTTCGTCCACAACAAGGAGTCTTCCAACATTATGTTCGCTCATTTTTTGGAAGGCTTCACTAGCAGAGTTATCAGGAAAGACTGTGATTAAACTTTTCGTGGCAATCTCACCAACAGAAATATTGTTTCGCTTCTCTTCTGCAACTTTCATTACATCCTGTAAGGTAACAATACCAAAAATTTTGTTTGATTCATCAATTACTGGGAAGCCAATATGATGATGTTTAGCTATTTTGTCGAGAAGCCCGGCAACTGTCATTGTCTGGGGCACAGTGATCACTCTTCTAGTCATGATTTCTCTCACTTTCAATTCCTCCAGTATGCTTGTTTCGGTTGCTCCAGTCTTGTAGAGAAACTCTGTACCAGTAGGGATAGGAAGACCTGCTTTCCTCATAGCCTCAATTTCCTGTAAGGCAGCGTCTCTTTTGTACGTGGCCAACTGAAGTAGGTGGACTAAGGCGTCTGGTTCAGTTTCTATCTTCTTAGTTGTTATGATACCTTCTTTGACAGCCCTATTGAAAAGATCTTCACCTTCCCTATTTCTGATAATGACTATAGACCAGTCCTTTAGTGGGCCTGCTCCACCAACACTTAGGTCGGCAAGTTGGGAAGTGAAGTAGGTGCAAGTTCTACAACCGTTCATGATATGGGGTTTAGCTTCCGAAAGGGGAATTCGGACAACACCATTTTCTGCAGTTATGACGTATTCATTCGCTGTCAAATCAACATTTTGAATCTCGTTAGCCGCAATGTTATGTTCATCCAAAAGGTACTCCAATAGTCGGCCAAGAGAGAAAGTCCAGAGGCAAAAGAGCCCTATAGTTATTCGAAGACTGCCTATCAGCTTGTGTTGCCAGAGCTTCAAGTTTCCAGCGCACGCTCCTGATAGAACTCGTTGGCTGTCTTTTCCTGATAGTTAGCAATTTAACTAACATTATAGACAAAAAACTATTTAAATAACTTTTTCGCTTACGATTAGTGACGCACGTGTTCTTTTGCGTGCGTAGCAAGGGAGGAAATCTGGCGAGAGTACATTGCTGGCCCAAACCTCACATAATCGTCTTACCGCCTTGAGTGGCGATGCGCTCGGTCTGTGCCGTGCAACGTCGAGTATCAAGCAGCACGAAATGTGCAAGAAGTCGGGGATTGCGCGAGAAAGGCGAACATGAGCACTCCCATCTTCACCACATGGTTCGATGGCCGCAAACTACAGCCATGAGCGCGAGTAATTGCCATTCAGATTCCTTCCCTCGCAGAGGACTCGCGCATTGAAGGTGGCTGTTTGAATGGGAAAGAAAAGGCTCGAGGGTATGAGCAGCAAATCAGGGAAAAAGAGGCAGAAGAAGACGAAAAAGAGGAGGAGAAGACAAAGAAAGACGGCGAAATAGACTCCGTGCACGCGTAATATATTTGACAAATGGGATTCAACGTGGAAGATTGAAATCGACATCCAGGAAGCAGAATACGAAATAATCACAAAGATTGCGGAAAAGATGGGTATTTCGGTCGAAGGCCTAATTCAGCAAGCAGTAAACCAAGAGCTTGCAGAAATGACCATTTTGCTTCAGAGATCGGAAAATCTTGAGAGCTAGCAGACCTTCTTTTCCTCGCTGCATTTTCCAACTACGATGGTAGAACGAATGTGCACTGTTTTTGTTCTTGGTTACAGCTGATGTTGAAAGGTTCATCCATCCATGTATGTAGCTCTGAAAATCGTTTGCCACATCTTTTTAGACTAGCTTGATTCCGTAGTTCGAACACTTGTTCGGTCTTCCGGTTTCGTGTGGCTTTTTCCATCTGTGCTGACAGGCATAGCACTTTAACTTCCTTCTGGCTTCCTACACGTATTCAACTCCCAAGAAAAGCTCTACTCCACGTTTACCGAGTCCAATCCTATCTGCAAATCCTAGTTTTCTTACGTCCAACAATCCTCTTTATTCTAATCAATATACTTGGCCTTGAGCCATCTACACACTCTTCGGTATCAATCACAATATCTTTTGGCAAGTCATTTGCTACTACTATCTTCTTGTGAATTGAAGATACTAATTTCTGTTTTATTTCTGAATCTCTTCCACTTTTGATTCGTTCTACCATTCTGTTTTACTTTCCTTTCGCGCAAACTAATGATATAGCAAAGAAACTATTTAAATAGTTATTCCCCTACTGTATTATAGACTCAGAAAAAAAGGGATCACCAACGTGAAGTTGCGAACCTTGTCCAGAACAGGCAAAGAGATCGGGCCTGTCCTTCGCAGGTTTTTCATAAATACCTTGTTCGACTCGACGTTCATGCAGATGGGCATAATCATCGGCTCCACATTTGCAGCAAATCCAGACTTGCGACTAGTTATAGGAACTTTGATGTCCAGCAGTGTTGCGCTGGGAATATCGAGTGGCGTCAGTGTCTACGAATCTGAAAAGTTAGAGCGGGAGAGAAGGGTTGCCGAACTTGAAAAGGCTCTGTTCAGAAATCTCGACCATACCATGATCACCGAGAACTACAAGACTTATGCGATAGTACTTTCTATTGTTAACTTCTTAACGCCGCTTGTGTGTTGCGGCATTGTGGTCATTCCCTTAATTCTCGCGATGTTCAAATTGACTAGCATCGCAATAGCATCTTGGGCCTCAATATTATTGGCGCTAGGCATCCTTTTCGCTGCAGGAACCTATTTGGGAAGACTTGGAAGACAGAATCCCTTCATCAAAGGGCTAAGGATGACAGCGTTTGGCGTCATTGCTTTCGTTGCAGGGTTTCTGATTCAGACCTTGATCTAAGAGAGGCGCTCTACTTGCGAAAGCATTGCTATCAAAGAGACTACGCTTTGGCTACGCTAATCTCGTCTATCCCTCTTACAGAAATGCCATGTCTATCCATAACTTTCGAGAGCGCATCATAGTTTATCTTGGTTCCTTTCACTGTTATCTTTATAGTTTCTGTCTTGGAGTCAACTTCACTGACGACTATGTCTATCCCTTCTACCCCATCTGAAGAACATACAGCCTTCGACAGTTCAACAAGCGACAATTCACGAGGTTTAAGCGCGTCCAAAAGGACTCGTCTTATTGCAACAGGCATTGAACATCAACTGTAGTTGTGCCTAATGATTTAAAAAGTTTCGTTTTCGAAAAAGCTTCAAAAAGATACATGATTCAAGTAATCTGTTGTCAGAAAGCTAGCAATTCTCAAATAGTAATTTCTCCTCTTTATTTCTAACACGCTGGCGGGTACTTTCGTCACATTCTGTCTTGATCTTCAGCACTCCACGGGCATTGTGCGTTTGTCCAAAGTGACTGAATTTGAGTTTTTTCGTCTGAAGCAATCGAGCCATGTTATGGTAGCTATTCAGAAAACTCCGCCCAGCATCTGTTATTTTATATGTCACTGTCCCATCTTCTGCATTCGCTCGAACTAGGCCCCGCACATTCATAAACCTCAAATAACCCTTTAATTGCTTGAAACTCAGGTTGCATTCATACATAATTCGCGTTTTCTTAGCTGGTTTCCGTACGTTTGCCAAGATTTCAGCTATGATCTCAACTTTGCCCCGTCTTCTTCCATCAAACTTGCCTATCCTCAACATAGAATATCACCTTCTAAGCACAGAAAGCTGATTTGGACATTTTAAATGAGCATGGACCATTTCAGCTTGTCTACAAAAACGCATCATGTTTTATAAAAGTTTCCCAGAAACATAAGTGTTGGGGCAAATTTATTATAAAGCGTGTGCCCCTTGGGACAAACATGTTCGCTGCAAACGGCCAAGCAAGGCAAGATCCGCCCAAATAACCCCTTCATTTTTTGGGCATCAACTCACTCAGGTCGTAGGTTGCGACGCACAGAACGCTGTCAGCACCGCCATAGTATATCAGAACTTGATCATCGCTCAACACATTTCCACAACTAAACACCACATTAGGCACCTTGCCAAAGCGTTCATAGTCCTCGACGGGCGTCAATATGGGTCTGTCAGAACGATATAGAACTACTTCAGGATGGTCTTTGTCGAGCAGAGCAACTCCAAGAGAATAGACTTTCTCGAAATTCACACCGTGATAAATGAAGAGCCAACCTTCGTTAAGTTCAATAGGCGTGCCAGCTGCACCAACTTTCCAACAATCCCAACTTTCCATCCTAGGCGCCATCACGGATCTGATGTCATACCACCGCCGAAGGTCATCAGAAGAAGTCTCACATATATCTGGCTCAAGACGATGAAACATGACATACTTGCCGCCAATCTTTCTGGGAAAAACTACTGCGTCCTTGTTACGAATGCCCCGAAAGGGCAAAAGCCTGTCTCCCCATTTCCATTGCTTGCTGAGAAAGTCTTTAACATCAATCGAAGTCAACGAAGTCTGATACACCTGTCGATCATCATGTTCTTGCAATGCGGTGTAGGCCATAACCAGTTTGTCATTCAGAAGAGTCAAACGCGGATCTTCACATCCATCCTTTTCTGCATCGTTTGCTGGTTCAAAAACAGGGAATGGCAAACGTTCCTCAATATGATATCCATCTGACGTGGTTGCATAGCCAAGACGAGAAACGCCATCGTCACCCACGGCACGATACAGAATATGAACGCGCTTGTCCGCGCTAAAGGCAGCAGCATTAAACACTCTCCGCGACTCCCATGAATGCGCTGCCATTGGTCCCAGAATCGGATTGCCTTGATAACGTCTCATGACGCCCTATTTCCTACCATGATTAAGATTTCATTCCAAAAAGCTCATCTAGAAAACCTCTAATGGCCAGCAAACCCACCAGTTTCCCTTCTTGATCTACCACGGGTAGATGTCTAATTCCATGTGAAACTATTCGTCTTCTTGCCTCTTCTAGTGTAGCATCTTCGCCAATAGTCACAACTTTTTTCGTCATGACTTTCTTCAGAGGCGTGTCTAAAGAAACCTTCTGGGCTACGATTCTAATAGCATCCCGTTCGGTGAAAATTCCTATGCACTTTTCTTCGTCATCGGTTACAAGTATCGACCCTACATGTTTCTTATATAACATCTCGATAGCCCTCTTCGCAGTAATGTTGTCTCTTGCTGTTACGACATTTTCAACCATTATATGTCGAACTTTCAACATTCTATCTGGATACTCCTTTCCATATAATCCTTACATAGTTATGCTTAATAAATCAAATACGCGTTCCCGAAGTGATGGCTTGCTGAACAAAGATGTTCTGGAGCCTTTTTCTGTAGAATGTACAAGAACTATTGTGTTTTTCGAGGCACGAAGATCATTTTGGCGTCTCCAGTTCTAGACGGGCTAGTAGATAGGACACAGTAGCTTCCGCGCCTTGGTTCAAGTTCAATCCTCTAGGTGTTATTCCGTCATAACAGCCCCCGGTCTCCGGATTGTATACCGCTACACCCTGGGTGTTCTTTCCAAGAAACCAATCAAAGACAACGTAAGCCGTTTCTCGATATTTTTCATCCCCTGTCACGCGAAAGGCCGTAAGCGCCGCTTCCACCATACAAGATGCCTCAATCGATTGCTGATCATAAAGAGCTCTTTCTTCTCCTTTCATGTACCAACCATTATTGCCAATCGGCACAAATTTGGCATTCATCATCTGAACTTCTAGGATAAAGTCAAAAGACTCCTTGGCTATTTGAAGGTACTTCTCATTATGTGTTTTTTTGTAAACCTCAAAAAGGGCCTGCGGCAGTCGCCCGTTAACATAGGTGAGATAAGGTTCAAACCAGTGCCAATCGCCAGAAGATTCGCGCTCATAGTTGCCTAAGAGTTGGTCAGCCAACGCTTTCATGTTTAGGATCAAGTTCTGATCTTGAGGATACGCTTCGTGATAATGACCAAGTCCCAGGATTGCAAAAGTTTTAGACCTGAGCGATTTGAAGTTGGAAACCCATGAGAATCCTTTGTCAAAGATCTCCTTTGATATTAGTCTCTTCTCCAAAGGCAAGCTGGAACCGATGGCGTACCCACATGCCCAGAGGGCGCGTCCTATGGAGTCTTCTGAACCCATGTCATCCATGAATTGTCTATTGTAGCTGAGAAGATTGTGCAATCTACCATCCGACTCTTGCATGTGGAACAGAAAACTCAAGTAGACATCCACCAACTTTCCTATTCCTGAGTCACCATAGATTTGACGATACTTGACACAGGCAATCAATGCACGTGCATTGTCGTCAGTTGTGTATCCTTCGCGCCTCTTAGGAGTCGCAAACTTTGCGTGTTGAAGGAGTCCAGTATCATCTGTAAGCGATTTCAGAAGGTCCAACTTAATAGGTGGCAGATCCACGTGACCATGCCCTCCTCCAAGCTTTGATGGCTTGTTTGAATAACTTAGCATATCTTTTTGCTACGTTCGACCAAACAAATTCTCTGCTGTAGTTGTAGGCCCTTTTCTCTATTCTCTTTTTTAAGCTTTCATCTCCTAGAAGCTTATCTATGCATTCGGTAATGGAATCAGGGTTCCTAAACCTGCAAAGCAGGCCTCGCCCCCTGGCCAGAACTTCTTTGGCATGAAGAAAGGGGGTCGATATTACTGCTCTACCGGCTCCTAGAGCGTACGCGAGCGTGCCACTGCTTATCTGATTCGGATTGATGTATGGGGTTATATAGATGTCTGTTGCCTGGAGATATCTGATTAATTCCCTTTTAGAAAGAAAACGATTGTGAAACCTAACATGCTTCTGCAATCCGAGCTTATCAGCTAGCTTCATCAATCCCATTCGATAACGTTCACCCTCAGTTTTCCTTATCCCTGGGTGAGTCTCTCCAACTATGAGGTAAAGAACATTTGGCTCTTTGGCAACAATGGAAGGGAGAGCGCGGATTGCGTATTCAATACCCTTGCCACGGTTTACCAGTCCAAAAGTTGACAAAACTGTTCTTCCCTTCAAACCCAGCGAAGGCTTAACACTTTCGCTGGAAACAAATGGAATGTCAGGGCATCCGTGCTGGATAACATTGATTTTCTTGCAGGGGACGTCATATTTTTGCAGAATTTCCATGCCCACTCGTGCCATAACAACAACTGATACACTGCGAGACGTGATGCTTTTCAAAACCGCTTGCGCCTTCAGCCCGAAGTCTGGCTGGACACTGTGAAGTGTGGTCACTACAGGTTTCTTAACGTTCTCCAAGAACGAAACAATATATTCGCCCCACTCCCCGCCGAAAATACCGAATTCATGCTGCAGGTTTACCAAATCAACCTTAGATGAATTAATGTAGTTAGCGGCCTGAATGTAGTCTTCTATGGAATCTTGTTCGATTTGATATTTAACCCTCTTATCGTAATCGTAAATTGTTTCCCTTTCATTTACCGCAATAACAACAGAAAGTCTGAACTCGTCGAGCCGATCTGTAGCATCGGCTAGGTCTCTTGTGAAAGTTGCTATACCGCACTCCCGTGGGGTATAAGTGCTTAAATAAGCGATTCCTTCTTCAAAAGAACTGAGAGCACGAGATTTCTCCATCATTTCGCAGCGTCACCTTATCTTGTTTTCACTTTCGCTTAAATGTGTATTGAATCTGACTGTTGAAATGAAGCTCACACACGTGAATTCAACATCTGAGAAGGCTATACGGTCTGGAACAACATTAGCTTTCGAGTTCGCGTCCGAAGACCCGCGCGGGCTACCCCTGGGGCTTTTTGACCTTTCAAAGTCGTTTTTTGAGGACAAGGAAGCTCCTCCGACTAGCCGATGTCATCTTGACTAGACCAGTTAGGGGTTCCCTTCTTCCTGATAATTGGGTTGGTGATGAATATTGAGTTTGGGATGAAAATCGTGTTCCCCTCCTTGTCTTCTATGATTGTTGTTCTTATGCTAATTTTCACGACTTTTCCCTCAAATGTCTGCACTTTGATTTCATCCCCCACTTTGAAAGCCTTGTCCGCTTGCACCAGAACTCCCGACACAAAGTTCTGAACAACTGTGCTCATTGCAAAGCTTATGGCTATGCTGAAAGCACCTAACCCTATAATCACTGAAGTGAGGTCGAAGCCTGAAACGGAGATTGTCGCGAGAATCCCAATTATGTAAACCACGTATTTTGAAACTCTTACAATTAATCTCTCAATGTCCTCAGGAAATGGTGTTCTTTCAAAAATCTTTTCGAGGGCCCTTGATACAAGCTTGGCAATCAAGTACGTGACTACTAGCGCCACGATTACCTCAATCACTTGAACCAGGTCTATACCAGCAAACTCCATCATTGATCATGCACCACGCAATTTCCGACAACCAACACCTACATCTTGACTTTATCCATGTTTTCTAAATGTGGTCTATGTACCAGGGTCTAGGTGCTTCCTTCTCGGAAACGCTCTTTGTAGTTAAACAGATTCCTAGTTTCTGAACGCATTTTGGAGCAATGAAAACAGACTCGCCTTGCAGGAGATGTTCCGTGACATTTTCAAAATCAATTTCTCTAACCTCCTCTATCTTGACACTCTTGTTTTCATCGTTTGCCAAAAAGAACAGGTGGAATACAATACCCTCTTCTGCCAGTTCTACGACGTTTGTAAGCATTCTGTCATCAGCCATAAGCTCACCATTTTCAATAAGTATCACAAACAAGTTATAAATATTTCCAATCTGCGTAATATGTGCAATCTCTCGATAGTTATAGCAAATTTTGCGATTTGGTTAGGCGTATAATATAGACATATGACAATATTTATAAGCAACTGCCTATATTTATCTTATGGCGAACTAGGCGCCTCATCAAAAGGAGCAGGAGTTGTGCATTGATGGGCAAGAAGAAGAAAACGAAGAGTAAAAAGAAGAAGAAGTGAGATATCGCCAATTCTCCAGAAGGAGAAACTCACTTTTTGACTTGTTCCTTGGTTCCAAGGTAGTTAGTGTCATGTAACTTTTGTGTAGGCTCTGGGACAAGTTTGTGTTGTAACGATTGATGAAGGGGCATTTGGAAATGATTATCCGCTATGGCTCCTCTATGATGACTTTTTCGCCCCACTCGTAGAAGCTCCATGCACCAGACAGCCTTGGAAGGGCATTAGAAATGCCAAATGCGGTTTTCTTGAATGAGACCCATGGACTCATTCTTTCTCCTATGAGGAGCTTGTACAGCAATGTTGAAAACACAGCCGCATCTTCCCAGGAAGTTTCGTGTAAGGGTGCTATGCAGTATTGGCAACCAGCATCAGAAAAAGCCCTCACCATGTCTACGTGTCCCGTCTCACACGCTGAAAGCACAACAAGTCTTGGTATTTTGGATCTTGCTTTGTCCTCCCAGAGGCCGACTAGTTCACTAAAGTAAATCTTCCCTTGACGAGGGAGGTTGATTCTAGTTCCTTTCGTCGAATCAAAATCCCCGTGAGCCGATATGTGAAGATACGGTTCTTGAATTCTTTCTAGTTTACGAAGAAAACCATCCTTGTTTTCGATTGGCAAGAGCTTTGTTCTATCTCCGAAGCCAAGAATGCGCATCAGTTCCCGGAGCAACATTCCTTCTGACATTTTTTCTTGGGTCTCAGAGGTACACTCAAGTATGACTAGCTTAGGCTTCCGCCTCATTAAGGTGCACTCTTCTCAGATCTCTTATGCCGACCATTGCATAATGGGTCAAATTAGACTTCAGGTTTGATCACTATTGTGATTACTTTTACTGCAGATTCACAGATCTTTCTGATTCCCCTCTTGCCTCGTTCGTAGCTTACCTTAACCAGTTTTAGATCTTCCAGTAGCCGTATCTGCTCACTTATGTATGCCTCGCTTAATCCTAGTCTTGTGGCAATCGTTGAAACGTCAAGACGTTCCTCCGAAAGCACCCGTAGCATCTTTAAGGTCGTCGCAGTCAGTGCTTCAGCCACTTTTTGAGCTTCCTCTCCTGCTACAACCATTTCACCTACGTTCAAATGAACACTTCCTCATACAGCATGTTTGGGTGTGGCACCCTATATTAATCGCATTTAGTAATATTTATAACAGCTATTTATATTTATATGTTAGCGTTGAACGCGAATGAGCATATGTTCAACCATATTCCATGTAGTTGTCGCTCCTACAAGGGTGTTGAATATGATCGAAGTCGTCCTGAATAGTATAGTGCTGACATTTGCGCTTGGCCTTCTAGCAATGGCAAGTCGATTTGCCATAAAGTCGATAGAAGACTTTGATCAAGCTTACTCGACTGAGTGAAGCCTCAGTGGGGTTTGCGATACTGTCAGTGATGACTACTTATTCTTCGTGTACCTTTTTGGAAGTTCCATTTTCTTCTTTTGCTTGCTCTTCATTTCTCTATGTCTCCTTGGTTCTTTAAGCGCGCGTGCTTTGACCAATTGCTAATAATATCGTCAATTACCTATTTAAATAGCTCTACATCGAATATCTCGCGCCCGCCTTTTCTCCATGAAATGCACGATACCTGGTGAACTTCAAGGTTAGTCTTACTTATGGGGAAAAGATTGCACCCATTTACGTTTTTCCCAGAGAGCACAACCACCTTTTTCACCTTGTTATGCATGGTTTTGACGAATTGTTCTACGAGAATCTGTTTGCAAGAGTCCTTGAGTTATAGCTCCCTCAAGTTGCGAGCGGAAACCTTAATAGATTTTACAGTTAGTTGACATATGGTGTTATGCGGAAATGAGCCTGCCTTCTGACTATGAGCATAGAAAAAAGCTGAACAAAATAAGAGAGGACATGAACAAAAGAGTAAAGGATGTAAGAAAACATTTTGCCAAAATCGAGAAAGTCAAAGTCGAAGCCCTAAAGAAAACTGAGGAAATGAGGCGATCTGCCGAACAAGACATAAGAAAGTTAGAAGAAGATATCGTAAAATCAAACTTGACATCAGAAATGAAGAAAACACTTGCCTCAGACATCGCTACCCTGAGGAAAGAGATCGAAGACAGAGCGGCCGAATTGAGAACTCGAATTTCCGGAACCGTTATACCGTCCTAGCAGACAACGCATTTCAAAAGCACTCTGAGCGCGCTGGCTTGTCCCTAAAATGGTCAAAAATGGTTTTTATTCTTCTTTTGTCTTTTCGCGTTTGGTTTGGGCTTGTTTTGTGGGCGAATCTTGGCCGTGTTCAAAGATGGCGAATCGTGGGTTCCAACAGATCCGGGTGGAAGTAGATTTTTCCATAAACTGTTGAGGCTGCATCTAGCTTGTTTGGAGCGCCAAGGCACGTAAGAGGGCTGAAAACAGATGCATCCATCAAAACTGCCCCAAAAACCAAAAATAAGGATTATTACCATTTTACACCAATTTCGGGACAAGGCAGCGCGCTATCAACTATCGATTAAGGGATCTTTATGGCAGATGGTGATTGGTGCGTGGCAGTTTTCAGATGCAGACCTGCTGATGTCCGACGGGTACTCGTTAGTTTTTATGGGTTTGTGAAGGATCTTGAAGGTATCAAGAGTCTGCATTTCATAATAAGAGACCGTCTGAAAGACGATGTTGTCTTCAGCTTTCGTGTATTAGTCGATTCGAAAGACACGCAGATTGTTAAGAGCAAGATCAACTACAAGCTTGGAACACTAATGGCAAGTGGCCGGTTTGCAGTCGATCCAGATACTAAAGATCCTCTTGAGAAATACGTTGCATGGTCTCCTGATGAAAGAATTGCAAAGTGCGGACCAAAGAAATTCATGGATCTCTGTGATCTTCTCAGTAAACTGAGCAGACTGGTTTTGCAGATGGCTCGAAAGAAATACTTTGACTCCAATGACAGAGTTGAGATAGCCCACACTATGTCTTCGATGCTCGGCTGCACGGAATATGGCATTCTGAGCACAGAACACTGGGAAGTAGGATATTATGATCGAATCGATGACCGATACTGCCAGTGCCTGAAGCGTGACTTCCAAAGCAAACGATCTAAGAAATAGGACTGACATTATGTTGTGAAAGGAATTGCAGAAAAAAGAATGGAGTGAATGCGATCTTGGCAAAAGAGGTGAAGGATTCTACGTTTGGAAGTCACTTAGACTTCTTAGCTGAACCCTTCTTTTTCTTTCCTTTCTTCTCAGGTATAGTCTCCACCTCCTGATCAGAGCATCACGATCGATGACCGAATGCAGCTATGGAGTAAAGCGTACTCCATATGTCTCTTCAATTCGGAATATCGACACTATCACGACTCTAGTCGGGCTTGATCACTATGATTATTCTGGAGACTGCCAATTCACACAATTTCCTGACTCCTCTCTTCCCCCGTTCATAGCTTACTTTAATCAGCTTAGCTTCTTCCAGCATGCGTACCTGCTCGCTCATGTAAGCCTCACTCAAGTCCAGCTTTCTGGCGATTGTTGAAACGTCTAAACGCTTTTGAGAAACCAATTGTAGTATTCTGAGACTTGTCGAGGTTAGGGCGTCAGCGATCTTTAAGGCAGCTTCGCCGGTTACAACAATCTCTTCTAAAGCCAAACAAGAACCTCTCTTCAAGGTAAGGAAGGGACAACCCCTTTATAATATTTGTGAAAACGCGATTGGTATAGACGAACTAGATTATTATAGCTTCTGTCTATAGTTATAGCCAATTGACATATTCTGATCCAATGCTTGGAGATCGATCATGTTCAAATGGCTCATCTGTCTTGGAAAACTAGTAATAGAAAAAACAGAGCCACGGGAGATGTTGTACGCACACAATGCTGCGCATGCGACTACTTCTTGTTCTTGCTGTACCTCTTTGGAAGTTCGGTTTTCTTCTTTGGCTTTTTCTTCATTTCTCCAGTCTTCTTGATTCTCTAAGCGCGCACTTAGGTCAGTTGCTAATGATATCGTGGAACTACTATTTAAATAGCTCTATGACTAATGACTCTCTCGCACATTTATTCTTGTCAGAACCCCCTCACGCTCCGGTCCGAAATCCCTAACGATTTGGCATTAGCGATTTGCTATTGTTATAGGCAATCAGCAAACCTTTTAAGTGCTCTTGCAAAGTATACAGTGAGGAAATTTGCCGTTCAAGAAGAAGGCTAAGAAGAAGAAGCACAGGAAACGTGCCCGCAGGAAAGAGAGACGAAAAGCTAGGCAAGGATCAAAAGAACAAATCTTTTTTTGTGGCAACGGCAAAACAAAACTCTTAGAGCGCATACCTGTTCCGAAAATGACTTTATGAAAGACGTCTGATATGTATTGTGTGGGCTGGCTAGTCCGTCTTTAACCATGGTCCGTGCGGCCGGTAAAATGACTGGACGATGCCCGTGAGCTGCTAAAGAATTGGGCCTTACGCCCGGATGAGTGATTGCAGCCCTTTGCCAGCCGAATGAAGAATGAATCAGAGGAGGTAGATTCAAAAGGCTTAACTCTCTGGTGAGGCAGTAGGATATAGGCTGGCAGAGGGTAGGCTTAGGGTGCCTGTTCGTGCGGCGTCTTTCATGAGTGGTTAAAAATGTCTTAATTCGTCTTTTGTGATTTTGGGGTAATTCTAGGCCTCGCGTCGGCTTTCGGTCTTCTTGCAGTGTCCGTCTTTTTCGAACTATGGAGGGTTAAGCTGAAGGTCGCGGTGTAAGGCTCGGCGATGATCAGGTCGGCTTGATGCCCGAATCCATGATTTTCCATCCTCAGCACGGCCAAGACTTGACTACAAAACAAGCCCGTGTCGGACGTGAACAGGCAAAAGAAGAATAAAAACCATTTAAAACCAATTTAGGAACACGCATGCGCGCCAAAGTAGTAGGACTTTCGAGGATTTTTGGCCCTTTTTCTGTTGGAGTGCACTAAAGATGGGAAAGGCAACGTTGATGACGCCCTTGTATGTTTCTGTTGCCTGGACCATGATGGTCACCTACCAAATTTTCACCCAGACAGCAGTATCGACAGTGCTGGGTTTTTTCAATGTGCTGTGGCCAGTTGCGGGTGAATGGTTGGTTCTCAGAATGGATATGATTATCTTCGTTTACGCCTTTGCATGGGTTTTCGTTGTGTCGTCATTCATCCCATCTCTTCTGCTTGGCAAGAAACGAAGCGTGCTCGTGCAGTTCTTTGTGTGCTTGATGTTGGCATTTGTCGCCTTTATCGTCCAAGATTCCATGAACGTCTACATGAGCAGCCAATCCCAAGTTCTGCTAGGTGTCGCATTTCTGCTCGGCAATCCGTTCTTGGCTGTGGTCTATCTGTCGATGCCCTATGTTGTCATGCTGGCCATAGACATCCGAGCAAGGAGAAAGGACAAAAAAGACGAGCAATTGGACAAGATCACGGCAACGTACTTGGAACGCTCCAGAGTAGCGGAACAAGAGGCTGCCGAGGAAGAAGTGAGCGTGACCGACGAATACGCTTGAAAAGGGTGCTTAGAACAAGGCGAATAGCGTAAGGTACGCCAATGCATAGAGCATAATGAAAAGCAACCCTGACTTTCTGTCGTGTCTCTGCCGCAGAGCAAGTATCGTCACAACCACTATCGAACACGTTAGGGCGTACAGGCCAGTTTTTTCGGCGATCGACGCGGTTACGTTGCCTGGGAAGAACAAGGTTCCAATCCCGATTGAGAAGCCAGCGTCTATTATGCTGCTTCCTATAGCGTCACCTATTGCGATTTCGAACTGTTTCCTTCTCACGGCTGCCAGGTCTACCACGATCTCCGGCAAAGATGTTCCGAAGGCGACAATGAAGAAGCTGACCAAATATTCAGGTATTGAAAAAGCGGCTGAGAGCGCTATCACGGATTGGACTGTAATGTAGGCTCCTGCAGCCACTCCAATGAAGCCGAGAACGGAGAGGAAAAGATGGTGAGACAATCTTCGGTTAGTCCCGTTTATTGAAGGAGGACTCTTCATCATGCTTCGTGTTATTAGCATAAGCAGAGGCCAGCTAGCCACAAGGAAAAAGGCGTTCATCCTTGAAATGTAGCCCTTCTCGACCATTGAAACCGAAGCTATGAACGCCAGAATTTCACATGCGCCCATGACTGCAATTTCATCTCTTTTGACTTTGAAGGCTCCCCCAATAAAGGGAAGCAGGCCTAGAACCAGAGTCATCTGCGTGAGCACAGAGCCAAAAGAATCGCCCACATTTATGTCAACATGGCCCATCGCTGACGATATTATCGAGTTCACGATTTCCGGGAAGTCAGTGCCCAGCGACACCACTACAAAACCTATCATTAGAGGAGATAGTTTCAGTGCGGTCGCAACGCCTATGGAATGCGCGACTGCTTTCTCCGCCGAAATCGCCAAAAGAGCCAGCCCAATGATCAAGAAACTGATGCCCACCGTGGCTTCGAACGCAATAATCAAGCCAACCACAAGCGTCGGAACGGCAGCGATAATAGCGAATATCAGCCTTTTGTCTTTTAACATTCTCTCGGTTTTTGTACGGAAGGTTGATTCACTCCCCAAAGTATTCTCCTCCTCTCATTGCATGTCACAAAAAAGGGAAGTTGGGAATTTCCTAGTGAAGAACAGTGTTCTTATTGCGATTGTGTCAGATCGACGATTTCTGCTATCGGAGCGTTCGTTTTTACCGATTCAATGCCATTCTTGCAGCCCTCTTTCGACTCATAAGCTTCACCAGACGCTATGATCTCGCCGTTCGCTGCCTTCAGTCTGAATCGGAATTTCTCTGCTGTATCCTTGTAGATCTCAAACTTTGGTGTTGCGGACATTTATGTTCACCATTCGGCTATAAGTATAGCACTTAACCTTTATAAATATGCTCTTGCCGCCTTCCTTTAGGAAGCAGAACAGCGTTTGTGTGCAGGTTTGCCTTTGTCTTGTATGGTATATCAATACTAGCAGAAAGCCAGCTACTTGTAAGGACTTCGGAAGATGTCTCCACTTGGGGTCGGGTGCAAATCCCATGCCCATTATTATTGAGTCGAGAGTTTGAACGTCGGCTTGACATGGGTTGTATGGTAGCCCGATTGAGGTTCGAACTCTCTCTAAGCATACTCTGCGCATATTTTTACCGGTAAACTCGGGTGGGGGTCCCTCCCCCCCGCACTAAGACTAGACCTTGTTTTGAGCGAGCGAGACAGATTCAGCGCACGGTTTTGATTGGACAAGTCCAAAATGCTTTTTATGTCTCTTGTTGCAGATGTATGCGTTAAGAGGTAAAGATCATGGAATTGAAGGGTAGTCGAACTGAGAAGAATCTGCTTGCAGCTTTTGCAGGTGAATCTCAAGCCAGAAACAGATACACTTTCTTTGCCAGCGTAGCCAAAAAGGAAGGTTACGAACAAATATCCGCCATATTCCAAGAAACAGCCGACAACGAAAAAGAACATGCTCAGCTTTTCTTCAACCACCTCAAAGGCGGAAACGTAGAGATTACTGCTGCATATCCTGCGGGCGTCACTGGAACAGTAGCTGAAAACCTGAAAGCAGCGGCAGAAGGAGAAAAACTCGAGTGGGGAACACTCTATCCAAACTTCGCAGAAGTAGCAGAAGAAGAAGGCTTTGAAGATGTGGCCAAAACCTTCCACGGCGTCGCTAAAGTCGAAAGCTACCACGAAAGGCGCTACCGGAAACTATTAGCCAACGTGGAGCAGGGCAAAGTCTTCAAGAAAGATTCACCCATCATGTGGAAATGCAGAAACTGCGGACACGTCTTTGAAGGAACTGAAGCACCTGACAAGTGTCCCGTCTGCCATCATGATAGGAGCTACTTTGAAGTCTGGTGCGAGAACTACTGAGCAATCTACCTAAGTCTTAGCACGCTTGAACTTGACGTTCACGGCCTCTGCAAGTCGTTCCAAATCCCTGTTGCTCATCCACTCAGTCTTCAAGTATTCACAGATCCTTTCATCACCCAGTCCAAGCCTTTTTGCTTCCTCAACCGCAAGGTGGTAAGCCTCAACCTCAGTCGGCCTCCTTACATAGGTGAAGTTGTCGTCGAAAAGCTTCTTTCCCTCCATAAACTGCCTGACGTGAACCAGCTCATGAATTATATCCAGATAAATGTCAATAATGTCGCCTTCCTTCATGTAGTGCGCACTAATCAATAGATGGCCATCCACGTCGCTGACGCCCATGTAGCCCCCCCTCCCTCCAAACTCAACCCTAAGATTGCGGAGCACTTCCTCTGTTTTATCACCGAAAATCTTTCTGACCGCCTCAACCTTCTCAAAGCCTTTGAAGTAGTCAGTAAACGGATGAGTGGTCACTGGAACATTGCGAACTATTTCAACCTTCAACCGCGAGTCTATGGCTGCAAATCCTCCTTCTAGCTCATACTCCAAAAGAGCTTTGTCTAGTAAAGTTTATGCTCTCGTATAAATCTTGACTCTATTAGTATGTTCCAAGTAAGAAGCATGACGCATGAAGACTTTGCGTTCGCTATTCAGATCACAGACCAGATTGGCTGGGGACTCGCTAAAGAAGACTTTAAATTCATGATCGAGCTCGAACCCAAAGGGTCATTCATACTGCTCGACGATTCTGAGAAAATCGGCATCGCCACAACCGTCAGCTTTGGTAAGATAGGCTGGTTTGGAAACCTGATAGTCAGCGAAAAGCGCCGAAAAGAAGGCGCAGGGTCATTGCTGGTCAAGCACGCCATCAAATATCTGACAAGCAAGAAAGTTGAGACTATCGGTCTGTATGCATACATGGAGAGGATTCCGTTCTACAAGAGGCTTGGCTTCCAACTCGATTCAGGCTTCGCAGTTCTGAAAGGAACAGCCTTCTCTTCACAAATCAAACCCAATCTGAAACGAGCTGAGAAGCAGGACATAAACAAGATCATCGACTACGACAGCTCCTGTTTCGGTGCATCGCGAAGAAAGCTACTTGAGCCTATTCTCTCTGACCAAGACAACCTTTGCTACATGCACATTCAAGACGGACAGATATCAGGGTACGCAGTGGCTAAAGTGTACAGAGGAGTAGCTGAGCTTGGACCGCTAATGTGTCAACAAGGACGCCGCGACATCGCCATCAACCTTTTAAGAACCATTCTCAGAAGGTTGAAGGGACGAGAAGTCTCGATGTGCGTCGCTGAAAAAGAGAAGCCACTCCTCAACATGCTGAAAGAATCCGAATTCAGCGAAAGCTTTCGCGTGGCCAGAATGTTTCTCGGCAGGCCAGTCGGCGGAAACTGCATCTACGTGGCCGAATCTTTGGAGAGGGGTTGATAGGCCATTGTCGGCCAGCCTAGGCAGAATAATCGTTGAAGACTTCTTGAAAAGCTCTTGGCCAAGCGTCGAAGCAATAGTGAAGGAACTGGCCACGTTCAAAGGCAATGACCGAAGGCAGTTTTCCTTTTTCCACTTCAAGGATAGCAAGAGGGATGACTTCACTCTTGACGGCGGCCACTTCTTTCTGAGAGCTTCGGTTGAGTACTCCAATCCACAGCTAACCGTCGAGGAGGTTCAGGGCATCATAGCCGCTCGGCTGCTCGAGGTCTGCGGAAACTACTTTTACAAATATGGCTTGCACGAGGCCAATCAGAAAGATGTTGACCAGATATGTGAAATGCTAAACAACCCAGTTCACGGAGTAATTGTGCCTTTCCTTCTCAACACTGACGAAATAGAACCAGACAGGTATTCAATGAACCCGCTCAAAGAGTCAATACTGAACAGCGGACAAAGCGCCTTCCCATGTGCAACAGTAAAAACAGACACGTTGCAAATAGACCAGAAGTTCGCACAAAAGTACGATGGCTCACTCATCTGCAAAGAAGAAGTCGAACTAATAGCTCGACATCTTCAAACCTGCAACAACAGCTACGTAGACATGGTTGACGCAGTGAAATACGAGCAGCTGGAGAATCTGTCAAAACTCCTCGGAATTAGCCTGAACGTCTACTCAATGCGCATGCCGCTGACAATCCTGAAGACCGAGTCAACAGATGGACTGTTGCACCACATCATAAGAGAAACCCACAGAGACTATCAAGCAATTCAGTGCGTCTACCTCTGCATGGGAAGAAGCATGAAAAACCTGACCACGCTTCTGACTGTCCCTCACTCGCAAAAAGGCTTCGGTTCAAAACGCGCCGCCAGAGGACGAATCTATTTTGAAGGAACAAAACTAAAAAATGTCAAGGTAGACTATCGAACAGCGCTGCTTTATCCCAACGCAATCGACCCAAGCGACATCAGCGTAGCAAAGGCCGACGACAGTTTCACAGTTGAAGGAGACAAACTCGCAAACTACGACTTCAAAACAACTCCCTCATCACTACAATTCCACCTGTACTCCTTAGCGTCGCCAGAAAACGCGGTGTTATGGCATGGGATCGGCGCGTTCGGCGCCTCAGAACTGCTAAAAAGTTACACAACCACTCGCCTGGCATGCGGCAGAGACCTGTTCATAAGAGGTCTCAGCGAGAAATACGGAATAGACATGAAGATTCCTCTGCAATTCAATCTGGTACCGAAACACATGTGGTTCCATCCCGTGCACCGCAACATAGATGCAAGCATCGGATGCATTCAAAACCTGAAAGATCTGGCTGACTTGGGCATGAAGATGGAACAACTTCCCACAGACCAGTACATACGCAAGTGAGGCGAAATTCCTGTGTTCTTTAAACAGATCAAGCATCGCGGCGACAACTTCTCTTACATCATCGCGGACGATGTCGCCAAAGAAGCCGCTGTCGTTGACCCCAGCTTCAATGCAGACGCAATCATCAAATTGGCTAAAGCCAGAGGCGTAAAAGTGGAATATGTTATCAATACTCATGGTCACGGCGATCACATTGCTGGCAACGAAGATATCCGATCGAGTTTCGGCGCAAAGGTCGTTGCTCACAAGCTGTCCCATGTCAGCAAAGACGTTGGCGTGGTCGACGGCGACATTGTCAAAGTCGGCACGATTGGAATTAGAGTGCTTTACACCCCTGGGCACTCTCCGGACAGCATATGTCTGCTCTGTGATAACAAACTGCTGGCGGGCGACACACTTTTCGTGGGAGAATGCGGCAGAACAGACATGCCCGGCGGAAACACCAGAGACATGTACCACAGCCTGTTTGACAAGTTGATGAAGCTTGACGATAAGGTCGAGGTCTATCCTGGCCACGACTACGGCTCAAAATCCTCCTCAACAATCGGCGAAGAGAGAAAGACAAACTACACTCTGGAAAAGCGGACTCTTGAAGAGTTCATGGAGTTCATGAGCCAACCCTAGCTCAGACTCTTTAGTCTTTATGTTTTATGTATCTCACATACCCATCAGACAGTAAAGCCCACAGCCACTTATAAGCAATCAAAACTCTCGATGCTACCCATTCAAGCTGAGAATCTGCAGGAAGTTCAGTCTATATATAGAGGAGGGGTAGGCTAACCTCAGAGACCCGTCCCTCAATCACATTTTGTCGCTTTTAACCAAGTCTCGAAGTCTGTTGACTCCGTCTATCTCTTTTATGAATTTAGCCACGCTTTTCGAAACAAGCGTCTCCCAGTTCTCGCCCTTCAACATCTTCTCCCTAATCAGGGTCGAAGCATAGACTTTTCTGCTGAAGAAACGCACGGGTTTGACCTTGTACCCTGCTTCAGTGAAGAGTCTTCGCGTCAACGGCTCATTTGAAAAGACAACATCAAAACGAGGCGTATACCCTTCAAGAGCAGAGACCCACAGCATGTGCAAGTGCACGTCGGGAACAGGTACAATCCAGACTCGGGAACGGTCTATCCGCGCTTCTTCTAACGCCTTGCGAATCATCACCAATCTTTCGCCGGCCGTAAACGGATTATCAATGTTGTGGCTGTACTGGGCACTGCCGATGACGATGACCAACTCTTCAACGTCTTCCAATATGCTTTTCACGGCGCCGAGATGCCCCAGATGAAAGGGCTGAAACCTTCCAGCGTAAAGCCCACGCTTGACCATCGAAACAATCCCACAGAATCTATTATTCTGTTAAGGCGAATTAACGTTTACCCTTCTCAAGTCTTCTCAAAACAAACTCGACTGGATACAGGCGCAACTTCTTACCGTTCACGTTGACTTCG
>Ga0315280_10001635_pt1 | contig 38090 bp, 44 predicted proteins | sample YL17G06_40_MG_FD_203697 | JGI IMG/M metagenome (GOLD analysis project Ga0315280, IMG submission 203697) | Sediment microbial communities from Yellowstone Lake, YNP, Wyoming, USA - YL17G06_40 | ecosystem: Environmental > Aquatic > Freshwater > Lake > Sediment | place: USA: Wyoming | collected... | reverse complement strand
GAGCGCTGTCAGTTGGAAGGCCCCGACAACCATTCCAATAATAGGACGCCTATCGGGGACTCTTGCTACACCGCTGCTTCTACGCGGTTGCGCAGGACGCCGATTCCCTGGATCTCCACCTCGACGATGTCCCCTCCCCTTAGCGGGGCCGTAGTGCCCGGCGTGCCAGTAAACAGCACGTCGCCCGGCTCCAGCGTCATCACCTGGCTGGCGAAGCTCACCAGGCAGGCCACATCGTGGACCAGGAGGGAAGTGTTGGTGCGCTGGACGACCTCTCCATTGACACGGGTTTGCAGCTCCAGGTTGGTGGGATCGAGGTTGGTGACAATCCAGGGGCCGAGGGGAGCGAAGGTATCGCTGCCCTTTGCCCGCCACCACTGGCGGTCGCCCTGCTGCCAATCGCGGGCACTGACATCGTTGCCGCAGGTGTAGCCCAGCACGTAGGCCAGGGCCTCATCAGGCTTCAGGTCTCTGGCCCGGCGGCCGATGACCGCCACTAGCTCGCCTTCGTAGTCCACCCGCGCGGCAGTGGCGGGCAGAACGATCGCCTCCTCTGGCCCAATGACCGCCGAGGGCGGCTTGAGGAACAGCTCCGGCTTGGCTGGCGCTGAACTCTGGTCGAACTGCTCCAGGTGGCTGCGGTAGTTGAGGGCCACTGCCAGGATCTTGGACGGCCTCACCGGGGCCAACAACCTCACCCGCGATAGGGGTACGGTCTCCTCGCCCAACCGCCAGCGACCGAAAGGGCTGCCGACTATGGGCCTGAGCAGCTCGCCCTCCACCAGGGCGTACCCTTGGCGCTGGCGGTGGCGAAATCGCGCAAATCGCAAAGTGGAGGGCCTCACAGCCTGTTTGCCTCGAAGGAAATGACCTCACCCGCTACCCGTCGGCACAACAACGCTTCACCGCCCTGCCTGCCGGCGGGCGGGCCTTCCGTCCGTCATTCCTCCATAGGGGATTGTACTGGCGCCAGCGGGGATTGACAACTCGCCCCCTTGCCAGTATACTTGTTCGGCAGAACAGAAGTTCGCTGACATAAAGGAGGGGCGTATGGCCAAAGACCTCTCGCCCAAACAGCAAGGCATCCTCCACTTCATTCGCCAGTTCATCGACGAACACGACTATCCCCCCAGCATTCGCCAGATCCAGGATGGCTGCCGTATCAGCTCCACCTCGGTGGTCGACTACAACCTGAAGAAGCTGGAGGGCAGCGGCTACATCCGCCGCGACCGCGAGGTGTCGCGGGCCATCGAGCTCCTGGAGCGCGGCGGCCGCCGCCCGCGGACGGTGGCCGTGCCCATCATCGGCCGGATCGCCGCCGGCCAGCCCATACCGGTGCCCACGGCTGACACCTGGAGCAACCTGGACTACGCCGAATCCATCGAGGTCACCCGCGACATGGTCGGCGGCCGCTCCGAAGTCTATGGGCTGCGGGTAAAGGGCACCTCCATGATCGACGCCCTGGTGAACGACGGCGATATCGTCCTCATGGAGACCGCCAACACCGCCGACAACGGCGATATGGTGGCCGTGTGGCTCAAGCGGGAGCAGGAAGCCACCCTCAAGCGCTTCTACCAGGAGGGCGGCCGCATCCGCCTCCAGCCAGCCAACGAGGCCATGGCCCCCATCTACACCGACCCCGCCAACGTGGAGGTGCAAGGGAAGGTCCTCGGCGCCATTCGCCCCCCGCAATAGAACCCTCCTGGGCTGTTGCCACCCCACCCCAAGGCACGGGCATTGCCATGATCAAGGGGCCAGCACGTCGCGTGTTACCCTTTGTTATGTCATCAGGAGCCAGTCGGTGACCGAAGCCGTCCTGCGAGTAGAAGACCTCCAGGCCCACTTCTTCACGCCCGAGGGCGTGATTAAGGCCGTGAACGGTGTCAGCTTCACCCTCGAGCGTGGCTCCACCCTGGCCATCCTGGGCGAGAGCCAGCGCCACCCCTGAGTGACCTGTCACGAGGGCACATGGTGGCCTGCTACAATCCGGTCGTCCACCGAGAGGCGCCCGACTAGGGGAAGCAGCGTCCACCCGCCGCACTCATGTCCTGGCCAGGTCGTGCACCAGCAGCTCCAGGGCCAGCTCCTCGTCGTAGTGCCCCCGCTTCACCCCAACATCAGCCTCCAGCAGCCGCCGATAGGCCGCCTTCAGGCGCGGCAGCGAGTAGCGCTGAGCCTGGTCCAGAATCTTCTGGAGAACGAACTCGGAGGTGACCCCCAATCGCTGGCCGATCTCCCGGGCGGGAAGGCCGGTCGTCATCAGCTCTCTGGCCTGGATGATGAGCCGATACTGGCGAACCACCATAGCCAGAAGGTGGCCCCTTTCCACTCCAGCCGTCGTCAGTTGGCGCAAGAGACGCAGAGCCACAGCCGCTCGCTTCTCCACGATGGCGTCCACCATGGCGAAGATGTTCACCTGGCGCGCCTCGCTCACCAGCGCCCTCACATCCGCCCCCTCGATGCGGCGGCCCTGAGCGTAGGCCGCTAGCTTCGCCAGCTCACTGGCCAGCACCCACAGGTTGTCCCCCACCAGGTCGGCCAGCAGGCGAGCCGCCGCCGGCGAGATGTCGATGCCCTGGTTCTGCGCTCGCTCCAGGATCCACCGAAGGACGGCCCCCGTCGTCCGCAGAGGCCGGAACTCCCGCACCTGCCCTGCCGGCTTGAGGGCCTCCAGCAGGGGATTACCGGCCGAGACCTCCTCGTCCACCAGGACAAGCGTGGTCGTGTCCGGCATCCGCTGGGCATAGTCGGCCAGGCCCCGCCAGCGCTCCAAAGCCTCCGTGCTCCCGCCCCGCGCAGCGCGAGCGCCCCGACGCGGCCGCTCCGGACGGTCGAATCGCTTCAGCAGGCCCTCCACCACCACCAGGCGATGAGCGCTCAGGAAGGGTATCGTGTCACAGATGGCCATAAGCTGCTCCGGGCTGACCTCACGGCCATCGAGCACATCCGTATTGACAGAAAGCATACCGTCGGAGTCCAGCTCGCCCTTGATGCGAGCCAGCTCCTCCCGCAGAGAGAAGTCGTCGCGGCCATAGAGGACATAGAGCATGGCCGCTGCGAGCATATACCAGGCGAGGGCAAACCCTCAATACTAAGAGCTCGCTTTCTCCTCCTGCTTGGCGGCAGGAATGAACCTCTCTCGCCTATGATCGCCAGGCCCAGCGGGAGCCGAGACGCTGCACCAGCAACGATGCCCCCCACAAACAGCCACTTGCTGCCGCCCCGCACTCTCTTGCACGCTGGCTCTCTACGCCGCCCCTGTTCATCCTTCACCGGCGGGGCGAACCTGTAACCGTTCTTGCGCCTGAGCGTCCTATATAGTGAACCTAAGGGCAAATAAAACGCGGCTTCTGGTTGAAGGCGTGCAGCCGCCTGATGACGGGCCTGCCGGGCATTCCCCCGGTGCATCCCGCCAAGGCCGAACGGCCCTCAGCGCTGCCTCCACGTCAGCCAACTGGCCCTGGCCAGAGCCTATCCGGAAGGAGGGATGGCGCCGACAATGTTTGGTTTTAGGTCGGCGCGAAGCCGCGCCATGGAGCAGCGACACCAAGCACTAGACCAAACATCCACCGCTGCTAGCATCCTGGAGCAGGCGCGCGTCCAGTCCTACCGCGAGCGCCACGGTGACGAAGGCTATCCCCAGGGCCTTTGGCAGGACCACATACCCCTGCCGCCACGCATGTTCGCCGCGGCCCACACATATCGTCCCATTGCCCCCGACTGCTCCTGGAGCAACGGGAGCTCCCACGCCGCCGCTGTGCGTCAGATCACCCTCAACGCGGCTGCCCGGTTCGACCCCATAGCGGTAGAAGCATTCCTGCCAGCCAACGGCATAGGCTTGATTCGGGACAACGCCTTCCGGCAGGAGGAGAACGAGGAGCGATGGCCGACGAACAGCTAACACCAGCGGCCCAAGGAGAGAAGCCCGCGCCTGAGGTCAGCGATAGGTACCCCTTGGGGCGCGACCCGCTGGACATCATGCGGGCCCTCAAGCGGTGGACACGCCTGATTGTCTACCCCGCCGTAACGGCTCTCATTCCTTTCTCCCACTTCCTCCTGGGGACGCCCTGGCTGTCCGCGCTTATCAGCCACGCCGTAGGAGGCTACCTTGTTGCGACGCTGGGCATTGAGTTCGGCTTCTGGTATGGCTGGAGGCTTCGCAAGGAGGCAGCCTACCCCACCATGCTGGCCATGGACCTGGGCACAACTGAGGATTTCGCTCAGGCCTGCGAAAGGGCGGTGCGGTTGCTGGCCGGGCTGCTAGGCGCAGAAAAGGTGGTCCTGGCGTGGAGGAACCAGGAGGACGGTTCGCTGACCACCGTGAGCACACACGGCATTCCCCCTGAGGACGTGGCCCAGGCAACGTCCCTATCCTGGTGGCAGCAGAATGTCAGGCAGGCGATAGATGAGCACGAAGTTGTCGTGGCCTCGACGCGCGAGGGCCATGCCTGGCAATCTGGCTCCGGCGGGCGTAGTTGGGTAGCTTACGTCCCCCTGCTCTCTTTGGACAAAGTGGTTGGCCTCCTGATCCTGGTTGGCGGACAGAAAGCCTCTGACCTTCGAGACAAAATGCTTCTCGCCCCTATCGGACTGACTATAGGTCTAACCCTGGAAAACCTTCGTCACACCGTGGAGCTCCGCCGCCGCACCGATGAGTACATCGCTACTACCAACCTGACCGGCGACATCATTGCGAGGCTGGATGAGCGGGGGAACTGGGCCTTCCTCAACGACGCCGCCTGCCAATTCTACGGTAAGCCCAGAGAGGAACTCCTCGGTACCGACGCCAGAGCCTTCGTCCATCCCGAAGACGTAGAGGCGACTGCCCAGGCCATCCGCGAGACGATGAACAGCAAGAACCTACTAAGGGGGGCTGTCAGCCGCTTCGTCACGCCGATGGGAACCAGGGCGGTGGAATGGAACGGCTATCCCCTCTTCGATGAGGACGACCAGTACGCCGGAATCCAGATTACCGGCCGCGACATCAGCGAGCGCAAGCAGATGGAGGATGCCCTAGCGGCCAAGACCAAGGAATACATCGATACCACCAACCTGACGGGCGACGTAATTGCCAAGCTGGATAAGCATGGCAACTGGGCCTTCCTCAACGACGCCGCCTGCCAGTTCTACGGCAAGCCCAGAGAGGAACTCCTCGGTACCGACTCCAGAGCCTTCGTCCATCCCGACGACCTAGAGCCAACTGCCCAGGCCATCCGCGCCACGAGAACAAAGAAGGCGCTAGTAACCGGGTTTGTTAACCGCCAGCTCACACCGATGGGAATCAGGGCGGTGGAATGGAACGGCCATCCCCTCTTCGATGAGCAGGGCCAGTACGCCGGCATCCAGATTACCGGCCGCGACATCACCGAGCGCAAGCAGATGGAGGAGGCCCTGCGGGAGAGTGAGGCACGCTACCGTCTAATCGCCGAGAACTCAACAGATGTTATCTGGAGCACGGACCTGCACTTCAAATACACCTATGTCAGTCCCTCCGTCACACGCCTCCGAGGCTATAGCGTTGAGGAAGTGATGGCCAGCACGTTCAAAGAAACCCTCCCTCCTGCCTCCCTTGCGGTTGCCGGGAAGCTGCTTGCGGAAGGACTGGCCGAGAATAGCCGACGTGCAGCGGAACCGTTCGAGGCGCGGACGGTGGAGCTTGAGCTCAACCGTAAGGACGGCTCCACTGTCTGGGCGGAGATACAAGTGAGCTTCATCCGCGACTCAGATGGCCGACCTGTTGGCATTATGGGCGTCACACGCGACATCAGCGAGCGCAAGAAGATGGAGGAAGCCCTAGCGGCGAAGACGAAGGAATACATCGATACTACCAACCTGACGGGCGACGTAATTGCCAAGCTGGATAAGTATGGCAACTGGGCCTTCCTCAACGACGCCGCCTGCCAATTCTATGGAAAGCCCAGAGAGGAACTCCTCGGTACTGACTCCAGAGCCTTCGTCCATCCCGACGACCTGGAGCCAACTGCCCAGGCCATCCGCAACACGAGAACAAAGAAGGCGCTAGTAACGGGGTTTGTTAACCGCCAGCTCACACCTATGGGCACCAGGGTGGTCGAATGGAACGGCTATCCCCTCTTCGATGAGGCCGGCCAATACGCCGGAATCCAGATTACTGGCCGTGACATCACCGAGCGCAAGCAGATGGAGGAGGAGCAAGAGAGGCTGCACGCCGAGCTGGAGGTGAGGGCTACCACCGACAGCCTCACCGGCCTCTACAACCACGCCCACTTCTACCAGCGCCTGTCTGAGGAGATAGAGCGCTCGAAGCGGCACGGCCACCCCTTGGCCGTGGTGATGATGGACATCGACAACTTCAAGGAGTACAACGACTCCCGCGGCCACCAGGCGGGCGACAAGGCTCTGCACCTCATTGCTGACTGCATCCGGAAGGCAATACGCCGCTCAGACATCCCCTTCCGCTACGGCGGCGATGAGTTTGCGGCGATACTGCCGTATGCCAACTCAGCAAGAGCGCAGGCCGTCGTCAACCGCATAAACAGACGCATCGCCGCTAGGCTGAAGGAGATGAACGACCCCGCTGCAGCATGGCTAGGCGTTAGCGCCGGCGTGGCCTCCTACCCCGAAGACGCAGCAACCGTAGGCGACCTCGTGACAATAGCAGACACTGCCCTGTACGACGATAAGGGGGTAGCATTGGCTCACGCGGTGATGGGGCCGGGGCAGCCGATCGAGTCAGGAATCTACCCACCAGTGGCTCTGCACGAGACGCAAACAAGAGTGCTCTCTACTGCGGCCAGGGAGCTGGCCGCGGCTCTCCAAGATGTTGGCGCGCCTGACGTTTTTGCAGACCTGAACGTGCACACTGTCGCCGCTATAGGGGCGGCAGCCGAGATCAAGGACCGATACATCCGCGGACACCAGCAACGCGCCAGCCGCTGGGCGGCAGCCCTCGCCGAGGAAATGGGCCTCTCGCCCGAACAGGTGCGAAACATCAGGATTGCCGGCCTCTTGCATGACCTTGGCAAGGTCGGCGTCAGCGAGAGCATCCTCAACAAGCCCGGCAAGCTGACCGAAGAAGAATACGCCAAGATCAAAGAGCACCCCGCACTGGGGGCCATGATGATCATCTCCGAGGTCGAGAGCCTGCAACGCTTGGTACCAATAGTTCGCCACCACCACGAGCGCTTTGACGGCAAGGGCTATCCCGACGGCCTCGCTGGCGAACAAATCCCCCTGGAGGCCCGGATCATGAGCGTGGTAGATGTGTTTGACGCCATGACGCACGACCGTGCCTACCGCAAGGCCCTGAGCAAGGAAGAAACCATAGCTGAGTTGGAGCGAGGTGCTGGCACTCAGTTTGATCCCGCGGTGGTTAGGGCATTCCTGGCGGTAGTCAAAGGACGAGGCGAGCAGCCGGCAGCCCCCGCACAGGCGGCGGGCGAAGACAAACAGATGGCAGCCGCCAGAGCAGCGGGGCGCAGGAACGCATAATGGCGGGCTGGCGAGATGACGGCAGTTGCTGCCGCCTCACTCTCTCTTGTCCGCTAGCTCCCCACACCAGCCCCGTTCATCCCCCCACCAGCGGGGAAAACCTGTAACCGTTCTTTCGCCTGAGCGTCCTAGATAGTGGAGCCAACGGCAAGGATGGCTTCTCGGTGAGCGAACGCAGCCGCCTTACGACGGGCTTGCTGGGCACTCGCCCAGTGTACATCCCGCGAAGGCCAAACGGCCCTCGGCGCTGCCTCCCCGCTGGCAAACCGGCCCTAGCCAGACCCTATTTCCAAGGAGGGTTAGCGCCCACAATGTTTGGTCTCAGATCAGCGCGGGGGCGAGCCGTCCTGGCAAGCGTGCTGCTCATTCTGCTTCTGGCGGCCGTCACCAGCGTGGCGCCCTGGAGTAGATAGATGCGAGGAGATATCGAGGCGCTCCACCAGCTCGCTAAAATCGCTACCCAGGGCTTCGCCGACGAGGAGACGCTTACCCGCGCGGCCAGCATCATCCGCCGGGCCACGGGGGCGAGCGAGGCGATGGTGGTCTATGCCCAGGACGAGGATTTCCTCACTTGTGGCGATGGGGGAGACGGCGCCGACAGCGAGCTTTCGACAGCTGCCCTGTGGATAGTGCAGCGCCAGATCGCCGAGCTGGGCGGGCCAGTGGCCTTCAACCTTACAGGCCACCGGGTGGAGGACTTCACCAGCGCTTGCGGCGACGAACAGCGAGAATTTCTGGCCCTCTCCGTGCCCACCAGTGAGAGTGCATCCGAGATGTGCATCCTCCGGGGAGCTCGGGAGCACAAGGCCCGCGCTGGCATCCTACGCTTTATGGAATCGGCGATGCCCGCCCTCACTATCATTATGGACCGCTTCCTCAACGTCGAGCGGGGCCGCCGCCAAGGCGAAAAGCTCAGCGCCCTGGCCAACGCCGCTCAGCTACTCGCTCAATCAGAGAACCTAGAAACAGCCCTGACCGACCTGGCCACGGCCATCGCCGGGTCGACCGCTAGCGACTATGTAAGCATCGATGTCTACGACGCCGATACTGAGCGCTTTGTCCTGCGCGTCCTGAGCCAGGCGCGTTTTACGCGCCTCTCCCTGGCCCAAGCCTGGATAAACTCTTTGCACCCCGACCGACCTGACGCGCGGAACCTGGAAGTTATGCGCACCCGCCAACCGTACCTATCGCCCGACATCCAGAACGACGAGCGGGAACCCGAAGCTGTACGGCGGTTTTTCAGGGCATCCCTCATAAGGTCAATGGCTGTCTTTCCCATGCTATTTCAGGACGAGTTCTTGGGGACAGCAGCCTTCCTTTACTATGCGCCCCGCACCTTTCCTCTGGAGGAGGCCAGCTTTCTCCAGGGCTTTGCCGCCCAGGCAGCGATGGCCCTCAAGGCGGTGCAGATGCATAACAAGGTGCAGCGGTATGCCCATGAGCTCAAGAGATCTGCCGATGTATACATTGCTACCACCAACATGACGGGGGACATAATCGTCAGGCTGGATGAGCATGGCAGGTGGGTCCTCCTCAATGACACGGCTTGCCAATTCTTTGGAAGGCCGAGAGACGAACTGCTGGGTGCCCAGTCCACGGACTATGTGCACCCCGAGGACGTAGCCTCGACTACTCAGGCGATCCGCGAGACGAGAGCAAGGAAGGAGCTGGTCCGGGGCTTTGTGCACCGCTTTCTCACAGCGATGGGGCCGAGAGTCGTGGAATGGAATGCCTGGCCTCTCTTCGATGAGCAGGGCCAGTACACTGGAACCCAGATTACCGGCCGCGACATCACCGAGCGCAAGCGGGCGGAGGAGGCCCTACAAGAGAGTGAGGAAAGATTTCGACTAGCGATCAATGCGACTAAAGATGGCCTTTGGGAATGGGATATTCAAACCAATCAGGAGTTCTTTTCCCCTCGCTGGTGTGAGATTGTCGGATACTCGTTCGATGATCCGGAATTGCCTCATACGTACACTTCGTGGGCATCAAGAATCCACCCTGATGACTACGATCGTGTGGCCAGCGCTATGAACAACCATCTTGAGAAGGGCACGAAATATGATGTTGACTATCGGCATCGGCATAAATCGGGCGAATACCGCTGGCAAAACTCCAAGGGCCAGGCGATTTTTGACGAGAGTGGAAAGCCCATCAAAATGATCGGGTGTATCTCCGACATCACCGAGCGCAAGCAGATGGAGGAAGCCCTACGAGAGAGTGAGGCACGCTACCGTCTACTTACCGAGAACACGTCAGACCTCATCTGGACCGTGGATCTAGGCCTGCGATATACGTATATGAGCCCCGCCATCACGCGTATGCGCGGCTACACCGCTGAGGAAATCGTGGGCGTCCCGATCAAAGAAACCATGACTCCCGCCTCTCTTGAGGTTGCCAGGAGAACTCTAGCAGAACAACTGGCTATGGAAAGGATGGAGGGCGCCGACCCCAATCGGTCGGCGAAGATGGAACTCGAGATGTACTGCAAGGACGGCTCCACCATCTGGACCGAGATGAGCATGGTGTTCCTGCGCGACTCAGATGGCAAGCCTGTCGGCATTCTGGGCGTCACCCGCGATATCACCGAACGCAAGCGGATGGAGGAGGAAATCGGCCGCCGCAATCAGGAGTTGCGCGTCTTCCTGGACATGTCCAGGACTGTGGCCAGCACCATCGAATTCGATGAGATCCTCCAAAAAGCGCTGGGCGGTGTCAGCGAACTGCTGCCCCAAGCGGATGCCGTCAGTTTTGCGATCCATAACAGAGACAAAGACGTCCTCGAGATCAAGGCGGCTCGCGGGACGAACGCCAAGCCCATGCTCAAGATGGTGCTCAAGCCTGGCGAAGGAATATCCGGCAAGGCGCTCCAGTTGGGCAAGTCCGTTCTCTACTCCTCCCCGACGGAGGTGCGAGCGGCCCTGGCAGACATGACCCCAGCGAACCTGCGGCTACTGCAGCAGTTGGCCCAAGGCGGGAGCTCTTTTCAAAGCGCCATCTGTTCCCCTCTAATCGCTGAAGGCCGACCTCTCGGTTCACTCCTTGTCGCCACCTCGACCGCCGACGCCCCCTTTCAGCCGTCCGACGTTGCCCTGCTCGAGGCGGCTGCTAGTCACATCGCTGTCGCTCTCGCCAAGGCCCAGCTCCACGCTGACACCAAACTGAGAGCGATCACCGACGGCCTCACCGGCCTCTACAACCACGCTCACTTCTACCAGCGCCTGGCTGAGGAGATAGAGCGCTCCAAGCGCTACGACCGGGGCTTCGCCGTGGTGATAATGGACGTCGACAACTTCAAGCAGTACAACGACTCCCGCGGCCATCAGGCGGGCGACGAGGCTCTCCACCTCATTGCTGACTGCATCCGCACGGGAGTACGCCGCTCAGACATCGCCTTCCGCTACGGCGGCGATGAGTTTGTGGCGCTACTGTTGAATGCCAACTCGTCAAGGGCGCAGGCCGTCGTCAACCGCATAAACAGGCGCATCGCCGCAAGGCTCAAGGAGATGGACGACCCCGCTGCCCCATGGCTAGGCCTTAGCGCCGGCGTAGCCTCCTTCCCGGAAGACGCAACGACCGTAGACGAGCTTGTAAAGATGGCAGACGCCGCCCTATACAACGCCAAGCGGCTGGCATGGGCTCGCGGCGTGACCGAGGAGGGGCAGGCTATCCAGCCGCCCGCCCCCTCGCCCGGGTTCGTGCACGAGACGCAAACAAGAGTCCTCTCTACCGCAGCCAGTTCCCTGGCCACGGTTCTCCAAGACCTCGGTGCGTGTGAGCTTGCTCCAGGCCTCGACCTGCGCGCTATCGCCGCTGTGGGGGCAGCGTCCGAGATCAGGGACCGATACATCCGCGGACACCAGGAACGCACCGCCCTCTGGGCTGCGGCCCTCGCCGAGGAAATGGGCCTCTCGGCCGAACGAGTGCGGAACATCAGGGTTGCCGGCCTCTTGCACGACCTTGGCAAGGTCACCGTCAACGAGCACATCCTCAACAAGCCCGGCAAGCTGACCGAAGAAGAGTTCGCCAAGGTTAGGCAACACGCCTCACGCGGGGCCGCCATAATCGTCTCCGAGGCCGAGACCTTACAACAGCTCGCACCAATAGTTCGCCACCACCACGAGCGCTTCGGCGGCAAGGGCTATCCCGACGGCCTGACTGGCGAAGAAATCCCCATCGAGGCGCGCATCCTGGCCGTGGCGGACGTGTTTGACGCCATGACCCACGAACGTGCCTACCGCAAGGCCCTGAGCAGGGAGGAAGCCATAGCTGAGCTTGAGCGCAGTGCTGGCACTCAGTTTGATCCTGCGGTGGTAGAGGCATTTCTAGCGTTGGTGAAGAGGCCAGGCAAGGAACCGCCAGCCCCCGCACAAGCAGCGAGCGCAGACAGGCAGCTAGCGGCTGCCAGAGCCCCGGGGCGAACGAACGGATAAGGACGAGTTGGCAAGAAACAGCGAAAGATTCACCAAGGGTCGACCCTCCTCAACAGCAGCGCCGTCAGAAGACCCAGGCAACTCCGGATTCGAAATGCTGGCGGGAGTGCATGGGAGTCGAACCCACCCGCCCCGATGCTATCGGGGCACATCGGTTTTGAAGACCGAGAGGCCCACCGGGGCCCATCCACTCCCGCGTCCGACTGCCGCTAGCCAGGCCCTGGCCTACGAGGACAGGGCCTGATCGATGACCTTCTTCAGGTCGCTCTTGGGGCGAAAGCCGATAACCTGGCCCACCGGCTGGCCGCCCCTGAACACAAGAAGGGTGGGAATGGCGTGAATGCCGTAGTGGCTGGCGGTCTTGGTGTTGTCATCGGTGTTCATCTTCAGGAATTTGACCCTTTCGCCGTATTCCTCCGCCAGCTCCTCCACAATGGGTCCCACCATCCGACAGGGGCCGCACCAGGGCGCCCAAAAGTCCACCAGTACCGGCACTTCCGCCTTCAGCACTTCGCTCTCGAACTGCGAGTCATTGACCTCTTCGGGCTTTGCCATCAGTTACTCCTTCCCCAACCTCCTCGATCTGTACGAAAGACCCCTCTAAGCGGACTGGGCGCCCCTTCCAGGCGCTTCGGCCAGAGGCTGACCCGCCTCCGGCAGCGAGCGCATAGCCTCCAGCATGCCGGACACGACCGCCTCGCGGGCCACCCTCAGGGCGCTCTTGATGGCCACGGCATCGCTGCGGCCGTGCCCCACAAACACCAGCCCGTTCACCCCCAGGAGAGGCCCTGCCCCGTACTTCCGATAGTCGGTGCGCTCTTGCACGCCGCGAAAAGCCCCCCTTAAGGCCAGGCCCGGCAGCATGTAGTACCACCTGCTCCTGATGGTACCCTCGAGCTGGCCCCTGATGAAAGCAGCGATGCCCTCCATCGTCTTGACCACCACGTTGCCAGTGAAACCGTCGGTGACGATGACATCCGCCACGCCGCTGACGATGTCCTTCCCTTCCACGTTGCCGATGAAGTTGAGATGACTCGCCCTCTTCAGGAGAGCATAGGCCTCCTGGGTCAGCAGATTCCCCTTCGTCTCCTCCTCGCCGATGCCCAGCAGAGCCACCCGCGGTCTCTCTACCTTCCACACCCGCTCCATATAGGCGCTGCCCATCTCGGCGAACTGCAACAGGTACTTCGGCCTGCAATCGGCGTTGGCCCCCACATCGAGGAGAAGGGTCAGGCGACGCGCCAGAGGGAGCAGCGCCACCAGGGACGGCCTCTCGATCCCTCGCAGGCGCCCCAGGTACATGATGGAGCCCGCCAGGACCGCCCCCGTATTGCCCGCGGAGACGAAGGCGTCGGCCTCTCCCTGCTTCAGCAGCCTCAGCCCTACGACGATGGAGGAATCCTTCTTATGACGAGCAGCCTGGGCGGGGGGCTCGTCCATGGCGATAACCTCGCTGGCCGCCACCAGGCGAATGCCCTGCGGCCGCGGCCCTGCCTTTGCCAGTTCCTCCTCCACCAGGGCAGGCGGCCCCACCAGGGCCACCTGTATCCCCAACTCGCGCGCGGCCAGCACCGCCCCCTTCACGATCTCCCGAGGGGCGTGGTCGCCGCCCATGGCGTCCAGGGCGATCAGCGGCTCATTGGCCGCCACGGAACTCCTCCTCGATCCGGCGGCGGAGGTCGGCGTCCAGCAGCACGTCCACCGCCGTCATGGCCATCGCCTTGGCGGCATCCAGAAGGCCACGGTGACCGGCCTCCGATGCCGAAACGTCCCGAAACTCGGGGGTGTGGATGGGGACATCCGGCGGGGCGATGGCCACCGTGGGATGGATGGCCGGCACCAGGGCGCTGACGTTCCCCATGTCGGTGCTGCCCAGCGAGCGGCCGCTGTCGCGCTCCTGCACCTGGCGGCCCAGCGCCTCCATGTTGCGACGATAGGCCTCGGCCAGGGCACGATTGCTGCGCATTGCCCGATAGCGGGCCTCCTCGCCCCAGCGATGCTCCAGGCGTGCACCGGTGGCCTCCGCCCCCGCTCGAAAGCATGCTAACACCTTCTCCTTTAGCTCCTCCAGATAGTCGTCGTCCTCGGCCCTGATCAGGAAGACGCCCGCCGCGTGCTCCGGCACCACGTTCACTGCCTGGCCACCGTCGGTGATGATGCCGTGAATGCGGGCGGAATCGCGAATGTGCTGACGGAGGGCACTGACGCCATTGTAGGCAATGACCAGGGCGTCCAGAGCGTTGATGCCCGCCTCGGGACGAGCGGCCGCATGAGCTGCCCTCCCAAAGTACTCCACGCCCAGCTCCAGGCAGGCCAGGGCATAGGTCACCGCCACGTCGCGGTTGCCCGGATGAACCAGCATGGCCACGTCCAGGTCGTCGAAGGCCCCCCGGTTGACCATAAACACCTTGCCCCCAGCCGCCTCCTCAGCCGGGGTGCCGATGACCAGGACCGTTCCCCCCACCTCCGGCACGATAGCCTTGGTGGCGATGGCCGCCCCCAGCGAAGCCATAGCAATGATGTTATGGCCGCAGCCGTGGCCGATGCCAGCCAGGGCATCGTACTCGGCGAGGAAAGCCACTCGCGGCCGCCCGCTGCCGTAGCTGGCCCGGAAGGCGGTGCCTATTTGGCAGATGCCCCGCTCCACAGCAAAGCCCTCAGCCTCCAGGTAGTCGGTCAGCCAGCCAGCCGCCTTCGCCTCTCGAAAGGCCGTCTCGGGATTGGCATGGATGCGTAGGCTGAGCTCGATGAGCTGATCGCGGTAGGCCTCTATCTCATCTACCGCCCTCTTCTTCAAGTCATCAAGGCGACTCATATCTGGGGTTGCCCTCTCAAAGACGGCTTCGGGGAAAGCACGGCTCCATTGTAGTTGTCGCCAACAAAGGCGGTCAAGGACAGCCCCTCCTGGCTTATTGGTTCGCGCCCGGTGGGTGAGGTTTCCAACCCCGCGGGATGAATCCCGCGGCACCATCATTCGATTCCCGGAAGCCGTGGGTTTCTCCGCCAGAGGCGGAGTCCGCAAAGCGGACAACCCGCGGAATGGTCGAGCCCCCACCAACGGCGAACGACTTACCCCTCCTGGCTCGCCTGCGCAGACGAACCTGCCTGCCGGCTGGAACAGGCCCCACTCCCCTCGGCCTTCGCTCTCGGCTATACTAGGCTCGTAGGGTCTCCCAGTCAGGGACAACCCGGCAATAGCGAATCAACAGCTCGGTGCCCATGCGCGCAAAGACGCTAGCAGCTCTTCTCCTCTTGGCCCTTGCCGCCGTCCTTGCGGCCTGCCAGGGAGAGGAAGAAAAGCCGACGCCAACGCCTACCTCGCCGCTGGAGGCCCAGGCCCGCCAACACTTGGAGGAGCTATCCACCGACGCCCTCCTCAGCCTGACCTTCCCCGGCGTTGCCCTGGCGCCGCTGGGCTCCGGCGATCCGTTCCCGGTGTACGCTGTTGAGGACGAATCCTCCTGGAGCATCGTGATGCTGGGGTGCCTCATCGGTCACCTCACCCGCCGTGATCAGCCCCAGCTGGCGGCCTTCCTCTACCTGGATGGCCCTGCCACAGACGACGAAGCGCCACCTCAGTCGCAGGTCTTGAAGCTGCCCGAGGGGCTGTTCATGGCCCTCATCGAGCTGGACAGCCGGGCTCAGCCCGCCCTGTCTGGCCTGAGCCTTCTCGATTCCTCAGCGGCCGAACTCCTGGAGGCGGCGCCAGCTTTGGCGCAGAACCGTCGCCCCTTCCGCCAGGGCTTGGACAACCTGGCGCCCGATGGCCTGATGTCGCCCGCCCTGGCCGTAGACACCGACAACGACGGCCTGGAGGAGTTGGTTCTCCTGGACACCGGCCTCAGCGATGGCATTGGCGCCGCCTTCTATCTCACCTTTCGCTGGACTGGCTCCGACCTGCACTGGCAACGAGTAGCGCCGCCCCCGGAGGGCACCGCCGCCGATCTGCCCACCCAGGCCGTCCTGGACTATCTGGCGGCTGTGGCAGCCGCCACCGCCACCGCCACCGCCGAGCCCTGGCAAGATCTCCACCGCTCTCTCGTTTGGCAGTGGCTAACCGGCAGCGACGAGTCGATCTCTGAAGAGCTCCTGCACGAGGTCGCCGCCGACGACAGCGCCGCCGCACTGGCGGCCGCTCGTCGAAGGCTGGAAGCCACCCGCGCGCTGTTCAGCGCGGCCTATGACCTCCTGTCGCCCGAGCGGCAGAAGCTCCACCCCTGGCCAGATTTCGTGAACGGCTTTCGTAATGCCATCGGCACCGAGGTGGAAGAGATGCTGCCGCCCACCCTAGAAGACGAGCAGGCCTCCGTGCAGGCGGTGATCATCGCCTTCAGCCGTGAGGGGCCGGACCTGGTCCAGCGGCGGTTTCGGGTAACCTATGAGCTCGTCCGGGGCGAAGAGGGCTGGCGCCTGAACCATTTCGATGCCAAGGAGGAGCATCCGTCAGAATAGCTTGACGCTGGCCAATCCCCTGGGCTAACATCAATTAGAAAATCGAATAGGGCCCGAAGACGCTCTTATCCAGAGTGGTGGAGGGAACGGCCCAAGGAAACCCGGCAACCGATCCGCGCTCGAATGCTTCGCTCAAGGCCGGACGCGGTGCCAAGTCCGACCCTTCGGTCTGGCCGAAGGGAAAGATGAGAGCGGGTAGATGGAAAGAACTTCTCACACCACGAGAAGTTTTTTGTTATACCCCACCAACGGTGAGGTCATAGTTGGAAGGCGTAAAGGCTATCGAGTGGGTGAACGGTAGGGTCCGCCTCCTGGACCAGACTCGCCTCCCCCACCAGGAAGCGTACCTGGAACTGGAGGACTACCCCCAGATGACGGCGGCCATCCGCGAGATGCGGGTGCGGGGTGCCCCCCTTATAGGCATCGCCGCCGCCTACGGGATGGCCCTCGGGGCCCGACATATCGAAGCGCCGAACATGAACGACTTCCTGGCCCGACTGCGGCCGATCGCTGAGGCCCTGGCGGCCACCCGCCCCACCGCCATCAATCTCTCCTGGGCCCTCAAACGCATGACCCTGGCCGCCGAGGCGGCTGCCGACCCTCAGGCCGCCCGCGAAGCGCTGGTGGCGGAGGCCCTGCGCATCCACCAAGAGAACACCGACGCCGACCGCAGGCTGGGCCAACACGGCGCTCAGCTCATCCCCGCCGGCTCCGCCGTCCTCACCCACTGCAACACCGGCTCCCTGGCCACCGGCGGCCACGGCACTGCCCTGGGCGTCATCCGCACCGCCTGGGAGCAGGGCAAGCTCTCGCGCGTCTATGTCAGCGAGACACGCCCCCTCCTCCAGGGGACACGCCTCACCGCCTGGGAGCTGGCTCGCGATGGCATCCCCGCCACGCTCATCGCCGACAGCGCCGCCGGCTTCCTCATGCGCCGCCACGCCATTGCCTGCGTCATTGTGGGAGCCGACCGTATCGCCGCCAGCGGCGACGTGGCCAACAAGATCGGCACCTACACCCTGGCCGTCCTGGCCAGAGAGCACGCCATCCCCTTCTACGTAGCGGCGCCCACCAGCACCATCGACCTGGCCACTGCCAGCGGCGACCAGATACCGATCGAGGAGCGCCCGGCGGAAGAGGTGACGACCTTCGCCGGCGTAACGGTGACGCCCGCCGGTATCGAGGCCCTGAACCCCGCCTTCGACGTGACGCCCCATCGCTACGTCTCAGCCATCGTCACCGAGCGGGGCATCGTGCGGGAGCCCTATCAGGAATCATTAGCGGAGCTCATCAAGGAGGGGTCAGATGTATAGGTACACACCGCGGGAAGTGCGCAACAGGGAGGATGCCATCACGAACGCAGGTAAGATCGTCTACAAGGGCGGGGCAATGACCCGCGTCGCATGTCCTCGCTGCCACTCCAAGATATCCATTTACATCCCGCCAACGTGTGGACGCTTCTTCATCAGTTCTTCGGGGATGTACTTCAGGGTCCTTGAATGGACAGGCGTCAATCCTGACTCAGGCAGGGTCCTCTCCTCCTCGGACCGAGGGTTCATTCAATTGTACATCCGACCCGTGAGGTGATCCGTTGGCTCGGGCACGCGCAGCGATTATCGGCGGCAGCGGCTTCTACCAGATGGATGGCCTGACCGATGTGGAGGAGGTTCGCATTGAAAAGACCCCCTTCGGCCAGCCCAGCGACGCCATCGTCATCGGCACCCTCGACGGCGTGCGAGTGGCCTTCCTGCCCCGCCACGGCCGCGGCCACCGCATCCTCCCCTCGGAGCTGCCGGCACGGGCCAACATCTATGCACTCAAGACCCTGGGGGTGGAGTTCATCATTGCCGTGAGCGCCGTGGGCAGCCTACGCCAGGAGATCGAGCCCCAGCACCTGGTGGTGCCCGACCAGCTCATCGACCGCACCAAGGGCCGCCCCGACACCTTCTTCGGCCAGGGGCTGGCAGCCCACATCGCCTTCGCCGAGCCCTTCTGTCCTGTCCTGCGGGCCAACCTCTGGCGATCGGCCCAGGAGGCCCCTGCCGCCGTCCACAAGGGCGGCACCCTGGTGGTCATGGAGGGGCCCCCCTTCTCAACCAGGGCTGAGTCTAACCTCTATCGTTCCTGGGGGGCCGACCTCATCGGCATGACCGCCCTGCCCGAAGCCAAGCTGGCCCGCGAGGCCGAGGTATGCTATGCCATCCTGGCCTGCGTCACCGACTACGATTGCTGGTACGAGGGCCACGAATCAGTGACCGCCGAGATGATCGTGGCGAATCTGGCCAAGACGGTCGCGGTCGCCCAGCGGACGGTGCGCCTGGCCCTGTCCAGGCTGCCTGCCCGCCGCGATTGCCTCTGCGCCAGCGCCCTCCACAACGCCCTGGTCACGCCCCTGGACATCGTGCCCGAGGAGACGAAGAAGAGGCTGGCGCCCATCATCGGGAAGTATATGGTGGACAAACCGACGGGAAGTTGAGCATGCTGACCGACAGGCTGAAGGCGAGCATCTTCGGACCCAAGGCGGCGGCCAAACAAAGGGCCGAGTACGTCGTCGAGCGCCTCGCCGACCCCGAGGCGATTCGACCCCTCCTGGCAGGACAGCGAGCCTACGCCGCCTACGCCCTGGCCCACCTGGAGCCACGCCTGTTCCCCCGCAGCGAGTGGTGGCACGCCCGCGGCCCGCAAGGCCAGGCCCTCGTCGTCCACTCACACAGCGGCCTGGGCCCTGCCCTGGTGGCCCTGGGCGATCCCCAGGCCCTCGATGCTCTCTTTCGCCTCCACCCCGGCCCCCGCCTCACCTTCGCCACCTTCCAGCTCGACCATCTGGCCGTCGCCCAACGCCACTTCGTCCTATCGCGGCAGGGCCCTTCGCTGCGCATGTCTGTGTCCGCCGCGAGCTTTCGGCCGGCGGCCGGACCCGCCCAGCGTCTGCACGGGGCGGATATCGGGGCCGTCAACGCTCTCCAGCGCAGCGAGGGCTTCGGATTCTATTCGACCTCCGTGCTGGACGAGGGGGTATACTATGGCGTCTGTGCCAACCGAAGGCTGGTGGCTATGGCCGGCACCCACGCGGTCGCCCCCTCCCAAGGCCTGGCCCTCGTGGGCAACGTCATGACCCATCCCCGCTATCGAGGGCAGGGCTATGGCAGCATCGCCACCAGCGCCGTCACCGCCGAGCTGCTCAAGACCTGCCCCGATGTCCTGCTGACGGTGGACGCCAAGAACGAGGCCGCCATCCGCCTCTATGAACGGCTGGGCTACCGCGAGGAGTGCCGCCTCATCGAATCAGGGTCGCGGCGAAAGGACATGATCGGCCTGACGTCGCTAGTGCGGCGCTGGCAGGCACGCAGACGCGGCCGGCCGGGACGAGAAGTGGTGGCGTGGTAATGACTCGCCACAAGCGTACCTACCGAACTATCGATGAACGGGTGGCGAAGGAGATCAGACGTTTGCATGAGCGCTACCCGAAGCTGGGCCACCACGCTTTGGCTGAAGCCCTCCGCGAGACCGGTGTTGACGTCGAGCCGAGAGACCTCAGGCGCTTCCTGAAGGAGGAGGGCCTCCAGCCCGAGCGAAGCTCGCGCCCCTGGCGCCGGCGGGGGCTCCCTTCCTGGCTGGGCGGCCCGCCGGAGCCTCCGAAGTGAATGAGGAATATCGCGAGAGCAGATGAGCCGGATGAAGGAGGGGTAATGATCAAGCCTGCCATCGACTTCGACGTGAAGAATCTGAGCCTGGCCCCCGAGGGCTTGCTGCGCATCGAGTGGGCGGCGCGCGAGATGCCCGTCATCGGCCTCATCCGCCAGCACTTCCAGAAGGAGAAGCCCCTGGCCGGGGTGCGCGTCTCCGGCTGCCTGCACATCACCACCGAGACGGCCAACCTGGCCCTGGCCCTGGCCGCTGGCGGCGCCCAGCTCGCCCTCTGCGCCAGCAACCCCCTCTCCACCCAGGACGATGTGGCTGCCGCCCTGGTCAGCGAGCACAACATCCCCGTCTTCGCCATCCGCGGCGCGGACACCGAGACCTACTACCGCCACATCCGGGCCGCCCTGGCTCAGCGGCCTCAGATAACCCTGGACGACGGCGCCGACCTGGTGAGCACCCTCCACAAGGAACGCCGGGAGCTCTTGCCCGACGTCCTGGCAGGCACCGAGGAGACCACCACCGGCGTCATCCGCCTACAGGCCATGGCCCGCGCGGGGGCCCTCGCCTATCCCATCATCGCCGTCAACGAGGCCGACACCAAGCACCTGTTCGATAACCGCTACGGCACCGGCCAGAGCACCATCGACGGCATCACTCGCGCCACCAACGTCCTCTGGGCGGGCAAGGCGGTGGTGGTGGCTGGCTACGGCTGGTGCGGCCGCGGCGTCGCCATGCGCGCCCATGGCCTGGGCGCCCAGGTGGTGGTGACCGAGGTGCAGCCCGTGCGCGCCCTAGAGGCAGCCATGGATGGCTTCCGGGTGATGCCCATGGCGGAGGCCGCCAGCATCGGTGATATCTTCATTACCGTCACCGGAGATGTAAACGTCATCAGCAAAGAGCATCTCGAAGCGATGAAGGACGGGGCCATCCTGGCTAACTCCGGCCACTTCAACGTGGAGCTGAACATCGCCGCCCTGGAGGAGATGGCCGCGGGCAAGCGCCAGCTACGCAGCCACGTCACCGAGTACCGCCTCAGGGACGGCCGCCGCCTCTTCCTGCTGGCGGAAGGACGCCTCATCAACCTGGCCGCCGCCGAGGGCCATCCCGCCAGCGTCATGGACATGAGCTTCGCCAACCAGGCCCTCTGCGTGGAGTACATCGCCCGCCGCTCAGAGCGCCTGCCCGCGGCGGTCCACCCCGTGCCCACCGAAATCGATCAGAAGGTGGCCCGCCTCAAGCTTCGCTCCATGAACATCAACATCGACGAACTGACCGCCGAGCAACGCAAGTACCTGGAGAGCTGGGAAGCCGGCACGGAATAATCCCTAAGGAGGATAAAGCCCATGCCCACGCGCATGACCCTGATGAGCTCCCCATCCATGCTGGTGACCTCGGAGTCGGTGACCGAGGGCCACCCCGACAAGATGTGCGACCAGATCGCCGACGCCATCCTGGATGAGATCCTGACCCACGACCCTACCGCTCGCGTGGCCTGCGAGGTGACGACCACCACCGGCCTGGTCGTCATCATCGGCGAGATCTCCACCACCCACCACGTGGATTACACCAAGATCGCCCGCCAGACCATCCGCGAGATCGGCTACACCAAGCCCGAGTACGGCTTCGACACCGAGAGCTGCGGCGTGGTGGTGTCTGTCAAGGAACAATCGCCCGACATCGCCGCGGCGGTGAGCACGCCCCTGGAGGTGCGCGAAGGGCGAGAGAAGGCCGAGGAGCTTGAATTGGGGGCCGGCGACCAGGGCATCATGCTGGGCTTCGCCTGCAACGAGACGCCGGAGCTCATGCCCCTGCCCATCGCCCTAGCCCACAAGCTCTGCCGCCGCCTGGCCGAGGTCCGTAAGAACGGCACCATCCCCTACCTTCGCCCCGACGGCAAGTCCCAGGTGACGGTCGAGTACTCTTTCGGCGTACCCAGGCGGGTCAAGACCCTGGTGGTCTCCAGCCAGCACGATGACGGCATCGAACTTGCCCGTCTCCAGGCCGATATCATGGAGCACGTGGTGTACCAGACCATCCCTGCCGAACTTCTGAACAGCGAAACCGCCTATCTCATCAACCCCAGCGGCAGGTTCGTCATCGGCGGCCCCAGGGGCGATTCCGGCCTCTCCGGCCGCAAGAACATCGTCGACACCTACGGCTCCAGCGGCCGCCACGGCGGTGGCTCCTACTCCGGCAAGGACCCCACCAAGGTCGATCGCTCCGGCTCCTACGCCGCCCGCTACGTGGCCAAGAACATCGTCGCTGCCGGCCTGGCTGACCGTGCGGAGATCGAGATCGCCTACGCCATTGGCGTCGCCCACCCCGTCTCCGTCTCCCTGGAGACCTTCGGCACCCAGAAGGTCAACCACGAGCTCATCGATCGGCTGATCAGGAAGCACTTCGACCTGCGGCCGGCGGCGATAGTGCGCGACCTCGACCTGCGGCGGCCCATCTACCGGGCCACGGCCGCCTATGGCCACTTCGGCCGCGAAGACATCGACGCCCCCTGGGAGAAGACGGACAAGGCGGAGCTCTTGCGGCGAGAGGCTGGCCTGCCCCTGCCCGAGGAGGCTCGCCGCTAGGCCTATGTACGCCTTGGTTCTCGCTGGCGGCAAGGGCGAGCGGCTGCGCCCTCTCACCGAAGATCGGCCCAAGCCGATGATCCTTCTGGCCGGCAAACCCATCCTCGAATACCACCTGACCTGGCTGCGGGACAACGGTGTCAGCCACGCCCTCCTCCTCTGTGGCTACCGAGCGGACGTGATCCAGAGCTACTTTGGCGACGGCCGCGCCTGGGGCCTGACCATCGAGTACTCGCTAGAAGAGCAGCCGCTGGGACGAGGCGGCGCCTTCAAGCTCGCCTTCTCTCGCGTGCCAGAGAGGGAAAAGCTGCTCATCGGCACCAACGGCGACGTTCTCTGCAACCAGCCCCTGGCCCCCATCCTGCGCGCCCATCGCGCCTCAGGGGCGGTGGCCACCGTCATGCTGACCCCCTTCGTCAGCCCCTACGGCATCGTGCGGGTGGCTCGCGATGGGCGCATTCTCCGCTTCGAGGAGAAACCACGCCTCCCCCACTGGATCAACGCCGGCCTCTACGTTCTCTCCCGTCCCTTCTTCGACCTCCTGCCGGACGTGGGCGACCACGAGGACACCGCCTTCCCCCTGCTGGTTGAGAGGGGCCAATTGCGCGCCTACCGTGCCCGCGGCTACTGGCGCTCCATCGATACCGTCAAGGACCTGACGGAGGCAGCCCGGGAGGCGGCCCTGTTCGCCCCGGCAGGGGCGGGGCCAACCCGCTAGGAAAGGGCTTTCACTGATGACTACCGAAATCAAGTTCGGCACCGACGGCTGGCGGGGCATCATCGCCGAGGACTTCACTTTCCCTAACGTGCGCGCCTGCGCCCAGAGCGTCGCCCTCTACCTGAAGGAGGCAGGCCTGGCCGGGCGGGGGCTGGTGATCGGCTACGATACCCGCTTCGCCTCGGAGGACTTTGCCGCCGCCGTGGCCGAGGTGGTGGCCGCCAACGGCATCCACGTCTACCTCTGCGACTCGGCCGTGTCCACGCCGGTAGTCAGCTACACCCTCCTCCAGAAGAAGGCCGGCGGGGCAGTGATCATCACCGCCAGCCACAACTCCGCCCGCTGGTCAGGCTTCAAGTACAAGCCCGAGTACGCCAGCAGCGCCTCGCCCGAGGTCATCGCCCGCCTGGAGGAGCCTCTGCCGGCCATCCTGGCCTCGGCTGTGCCCCGCCTGCCCCTGACAGAAGCCCAGGAGCGGGGCCTGGTGGAGCTCGTCAGCCCCCGCCAGTCCTACCTGGAGCACGTGGGCGAGCTGGTCGACCTGAAGGCCCTGCGAGCCGCCGGCCTGCGGGTGGCCATCGACTCCATGTACGGGGCAGCCGCCGGCTGGTTGCCTCAGCTCCTGGCCGGCGGGGCCACCCAGGTGCAGGAGCTGCACGGCGAGCGCAATCCCCTTTTCCCCGGCCTTCAGCCGGAGCCCATCGCCCGCCACCTGGGCGCGCTCATCGATGCCGTCAGGGCGACGGGCGCTGACGTCGGCCTGGCCACCGACGGCGACGGCGACCGCGTGGGCATCATCGACGAGAGGGGGGAGTTCATCAACCAGCACCAGGTGTTCGCCCTCCTGGCCTACTACCTGCTGGAGGTGCGCGGCCAGCGCGGGCCCATGGTCAAGTCGCTGACCAGCACCAGCATGATCTATCGCCTGGGCGAGCTGTACAACGTGCCCGTGTACGAGACGCCCGTCGGCTTCAAGTTCCTGGGGCCCAAGATGATCGCTGAGAATGCCCTCATAGCCGGCGAGGAGAGCGGCGGCTTCGCCTTTCGCCATCACCCGCCCGACCGCGACGGCATCCTCTCCTCCCTCTACTTCCTGGACCTCATGGCCCGCCGTGGCCGCCGCCCTTCCGAGCTGCTGGCCGAGCTGTTCGACAAGGTAGGGCCCCACTACTACGACCGCATCGATATCCCCCTGGCGCCCGAGCAAAAGGCGGACCTAATGGCCCGCCTATCGCACGCCCAGCCCCAGCGGCTGGCCGGCCTGAGGGTGACCGACAGAGACACCACCGACGGCTTTCGCTTCCACCTGGAGGGCGGGGGATGGCTGCTCCTCCGCTTCTCGGGCACGGAGCCCCTGCTGCGCATCTATACAGAGGTGCAAGACCAAGGGCTGGTGCAGAAGCTTCTAGCGGCCGGAAAGGAACTGGTTGGGCTGTAGCCATGAACGTGCTAGACGACCTCGCCGCTTACCAGAGGATCGACCCCGACGGGATGCTGGCCCGCATCCGCGACCTGCCCCACCAGTGTCGCGCTGCCTGGCAGGAGGCCCAGGGCCTGAAGCTGTCGGACGACTATCGCGACATCGACAAGGTAGTCATCCTGGGCATGGGCGGCTCAGCCATCGCCGGCGATTTCCTGCGCTCGCTGGTAGCCCTGGAGAGCCCCGTCCCTGTCTTCAGTCATCGCAACTACGAGCTGCCCCGCCTGGTAGACGACAGGACGCTCTTGATAGCGTCCAGCTACAGCGGCAACACCGAGGAAGTGCTTTCGTCCTTCGACCGCGGCCTCGCCACCGGCGCAAAGAAGGTCGTCGTCACCACCGATGGCGAGCTGCTGACCACCGCTCGCGCCAACGACATCCCCGCCTTCGTCTTCGACTACCCGGCGGAGCCGCGCGCCGCTCTGGGTTACAGCTTCATGCCCCTCCTGGCCATCGCCCAGAAGGTGGGCATAGTGACCGATAAGAGCGCGGACGTGGACGAGGCCGTCTCCGTCATGGAGGGCCTGGCGGCACGCATCGACGAGACGGTGCCTCTCGCCCGCAACCCTGCGAAGCAGCTCGCCCAGAAGCTGCACCAGCGCCTGCCCGTGGTCTACGGGGCGGGCATCCTCGCCCCGGTGGCCCGCCGCTGGAAGGGCCAGCTCAACGAGACCAGCAAGATGTGGTGCCTCTATGAGGAGCTGCCCGAGGCCAATCACAATGCCCTAGTCGGCTATGGCCTGCCCAAGGAGATAGCAGCCAGGGCCCTGGTGGTCTTCTTGCGGGCGCCATCCCTCCACCCGCGCATCCTTCTGCGCTACGACCTCACCCGAACGGCCCTGGAGGAGGCAGGCGTGGAGAGCGCGATGGTGGAGGCGGAAGGGAAGAGCTCTCTGGCCCAGATGATGAGCGCCACCCTCTTTGGCGACTGGGTGAGCCTCTACCTGGCGATTCTCAATGGGGTAGCGCCTGCCCCCACTCCGCCCATCGGCAAGCTCAAGGAGCGCCTGGCCCGCCGTTAGCGCTTGGTGTACTGGGGTGCCTTGCGGGCTCGCTTGAGCCCGTACTTCTTGCGCTCCTTCACCCGCGGGTCGCGGGTGAGGAGACCGGCCTTGCGGAGGATGGGCTTGTACCGCTCGTCGGCGGCCACCAGCGCCCGCGCAATGCCGTGGGCGACGGCCCCGGCCCAGCCGGTGCTGCCGCCGCCGTTTATCTTCACCTGGACGTTGAACTTGTCCAGGGTCTCGGTCAGAAGCAGCGGCTGGTGCACGATGGACTGGTGGACCGACCGGTTGAACACCTCCAGGAAGGGCCTGCCATTAATGACGATGGTGCCTGTGCCCGGGTACAACCGCACCCTGGCCACCGCTGTCTTGCGCCGACCCGTCCCGTAGTAGTAGTGCTGCCCCTCGATGACCTGCTCTTCGACCACTTTCCTTCGCCTTCCTAGCCGGACGCTGCCTCGCCGGGCGCCTCCTGCCCCTTCTGACTGCCCTTCACCTGGGCCTCGTGGGGATGCTCCGGCCCGGCGTAGACCTTGAGGTTGCCCAGCAGCTTTCGCCCCAGACGATTGTGGGGGAGCATGCCCCGCACCGCCATCTCGATGACCCGCGTGGGCCTGGTGGCCATCAGCTCGCCCAGGGTGACGCTCTTCAGCCCGCCGGGATAGCCGGAGTGACGATAGTAGACCTTATCGCGCAGCTTTCTGCCGCTGACCCGCACGCGGGCGGCGTTGACCACGATGACGTAGTCGCCCATCTCCAGATGAGGCGAATAGGTGGGCTTATGCTTGCCCCGCAGAAGGCGGGCTATGCGCGCTGCCATACGCCCCAGGATCTGGTCGGCCGCATCTATCACCAGCCAGTCGCGGGTGATATCGCCGCCCTTGAGACTAAAGGTCCGCATCCTCTTCATGACCACTTCCACTCAAACCATCATACTCCACAGCCATCAGACAGAGCCCCCGCGGCGGCGCCGCCAGAGTGGCTGCCCCTCTCTGGGCCGACGCCAGCAGCCGGCGGAAGTCCTCCACCGTCTGCTTGCCCAGGCCCACCTGCACCAGCGCTCCCACCATCCGCCGCACCTGCTGCGGCAGAAAGGAGTTGGCTTCGATGTCGAACGTCACCCAGGAACGGCGGCGACCCACCTCAGCCCTGTACACTGTTCGCACCGTCCTACCAGGGGCAGACGGTGCAGCGAAGGCGGCCAGATCGTGCTCGCCCACAATGTGCTGGGCTGCCCCCTGCATCGCCTCCACGTCCAGAGGCTGGACAATGTGCCAGCAGTAGCTCCTGCGAAGGGCTGGCCGCGGCCGCCCATTATAGATGAGGTAGCGATACCAGCGCCTCTTGGCGTGACGGCGCACCTGAAAGCTCAGCGGTACCTGACAGGCCGAACGCACGGCAATGTCCCGAGGCAGATAGGCGTTCAAGGCCCGCATGAACACCTCCGCCTCGTAGGGCGCCCGCGTCCGAAAGGAGGCTACCTGCCCCTTGGCGTGGACACCAGCGTCGGTGCGACCGGCCAGCGCCAGCCTCGTTCGTTCGCCTGTCAGCTTATTCAGGGCTTTCTCCAGCTCCCCCTGGATGGTGGGGGCATTCTTCTGATACTGGGAGCCAGCATAGGCCGTTCCGTCATACTCCACCACCAGGGCAATTCTCCGAAAGGACTCTTCCTCCTCGCCCTGCTCACCCACCACGACGACAACCCGCCACCCGCTGGCCGGCGGGCTTCCTACTCCTCCTCCACCACCAGCTCTAGCTGGGCCATGCTGGCGCCATCGCCCTGACGCGGCCCCAGCTTGATGATGCGAGTATAGCCGCCGGGCCGACTGGCATAGCGAGGCCCAAGGTCACCGAATAATTTCTTCACCACATCCTTGTCGCTGACGATGCGCAGAGCCTGTCGGCGGGCATGAAGGGTTCCATGCCTGCCCAGGGTGATCACCTTCTCGGCGATGCTCCGCACCTCCTTGGCCTTGGCCTCGGTGGTGACGACCTTCCCGTGGCGTAGAAGGTCGGTCACCTGATTGCGGAACATGGCCAGACGATGGTCTGTGGAGCGACTCAGCCTGCGTCCGGCGATACGGTGTGCCATCTCGGCCTAGCCCTCACCCTCCCCGCCGACCTGTCCCTTCAGCCTTAGGAGCACGCGCTGCCACTCGGCCAGCTCTTCGGCCTCTCCCTCTCCAGCGACAGGCGCTGCCTCTTCCACCCCAGCCTCGCCCTCCTCCCTCTCGGCCGCTGCGACCGCCTTCTCCTCGACCGGCGGCGCTGCTTCCTCGGGCACCACCACAGGCTCTTCCCCGCCGACGACCGGCTCCACCACCGCAGCCGCTGCCTCCTCGCCACGGCCGACCACCGCCGGCAGCTCTTCCTCCTCGATCACCGAGGGTACCTCGGCCACCAGCTCCTCCTCCGCCGTCTCGGCGGGCAGGAAGCCCAGTTCCCACAGGCGCGTCTTGAGCTCCTCGTAGGACTTGCGGCCAAAGTTGCGTAGGGCGAGAAGCTCATCCTCGCTCTTCTCCAACACCTGGCCCACCGTCATCAGGCCACTGCGCTTGAGGCAGTTGTAGGCCCGCACCGACAGATTGAGGTCCTCAATGGCCGTGTTGTAGCGGTCGGGCGTCAGGACGGTGCCCGCACCCAGGCCACGTTCCACTACCGGCGGCGCTGGCTTACCCAGCCGACTGAACAGGGAGAGCTGCTCCAAAAGGATGTCGGCACTCTGGCTTACGGCCTCCACGCCGCCGATGGTGCCGTCGGTCCACACCTCCAGTACCAGGCGATCATAGTTGACCATCTGGCCCACGCGGGTGCGCTCGACCCTGTAGTTCACCTTGCGCACGGGCGTGAAGATGGCGTCCACGGGGATTACCCCAATGGGCAGGCCATCGCTTTCCCCCGCCGGAACGTAGCCATGGCCCTGCTCCACGTTGAACTCCACCCTTAGCTCCCCCTCCGTCGAATCCAGCGTGGCCAGGTGCAGCTCAGGGTTGAGGATCTCATAGTCCGGGGGAGCTTGGATGTCGGCGGCGGTTATTCCCCCTTCACGACCGGTCACCTCCAGGAAAAGCTTGCCCGGTCGGTCGGACAGAGCGCGCAGGCGCAGTTCCTTCACGTTCAGGAGGAACTCGATGGTGTCCTCCTTCATGTGCGGGATAGTAGAGAACTCGTGCTGTACGCTGTCGATGCGCACAGAGGTGATGGCAGCGCCCGGCAGGGAGCTGAGAAGAACCCTCCTCAAGGCATTGCCAACGGTAGTACCGAAGCCCGGCTCCAGAGGCTCGGCGACGATGCGCACATAATTGTCGTCGCTCTCCACAACCTCAACCTGGGGAACGACCAACTGGGTCACCGCGACCCACCTCCTCACTCTGGCAACAAGTGGCTGCTAACGAGAGTAGTACTCAACAACAGTGGCCGGGTCGAATTTGGCGCCAATGTCGTCCATGGTCGGTGGCGATAGCACCCGCCCCGTCATCTGCTCGCTGTCCAAGCTCAGCCAGGAGGGAAGGGACCGGTCAGTCACCTGCCCCCTGACCACCTGGAAGATCTCGCTCTTCGCCCCCCTCGCCGTCCAACCGATGACATCGTTCACTTTGATGACGTGAGAGGGGATATCGGCCTTGCGGCCGTTTATGCTGATGTGGCCATGAAGCACCAACTGGCGAGCCTGGTTGCGCGAATCGGCGAAGCCAAGGCGATAGACGACATTATCCAGACGCATCTCCAGTATACGCAGCAGATTCTCGCCGGTGATACCCTTGCGCCGCACCGCCTCCCTGTAGTAGCGGCGGAACTGGCGCTCCAGCAGGCCATAGGTCGAGCGCGCCTTCTGCTTCTCCCGCAACTGAAGGCCGCGGTCGGACACCTTGCGCCGGCGCATCGAGCGCTGCCCGGGAGCGTAGGGACGGCGCTCAAAGGGACAGCGGGGGGTGTTGCACTTCTCCCCTTTCAGATAGAGCCTCTCGGCCAAGTGCCGACATATCCGACAAGCAGGTCCCCTGTAGCGTGCCACTAGCTCTCCTTCACTACCTCGAAGATAACCGTCCCCACCTTACACTCGCCGCCGTTTGGGCGGGCGACAACCGTTGTGGGGAATAGGCGTCACGTCGCGGATGCTCATCACCTGGATGCCCGCCCCCTGGAGGGAGCGAATGGCCGCCTCGCGACCGCTACCCGGGCCCCTCACATAAACCTCCACCTGGCGCAGACCGTGCTCCATCGCCCGCTTGGCCGCCCGATCGGCCGCTATCTGGGCAGCATAGGGAGTGCTCTTGCGGGAGCCCTTGAAGCCGACCGTGCCCGCGCTGGCCCAGGAGATCACCTTGCCGTTGGGATCGGTAAGCGTAATGATGGTGTTGTTGAAGGTGGATTGAATGTAGGCACGGCCAACGGGAATGTTCTTGCGCTCCCGCCGTCGTGTCCGGCCTGGGGCTTTTTTTTCAGCCATAACCCTCCTCGCTGGTTAGGTGTAGCTGGCCATCCTACTTCTTGGCCATCGCCCGCCGCTTGCCAGCCACCGTCTTGCGCGGGCCCCGCTTACAACGAGCGTTGGTGCGAGTGCGCTGACCACGGACGGGCAGGCCACGGCGATGGCGCACTCCCCGATAGCAGTTGATCTCGATAAGGCGCTGGACGTTCTGCCGCACTGCCTTGCGCAGCTCGCCCTCCACCGTGTAGTTGCGATCGATAAACTCACGGATGCGGCTGATCTCGTCGTCAGTTAGGTCCCGCACCTTGGTGGCGGGCTCCACTCGCGCGCTCTCGCAGATGGTGTGGGCCAGAGTGGGCCCTATGCCGTAGATGTAGCGCAGAGAGACATCCACCCGCTTGTCCCTGGGGATGTCCACGCCAGCGATTCGCGCCATAATGCCTCCTCTACCCTTGGCGCTGCTTGTGCCGCGGGTTCTCGCAGATAACCCTCACCACACCCTTGCGACGGACGATCTTGCACTTGTCGCACCGCCGCTTGACTGAAGCTCGTACCTTCATCGCCAGTCCTACTGCCGCTGAAAAGTCTAGCGGACCCGATAGGTAATCCTACCACGAGTGAGGTCGTATGGCGACAACTCCACCAGCACTCGGTCCCCTGGCAGGATGCGGATGAAATGCACCCGGATCTTGCCAGAGGCGTGAGCAAGAACCTGATGCCCGTTCGGCAACTCTACCCGAAACACAGCATTGGGCAATGCTTCTTTGACTACGCCTTCGACCTCTATAGCGTCTTTCTTAGCCATAAACGGCCCGCGGACCAATCACCCCCAGATAGTTTACCAGCATGCTCAAGGAAGCGTCAGCACCTGCGCTTCGCCTTCGGTGATCGCTATCGTGTGCTCGAAGTGGGCGGCGAGGCTACCATCAGCTGTGCGCACCGTCCAGCCGTCGGAATCCTTCTTGGTTTGCCAATCGCCAGCGGTGACCATCGGCTCCAAGGCTAGGGTCATGCCCTTCTGGAGCAGCGGGCCCCGGTCGGGCGGGCCGAAATTGGGCACCTGGGGATCCTCGTGCATACCGCGACCGACCCCATGGCCCACGTACTCCCGCACGACAGAGAAGCCGTTCCTTTCGGCGTGAGTCTGAATAGCCGCCGAAATCTGCCCCAGACGGGCGCCAGCCTTTGCTGCCCTGATGCCCTGCCAGAGCGCCTCCTCCGTTACCCGCACAAGGCGCTCGGCCTTAGGGCTTATCCTCCCTACCCCCACGGTGATGGCGGCATCGCCCACGAAACCCTTGCAGGTGGCCCCCAGGTCGATGCTCACAATGTCGCCCTCCTGAAGGACGCGCCTATCGGGTATGCCATGCACCACCTCGTCGTTCACAGAAACACAAACGCGCGCCGGATAGCCATTATAGTGCAGGAAGGTGGGAACCACCTTTCTCTTGGCGAATTCCCGCCGCACAATGTCATCCAGCCTCTTGAGCATCAGCCCCGGCCGAATCTCCTGCCGCAGGATAGCCAAGACCTCAGCCACAGCCCGGCCCGCCTGGCGCATCAGGGCTATCTCCTCGGGCCCCTTCAGTTCGATAGGCATAGATTCTCGTGGGCTCCTCCCTAGACATCCTCCACAACCGCCAGTAAGCCCTTGGCGACCTCCTCCACTGACTTATCGCCATCTATCTCCACCAGCTTGCCCCTGGCCCGGTAGTACTCGATGAGGGGCGCCGTCTGCTGAAAATAGACCTCCAGTCGCCTTCGCACCGTCTCCGGCCTGTCGTCCTCTCGCTGGTACAGCTCGCCGCCGCACTGGTCGCAACGACCGGCCTGGCGTGGCGGCTGGAAGCGCTCATGGTAGACGCTGCCGCACTGGCGACAGTTCCAGCGGCCCGAGAGACGGCCCAACAGCTCGTTCTCCGGTACTTGGATATAGACAACCTTGTCGATCGCCCTGCCCTCCTGAGCCAGGGCTTCATCCAGAGCGGTCGCCTGCTCTAGCGTGCGGGGGAAGCCATCCAAGATAGCGCCACGAGCACAATCGCCCTGGGACAGGCGCTCCAGCAGCATGGCGATGGTCAAACGATCGGGCACCAACTGGCCCCCATCGTAATAGGGCTTGGCCTGCTTCCCCAGTTCCGTCTCCTGTCTAATAGCCTCCCTGAACAGTTCCCCTGTTGTGATGTGCACCAAACCCGTCTTTTCGGCCAGAATTACTGCCTGGGTTCCTTTGCCGGCTCCTGGGGCGCCAAAGAGGATAATGTACAAGGGCCTTCGTCCATTCTCCCTAGCGGATGAAGCCCTCGTACTGACGCATCAGCAGTTGGGCCTCCAACTGGCGCATGGTGTCCAGCACCACGCCGACCACGATGATCAACCCGGAGCTGGTGATGCCGAAGGACAGCCCGCCGCCGCGGCCTAAACTAAGAGATTGGTTCCCCGTAACGGCCGCGGCAACGTAGGGTGCCACCGCAACAGAGCCAAGGAAGAGAGCGCCAGCCCAGGTGATACGAATGAGCACCCGCGTAATGTACTCTGCCGTAGAGCGCCCCGGCCGGATTCCGGGAATGAAACCCCCCTGCCGCTGCAGGTTCTCCGCCAGGTTCTGCTGCTGGAAGATAACCATCGTGTAGAAGAAGGCAAAGATCACTACCAGAAAAAAGAGAAAGACCCAATAGCCCCCGTTTGAGGGGTTGAAGACACCATGGACCTTGCTCGCCACGTTGGCTATCCAGGCGGTCTTCGATGTCTGGAACATGCTGGCGGCGTAGGCCGGGAAGATGACGATGGAAAAAGCGAAGATGAGCGGGATCATCCCTGCCGAGTTCACCCGCAGGGGGATGTGGGTCTGGCCCGACTGGCGGTACATCCGCCCGCCCCGGAACAGGCTGCGGGAGTACTGAACCGGGATGCGCCTCTGCGCTTCCTGGAAGAAAACAATGACCCCGAGGATGAAGATGATGAACAGAACCAGCATCACAACGCCCGTCATGGCGGTCGAGGTATAAACCTCGGTCCAGAGCATCCGCGGTATGTTGGCGACGATGCCAGCGAAGATGATGACCGATACGCCATTGCCGATCCCCTTCTCGCTGATCAGCTCGCCCAGCCAGACCAGGAACATAGTGCCGGCGGTCATCGTGGTGATCATGGAGAGGGTGGGCAGCAGAGCATCGCCGGTAAGTCCGATCTTTGTCGCTGCCCCGAAACCGCCCAAGTTGTTGATAAGAATGAGCTGGCCGTAGCCCTGGACAATGCACATGGGTATTGTCAGCCAGTTGGTGTAGATCTGGATCTGGCGGCGGCCCTGCTCCCCCTCCTTGGTCAAAGCCTGAAGTTGGGGCACTATGGGAACGAGTAGCTGCATGACGATGGAGGCCGTCACGTAGGGGTAAACGCCCAGGGCAGCGATGCTCATGTTCCGCAGAGCACCCCCGCTGAAGATGTTCAGAAAGCCGAGGACGGCATTGTTCTTGAAAATGTCCGCCAAAGCACTTGTCTCAACGCCTGGGACCGGCAGGTTGGCCGTAAAGCGGAACACCACCAGCAACGCCAGAGTGAACACGATCTTCCGGCGGACGTCCGCCTGCTGGAAGGCGTCGATGACGGCCTGGAGAAGACGCGGCCTAGCGACGGTGGGCGCTCGCGCCACGAGCTACCTCCTCGACGCTTCCTCCGGCCGCCTCGATCTTCCCCTTGGCCACCGCCGAGAACCTGTGGGCCCGTACGGTCAGGGCCTTGGTTATCTCGCCATCGCCCAGAACCTTCACCGGCTGCCTCAAACTCTTGATGATTCCCACCTCGCGCAGGAGTTGGGGCGTTACCTCTGTGCCCGCCTCAAAGCGCTCCAGCTGATTCACGTTCACGGGCGCATACTCCACCCGGAAGATGTTGGTGAAGCCCCGCCGTCGGGGCAGACGCTTGATGAGAGGCGTCTGACCACCCTCGAAGCCCAAGCGAATCCCGGCGCCGGAACGCACCTTCTGTCCCTTCGAGCCGCGCCCCGAATAGGTACCATGCCCGCTGGCGTTGCCGCGGCCGACTCGCTTTCGCTTGTGACGCGCACCCTTGGGGGGTCTTAGCTCGTGGGTTTGCATCCCTATTCGCCCACCTCTTCCACCTCTACCAGATGGCGCACCTTGAGTATCATACCACGCACAACCGGCGAATCGCCATGTTGCACCGCCTGACCCAAGCGCCGCAGCCCCAGGGCACGGATAGTCCGTCGCTGGTTTGGCGGGTAACCGATGGCGCTCTTCCTCCAGGTGATCTTGAGCTTGGCCATCGCTCCCTACACCTCGACGGTAGCCAAGGCACGACGCCTGGTCACCGTTGCCTCGACATCCCTCATCTGAGAAAGAGCAAGCATGGTGGCCTTGACCACGTTGACCGCGTTGGCGCTGCCCAGGGACTTGGCCACCACATCCTTAATGCCCGCCATCTGCAAGACCGCTCGCACGCCTCCGCCAGCGATGAGGCCGGTGCCCGGCGGCGCCGGCTTGATGAACACCTTGGCAGCGCTAAAGCAGGCCTGCACCTCATGGGGGATGGTCGTGCCCTTCATGGGAACCCTTATCATGTTCTTGCGGGCTATGGTGGTGGCCTTACGGATGGCTTCGGGCACCTCCTTGGCCTTGCCTATGGCCGCCCCTACATGACCCTGGCCGTCGCCTACCACCACCACGGCGGTGAAATGAAAGCGGCGGCCACCCTTGACCACCTTGGCCACGCGGTTAATGAACACCACCTTCTCGGCCAACTCCAGCTCCAGGTAGTCTATCCTCTCGACAGTGGCTATGTATTTCCTGGGATTAGACATCTCTCCCCGTCCCTAGAACACAAGCCCGCCCTGGCGAGCGGCATCAGCCAGGGCCTTGACCCGACCTTGAAACTTGTAGCCGCCACGGTCGAACACCACCGCCCCGATCCCTTTCTCGAGGGCACGCTCGACCAATCGCTGGCCCACAAGGCTGGCCACCTCTTTCTTGCGCTTGCCGTTGACCTGCTGCCGGATGTCCGCCTCCAGGTCGGAGGCGGCTACCAGGGTGTGGCCGCCCTCATCATCGATCACCTGGGCATAGATGTGATTAAGGCTGCGAAAGACGCACAAACGCGGCCTCTGGGGGGTGCCTACCACCTTCCGGCGCACCCGCCGATGGCGCCGCAGTCGGGCTGCTCGCGCTGTCTTCTTGGCCTTCATGACTATCGCTTGACCGCCTTGCCAGCCTTGCCTGCCTTGTGGCGGACCCTCTCGCCCTGATAACGGATGCCCTTGCCCTTGTAGGGATCGGGCGAGCGCACAGCACGAATATTGGCCGCCACCTGGCCCACCAGTTCTCTGCTTATGCCCTGCACCACCACCCGATTGTTGCCCTCCACCGTCAGGATGATCCCAAGCGGCGGCGCTATCTCCACCGGGTGCGAGTAGCCCACCTGGAGCACTAGCTTCTGCCCCTGCATCTGGGCTCGATAGCCCACACCGTGCAGTTCCAGCGCCTTGGTGAAGCCTTCGCTGACGCCAGTGACCATGTTGGCCAGCAGACTGCGGGTGAGGCCGTGCAGCGAGCGATGCTGGGGCCGGTCGCTGGGTCGGCTGACCAGGAGCTGGCCATCATCCAGCCGAATGCCAATGTCGGGGTGAAACTGACGGCTGAGCTCCCCCTTCGGGCCAGTTACGGTGACGCGAGCGCCCTCGATGTTCACCTTCACCGCCGGGGGAACGGTTATCGGCTGCCGACCTACGCGGGACATTACCTCCTCTCCCTTACCACACGTAGCAGAGGACCTCGCCGCCCACCTGCCGGCGCCAGGCCTCCTGTCCGGTCATTACCCCCTGAGGCGTAGAGAGGACGGCGATACCCAGGCCGCCGTAGACGCGGGGGATCTCCCGCTTCTGCACATACACCCTCAGGCCAGGCTTGCTTACCCGCCGCAGGCCGCTGATAGTGGGCTCCTTCCTGCCGCTGTAAGCCAGGTCGATGCGGATGGTCCTCTTGAGGCCGTCGCGCACTACCTCGAAGTCCTTGATAAAGCCCTCTTTCTTGAGCACCCCAGCGATAGCGATCTTCATCTTCGAGGCTGGTATCTGAACAGACTCGTGCCCAGCCGTTAGGGCGTTGCGAATGCGCGTGAGCAAATCGGCAATAGGGTCGGTCACCATATGCGTCACTCCCTACCAACTGGACTTCTTGACCCCGGGTAATTTGCCCTCTAGCGCCAGTTCGCGGAAGCAGATACGGCAGAGGGCAAACAGGCGCATGTAGGCCCGCGGCCGTCCACACAGCCTGCAGCGATTCTTCCGCCGCACCTTGTACTTCGGTTCCTTATTGAAGGTCTTGATGTAAAGGGCTTTACGGGTCAATGCTCCCTCCTTGCCCTGCCTGCCACCAAGCAGGCTCAGCTGCGGGCGAAGGGCATGCCCAAGAGCTCCAGCAGCCGCTTGCTTTCCTCATCGCTCCTGGCGGTGGTTACCACCGTCACCTGAAAGCCGCGAATGCGGTCGATCTTATCGTAGTCCACCTCAGGAAAGATCAACTGCTCCTTGATGCCCAGGCTGTAGTTGCCGCGGCCATCGAAGGAGTAGGGCGAAACCCCCTGAAAGTCGCGAATGCGCGGCAGGGCGGCGTTTACCATACGATCGAACAGCTCGTACATGCGGTCGCCCCGCACTGTCACCGCAAGGCCGATAGACATCCCCTTGCGCACCTTAAAGGCAGCGATAGACTTCTTGGCACGGGTGATCACCGGCCTCTGGCCAGTGATGGCGGCCACGTCCTGAGCCGCCGAGTCCAGGGCCTTCGGGTTCTGAATGGCCTCTCCCAGACCCACATTCACCACGATCTTCTCCAGGCGGGGCGCCTGCATGACGTTCTCGTAACCGAACTCCTTCACAAGGGCCGGCACCACTTCCTGTCGGTATCGCTCCTTGAGCCTGGACGCCATCACCACTACTCCTAGTCCAGGGGCTGATCGCAGTGGCGGCAGAAGCGCCCCTTGCTGCCGCCCTTACCGAGGCGGAAGCCCACCCGCGTTGGCTTGTTGCAGCTCTTGCAGATGATCATGACGTTGGACACGTGGATGGCCCCCTCCCTTTCGATGATCCCTCCGGGCCGCTCGGCGCGCGGTCGCATGTGACGCTTCACTATGTTCACACCGGTGACAATGACCCGCCTCTCGCGCGGTATCACCTGGCGGACCACGCCCGTCTTACCTCTCTCCTTACCCTTAATGACCAGCACTGTGTCTTCGCGCCTGATCTTGGCCATGGCTACACCACTTCCGGCGCCAAGGACACGATCTTCATAAAGTTCTTCTCCCGCAGTTCGCGAGCCACCGGCCCGAAGATGCGCGTGCCCCTGGGATTGAGGCTATCGGCCAGGATGACAGCGGCGTTGTCATCGAAGCGGATGTGGCTGCCATCAGGGCGGCCGTAGGTCTGGGCCACCCGCACCACCACCGCTTTGACCACCTCGCCCTTCTTCACCGAAGCGCCGGGAACAGCCTGCTTGATCGTGCCCACAAAAACGTCGCCCACGCGGGCATAGCGACGGCGTGAGCCGCCCAGCACCCGAATGCACATGATCTGGCGGGCGCCAGTGTTGTCGGCCACCTTCAGGCGCGTAAACGACTGGATCATGATTCCTGCGTTTCTTCCTCCGCCAGCGGCTGCTCCTCTTCGCCCGCCGGCGGCGCCTCTTCGATTTCCTCAGCCGCCGCTGGCACCTCCTCTTCGGCCGCTACCTCCTCCTCTGCCGGCGGCGCCTCTTCGATTTCCTCAGCCGCCGCTGGCAGCTCCTCTTCGGCCGCTACCTCCTCCTCCGCTGGTAGTGCCTCCTCCTCTGCCGACGGCGCCTCTTCAATTTCTTCAGCCGCCGCTG
>Ga0315280_10001634_pt1 | contig 38100 bp, 36 predicted proteins | sample YL17G06_40_MG_FD_203697 | JGI IMG/M metagenome (GOLD analysis project Ga0315280, IMG submission 203697) | Sediment microbial communities from Yellowstone Lake, YNP, Wyoming, USA - YL17G06_40 | ecosystem: Environmental > Aquatic > Freshwater > Lake > Sediment | place: USA: Wyoming | collected... | reverse complement strand
CTATACTAAAGAATTTGAAAACGAGACTAGGGAGTTGAAAAAGATGGGGGAAGAAACTTACGAGTCAGAAGAGAGCCCGTTCAATGAGAGCGAGTACATGACCCTATTGAAACGAGAAGAACCGAAAAGAGAAGAACCGAAAAGTGCGACACAGACGGAACTACCTGTCAATCCAATTGAGAATTTTGAGATAATTCCCGATAATTATGAAAAGTTGCGATCACGCATAGTCGTAATTAGCAATGCAACAATTGAGCCGGATTAACACCAGATATCGCAAAAAACCCATCGACCGCATAATGCAAGGTGATATTTTTGAAGATGTTCCCGTTCTACGATGGGAACTTGGCGATGATGTGAAAATTACAACCAAAGATTCCGATTGGTTGAAGTTTGCTATAGTTTTATCTCAAGAATGTGATTTGGACGCAGATTTCCGAAACTGGAGCAATCCAGCAAGAAAAGACCACGACAAGTGTCTACCTTCAGTGCTAGTCTGTCCTGCTTATCCATCTGAGCAATTCAAACTCGGAACACATCTCGGCCCAGACAAACCTATGGTCGACTGGAATAAGCTGGGACTGTTCAAACAAATAAAAGACAATAACCATGCGCGATTTCATTTTTTAGAAAAAGCAACTCAGTCTGACAACGAAAAAAATGGTATTTATGTGCCTTCACTCGTAGTTGATTTCAAACACTATCACGCTTTGCCGATAAAAGCTGTTTACAAACTCTACGACATAGGGCACTATGTTGGGTCAATTAACGAATTGTTTAGAGAAGAGCTATCTCATAGATTCTCTTTTTATTTAGGTCGCATTGGCGTACCTCCACTTGACAAGTGTCCACCGTGTGAAGACGAACTCATTCAGTGACTTAAGAGTCGAAGAAATCCGGCTCAATCCCCAACTCAAACATCTCCTGTATGACCACGCAGATGTTGTGACAGAGCACCTTTAGCAACACCTCGTTAACCTGAGCAACCTTCGTCTTGCTCGTAACACTATCCCCAAACTTGCTCTTTATAATAGTACGTCGGAGCCAAGCTTCGGAATCAACGGGGAGCCTCCGCTGCAGCTCTTACCCCCCCAAATCTTCATACGCCTCTTCGTCAGCGAGTACCATACCTTAAGCTTGACTTTTCAAACAGGTGACAAACTCAGAACGGAGAACGTGTTGACAAGCTGCCGTGCCCCGCGGCTTCAAACGCGGAACAGCGCTCGTCGAAGATCACAACGCATTTATATGCAAATTGACGTTCACTATTGGGTGCACTATTTCGATTCAGAACCTCGAAGCCGGGCATGTCCAAGCAGAATGACGAACTGAAGCGCCGTGTTTATACGACATTTCAACCCACCCCTGTAGGCGACGCCCGCATCGTTGCAGCGCGTCATCGGGATGCTTCCACAGCTACGCGCGTACGCTTCTTTTTGATGGCATTGATCTGGTTACTCGTATTTGTCATCATACTAGCCAGCTACCCCGACGCATACCAAAGATATTACTACCTCTTTAACGCAGTGTTTGCCTTTGCAATCGTGGTTTTTACCATCGAACTGCTGCTCCGTGTGTGGTCGTGCACGGTAGATCCGCGGTTTAGAGGTCCAATCAAAGGCAGACTAAAATGCCTGTTTACAACATCCCTGCTCGTAAATCTGCTTGTCATCGTGCCTTTTTATGCCAAGCCGTTCTTTCCAGGAGCAGAGGTGTTCGTAAACGCGGCGATAATACTCATCATCCTCAAGTTGCTCACGTACTCTAGTGTGTTCAACTTCGTCATCGATGTTCTGAAAGCGAAAAAAAACGAGCTCGTTACTGCGCTGGCAATCGACGTAATCTTGCTGATAACGTTCTCAAGTTTCATGTTCATTATTATGCATGCCTCAGACCCAAGCGGTTTTTCCAGCATTCCAGCTGCCGGGTGGTGGGCCGCTCAGACCTTAACCAGTCTTGGCTACGGCGATTTGGTACCTACGACGGCGCTTGGTCAACTCCTAGCGGTTTTTGCGATGTTCTTAGGCATCGCCACTTTTGCTATACCGATTGCGATTATTGGGGCCGGATTCACCGAGGCATTCGAAGCACGACGGAGCGGACAAGGGCAGGCCGCCGACCCGTGCAAATTGCTGGGTAATTTGGCCGATCTCAAAGAGCAAGGAGTCATCACTGACGAGGAGTTCGCAGCCAAGAAGGAAGAGATTCTAGCGCGACTCTGATCCGCGTAGGGGGGGCTCAGCTTTTCGGTGCGTTGACCGTGCGTTCTAGAGCTTTCTCGCGGTTCTGCTCGGGACCGGCATAGCAACTAGCAAAGCCAGAACACAAACTATCATCGCGCTGTCCGAGAAAATGGTTGCAGCCGTCAGAGTTCGCCCTGTCGCTCTCAGACTAGCTCGAGCTGAAAGCTGCGCGTGTCGCACGTTTCTTCTACGGCGCCCTTTCTCGAGATTCGCTAGCTTGATTTTCTCAATCCGATTCACTGGCGAAACCGAGCGAGACCCATACGTTTTTCCCCTGCAGAGATATGCTTAGTGAGGAGAGGATAGATGGAAATTATCTTCGCGATGGACATTCGAGGCGGGGTCGTCGTAAAAGGCTATAAAGGCGACCGAGAGCGATACGAACCTATTGAACGCCATAGCAAGATCTGCACGACGTCAGATCCGTTGAACGTGATTGATGCTATCAAGCCGAGGAGGACGTACATAGCGGATCTGGACAGGATCCTCGGCGTGGGCAGCAATTCACTTATTATCAAACGCCTCGGCACACGCACAAAAACGCTCATTGACATCGGGATTCGGCGGCTAGATGATGTTCGAGAGGCTGAGCGAATTGGCGATACTGCCATTATCGGCACCGAAACGGGAAGCCTCGATGTGATTCGAGCAGCGCAGTCGATGAGGGTCGCAGTAAGCATAGACGTGAAGGACGGAAGCGCGACGTCCCCCGATCCCGCACTTTCTGGAGACCCCCTTCAGGTTGTCGAAAGGATGAATCTCTACAAGATACGCGCACTTCTCGTGCTGAATATGAACTTGGTAGGAACGAAGCAGGGCGTTGACTTTGACTTTATCGAGAGAGTCATCGATGTCTCAGGGCATCCAATTGTCGTCGCCGGCGGAATAAAGAACAGTGAAGAGTTGGACAAGCTTGAAGACCTCGGGGCTGCAGGCGTCGTTCTGTCGACGGCAATTCACGAAGAGATAATTCCGATCGATCTCGTGCGATAGAGAACGGGGGCTCTTAGAAAGACGGATCCGGCTGGTAGCCTTGTTCTTCCCGGAACCGTGCTAAAGAATTGGGAGGTACCGTTGGAGCTCGTACTCCGAAACCTGTATCCGATAATCGTTCCACTCTCTCTTTTTGAGTTGAATGAAGCGATCAAATACGTGATTGCCGAGTGCGCGGCGCACGAGCTCAGAGTTCTCAGTCTCCTTTATGGCAAGTCCCAAGTTCTCGGGGAGTGAGCCAATCCCGTGTGCCTCAAGCTGCTGCGGCGTCATTTTGAAGATGTCCTTCTCAATCGGGTCAGGCAGGTCGTAGCCCTTTTCGATTCCGTCCAACCCGCTTGCCAGCATTACGGCGAAGGTGAGATATGGATTACAGGCCGGATCCGGACAGCGCAGTTCCGCTCTCGTTGCGAGCTCGTTCCCGGGCTTGTACATCGGAACTCGTATGAGTGCCGATCTGTTTCGCCGTGCCCACGAAATGTAAACAGGCGCTTCATAGCCGGGAACCAGCCGCTTGTATGAGTTCACCCATTGACTCATGACGATGCAGAATTCGTTGACGTGCCTTAACTGCCCGGCAATGAATCCTTTAGCCATATCCGACAGATGGTACTCATCATTGGCGTCGAAAAATGCGTTCTTCTTTCCTCTAAACAGCGATTGGTGCGTATGCATCCCGCTTCCGTTCTCACCGAGAATAGGCTTGGGCATGAAAGTGGCGTAATAGCCTGCGCGCAGCGCTATCTCCTTCACAACGAGGCGGTACGTCATAACGCTGTCGGACATCGTCAAAGCGTCAGCGTACCGGAGATCAATCTCGTGCTGGCTCGGGCCAACTTCGTGGTGACTATATTCGACGCGAATGCCCATGTCTTGGAGCGCAAATATCGTGTCGCGCCGAAGATCAGTCGCCTGATCCAGTGGGGTGAGATCGAAGTACCCGCCGGTGTCAATAATATCAGCGCATTGGTTGTTCGCAAAATAGAAGTACTCAAGTTCCGGCCCTATGTAGAATGTGAGGCCTTTCTTCTCTGCTCGCTGCAGATTTCTTTTAAGGACGTACCGGGGATCTCCCTCGTAGGGCTTGCCAGACGGTTCGAGCACGTCGCATATGACTCGTGCAACGCCCTTTTCCTTCGGCCGCCAAGGCAATATCGCAAAGGTGCTCGGATCCGGTTTCGCAATCATATCGGATTCCTCAATCGTTTGATACCCGACGATTGAGGAGCCATCGAAACCCATTCCTTCATTGAGAGCTCCTTCGAGCTCGTCGCTCGTGATAGCAAAGCTTTTCAGAGCCCCGAGGAGGTCTGTAAACCAGAGTCGAATGAATTTGATGCCATTTTCTGCGACTTGGGCTAAGACGTAGTCTTTATCCTTCGCTTCTACCATGGAAGATCTCCCGTTGATGATATCGTAGTAGGAAATTTCATTCCGCTTTTGGCGGTAATCCAATATAAGCATTTCCAACGAGCCACTAATTCGCCGGACCGGGCGGATCGCAGCACTATACCGCACCGTCGACCGCGTGGCGACGTCGCCGGCCGTTACAGTCGTTGATTGAGGAGTTTCACGTCCATAAGCGCAGAGATCGAATAGACCTTCACGGATATTCCCAACTCATAGAGAGCTGCCATTGGATTTGCTCCGGCGTAGTTGTTAATCTCGATAACGTCACTTTCTGCGCAGATTCCGGCCGAGCTTTCTTGAAGGGGGGTTTCGATCCAGCCGACAATGCCCGCTTTCTTAGCGTCGCGCAGCAGTTCAATGGATTTTTCGGCGGCGATGGCGGGCACGGTTCTGACATTTGCGAGTACTTTGCCTTCTCCGCTCCGTGCTGCGGTCAAAATAGAGGTCACTTGTCGCGCAGTGAATATTTGAATCGGATCGAGCGAAGTTCCCTGGTATGAGATGAGATCAGTGTAGCAGACTGGCTGCCTATTCTTGATTTCGAGAAGCCCGCCGTACTTGATGCTAGACGGGATTCCGTGCTTGATCAGTATGCCATCGACAGTCATGCTGCACATGGTCACAAGTCCCACTGATCCGTAAGGGACGAATACGGCGCCGACCTTATCCCCCTCCTCCAGAAAGCGCACGTACGGGCTGACGGTGTATCCGCTGTCGACGGTCTCGGCTGCTGCTTCTATCGCTACATCGAAGTCATTCTTGTCGATAGTCGCGACATTGATTATGATATCACCGTTTCTCTGCTTTAGGTCAAAACTCGTCTTGTAAACGAGCTCGTCGATCTTAGTGATGACGAATCCGACGCGATCGCCCACTATTGCTTCATTCAGCTCCTTAAGGCCTTTTTCGGTGATGACCCTTCCAGCGTTCCCGATTTTGGTCGTAAAGCCTTTGTAATCGAGCAGCACCAAATAGTGGCGTACGGCGCGTTCTCCTATAGGATATCCTCGCTGACTTAAGCTTGCGGCGATCATCCGTGCGCCGATGGCCTCGTCGCTCTCGTCGAGGATTCGTAGTATTTCGACTAACTTTCTCTGGGTCTCAATGTTCGTCATAAAAGGTCGCAGCACACTTACGCGCTTGTTTTGGCTATCAGACAAGCTCAGGTGCGGTGAACTGTTAAGAAGCGCACCTTATTTGTATTTTTCCGAGTTACTTTCAATACCAATAAACTCCTTTGGACAACTAGGGCTCGTAGGGTAGTGGACTATCCTCTTGGACTTCGGAGCTGTAGCGGAGAGATCCAAGGACCTGGGTTCAAATCCCAGCGGGCCCGTTAAACGGCTTAGTAACCGAACAGGCGCCGCCGGCAGCTATCACTATAAAGGCTGCCAGAAAGAATGCGCTATCTATGTTAGTTCGTGAGGCTCGTGAGAGGCGCCGGAATCGAACCGCCCCTTCTAATGAACTTTTTCGAGCTGAAAGGCTTAAGCGGTACCACGGGCGCCGCCCCTAGCAGTCCGCCGAACTCAATCCAGTCACCTTCGTTTCCGATGGGAATAAGCCGCACGCCCGTAGTTTTGTTGTTGATGACCCCAATCGCGCACTCGTCTGCAATAATTCCCGCAATCGACTCGGCCGAAGTAGCAGAAGGAATGCACACCATGTCGAGGCCAACCGAACACACAGAGGTCATTGCCTCGAGTTTTTCGAGCCCAATAGCACCAATTCTGAGTGCCTCGGCCATACCAGCATCTTCGCTAACCGATATGAACGCCCCACTAAGGCCCCCCACTCGCGATGAAGCCATCGCGCCTCCTTTCTTTACAGCATCGGTGAGCATAGCGAGTGCGGCAGTCGTTCCAGGGGCTCCGCAACGCTCAACACCCATTGCTTCGATGATCTGTGCTACTGAGTCCCCCTTCTGAGGGGTGGGCGCTAACGAGAGGTCAACTATGCCAAAATCCACATTTATTCGCGCTGCTATCTCCTTACCTACTAGTTCGCCAACTCGCGTGATCTTGAACGCGGCCCGTTTGACGACCTCGGCAAGCTCACTGAGGTCACAATCTCCCATTTTCTCGACTACCGCTCTTATGACGCCAGGACCTGATATTCCCACGTTCAGGACCGATTCGGGTTCGCCTGGGCCGTGAAAGGCACCTGCCATAAAAGGATTGTCCGGTGGCGCGTTAGCAAAGGTAACTAGACGGGTGCAGAGCCGCGGATCGATACGAGCCAGCTCCTTGATAATCCTCCCCATTTGAAGCGCAGCCTCGACGTTAATGCCCGCTTTGGTGGTAGCGATGTTTACGGAGGCACACACCTTCTCGGTCGTGTGCAGCGCCTGCGGGATCGAATCTACAAGTGCCTGAGTCCCAACGGTAAAGCCTTTTTGAACGAGAGCTGAGTAGCCACCGATAAAGTCAACGCTTAATTCACGCGCGGCTTGGTCCATCGCACGTGCAATCAGTGGACCCGCTTGCGGATGGACGTCGATTAGAGAGCCAATAGGGGTTACCGAGATGCGCTTGTTCACAATGGGCAAGGAATACCGTGCTTCGGCGCGATCGGCTTCTGAGCACAGATCGCTCGCTGTGGATACAATCTGATCGTGCACAGCCTGGGCCATTCGTTCGGGGTCGTCTCGCACGCAGCCCATTAAGTTCACACCTACGGTGACCGTCCGTATGTCGAGATGCTCGTACAGGATCATGTCGAGCGTCTCGAGTATTTCATCAGCACTGAAGATCATAACTACCCCCTTTTAGCGCGACGCTTCACTGCGCCACACCATAGCTATGCGAGCGTTCACCGACTTGGAGCTTAGTGTTTGCGGTTCTTCGCACCTGAAATGAAGCCACCCTTCTAGTCGCTAACGAGCGCGAAGGCGACATCTGAGACCAGAAAACGCTAGAACGATGAATGATCACATTTGTGCTGCAATGGGCTCGCAAGCTCGTGTTTAGAATTGCAGCGACCCGCGCGCTATATTTCGTGACGCGTTTTTGATACTGCGAGAGAGGAAAAAAGCGGACCCGGGGGGATTTGAACCCTCGACCACCGGCTTAGAAGGCCGGTGCTATATCCTGACTAAGCCACGGGCCCCGTTATTCCACATGCTAGTAACTCATACTTATAGTGTCTTAAAAAATGGCGATTAAGCAACGCGGGCGCATTTTTGGCAACCCCCCGCCTTTTAAACGTCATTTGCAGAGTGCTACTTACACAAGCGCTGGTACCCACAATCTCGACGCTGGTGCCGTTGCCCCCAAGTATCGCAAAGCGTTTTTGTGTGCGTCTCAGCTTGCCTGGAACTGATTCCAGTTTAGACCCAGATCACTTCACCGACCTTCATAGTGGCATACTTCGGCAGTCTCCACTGCTAAGATCTTCCCGGGGCCTTCGTCCTCAATAGCTCGCAGCCGACACGTGTGCTCGCGCAGCTCAAGCTGAACCCGGGCTGACATGACCTCGCGTTCTTCATAGAAGTCGCCAACTCGGTGTGAGACTTTTTGCATTGAAATGGTTTTATCGTGTACGCGCGCCAATATGCCAGTTGTGCCGATCGCAACATCGTGACGGCTAGCGTCTGTCACAAACAATTCGTCATCGACGTGAGCTTCGAAAACAATCTGGATGTTGTGGGCGCTGCGCAACTCAAATGTTCTAACGCGCTTTTTTTCGAGGTCGTCGATTGATTCTTTTGAAATTCCGGTCAAAGCTAGATGTCTCATATGCTCACCCATACATGACCTGAGTTGGCCCTTTTGTTTCGACGAGTTCCGCCCCTTGGACCTGTTCTGCAAGCTTGTGTAGCTCTGTTTCGATCTGGTCCGCTTCCTCAACTAGCTTCTGTGTGCTGATATCCAACTGCAATACGTCGCTTACCACGTCGATCACACGAGCTGCTGCGCGGGGATCAGGGGTAGGGCCTTGGGTTTCGCCCAAGAGACAAAGTGCTGGAAGCTTACTTATGTGGCTCTCATTCATTATGCTGCCCGCAATACCTGAGATACTTCCGGTAACCAAAGTCTCAGCTTTATCTTTCACGAGATTTAATTGTTCGGCACCAGTTGCTGCAGCATAGACGGTGCGTTGCTCGCGCATCGTAGCGATGCCAGCAATGGGTATGTTGAGCCTTGCGTTTATGCTCTGCGCCCAGTTAATAACCGTTTTCCCTATATCGTAAGCAATCATCGGGTGAATGAGAATATCCGATAATACAACGATGAAGTTATTTTGAGGGTCTTCATAGATTCTAACAGGGGCGTACGCGAGTCCATCAAAGAGCACCGTAATCGGCGGAAACAGGCGAGATTCGATGGTTCCTATATGCTTCATCTTGAGCTCCGATGCTATTTGCGTAGCCACAATATTACCAACGAGTCCGATCCCAGGGAATCCCTCGAGGATAACAGGGTTTTTTGAGCTCACCCCTTCTTCAACAATTATGTTCACGTATTCGCTATCAGTCGTTCCGGCTTTCATAATGTATCAGCGTCCACTATTGCTCACTCCTTAAACAATGACCCATTACTAAGTAAATACTTTCTCTCACCATTCCGCGACTCGTTTCTCGATCGCAGATGGCACTCTACGGGCCGATTGCGTTCGATGCAGAGCGCATATAAACAATATGCTTGTAGAAGAGTACCGTGTGTTTCATAACTCATAGGTCGTGATCACAATCCAAGAATATGCGTTCAGACGAGGATTCAAGAAGGAAGCCCACAAGCGCATTGTAGAAGCGCTCAAAGCGTGCTTTGACGTAGACATCAACGTACGCGACGAAGAATACGTTTTAAGCTACGGGGCACTACGAAAGATGACGATACGCGTGAGTGACACGTTACTCGTCGAAACTGAATCTAGGAAAGACGTTCCTGACGCGTTGATGATCGATACGAATGCGCGGTTCCGCTGTTTTCTGGAAAAAGCAACCGGATACACGGCAAAACAGCGGGGCAAAAAGGCTCAAGAAGCGGTAAAACGCACCCAAGACGACTGATTTGCCCCCTCTCTTCATACGCCCTATTCTACGTAGATCGCCGGTTTCGCCGGAAGCGCCCGCCTCGCGCGATTAGCAGGATCGTACATCTCGGAGTTTTCTACGCAGATGTACACACGTTTTCCAAATTTTCGAGTCAAATACTCCTTAGCGGCAAGCAGAGTCTCCGATTCAGCCTCAAAACCAAGCATGCTGTCAGAGGTGGGTTCGTGAGCGAGCGATTTCGCGAGACCGGGTGCGATCTGAGCTATTTCTCTCAAATGCGTACGCAGGTCTGGGTCTTCTTTGGCTCGCGCCATAACTTTCTTAATCGAGTGCTCATCAAGCCCCCCCGCTACTGCGTAGAGCTGGTACTTCCACGCTGCTGCAAGATAGATGAAAACTGATTCAGTTTCCCGTCTTATCGCAGCTTGAATGTTTGAGATGTCACCAATCACGCCGTCGAGGAAGCGCTTTTGCGCAAGTGTTTCAGCATAAAGGTTGTCATAGTGCGGGAATGCCGCCAAGGAGATGTAGCCGACTTCGTGCATTCTCTCCCACAATTCTTCAGCAATATGGGGAACGACCGGCGCGAGCACCCGAAGCCATACAACGATGATGTCCCAGAGTACGCGACGCCTCTCGTCACTGTCTAAAATCATCGACTTGTACTCTTCGACCCGATTTAACTGCTCAAAAAACGCTTCCGTTACGTACTTTCTATACGAGAATTGATGAGCCGCTTCAGAAGCTCTTGACACCATGGCGTTGGTCGCTGCCAGTATCCATTTACTCGCAAAAGAAAGCTCCTCGTTATACTCCCGCCGCCCAACCTCGATATCACCCTTCGCTGAGTGCCAAAACCGCAGAAGCCTTTTTTTGACCATCTCGACTTCTTTTTCCCTCCAATCAACAGTTGAATTCAGATCAGCAATGGAAACCAGTGAGAGCCGCACGAGGTCCGCACTGTAGACCTCCGGGACGGTGGCAATGGGGATTACGTTGCCCCTACTCTTCGACATCTTCACCCCTTCGCGAATCAGAAGCTCGTTAAGGGTCACGATCTGCGGCCAACAAGCCTTAGGAAAGAGTATCGCGTGATGGAACAAGAAGAAACTCAAGTGATTGGATATATGGGCGACGGCGGTATGCCGGTGATCGTTGGGGTACCAATAGGTGAACTCGTTTCGCGCCGCCCTGAGCACCGCCTGTGACAACCCTGTTCGCTGGCTTACGTGGGTCAGGTCACCCTTGCCGAGAAAAATATAGTCAAAGAAAGCGGGCGTGAGCCGCTCGGGGTCGCACTCGCGCAGGTGTTTGATGACAGTATAAAGCGCCATATAGATAACAGAATCAGAAAGTGGCTCAATGATCCAGTGCTCTTTGGAGAATGGAAATATCGTGCCGAGACCTCTGCGCCTGACGCACGGCCGTTGATCGAGCCACTGAAACGTCTGAACGAATTGTGCCCGATACGCATCCGGCACGATTTTAAGCTGGTCTAACAATTCAAATGCCTTTTCTTTCCACTGAGGGTCGCCATAGTTGAGAAAGTATTGGCCCGGCTCAATAGCCACGACCACGCTACCGCCGCATCGACAGAGTCCTTTTGCTGAAGTCTCGTAAATCGTTGATGCGGCATTTTTCCCCTTGAGGAACTCAACGATATCCTGCTTTACGTCGCGTACAAGCCGGCCTTCAAATTGCTGTGCAGTTTGCCTAAGAATGCCAGTATAGAACTCCTCCCTATAAAGAAGGTTTGTAATACGGCTTAGCGTCTTATCGTCGTGTTGCGATCGGACGCCATAACGTTCGCATAGTTCAACAGCTGGAAAATCGCCATACCCATCTATTTTTACCAGAGAGATCGGCTGGATCGCTTCAACATCGCTGCTTAAGTGATAGGCGTCGATATCCACGCTTATATCTCGCTGCTGCTTCAGGTCGTTCAGCGCAGCCCAATCGTAGGGGGCGTGAGCGGGGACGCTCATGACGATTCCAGTGCCGTGATCGGCATCGACGAAGGACGCCGGGAGAATGGGTATTTTACGTCCGAGAGGGCTGAAACAGTGGGCCCCCAAGAGGTGCGTGCCACGAAACTCCTCAATGATACTTACTTCGCGGTGCTGATAGCGCAGCTTGGATGCGCTTTGCTGAGAGATAATCCACGTCTCGCCGTCGACGTAGGCTTTGACATAGGTCGCGCTAGGAGCAACCCAGAGATTTGTCGCCGCAAACACCGTTTCAGGGCGCAGCGTTGCCGTGACAACATACGCATCATCCAAAGAGAACTTGATCCCAACGTAGTCGTCAATTGATATCTTCTCAACGTCGCCGCCGGCGATATCATCTTCCCCAACGGCATTTTGATCTATCGTGCAGAAGAGTACTGGGTGCTGCCCACGGACGATGAGCCCGAGCTCCATTAGCTTACCGTACTGCCAGCGAATGAACTGATTGTAGATCGGGTCTCCCGTGGTAAACTGCCTGGACCAGTCTATGGAGAATCCCATCTTCTTGAAATCCGGAATGATCTTAGCTGCAAAGTAGTTCGCGATATTCCAAGGATCGACAAATGAATTGACGATCTTCTCTACGCGCGACTCGTCTCCTTCATAGAGTCGAACGTAGTTCTCATAAAGCGCTATCGTCGCGCTCTCGCAGCGCTCTATGCACGAGCTAATAGCGAGGATAGGGGTTCCCGTGATGTGCCACGCCATCGGCCACAAGACGTTGTGGCCGTTCATTCTCATAAACCGGGCGTGAATGTCGGCCACATTGTACGTCCGCGTGTGGCCTATGTGCTGCGGTCCGCTTGTGTACGGATACGGCGTCGTTAAGAAGTACTTTTTCGACCCCGTGCTTTTTGGCTCAAATATCTTATCGTGAAACCAACGGTCCTGCCACTTGCGCTCAATTGCTCGAATTTCGTCAAGTTCGGAAGCTGTCAAGTGTATCCCTGCGAGTCTGAACGATTAAAAGATGGTGATTTGAACAAGCGACCGTATCGGAACATTCTGGACTTGACTAATCCCCTTCTTGTTAATAAGAACAGCTACTGAGAGTGGCGTTGCTTGCATCTCTTTGATGACCTCAATAATTTCGGTTGCGGTGCTGCCAGTAGTTATCACGTCATCTACTATCGCACAACTTTTTCCCGCAATATCGGCAAAGTTTTGACTGAATGATCCCTTAACGCCGTCATTCTCAGATCCCTTTTGCTTTTGAGGGACAAATACCGCAAGTTCTGCTCCGATTTCGTCTGCGACCAGCGTCGCAAGAGGCAGGCCACTTAGCGCAACCCCGACTACCACGTCAGGATCGCCAGTTTCCAAGATCATATCGACTAGCGCGAGCGAGACGAACCTGAGCCGCTCCGCATTTTGCCCAATCTCACTCCAGTTTACGTATATGTCCTTTGGCACAGGCTCTCGTGAGGTCTCGGAGCGGGTGAGGAGCCACGTTGCAGTCTCTCGCGATATATTCAGTTCGTCAGCTATCTCGCCCGCACGTAACCCTTTCTCGTGCAGTTCCTGCGCCTTACTTATGAGGTCGTTCAAATCGTTCATGTTCTTACTCCTCCAACCATCGGCGATTACCGCTTCACCGGCTTAACTTTCACATCAGATCCACAGACAGGACAGATCGTTTCCGACTCATATAACCGACCACATCCAACGCACCTGCGCCTCCATTTGAGCACGCGTTTGATGCGCACCTGCTGGATCTGCTGCGTCTCAATACCGAGGCGCGCAGCGACATTTTGAATGGAATAGTCATCGGTGACCAGAATGCCGCTCACTTCGAGTGCTTTAGCCAGCAAGTCAATATCAGCTTGAGACAGCCTGAGATAGTCACCCGTAGACTTAGCCTTTTCCGTAACGAGGGCTACGTCCGTTTTCAGGGGGGATTCGATTTTCAGTCCCTCTTTTAGAAACTCTTGTAGCGCTACTTCCGCTTCAGAGCTTCTCAACTCGCGGGTTACCTCAGGAACAGTGTATATGTTGCCAGAGACTTGAACGCCATAAATAAACACTGATGCGTCAAGTACGTATGTCCGAGTCATCTGGTGCGCATATGTAATTGATACAATATGCACTTTTTTAAGTAAGCAGACTCAACCGAGGCGCGAGCTCCGTGGATAGAGAGGCGTAGTCGTCTTCTTGTACGTAACGGGGCATATCCTTCGCCCGCGCGCTGCGATCTCAGCCCCATCTAGCCTTTCACACGGCGCATTAGCGGACTGCGCATGTCCCCACCCGTTATTTGGAGGGGGCAGCTCGGCCCTCTCCGAGCCAGAGAAAGGTTTTTATTATCGCCAAGTGCTCTATTAATAATTAATAAATGGAGGTGCATATTGTGACGAACCTGCCAGAAAAAGTAGTCAACAACATAAATGCGGTGAAGACTGTCGTGTTCGCAACGGTAAGCGATGCCGGTGTGCCAAATGTGGTACCCAATCAATTCATCATCGTAAAAGATCCCGAAACTATTCTCATCGGTGACAACCATTGGCACAAAACTGCCGACAACCTGAAGAAACCAAATTCCAGCGTTGCCCTTACCTCGTGGGAGGGCTACGAAGGGTATCAAGTCAAGGGCGTAGCTAACTACGTAACTGAAGGACCTGACTACGAGATGATGAAACAGAAGATCAAGAGCCGAAGTGAAAAACTACCTGCAAAGGGCTGTGCAATAATGAAGGTAATGGAAGTCTACGACATTGCTCCAGGGCCAAACGCAGGAAAAAGAATCGCCTGACCGGCCAACAAGCACGTAAACGCAGTTGCAGCAGCTTTTAAATCGCTATACAACGATCACTAGTCAGGATGTTTTAATAGTTCCTTGCTCGTGCGGTAAGCTGGAGTGCCCAAGGACAAAATGCCTGCAGACATATTGGCTCTTTTTTCAGAGTTCGGTCTCGACAAGGAAGCAGGAGAGGTATACCTTCACCTGTTACAAGCCGGACGAAGAACTGCTAATGAAATAGCCGAATCGCTTCATCTTAGTAGTCGCGCTGCGAACAACGTCCTACGGGAGCTGTCGAAAAAAGGACTCGCTAAGCGTATATCGACCAATCCAGAAACGTTCCTCGCAGCTTATCCAGCCCCTTTAATCCACCCTGCCATTGACAAAGAGGCCACGAAGTTGCAGCAGCTGAGCGAGGCGCGAGATAAGCTATTGGAGCTGTGGGACGTTGAGCGCACAAAAGCGCAAGGCTTGCCTGTTGAATGGTGCCCGATCGAAGAGGGCTTTTCCGTTCTCTACGACAAAGACGACATTATCAACAGGCGGCTCGAGATGTTCGAAGCGACAGAGAAAAGACTTTGGATTATCTCTACCGAGTTTTGGCTTCCTCGATGGGTTAAAGTACTGTGCGACTATTTTGTTGACAGCGAGGGAGGATGCAAGATCGAGGATCTCAAGATCCTGCTTCCGATTACTCAAAGCAACATCGACGTAGTGAAGCAACTCTCGAAGTGCTTTAACATACGGCACTCACCAATGATGAGCAATATCGCGATAGTCATTTCAGACTGCAAAGAGGCCATGTACACTGGTGTTAAGAAGGATCTGGACGAGTTGGAGAGAGTCGAACTCACCCCGTCACTGTGGTCAAACAACAGCGGATTCATCGAAATCCAGAGTTCCGTGTTTCAAACACTGTGGGAAAGAGGGATAGAAGCCCGTTTCAGGGTACAAGAGATTGAGACGGGTAAGCCCGTGGAGGTCACGCGCGTTATTACCGATTACCAAGAGATTGTTAGAGACTTCACATCGCTGATAAATACGGCCCAAAACGAGATATTCTTGTGGATTAGAGGTGAAGCGTTGCCGGTTTTGGCACCACTTATCCCAAATGATGCGCGGCAGCGAGGCATAAGTGTTATTGTAATGGCTGAAATTACCAAGGATAATCTGCAAGCTGCACAAGACATCGCCCAATACGCAGACGTCCGTCATATCCCTCAGATTGTACACAGCACGGGCGTCATCATTGACCAACAAGCAATGCAAGTGCTATTGTACTCCTTCAGTGACAAGGGCGCAGAGCTCTATAATTCAATTTACACGAACACACAGAGCTTTGTCGAGACGCAGCACTCGATGATGGAAGACATGTGGCACTCTGGAATCGAGCTGCGGTACAGAGAACAAGAGCTAATGGCAGGTCGAGTCGTGCAGACGATACAAGTGATCAAGAAGAGGGAGAACGTCTACAAAGCTTTCTACGAGATGCTCGATAGATCGAAGAACGAATTCAACGTAATACAAACTCGCATGGGGGTAAAACGGCTCTACAACTTAATCAAAGATAGAGAGATGCCGAAGATTACCTATCGTTTGCTCGCCCCTATTGAGAGCGTCAACATCGAAGAGGCGCGTCTGCTTACAAAATACTTTGAGATTCGGCATCTTGAATCTGAAACTGGAGCGGGGATTTTTATATCCGATGACGACAAGTTGCTTGGAACGAGCTATATTTACGACACTGGCGACGTGGATAATGTAATATACAAGTCGGCGTTTAGAACAGACATTTCTGAGTTTATTTTTATTGAAAAGGAGCTCTTCAACAGCTTCTGGTATAAAGCAACGCCGCTGAATATCAGAGAGCAGGAGCTGCCAGTTGACAGCGGAAAAGGTGTGATCGACGCAGAGAAGCTCGAAAAGCGACCAGGCCAGCGCTAGTGCTGTCAACTACACCTGCAAGGCCTCTGCTCGTTACATATGTTCAATGAGTGCACAGCTCGTGAACCTGCCACCGATCTGACGAATGTAATGCTTTTTTACAGGCATAGATAGTTGCGCACGGGTCCGCCCCTATCCGCTCAAAGCGACCCTGCGCAGTCGCCGAGTTTTGGCGAGTACCTCGATTCAAAGATGCGCAAAGCAACATTTTTTATACATAACACGACGTGCAATATCAAAGGGGTGTCAGAATGACGCGTGGAGTATTGCATAAAGACGTTTCGACGCTAAGCGGGGTCAACGTGGGAAAAGTAAAAGACGTTCTAATCAACTGGGACAACAAGGAGGTTTCACTAGACGTCTCAAAAGGCTTGCTTAAAGGGGAAACAATTGTTCCTTGGTCGAAAATCATAAGCGTTGGCGATATCATCATCGTTTCTGATGATGTGGCCCCTGAAGGAAGCAAGTAACCGCTCTGAATGTGGGCTCGTTCGTTGCTGAGCGCCCTGATCTTATTTATCATTTCACGCATTTCTCTCGACATAGCCGTTCTCTGACGCACGGTTCACAGCAAAACGCAGGTTAGGTAGTAAATGAAAGATTTTGCCGTTGTATTCGACTGCGCCGGAACACTTCTAGAGAAATATCGCGTAGCAAAGGATCTCGATCAAGGTACTTTCTTGCATCAGATAGTATCGCTCAGTTTTATAGGGACGCGGGAGGACTACGTGCTCGCCGTGTTTCAGCTGGATGTTCCCAAGGACTTAGAAGGCGTGCCTACTGACCTTTCAATCGCCGATTTCTTGAGTGGCTACAACGTTGATCTTGTAGTCGTTTGTGCGAACGTCCCCGTTGCAAAGATGCAGGTTCTAAGCGCCGTCGCACGGGATGAAAGGAGCCGAGTCAAGGACTTAGTCGACGTAGTGAGCGAAGTCAGCAAGAGTTGCAGCGCGTCTTACTTCACCGGCACTGCAGCTATCGTTGATATCGAGCAAGGCCGGATCCCCTACGTTCTCGCCACCTGCGGTGAACTCTTCGAGTCGGCCCTTCCAGTTGTTAATGAACTGAAACGAACTGGAGGCGACATATACGTAGCTTCCGGTGATGCGAAAAACACCCTATACGCACTTGCTGATCGTATTGACATTCCATATGACAACGTCCGAGATATCGCAACTCCCAGCGCAAAGGAACAGCTCGTCTACCAACTTAAGAAAGAGTACGGATATGTCGTAATGGTAGGCGATGGAATAAACGATATCCCCGCACTCAAAGCCGCGGACCTTGGAGTGTTAACGGTTCAACAGAAAGAGGAACGCCCCACAACGCTCTTCGAAGCAGCCGATCTTGTTATAAAAGATTTGACGCTCTTGCCTGGAATATTAAAAAACATTATTATGAATAACCGATATAACGGTACGGGGTCGAAGGAGGCAATGCTTTAATGGCCGTCTTGATAGAAGTTGAGAACTTGGTCAAAACGTTCGGAGAATTTGAGATACTACGGGGCATCAATTTCACATTAGATGAGGGCGAAGTATTAGGAATTATAGGCAAAAGTGGGGCTGGAAAAACCGTCTTGCTCCACGCCATACGAGGGCTGAAAGAGTACAAGCCAACAAGCGGCAAGATCTATTATAACGTTGCTTATTGTCAAAACTGTCGACACGTTGATGTGCCCAGTCGAGCTGGGCAACCCTGTCCCGTGTGTGCCAGAACGATGCAGTTTTTCCGAGTCGACGCGTGGGCTGATGATGAGAGCGATTTGCAAAGGGACGTTAGAAGCCGCGTCGCGATAATGCTGCAACGTACTTTTGCTCTCTATGGAGACGAACGCGCTATCGAAAACGTCATGAGGAACTTCACAGAACGCGGGTACGGCGATTCTGACGCAATTTACAAAGCATCTGAGCTTATCGATAAGGTGAAGCTTTCACACCGAATGATGCACATGGCGCGCGATCTAAGCGGGGGGGAGAAACAAAGGGTTGTTTTGGCACGTCAGCTGGCAAAATCGCCGATCGTCTTGCTCGCCGATGAGCCCACCGGCACTCTGGATCGGAAGACAGCAGAGATCATCCATAAGATAATCCAAAACGAGGCCAAAACGAACGACATGGCGGTACTCATCACCTCCCACCTTCCCGAAGACATTGAATCGACAGCTGACAGAGCAATATTGCTGGAAGATGGGCAAATCACTGAGGAAGGCGCCCCGAAAGAGGTCATCGATCAGTTTTTGAGTACCGTGGGGGAAATAACGAAACACGAGATCGCTTCTGGCGAAACGATAGTGCAAGTGGCAGAGCTAGAAAAGAAGTACGTGACACTCGATCGCGGAGTGATCAGAGCCGTGAGCAACGTTTCTTTCAATGTCCAAGAGGGGGAAATTTTTGGCCTAATTGGATTGAGTGGAGCCGGAAAAACAAGTGTTTCGAAGATTATCGCAGGCGTGCTCGAACCAACGAACGGGGAAGTGCTCGTACGCGTTGGCGATGACTGGGTGGATATGACTTTGCCCGGTCCGGACAACCGAGGAAGGGCCAAGCCATATATCGGCATTCTCTACCAAGAATATGACCTTTACCCATTCCGCGACGTTTTAGACAACCTGACGAGCAGTATCGGCCTAGAACTTCCGGCCGAATTGTCGGAACACAAAGCGGTACAGACTCTAATGGCGGCTGGCTTTAGTGAGACGAAGAGCGAGAGTATACTTGCAAAAGTGCCAGATGAACTAAGCCAAGGAGAGCGACATCGGGTGGCTCTCGCACAGGTTCTGATTCGCGAGCCTAACCTCGTAATACTCGACGAGCCGACAGGAACGATGGACCCTATCACCAAGAAAGACGTGTCAAACTCAATTCTGACGGCGCGTACGGAAATTGGCGAGACTTTTATGATTGTTTCGCACGATCTCGATTTCGTTAAGGAGGTCTGCGACAGGGCAGCCCTCATGCGCGGGGGCAAGATTATCTCCATCGGACCGACAGCGCAAGTGCTTGACGTTCTAACAGAACACGAGAAAGCGGCTACCTGACGGACGTACAACAGGCATGTGCGCAAATTCCATTGTTCTTAACGGAAAACAGGTTGTGCTCGATCCAGCCATTCGCACGCTGCGCGACGCGTTTGAGCATACAAACACCCCCTACCACGATGGGCTTATCGTGGGCATCATCAAGGGCAGAGAAGCGCAAAAACTCGACGTCATCAAGGAATATGCCGTTTACACAAACAAAGGCGAGATCAGAATTGAGATCAATGAGCTGTGCCGACGCCTTTGGCTGCGCACTTATAAACTTTTTGTTGGAGCCAGTGTTCATTGGTCCCAGCCGCAGATAGTATCAGCCGGTCCCGTCCAGAGCGACCTTATGGTCGATCGGGCTGAGCGAGAATACGAGCGCTGGGATATCACATACAGCCTTGGCGGGTTTGACCAGGAAAACACGTACCTTTCATTCATAAAAAAGAGACATAGCGCCTCGTATGGAACAAACACCGTAGTAGGAAAAGCCGTTGCAGGCAGGAGTGTCCTCGAGAAGCTTGAGAATGGTGACGAAATTCAAAGGATCGAGCCGATTGAACGACTTGAGTACGTTACAGACAAGTTCACGACGTCTGACCTTGACATCAAACTTGAACACGGGATGGAAGTGTGGACCTACTTCAAGGCGACGCTTTCACGAGATGCTTCAGAGGGCGTAGAACACTTTCTAGCTCTTGCCAAGGATGGCTGCTATCGAGTGGATTCAGTGACGAACACCTATGTCGTGTCCACACGCTTGCGTGGTCGATCATCTCCATTTGAAATGCTCGATGCGAGGAGCGAAGGCGCTATCACAGTCCGGACGTCTGGAAACGACCGCGGGAACGTATTTATTTATAAAAGAGACACGCCTTCAAATTCTAATCATTCAGTTATCGGCTACGTCAGTGAGGGGCTAGAGCTCGTCAAAATCGCAACGCCTGGGCAGAAATTGCGCGTCTATACCGATCCGACGCGTATCATGTTGCTAGGCATGCGCTACGCGCCAATCGAACAAGAAGTCAATCGATTGGGCATCAGTCTTGAGCGCGAAGGGTACGAAGGCGACGATGCGGTGGTCGTCCATCAATCACCCCTCAACACGGTTGATATTCTTAAAGCGAGAAGTGTGAAAACCTTTGCAATTCCGCACGATAAGCTCGTCAAAATTGAGCTTTATGAAGATAGTGCTCCAAAAACAGTAGCGTACTTCAGGACGGTTGCGGGGTTGAGAGACAATCCGGTGGGTTCACTGCAAACGCACGTAACGTACGGCAAGACCGTCATGTTCCGCGCGCAGACCACAGAGAAGTTCGACATCGTGCCGGAAAACACGCCGATCGCAAAAGTGAACGCCGCCGCAATCGGTGTTTCAAATCGCTCCTCCAAGTACGCAGGATTGATCGGGGTCCGCCTAGAGGATAACGAAAAGTACGGACCAACTGGTGAGCGGTTCAACAGCACCAATATTGTTGGGAGGATTCTGGACACGAAGCCCCTTCAAAATGTGCGCGAAAATGAGACGATATACGTTCACGAAGCTCTGTAATTTATATTGCCTGATAATTATATTATTAATCGCAGACATACGTACGTCATGAACGAGTGGTGCAATGGTATCAGATGAGATTACAAAAATGGTCGTTCTCGCAGATTCAAGCCCGATCTTGCCTAGTGAGCTGGCTCTAAGGGCCTATGAATTATCAACGGATGCTATAGTGAAGGAGACGTGCTTCGGACTCATCGTCACTGGGTCGGAAAAAGCAGTCAATGAAACCATAAAAGAACTAAGGAGACTCGACCCGTCAGGGATTTTCGTCAAGGATCGCGGGTTTCCCCCAGGGGATTCAAGGCGGTGCCGCGCCGTCAGGGGGGGTGGCCCACGACCAGGCTTCCACCAACTCGAGCGGGAGTCAGGCATTCTTCCGAGCATTTCCTATGGGCTAGAGACCATTGACGAGCCATTGGACACCAAGGGACGAGAAAAGCGCGAAAAGCTCAAGATCGGCCGGTTCATCGAAATCATTGAAGAGCAGTCCAAAGAGGATGTGAATGGTTAAAATACTCGTATATCCGTCAAATAGTCTAATTCTATCTGACTTGGTCACGAGGTTCGGTCACGAACCGCTTACACTGATGCGCGTCATACGTCAGAAAATCAAAGAAGTCGGAATAGACAGCCCACCCATAAACGTCACACCCGAAGACCCGAAGAAAGGACTCAAATATGCCGCGGTCGACGTTCCCTCTGGCGTGCGCGGGCGGATGGCACTTCTTGATCCCCTGATCGAAGAGGCTGAAGCTGCTATCATCGTTCACGAGGCTGATTACTCATTTGGGTGTATGGGATGCGCACGAACGAATGAGCTTGCCAAGTACATCATACGCAACAAAGATATACCGCGCCTGGAACTCACGTATCCGACGAGTGATGATGAGGCGCGTGAATTCGTGCAAAAGATACGCGACTTCTGCGAGTCCCTGACGCGCAAAGCGGAGGTACTCGCGTGACGCGAAGAATAAGGATAGCGCACCTCTCCTGTGGATCTGAATACAGCGGGATACAAAAGGAAATTCAAAATGCTGTTGAGGCCGTAAATGCCGAGATAGTTTATCCCGAAGTTGATACTGAAGCGATCAAAGACGCGGTAAGAGAGTGGGGATTGGAAGTCGCTAGTCCTGATCTGCAGCTCATGATAGCGCGCGCGAAATCTATAGTCGATGGCGGTTTCCCCGTCGACGCTGTATTTATATCGACGTGCTTCCGATGCGCCGAAGGGGCGATAACTCGCAGCGAATTGCGACGTTATATTCATGAGCGCGCCAATTTGCCGGTGATTAGCTACTCGTTTACGGAACGGACCACCGCAGGAACACTTCTTACGCGAATGGAGGCCCTCGTCACCACCGCGCTCAGACGAACCCTGCTCGCTCGCGAAAAACAGACGGGACTGACTGCCGGCATAGACTCAGGTTCAACGACCACTAAAGCCGTGATAATGCGAGACAATGAGATTATCGGGGTTGGATGGGTCGATACCACCGAAGTACTGAAGAGTGCCGAACTCGCGTACACGACTGCGCTGACCATGGCGGGAGTGGACAAATCTGAAATTCAAGCGCTTGGAACGACGGGTTACGGTCGCTTGCTCGTCGGAGAGACTATGAAAGCGGCGCTCGTCCAGGAAGAGCTTACCGTCAACTCGAAAGGTGCGGTTTACCTCGCAGAGAAGCAGAAAGGGCCTGCCACGGTCATCGATATTGGCGGCATGGACAACAAGGCAATTTCAGTTATCGACGGTATTCCAGGCAGCTTCACTATGGGCGGCATTTGCGCCGGGGCTTCAGGCCGATTCCTCGATATGACCGCGCGGCGCTTGGGCGTCGATATCAGTGAGCTAGGTCCCTTGGCATCAAAAGGCGATCATAACCGGTTGACCATGAACAGTTATTGCATCGTTTTCGGAACGCAAAGCCTCGTGAACGCTCTCTCGCTCGGCGCAACCAAGGAAGACGTCGCGAGTGCAGCCTGTTACAGCGTGGCAGAACAGGTCTTTGACCAGCAGCTGCAAGAATTAGAAATCGTAGAGCCTGTTATTATGGTCGGCGGGACCTCGCTCATCAGCGGGCTTGTAGAAGCGATGCAAGACTTACTCAGAGCGACCGTTATAGTACCGAGGTACTCGCAGTACATCGGCGCTGTCGGATCTGCGCTACTTGCCAGCGGGTTTGTAGAATGAGCTCCGAGGCAAAGCGAGACTCAGCTCTCCATCTCGATGAGCCACCACGAAGAAGCCGCATATACACATGATAGATTCCGAAAAAGTGGCAGTAGAGTCTCCCGATAAGCAAGGGGCGCGCTTGATTGAAGAGCTTACGGCTGACGTTTTGTCTGACCTCGACGTCGCGCAATCGCTATACAACATCAGGATCTACATCGATCCCGACGAGCCCGTGTTCATCTTGTACGGCAAGCTTGCAGTCTCACTTCCAAATGTCAAGATTTCCGACGTCGCGACGATGACACATACGGACGATGGATTGAAGTTAGATATTAAGAACGAGCGCTACGTCAACGATCTGCTCGACAAACTCATTGAGCTTTATGGCAAGGCTAACATCTTGCAGCTCGACCGGTACACGATGCTTGTCGCGACCGACGACGATATTCCTGACGAAACCGTCTATGAGCCTGCCACGGAGTTGCGGCGCAAAGTCATCGATTCAATACGGCGGATTGCGCCCGAAGGTTACAGGATCATAAAGCACGAAATCTCTGAAAGCTATATCTTGTTCATAGCATCAGAGGAGCCAATCAAAGACGAGTGGATAAATCAGGGACGCAAGCTGCTCAAAGAGGCGGGAGTATAACGATGTTAGAGCCTCTTATGTACACGGGCGGCGTGTACCGCCATGACGAATTGACGGAGCTTGTTGAGGACCTCGGCGGCCACATTCTGCAAAAAAACGTCATGCAGCTCGAGGTGGTGCTCTTGATCCTCGTACCTGCTGACGATATCGGCGCGGTAGAGGAAAAAGCAGCGGAACTCTTGGGAACGATCACCAGGGCCCCCCTCATCGGCACCGAAATCGCCGTAGTCGCACCAAGTCTTGCGTATCACCATATGCCGCACCCAACGTGCGATATCGCAGAATATCTCCGAAGAAATGGAGCAAAGACGAATATCGTTGGCCTAGCTCGAGGGGTGGGGCGGCGCGCGGCACAGCTGACCAAGAGCGAACGCGGGCTGATTAACGAGCACGATTTGGCGTTGTTTATTCTAGGCGATTTCCTGAGCTGTATAACGGACGTCAAATATCAGCTCTACGAGGACCTTGACGTTCCGACAATAGTAACCGGGGGCCCAGAATGCGACGAAGTTCCCTACGCGTATGCCTACATCGGGGGAATAGGACGACGCGCTAAGGGGTTTCATCGGGAGTCTGAGTTCGCGATCTTAGACAGCATCGTCGCAAAGATTAGCACAGCGCTCGATGAAAGACGCGAAGAGCTTGAAAAGGACCCACTATCGGTAAGTCCGTTTCGCCTTATGGACGAGATTACACAACAAATTCCTGAAGTTGGTGAAAGCCTCTCCCCCACGCCGATTACGATGCATTTAGACGGTATGCGGATTAAGCTTCCGTACGACGAGTACTGCGAAAGAGTGCGGAATGTCAAATTCATTGAAGGTCCGACTTTATCTGACGTGGCAGAAGTAAGACCGTCATATATGCGTGAATATCTAATCCTAAAAATCAAAACGAAATCGGTCGCAGGATTTGCTCTTTAGCTTCGCCTCTTCAGTAGCAGACCACGCAAAAAGCACTCTTTAAGCGATGCGGATTTCGAAGCTGCTATGTGCCTATCGCATTGATCGTGCGTATCAATTCCGTGAACCCTTCTACTTCACGTTGCAGGACTTCTTCACGCTGCAAGCCGATGCTCATCTCGCCATCAAGCGTAAGTTGTTCGGGTCCGCGCCGTACGATTCGGTACACTCCGTCAGCACGCAGCGCCTCTGTAACAGCCTTATCATGCACCATCGCCCGGCCAGGGATTATGACCGTCTCGTCGATGTCCTCTAGTTTTAGCTTTTGAATGTCGTCCAGTGTGATAAGACAAGCGATCTCTTTTTCGGTGTTCACGACGTTCACGTTGGGCGCGATGCGCTGAAATATAGAACGAAGGTATGGTCCCGCCACGGCACCGGTGATTACGGTGGCGCGTTTTCCAGTTCTCGGTAGGAACGCCTCAGGATTAGTTGCCACATAAAAGGGCGATCCGATTTCCGGGTCCCACAGCGGAGTGCCAGTCACTCGCAGCTTGTAATGGTCGTTGATGCTGCTGACCAGCTCTCTAAAGCTCTCAATTGGCTGAGACTCAATGCTGCGCATTACGGGCGCATTTCCAAGAATGAGCCCCTCCTTAGCTTGATTCGCGAATCGCATCAAAATCAAACCCCGTGCCCCCAGTGCCTCCAGATCGTCACACGTTCTTCTGAGAACATCGCCGTCGTTAATCCCCGGTATGACTACCGCGGCCGCATACACGTCGCACGATGCACAAAAGGTCGAGAGACATTCAAGTGATGCCTCGGGCGAAGGGTCGCCCATGTAGCGTTTGCGTAAGCCGGGGTCAGTCGCAAAAACCGTAAATGAGACTTCTCGCACGTTGCAATCGACTAGCGTCTCTGCAAGTTCCCGGCTGTCGAAGCCTTTTCCGCTTGTGTATCCGAGATGGATCGGGACTTGAAGGCTAGAAAGCAACTCGGCCAGCTCGACCAAGTGAGGATAACAGCTGACATCCCCTCCGCCACTTATTGTGACCTTTTCCGGGTCTTTTGCACTCATCTTGAGCGTGGCGTGGACATCTTGGGCTACGCTTAAAAGTGGTTTGAAACCCGGGTACTTCTCAGCAATCGCTCTTCCGCAGTAGTCACAGCCCTCGCTGAAGGGTGAACAGAAACGACAGCCAAACGGCGTAAAGTCCTTCACCTTCTTGAAGTAGCAGTAACTACAAAACCCGCGACAGTCAATCCCGGGCTTCCCCCCCACATCGGCAAGCAGCTCCATGTGATTACCTATCAGCGCGGCAATTCCTTTAACCAGTATTATAATTTAAAAAATATAAAAGTTTGCTAAAAAATAAAAAAAGAGGGGGTTAGAACGGATTTGGAAGCCCAATTTCCGCTCTTTCCGCCCTGGTCTTCTCAGAGCGATCCCACTTGCTCTGCGCGAGCCTTGTGAGCATTTCCATGCCAAACTTGCCGGGATCGATTGGCTTAGTCTCAAACAGGCCCACCTCGACCGCGCTCTCGAAAAGATTTCTCCCAGTCTGAGTCCGCGGCATTACGGTCGACCATCCATCAGGCGAGCCGATCGAACCGGTCGAGATGTCCGCAGTCCGCGCAGTCAGGTCGGGACATATATAGCAACCCGGCTGAACGTAGTTGTGGGTCAGCTTCACGGGGACTTCAACACGCTCGCCCATGCTTGACGTGACGATCATCTTGCCCTTTGAAACGTCCATCTTTTGGACGTGTTCAATATTCACTTTGTGAATTTCTTCGACGATCGCTTTGATTCCCGTGTAGGTGAAGTTCTCAGTACAGAATATGCCGAGAAGCAATGCCATTTTGTTGGGCAGATGGCGCGCTCCAAATGGATAGAGCTGCATCTTTCGAACCGCATAGGTCAGGCAGTGCATCCCTACCATCCCGATCTTATCGAGGGCGTTCTCACGTGCCGCAATTTTCAGCGCGTGATTCAGCGGACACAGTACGTATTTGGTGCCGGCCGCTGCGATAATCTCCTCAGGTGTAGTGGCGACATATGGCTCTGGATTCCAAGGTTCTTCGGTTGGCATGGCGACGATAGCGCCTTCAATCACGCCCGTTTCAAGTGCGTGTATAAGAAGAGTGCTTACTATGCCGCCATCTTGCGATTGTTTCTGGAGCACCTTGTCAGTCGTTTTCACCGTCATTATGTCAAGGTATTTGCCAAGAACCATTTACTCCACCCCCATGATACGCTTCTCTATCATTTCAAAGGTCGGCTCGAAGCTCCTCGGACATTGTGCATAGCACGCTCCGCATTTTATACAGAGCTCCTGGTTGACGTGCGGGCGCCCGTAGTCCATGTCAATCGCCCGCGTTGGGCACGCCATGGCACAGGTGCCACACCCGATGCACAGTCCGTTTCCGATGATTTTCGTCAATAGGTCACAGCCGCACGCAAATCCCGCAAGTTCGGCGAGGGGTTTTAAGTACTCTAGGTCCCCACCCACCGCCGCGAGTATCGTGTTAGCGATCACCTCAGGACCAGTAGGGCATCCAGGAAGTGCGAAATCGACTTTAACGAGATTCGCGACGGGAACGAACGATTCTTGCGATGGCGTCGCCGCTTGTCCACCTACACTGAATCGAGTCACGCAGCCTGAGCTGGCACAACCGCCCATGGCGACTAAAAATGTCGAATTCTGTCGAATCTTGCGTATGTCTTCAACCTGTCTCTTGTCTTGCAGACAAATAGAACCGTGAACAATGGCAATATCCATTTGGTCATCGGGGATCTCTCGTACGTCCGCAAGCGTGGTCTCATAACAATAGTCTATCGCGTCGAGCAAATCAAGAAGAATGTCGTAGTTATCGGTTAGCGATATAAGACATCCCGTACATCCACTCATCACTGCCGTTAGCACCTTCGGCTTTGCAGCAGCCATTTCTTTCACCTCCGCCTCCGCTTCTGCGGGCTTTACTGTTATCTCCGGTTGAGCAACGTCAATTTTCTCTTCTGCAGCCGGAGGGTTGGCCCTCTCCATCTCTAAGATGTTGTCAGCGTCAGATTTCTTCTCTTTCTTCCAAAACGGGCTCATAAAAATCCTCTACTTCCTTTTGGATTAACTCCATAGCATTGGGAATTGATCCACTAACTTCTTCGGTAAGTCCAAATTCGATTTGCTTCCAACTCTTCGGCTGGCACGCAATGATGGTGACATCACATCGTTCTTTCAAGTCGTTAAGTGGTGTTGACGTCTGCCAGCATTGGTGGTCGGCGTAGCGGTTCTCGTCGACGTCGTCTATCGAAAGCTTCTTTAGCTCTCCGGGAGCGCCTCCGAAGTCAATCGAATCAACCAGCACGAGCTTCTTGCATTCAAGAATTCCAAACAAAAAGTACCCTCTGCCGACGTCGACGACCTTCAGTCGCTTTGCGCCGTTCAATGTCTGCTTTAGAATAGGAACTAAGGACGTCGCGAAGCCATTGTCACCGTAGAGTGGGTTTCCACAGCAGGCGATAACCGCCTCAGCATCGCAAATCGATTCGCTCACTTCAGATCATCTTGTTCTGAATGATGGCTTTTTCCGGATCCAGCACGATCATATGCGTTGCACACGAGTTGCAGGGATCATACGCTCTTACTATAACTTCTGCGAACTTGTAGTGGTCCCCTTCTAGTGCTTTGCTAATGGTCGGGTAATTCCACGTCGTCGGAACGAGGCAGTTGTAGTAACGAATCCTGCCCTCCTTGACCCGCGCCATGTGAACGTTCGCGCCGCGAGCTGCTTCGTTGATTCCGATTCCAAGCTCGTTGTCGCCGAGACCCGCCACATTTACTTTTGTTACGCCGCTTGTATTGAGTTCGTCGAGGATGTTCTCTGCTCGATGAACAAGCGTGCCTAGTTCGCGAATCCGAGCCTTTTGGATAGCCATCGCGCCCCTCTCAGTGAAACCCTTGAACGTCGCCGCTCGTGCACGGGGGCCGACTTCCACCGGCTCGCCGCCAACAAGGCATATCGTGTTGTTTGCCTCTAGCCCAACTTCAAGAGAGCTGTACCAGTTGTTCGGCTGTTCTTCGTTAAACGTGTCCCAGGGGAAGGCCGTTCTGTCGCCGTACGTCAAGTCCGAGGCAAACACGTTGTAGTCGTGCAACCCCATATCAGACGGATATTCAGAGTCCTTGAACAGGCCCATCATGAAGTCGGAGTGTTCGTTTGTAAGTTGTTCGTAGGTTCGCAGACTACTCTGCAATTTAGCTTTTGCGAGATCACTGATGTTGTGTTGCATCCCACCTATAACAATATCAGGCGCGTGCAGGCCTTCTCCACCGACCACATCGATGATGTTCTGGGCGATTTTTCTCATTCCCTGACAGCGCTTCATGGCTTCTGCGTAGACGTTTTTGTCAAAACCGACTCCGCATCCAAAATCCGGGAAAATCAAGATGCTATGAAGCGGATGGCTGTGCATTTTGTTAGCAATGGCAGCCAGTTCCCGTAACAACATGCCGTCAGTTGGGGGCTCAACACCGATTGAGTCCTCGACGGCCTCTGCCGAAGCGCACGCATGAGTGATGGGACAGATCCCACATATTCGTGACGTTGCCAGTGGCGCAAACTCCATCGGCTTTCCGATAAGGAACTTTTCAAAATTCCTGACCGGCGTTATGCTGAAGTAGTTTCCTTTTTCCACTATGCCGTCATCGTTTGTCTCTAGAACTAACTTGGAGTGCCCTTCGACACGAGTCACGGGTGCCATTTCAACTACATTGGCCAAGCTATGAACCTCCTTTTGGTGCTCACTAAATAACTGGGGTTTAAAAGCCCTCTTACTATAAAGCTCTTAGACCTGATATCAGCGGGTTAGGCACCACCCACCGTCATCTACTATATAAGGATTCCTAATTAGCAGATGTATGAACAGTTATATAGTACATGACTCTTTTATTGCATTTTTGGTGATGTTATGACTTTTAAAAGTCCTTTAGAGACAATCAAAGCAGTACAAGTAACCGGCACAGCTAAGACGCTGCTCCCTGTGGACAAACTCCTTCTCATGGGGTTTCTCGCCGGTGCTTATATTGCGTTTGGAAGTCTGCTGGCGTTAATCGTGACAGCAGGCATGACAAAAGCGGGATATCCCATTGGATTGTATCGATTCGCTTTCGGGGCGGTGTTTCCCGTCGGCTTAATGTTAGTGGTTATCGCAGGTTCAGAGCTATTCACCGGCAACTGCATGTTCCCGACAACGGCAGTGCTTGCCCGCAAAGCGACCGTCTTTGGACTGCTGAAGAACTGGATCGGCTCGTACATCGGCAACTTCATTGGAGCGTTGTTCGTCGCAGGAGCTCTAACGTTTCTCGCCGGCCTGATCATCGCGCCTAAGACAGGTGTTGCACCTTCAGCCTATTTCCTTAACAGCCAGGCAGTATATAACGCGAAACTGTCTTTGCCATTCTGGGACGCCTTTTACAGAGGCATAGGCTGCAACTGGCTAGTGTGTCTTGCCGTGTATCTGGCTGTTGCCTCGGAGGATACAATTGGTAAGATATTTGGGATGTGGTTCCCAATAATGGCCTTCGTCGCGATCGGCTTTGAGCACAGTATAGCCAACATGTTCTTCATTCCGTGCTACATCTTCGCTAACGGCATGGCCGGAGATGGAGGCGTCTGGGGACAATTCTTGGCTGTAAACCTGCTCCCCGTGACTATAGGGAACATCGTAGGCGGCGCAGTGTTCGTAGCTATGATCTACTGGTGGACGCTCCTTCGCGGGACCGAAAAAGCAGAGATCATCGCTGACAGAGCAGAAGTCGATTAAGCACGATTAGCCAGTTGGCTTTGCACCGACTTGGCTACCCGACGGGCGTCTGCCCGTCCTCTCTTTTTTTTTGCTACCAAAGATTTAAGCCACTCTAGCGTGAACTAAATGCGCCTAAAAGAATTCCTCAATTGAACGTCATAACTAAAATAAAAGAGGAAATGGGAGAGAACATGAACTTCAACTATGTACCAACCACCTGCCCCTACTGCGGCTGTGGTTGCGGATTAAACCTTGTTGTTCAAGAAGGAAAGCTCGTAGGGGTCGAACCCTGGAAACGACACCCCGTTAGCGAGGGCAAACTCTGCCCAAAGGGGCTCGCGTGCGATGAGTTTGTTCACAACGAAGAACGACTCACTGTGCCCCTGATCAAAAAGGATGGCAAGTTCGTCGAGTCGACGTGGGATGAAGCCCTTACCCTGGTTGCCTCTAAATTCAAGGCAACGCAGGAAACGTACGGGCCCAATTCGGTTGCGTTCCTATCTTCTGCGAGGACAACAAATGAAGAGAACTACTTGATGAACAAGCTGGCGAGAGCGGGCTTCCACACCAACTACCTTGATCACTGTGCGCGGCTGTGTCACGGTCCCACGGTATCCGGACTCGCGCGCTCGTTCGGCTCCGGTGCAATGACAAACTCCATTGCCGACATTGCACAAGCTGACTGCATATTCGTCATCGGTTCGAATACCATGGAGCAGCACCCACTCATCGGTAGAAGTATCATCCGAGCGAAAGAAAAGGGAGCGAAGATAATCGTCGCTGACCCAAGATTCTCAACGACCGCAAAATTAGCGGACATCTACGTGCCCTTCAAACCCGGCACTGACGTCGCGCTTCTGAACTCGATGATGTATTGGATCATTGAGGAAGGAAAGGAAGACAAAGAATTCATCGCTGAGCGAACGAAGGGGATTGATGAGCTCAAGGAGGTCGTCAAAAATTACGCAGACGTCCAAGAGATAACAACGGTGCCCCCCGAACTTGTTAAGGAAGTGGCCATGGCCTACGCAGAGGCAGACGCCACGGCTTTGATTTACTCAATGGGAATCACGCAGCATACCACGGGCACGGACAACGTGCTTTCGACTTCAAACATTGCGATGCTGACGGGCAACATCGGCAGGCCCGGGACGGGCGTTAATCCGCTGAGAGGACAGAACAACGTACAAGGAGCGTGCGACATGGGAGCGCTACCTGTCGTTTACTCTGGATACCAATCCGTGGCCGTTGATGCAGCACGCCAAAAAATGGAAGAGTTCTGGGGAGTCAAAGACTTGCCTGCGGTGGGAGGTCTGACCGTCACTGAGATGCTGGGAGCCGCCGGCGATGAGATCAAGAACTTGTACATTGTCGGAGAGAATCCGATGATGTCAGACCCCGACCTCACCCACGCCGCTGAATGTCTTAAGAAGCTCGATTTCCTCGTAGTCCAGGACATCTTCCTGACAGAGACCGGTGAACTCGCAGATGTCGTACTACCGGGCGCTTGTTGGGCGGAAAAAGACGGCACGTTTACGAGCACTGAAAGACGCGTCCAACGCATTAGAAAAGCAGTTGAGCCGCCAGGTGAAGCAAAGGCTGACTGGGAGATAACCATGGCCCTTGCGGACAAGTTAGGGATCCCTGGTTTCAACTACGAGAGCGCCGAACAGATATTCGAAGAAGTCAGACAGGTGACACCGCAGTACGCAGGAATGACCTACGCACGGCTGGAAAAGCCAGAAGCACTACATTGGCCGTGCCCGACCGAAGAACATCCCGGAACGCCGATTCTCCACACAGCGAAGTTTTCAGCGCCTGATGGACTAGGAACCTTCGTCGGAGTGGAATGGAAGCCACCTGCAGAAGTAACTGACAAGGACTATCCGTTCATCCTCACTACCGGGCGTATATTGTTCCACTACCACACCGGAACTATGACGAGACGGTCGCCGACGCTCAACGCTGAAGTCCCGACTGGTTACGTTGAGATCAGCCCAGAAGACGCCGCTGAACTTGGCATAGCTAAGGGAGACATGGTGAAAGTGCGAACGCGGCGCGGTGAGATCGAAACCCCTGCCAACGTCACGGCAGATATTCCAAAAGGGATACTCTTTGTGCCGTTCCACTTCAAAGAAGCGGCAGCAAACATGCTGACGAATTCCGCTCTCGATCCAGCTGCTAAGATGCCAGAGCTGAAGGTCTGCGCAGCGGCTCTTGAGCGAGCGTAGGAAGGAGGTGTGAATAATGGTAAAAGTAGGCGACACATTCTACGCGCAAGCGGCCGATCCCGCTATTCAGGAGAAGGGTGAGTGTGGCGGCGCCGTTACGGCGACGCTGAAGTATCTGCTTGAGAACAAGATTGTCGACGGCGTGCTCGCGATGAAACGCGGTACTGACATCTATGATGGCGTGCCGACGCTCGTGACTGATCCGGCAAAGATCACTGAGCTGTCCGGGTCGCTGCACTGCGCCCCGATCATTCAGTCAAACGTGCTGTTCAAGTACCTCAACGGCGCGAAGGACATGAAGCTCGCCGTCGTGGGCGTCGGGTGTGACTCGCTCGCCATGGGAGTACAGATACGAAAAGGCGAATTGAACGCTGACAACCTCGTCCGCATCGGCCTCAACTGCGGGGGAACCTTCCCGCCGGTGCAGGCCCAGGAGATGATCCAGAAGTTCTACGAGACCGATCCTATGGACGTGGTCAAGGAGGAGATTGCCAAGGGGAACTTCATCATCGAGACGAAGGATCACGAGCACAAGGAGGTCAAGATCGACGATCTTGAAGAGCAGGGGTACGGCCGAAGGGCAAACTGCCGTCGTTGCGAGGAGAAGATCCCGAGAACGATGGACCTTGCGTTCGGGAACTGGGGAGTCATCGGTCCTGACGCGGGCAAGGCAACGTTTGTCGAGGTCTGCTCTGAGGCTGGGGCGCAACTGCTCGAGGACGCCGTCAAGGCTGGTGCCGTGACGACGAAGGATCCGATTCCGAAGGGGCTTGAGATCCGGGAGAACATCGAAAAGGCGATGCTCAAGCTTGGGGCCAAGTGGCAGGCGCATGACTTCTTGAGCGCTGAGGACCGCGATGAGTTCTGGCTCGAGCAGTTCGCGAAGTGCATAAAATGCGGGGGCTGCTGGAAGGCGTGTCCCGTGTGCACGTGCGATGACTGCAAGCTCGAGAGCTGTGAGCCGCGCTGGGTTGAAAGCGGGCTTCCCCCCTCGCCGAAGCTGCAGTACACACGGGCGGCGCACATGGATGCCGACTGCGTGGACTGCGGTCAGTGCGAGGACGCATGTCCTGTTGAGATTCCCCTCTCGACGTTCTTCCACCAATCGACCAAGGACACGGCTAAGCTCTTGGCCAGATTCGCTGAACTGACATCGGGTTAGGAAACGTTGGGGGCCCTCTGCCCCCTATTTTCTTCCTTCTAACTGAAAAGTAGCTTAAATAATAAGATTAATATTATTAATTAGATAAAAAGTCCAGGCGATTCAATGTATTATGGAAGAGCAACTGATCAATTAACACAAGAACGCGGAGAGTGTGGTGGGGTAATTACCGCAACACTCATATCTGCGATCGAACAGAACTTAGTCGACGGAGCATTGCTCATAAAGCAGGGCGAAAGCATCTACGACGGCATTCCCTTTTTTGCGACGACGAAGGAAGAGATAGCAGAAGCTGCAGGCTCATTACATTGCGCACCGACTCTGAGCGCAAAGGTGATTAAGAATTACCTCGGTGGCGCTCGCGATACGCGCGTCGCCGTCACGTGCAAGCCGTGCGATGCCCGCGCCATTGTTGAGATGGGAAAGCGGAACCAGATTAATATGGACAACGTCTATATGGTCGGCGTGAATTGCGCAGGGACGATGCCCCCCGTACCAGCGCGCGCGATGATACGACAATTTTATGACATCGATCCCGATGATGTCGTAAAAGAGGAGATCGCTAAGGGGAAGCTCATCGTGCAGACCAAGGATGGCGAACACAAAGAGGTTTCCATAGATACGCTCGAGGAAGAGGGCTACGGCAGGCGCAAGAACTGCCAGCGATGTGAATATAACATCCCACGGATGGCCGACGTAGCGTGTGGCAACTGGGGCGTTATCGGCCCTGACGCAGGAAAGGCAACCTTCGTCGAGGTGCTCACGGATAAGGGCCAAAAGTTAATTGATACGGCAAAGGCAGCCGGAGCCATTACGCTGACCGACGCGCCACCTGAAGGAATCGCACTGCGTGAAAAGTTGGACGGGATCATGGTGAAGATGGCACACAAATTTATGGCCGCGCAATTTGCCAAGTTTGACGGCGATAACAAGTTCGAAAAGCTCTTCGCTGAATTAGACAGGTGTATACTGTGTCGAAACTGCATTATTAATTGTCCGATATGCTACTGCGAGGAGTGTTTTACGAAACAAGATTTCGTCGTGAAGAAGAACGACCTGCCTCCCGAGCCGATGTTTCACCTCACGCGATTGCTGCACATAGCCCCGTCGTGTGTGGACTGTGGTCAGTGTGAAGACGGTTGTCCCGCGGAAATCCCCATTGCTACCATCACCCACATGGTACAAACGGAGCTTCAGAAGACGACAGGCTACGTGCCGGGACGGTCAATGGACGACCCAATACCTCTATCTGAATGGCTGGAGGTGCAAGAATGAGCCAAATGGAAGTTACACCGTCGACCGAACAGAAATGGGAACCCCGTATCTTAACCTTCTGCTGCAACTGGTGCTCCTACGCCGGCGCGGATGGGGCGGGTACCTCGCGAATGCAGTACGCGCCGAACGCGCGCATCATACGTGTGATGTGCTCAGGACGAATGAACCCGGTGTTCATAATCAAAGGGTTCCTCTCTGGTGCTGATATAGTGATGATGCTCGGCTGCCACTTTGGCGACTGCCACTACCTGAAGGGCAACTACGCCTGCAATGCGCGCATGACCTTGCTCCAAGGATATTTGCCTGCAATCGGGATCAATCCCGAGCGGCTGTACTGGGATCAAATTTCCGCATCAGAAGGGATCAAGTTCAAGGAAACGATGAATAAGATCGTCAAAAAGGCACAAGAGTTAGGACCCATTGCCAATGAACTTGGCGTGCACGCGCACGGCGCACGACAGAACAGGAAGGCGCGAGCCACTGTCGAAGATATATTCGATTAGAGACGCTTGCCACAATCGACCGAGTGTATAAGGAACTACTCTCCACCAACCATCCCTGTAATTTGAGAGGGTGACATGCGAGCGTTTTTCGGCTGAGTCATTCTCACACTCTTGACCCAATGAAGGACCCAACCACTGCGTCACCCTCTCGATTACTTGTTACAGCTGGTGCTAATCGCCGCTTCAGCAAATATTTGCCTAGGTTGTCTACAGATATGTGCGATCCCTCGATCGCGAGCAGTCCCCAGTTCTACGGGGAACGGCAGAAATAAGGATAGAGTCACAATGTTGCCGCATTACTGTTATCACCGCTTTATGATTGCCGTGGAAAGAGAATCGAGACAAAGAGAGAGACTTTGACGAAGGAGAAGGTAAGCGGACCGTGATAACGCTAGATCAAATTGAAGGGAGTGCATGGAGGGCTTGGAATGCACTAAAAAGCCTCTATTGTGACCTTGAGTTTTTTGACGATATTGACGCACGAGAGAGAGCAGAACTGAAGGAAGAGATTCGAGCCCACCTCGAATTCTATGCTGATCTGTGTGAGAGGTTCGATACTACGGACACACTAATCGAGCGGTCAGCACGAGCCATGCGAGAGATAGAGGAGCAGAAAACGCTGAGGCACCGTGGGTATTGATGGTCTTCACGAGACTCACGAGACTCACCCAGTGTCTGGGCTTTGTTGTTTATGAGCCGTAAATGAAAACCTATCGACGATCCGTGCTCGAAAGTGAGTGATGAGAGGCTACGCAGTTGACGTTGGAGAGCAATCGCTTGCGTCTATAATGTCTATATGATCGAGTTGCTATCGTTTGCGTAATCATGCATGTACGTCGATCGCTCGTTATAAAAACGCTACTAGCTGGAAACAAGCTGTTGCGTAGAAATAATGTTAAAGTCCGCTGATAGGAAAGGCTGATTTTTCACGATAGTATGCTTAATGACGTGAGAAGAGCCAAAAGTAGCACGACGGCACTCACGCATCGCAAGTTTGGCTGTTATCTGCCAAGATAGCTCGAAAAATTCTTCAGACTTTGCGCAGCGCGCAACAAACAGCCTTGCGTCCGCTCTTGTTATTCATGCCACGTCGCGTCGGCCTGCGTAGGCATTTAGCTTCAAAAGAACAGAAAAAAACGGAACACGAGCAGAGCGCACGTTAGTTCTGCGGGGCTGTCGCAGCAGTCGATAGACTATTTGCCTTGACGCGACGAGACTAGCGCATGCATAGCTGCTGAACTTTACGAAGGGGTTTCTGAAGTACAAAGCGAAGCTCACGCTTGATTCACGGTATCTTGGGTTTGACATGTTTTTAGAAAAACCGAGGGTACGTAAAGTCAAGAAGCGGATGACGGCACGCGTGGTGACGAAGGAAGATATCGAACACGTGCTGGCTTCATCAAGGACGCAATGTTCCAAGGGTCGATCAATGAAGCGCACGCGCGGCAGTTCGTAGGAATTGTGCTGTTTGGCGCCTTTACGGGTCAGCGCCCGTATAGCACGATTGCACAGTTGCGTGTTGGACAGTTCAGGGACGCGCTACTGTTTGAGAAGCCGATCGTGCATGTTGAGCCAGCACAAGATAAGATTAGGACGGAACATACGTTCCGTTGCATCCACAAGTCGCTAGGGTGATGAGAATCCTGTGCGACGGAGGAGAAGACAGAGCACGCATGTTTATGCTCGAAAGCTTCCGCAAGTGGATGCGAAAGCAGCGGCTTCCACTTACGCGGTGCGCGAACCATTTTGTTACTTCAGATCTGAGGAAGTTCGTCGAACAATGGGGCGACATAGTGGGGTGGACCGAATCGAATCGCGCCTATATTCTGACGCATGGCGTCAGAGGCGTCGAGTGGAGTAATTATCGACATCCGCTGCCTGAGCACGTCTATGATGCGTATATGAAGTACTGGGAAGGCGTGAGGTTCATTCTTTGAGCTGCGTAACGTAAATTACAGCCTTATACTCTCGTAACAGTGCTATTTGAGGATGTATGCCCCTTCTGGGAACTGCCCGAGGCTGTTGAACTTGTTATTTTTTTGCTCGTTGCTTGGTAGTCATTTAGAGCTGCAGTTGCGCTCTGATTTACGCGATAACCTTAATGTCGAAATTAGAAGGTTAGTAGAATAAATGAAGAATAATACGCAAAGAACGTCGTTAATCAATGTGACTGACACACTATTATCCAAGATCTCAAAAAGACTGTTTGAGTTACAGTACGGAACTATTCAAGTGCGCTGCGCAAGTCGATGAACAAGGCGCTGTCGGGGCACCCGGCGCGGCGTATCCTTTCCCTGAACAACGCACATAAATAGAGTAATGAGCAAAACTAGGTAACCATTATCAAAAACCAGAGGTGTGTAACAAACCATGAACGCAGAAGATGCAAGAAAGATCATTGCCACCGCAATCGACGGCGAAGTAGAGGCCTATACATACTATAAGGGCGTCTCTGACAGGGCACATGACCCGGCGTTAAAGAAACTCTTT
>Ga0315280_10001633_pt1 | contig 38116 bp, 37 predicted proteins | sample YL17G06_40_MG_FD_203697 | JGI IMG/M metagenome (GOLD analysis project Ga0315280, IMG submission 203697) | Sediment microbial communities from Yellowstone Lake, YNP, Wyoming, USA - YL17G06_40 | ecosystem: Environmental > Aquatic > Freshwater > Lake > Sediment | place: USA: Wyoming | collected... | reverse complement strand
GCCATGCCTGAAAAATCCAATTGTTCCGGGGAGTGACAGAGAAGCAGGTCAAAAGGAAGCTGAAAAGTCACAAAATTACCCACTCACTTTGGAGAAGACCGGATATTTGTAGAGGTGCGGCACGAAATCGATCCTCCGTTCCCGCAGAAACCTCACCCCTGGCGTTACCGGACACTCCGACTTGGCCACTCGAGCCTCCTCGGCAGAGACTCCACAAAATATCTCCAAGATATTTTGTGGAATTTGCGGCAAAGCTATCTCGCGACAATTGTCAGACGGCCCGATGAAACAAAAAGTGTCCTGTACGGTCCCGACACGCAGGGCCGCCGCTTTGCCAGGTCCGTGCGGACTTCAGGCTATCGCTTGCTACGCGCCTGCTTCTTCTTCCTCGGCCGTGTTTTCCCGAAAGTGCCGCGGTAGATTTTTCCACGTCTTGTGCGGAGATCTCCCTTGCCCATAGCGTCAATCTCCATCGACCATTGCAGCTCGAAATCCTCATGAGCCAGGCTGCAAGGCCGATTTTATGCCCGGAAGCCCCGGCTATCCACGAAATTGGTGACACTATCTCATGCGCGATTCGCGCACCCAAGCGCATGAAAAAGCGCACGGGCTTAAGCCCGTGCCAGATCTTTGAGAGTAACGCATAGTGGGAGCGGGCTTTAGCCCGTCATCCAGTCAGCTGCTCCGTCTAATTTCTAAGCAGGCACGAATGTCGCTCAGTTGAGTTTCATCAGTGATTCTCTGGGGGATGCGGGATAATAGGTCTTTGGAGCCCCGACAGGGGCGACTCAGGAGAGCCCAGGGCGCAAGCCCTGGGAACAAGCACAGCGACAGTGGAAGCCCTGAAAGGGCGACTCAATTATTGAAGCGTATGTTGCCGATGTTACCGAGGATGCGTCATGGCTCAATCCCTTTCAAATGTTCTGGTGCACTTCATTTTTTCGACTAAAGATCGCTTTGCATTCCTGGCGGATGCGGAGGCTCGCCGCCGCATGCACGCCTATCTTGCGCGCATCTTTACCGAAGAGGACTGCCCTGCGATCCAGGTGGGCGGCACGGCGGATCATGTACACGTGCTCTGTTCCCTCAGCCGGAACCATAGCATTTCCGAGGTAATGCGCAAGGCAAAGGCAAATTCGTCGAGCTGGGCAAAGAGCCTCGGTGGCATGCTTTCGAAATTCAGCTGGCAGGGCGGGTATGGCGCATTTTCAATTCATTTTTCGCAGCTTGAGCAAGTGAAGACGTACATACGAAATCAGCAGGAGCACCATCGTCTGCGGACCTTTCAGGAGGAGTTCCTTGAATTCCTCCGCGAATATGAGGTGCCTTTCGACGAGAGATATATTTGGAGCTGAAACACACTCTCTCTGCATCGCCCTTTCAGGGCTTCATTCCTCCCGTTCGGATCTTAGCCCAGGGCTTGCGCCCTGGGCTCTCCTGCTGGACCCTTTCAGGGTCCTTTTCAGAGTCCCTTAACTGAGCGCCATTCGTGATACTATCTCATCCACGATTCGCGCACCCAAGCGCATGAAAAAGCGCACGGCCTGAAGTCCGTGCCCACTTCAGATCTTTGAGAGTAACGCGGAGTGGGGGCGGGCTTCATCCAGCCAGCTACTCCGTCTGTTTTCTAGGCAGCCGCCTTTTTCACCTGGGATATCTTGATGGATGCATCAAAGGTCCGCTGAAAAAGGTGGCTGTCACCAATTTCGTTGCGGATCTTGCCGCGGCATGCGGCGGAGTTGCGCCGAAACCTCAAAGATGTGATAAAGTGGTGCGAGGTTGCGTTTGCTTGCCGCACTGAGTCTTGTTTGCTGCATTCCGAGGAGGATTCAATCGTGACCCTGCCAAATTTCGCATTCTTCAAAGGTCGCATCGTCCCTTATAGCGAGGCAAGAATCGGGGTTCTGAACCACACCTTTAATTATGGCACCGGCGTCTTCGGCGGCATCCGTGGTTATTGGAACAATGAAGCGAAGCAATTGTTTGTCTTCCGCCCGCTCGATCACTTCCAGCGTTTTATCGAGTCAGCAAAGCTTCTGTGCATGAAGCTGCCGTATACCAAAGAGGAGTTCACACGTCTCGTGATCGATCTCCTGCGGGCCGAGAACTATCGCACCGACTGCTACATCCGTCCCCTGGCTTATTTCACCGACGAAGTGATCGGCGTGCGCCTTCATGATCTCACTGCCGATTTCACGATGGCCGCAATCCCGTTCGGTTCTTATTTGCGAAACGAAGAGGGAACGATCGTCGGCAGCTCTTCCTGGACGCGCGTGGAGGACACCATGATCCCTGCGCGCGGCAAGATCTCGGGCGCCTACGTCAACTCGGCCTTGTCCAAGACGGAAGCGCACAACGCCGGCTACGACGAAGCGCTGGTGCTGAACCAGGACGGCCACGTTGCGGAGGGTTCAGCGGCGAACGTCTTCATAATCCGTCGGGGAGTCGCCTGCACTCCGCCCGTGACCGACAACATCCTGGAAGGCATCGTTCGTCGCACGGTCATGCAGCTGCTGCGCGATGAATTTGGCATCGAGGTAGTAGAGCGTTCCATCGACAGGAGCGAAGTCTACCTCGCCGAAGAAGCTTTCTTTTGCGGCACCGGCGTTCAGGTGGCTGCCATTGCCGATGTAGATCATCGCCCAATCGGCACAGGGAAGATGGGCCCGATCACCCAGCGTTTGCGCGAGCTCTACTTTAATGTGGTGCGCGGGCGCGTTGCTAAGTATTTAGATTGGTGCGCGCCTGTCTATCAGCAGCAGGCAGCAGTAAAGTAAGCTCAAGGTAAAAAGGGAACATTTCGCATTGCGGGCTTTCACGGCGCAACTGAAACGAAAAGACCGGAAAAGCAGTATGTCGCCTCTTCACCGGCTCACGAGTTGAGACGCCCGTATGTTCGATTGAGCTCTCGGAGCCTGGAGCCCAGTTCCAGCTTCAACTGTTCCGGCAGAAACCGCCAGCGCCAGTTGTTCTCTGCACTCGAGGGCCGGTTTATGCGCGTCTCAGAGCCCAATCCGAGAACATCCTGGAGTGGGAAAATAGCGATATCAGCCGCCGAGGCAACTGCAGCGCGGATGAAATCCCAGTGGATTTCGGAGCCATCGCTGTTGAGATACCGCAGCGCAAACGCGCGTGCCGCTTGCATCTGCGCCTCGGTCTGAGTTGCATCCCCTGGGCTCTTCGCTCGGAACCAACCCACGGTCGTGTCGTTGTCGTGGGTCCCCGTGTAGACGACGCAGTTGCGGATATAATTGTACGGCTTGAACGGGTCCAGGGGCGACTCGTTGCCGAAGGCGAACTGCAGGATCCGCATGCCGGGAAACCCCCAGCGGTCGCGCAGGGCAAGTACCTCCGGAGTGATCAGACCCAGATCCTCAGCGATGAAGGGGAGCTTCCCGAAAACCGAGGAGATCGCCGCAAAAAACCGGTCTCCCGGCCCCTCAACCCAACGCCCATGGATCGCGTTCTTCGAACCGGCGGGTATTTCATAGTACTTCTCAAACCCGCGGAAGTGATCGATCCGTATCAGGTCGACGTGCTCCAGCATGCACCGAATCCGGTCGATCCACCATTGATAGCCGCCCCGCTCCATGGCATCCCAACGATACAGCGGATTCCCCCATAGCTGGCCAGCCGCGCTGAAATAGTCGGGCGGGACGCCTGCGACCGTTCGCGGGCTGCCGTGCTCGTCGAGGTCGAACAGCTCAGGGTTTCCCCAGACATCCGCACTGTCCAGGGCGACAAAGATCGGCAAATCACCCAGAATCCGGATGCCCCGCTCGTTGCAATATCTCTTGAGGGCTCGCCACTGGCAGAAGAATTCAAACTGGACATACTTGTGCAGGCGCACGTCTTGCGGATTCGGAGCTCGCTTTCGCCTCCACTTCGTCCAGAGAGTGCCGCCGTTCGCGTCCCTTAGGGCTGCGAACTCCGCAAATCGGTCGAGCCAGAATCCCTTCTCGGCGCAGAACTGCTCGAACTCCTGCCGGCTTGCAGGCAAGCCGTGCGCGAAGAAGGCGTGCGCCGCCTTTTTGAGGAGCTTCCACTTGAGGGCAGCTACCGCGTCGAAGTCCACCAAATCGTCCGGGAACGCCGGGGCCCCATCAAGGTCAGCACGCGAGAGCAGGCCCTGGCGCGCGAGCGAGTCCAGACTGATCAGCAGCGGATTGCCCGCCATGCTCGAACACGCCTTGTAGGGGGAGTTGGCTTCCGCCGGCGGACCGAGCGGCAGCACCTGCCACAGGCCCTGAGCGCTGTCGGATAGAAAATCAGCAAACCGGAAGGCCCAGTCGCCGAGGTCGCCAATGCCATGTCCGCCCGGAAGCGATGTGGGATGTAACAATATGCCGCTCGTGCGCATCAGAAGTTCACCACAAAGACCCGCAGGCCCAAAGAACGCATCAATGATTGCCCTTGTGTCTTTGCGTATTAGAGGTTCAGGCAGCGCATCCCAACAGCGGGGTGCGAAAATTTAGGATACAGAATTCGCAATCTTTGCGCTAGAGCCAACGAGAAACAGCAGTTAATATTTACATCTCGGAAGTTACACAACCAATTGAAACTAAATTGGTTCGCGTCACGTTTTTTCGAGTTCTCTCAAGGGGCCAAGGGGCATAGGGGCAAGAGATCCCAACTGACTTCCTTCCCTTTGGCCCTTGACCCCGTTGGCCCTTGACCCCTAAAGTTGGCGAGCGAAGCGAGCTAGGTTCGACTATGCCTCGAGCAGTCAACTCACAGCTTCCGGGTATTCACGGTATTGGAGGGAACATGCGCAAGCAAATCGGTTTGGTGAGCCTTCCGGCGGCAATCCTGTTGCTGGTATCGAGCCTCACAGGCGCCGAGAAAACGTGGAAGGATGCTTCCGTCCAGGTCGGCGACATAAAAACGCACTATCTCGAAAGTGGATCGGGCGACCGTCATCTGATCTTCCTTCCCGGCCTGGCGATGACCGCGGAGGTCTGGCAAGAGCAGATTCCGTACTTCGCCTCCCGCGGATTCCACGTGATAGCAATCGATCCGCGCAGTCAGGGCCTCACCACCAAAACCGAAGGAGGTAACACCTACCACCAGCAGGCGGCCGATCTTCACGCTTTTCTTGAAAAGCTGAAACTCGAACACTGCACCCTCGTTGGCTGGGCGGCCGGCGCGGTCGCGCTCCTGGAATATGTCTCCAGCTCGGAAACCCTTCAGCCAGATCGGCTCGTTTTCGTAGACTGGGCCCCGCCCGGCTTCAATGAAAAGGACTATCCAAGCCGCGCTGCGTTGCAGGCGGCCCGAGACACCGCGCTTGCCATGGAAGACGATCGGGCTAAGGCAACCGATCAACTGGTGCACGGCATGTTTAAGTCCCAGCAGCCCGGAGTCGTGTACAAGGGGTTGAGCGACGGCAGCCTCAAGACTCCCACCGGCACGGTGATTGCGCTTCTCTTCGATTTGATCAGCGGAGATCGCCGCCCCGCTTTTGCCCAGATATCCGTGCCCACGCTGATTGTCACTTCCCAGGACAACAGGCTCGCCGGCGAGTACGTGCAGTCGAAAATACCCGGATCGGAGCTCAAAGTGATCGCGGATGCCGGCCACGCCCTGTTCCTGGAAAAACCCCAGGCCTTCAACCAGGCGCTCGAAGACTTCTTGGGCAAATAGTAAAAACAAACTGGGAGAACGTCTAAAACCATAAAGGGCTTGAGGGTATTTCTTCGGGTCCTCGAAGGCCTTTGCAGTTCAATTTTGCGGGATCAGACGGCGCGGCGCTTTACCGTTCCCTTGGCGGTGAGATAAAACGGCTCCTGGATCACTTCCTCGACCTTCTTGCGGTAGCCCTTTACGGCCCACTCCCGATCGCAGAATAACTCGAAGATGTGGCCGCGCACTCTAGGGCGAAACTCCGCGTTGAGGAGCGTCTCGATCAACCGTTCCCGCACCTCATCGTCTCCGTTACGCACCAGATAGTCAGCGGCTGCGATGCAGACATCGTCGTCCTCATCCTCCAGGAAGCGCAGGAAGATTTCCCGCACCTGCAGGAATGCTTCGTCGGGGAGGTGTTCGATCAGCACGACCTTCGCTTCCGGCCAGCGTGTGTACGCGCCTCCGAGGCGCTCCAGCGTGCCTTTCAGAGCGGCAATATACTCTTCACGGGGCAGGATCTCGCGCAGCGCCCGAACCGGCCAGGTAACCTCCGCCTCCGTGCGCAGATAGTTCAAAATGGGTTCTACGGCAATGCGTCCCATCTCGGTGAGCAGCCGCACAGTGTATTGCTTTTCCTCCAGGTCCATAGTCTCCTGGGGAACCTGAACCGTGAAGCGGCGGAGAAGGGCCGAGGCCGCCTCCGCCGTCTTCCAGCTAGCCAGGCGCTGCATTGCGGCGACCCGTGTCGCCGGATCCCCATGGGTCTGAATGACCTGCTTCAGCCCCCGGGTGATCTGGCGTTCCGATGGCCCTTCGCTGTCTGAGAATAACCTGCGGATGAAGTCCATGACGTTGAGATTCTACAACAAGTAGTTCATAGCAAGGGGGTGATTCCGAAATGTGCTGCCATTAGGTGCAGAGGCGGGGTGCTAGGGTGCGAGCTGCGAGGGGCTCGAAGAGCTGGTAAAGATTCCCCGTGGTTTTGGAGGTCTTTGCGGTTTTGTTTTCCCCACTCAGGTATATTATTTACTTTGACATTGAACAGGATGGACAGATGGAAGAACGAGATTTCTTCAACGAAAAGGATGAGGTAGTGCCTGCCGAAATCCATTGTCCGAAGTGTCGCGAAACCCTGGAGTATCCCATCCGCTGGCGTCGCCGAACCAAGAAGGCAAGCCTGCCGCCGCGCGCTGACGAACGAGATCGCGCCCGTTTTGCCAAAGCCCGCAACTACCGTGTCCGTCTCGATGATAAACTGCGCTGCAAAAACCCGCGCTGCGGCAAAACGATCGAAATCACCACACTGCAAACAGTGGTTTTCGACTAACCCGGCGCGCCACGCTCGAGACTTCCAACCTTTTGAGTACCAGGCGGCATGTGCGCTGCCGGATCAGCACCTGAAAGGAGGAACCAATGAAAAAGAAGCGACTTGGAATCCTTACCGGTGGCGGAGACTGCCCGGGACTGAATGCCGCGATCAAGTGGGTTGTGTACGGAGCCATCTGCCACAGCGCGCGTGATCGACAGAGGAATCCAATTGAAGTCATCGCCATCAAAGAAGGCTGGGAAGGCCTTCTGATGCTCGACCCCAAAAAGGGGATCAAGGACGATCGCTACGTCCAGGTGTTGACTCCGCCTGTCGTGCGCAAGATCGACCGCGACGGCGGCACGGCGATCGGTACATCCCGAACCAATCCATTCAGCGTGAAGGATGAGATGGGCAACAAGCAGGATAAGAGCGCGGCCATTGTGCGCAACATAGAAGTTCTGGGGTTGGACGCGATCATCGTCGCTGGTGGGGAAGATGCTCTGGGGGTGGCCAACAGACTCTATCAGCGCTACGGCATCCCAGTGGTAGGGATCCCCAAGACCATCGATCTTGATCTTCCCGGCACGGACTACTCACTGGGTTTCGACAGCGCCGTGAACAACATCAAGATGGGATTTTATTTCGGCACGACGGCTGTAAGCCTGGCCGTGCGCAAAGAATATGGGAAGATGGTAGCCGTTCAGGGTGGCGCCATTACTTCGGCGCCTCTTTCCGTCTTGAACAATCCGCCGCGCGTGGTCGATGTCGACCTGATGTACGACAAGAACCTGCTCAACGCGCGGCGCGACACGGCCATGAACTGGCTGATGCATTGAAATTCGGTGACAGGCGCCGAATTGCTTGAAGAAGGTTGCATCCGGGCAAAACCAATCAAGCAATTCGGCGCCTGCTTTGAAAATAGACGGTGCAGCGGACGGGCTAAAGCCCGTCCCCACTATATGTTACCCTCAGAGATCTCAAGTGGGCGCGGGCTTCAGCCCGTGCGCTTTTTCATGCGCTTGGGTGCGCGAATCGCGCATGAGATACTATCACCGAATTTCGTGGACGAAGTCGCAGCAGATCTGCGGTGCCGGTCCCGAAGTGAATGCTGGGAACGCCGACATTCTTGAGCGATCCGAAAACCCTTTGCGTATGAGGTAGCACGTAGTCTCGGTAGTCAGCGGGGCTCAGGCAGCCGACCCAGGAGTCGAAGAGTTGGACGGCCTGGGCTCCGGCGCGTGTCTGCGCCAGCAGGAAGGAACTGACAAGCCGGGCAAGCTTCGCCATCAGTTGATCCCAGAGCTTGCGGTTCTCATACATCAGCCACACGGGGGTGCAGTCCGCTGGCTCAAGACGGCAGGCCTTGAGAAATCTATCGCTTCGACTCATTCCGGCAATATCCCCAGTCAGGCTGATCCGCTTACGACTTTTGCGGCAAGCCTTCCAACTCGAGCTTTCTGCGTTCGAAATCTGCTTTTGCTTCTTCCAGGTTGAAAAAGTAGCTGCCGAGTATGAAGTAGGGCTCAGCGTCCGGTGGGAGGACTTTCAAGTGGGTGGCATACGTCTTCTCTTTGACCCGGCGCAGCACGATCTGGCTGGGATACCGGCCTTGCGCAGTTTTTATTTCACTCTCGCTCAAAAGCTCAGGCGTTTCCATTTTCAATTCCCCATTTGACACGAGGTGTTCAAGGTACCACCAACGCAGCAAACGTCCAAGCATCGCCCAGACTCGAAGACTCATAGCCCCGGGGAGAAGCCTGATTTCTTCGAGTCTGCGCACCTCGGCGGCTTGTTCCCGTGTTTCTTACTTGCAGTTCAGGTTGTGGATGATCTTGAGGCCATCCAGCGTCAGCCAGGGCGCCAAGATCCCGATCACTTTGGTTTCCCTGGCGATAAGCTCCACCAGCCATCCTGTCCCGATGACCTTCATTTTCGGACCCAACTCGGCCTCGAAACGAGCCACCATCCCCTCGACCAAAGCGACATATCCAAACAGCAAGCCCGATTGGATGGAATGAACTGTGTTCCGGCCGATAGCGCAGGGCGGACGCCGAAGATCGACCTTTGGCAGCTTCGCTGCGCTCTGGAACAGGGCTTCGGCGGCAATGCCGATCCCGGGCGCAATCGCGCCGCCGAGATATTCGCCGCTGGCTGAGATTGCATCGAAGGTCGTGGCGGTGCCGAAATCGACAATGCACGCGGGTCCGCCGTAGAGCTTGTGGGCGGCCGCCGCATCCACAACCCGGTCTGCGCCCACCTGTCGGGGATCCTCAACCCGCACCCGCACTCCCGTCTTCATCCCCACATCCACAACCAGAGGCGCGTTCCCCAGATAGATCTGGCAGGCCTGCACAAGGGTGTTCGTCAGCGGCGGGACCACGGAGGCCAGGGCGATCGCGTGGACATCGCCCGGGGAGATGCCGGCATGCTGTAAGAGCTGGATCAGCATGATGCCGTACTCGTCCGGCATGCGCGCATGGTCTGTAGCGACGCGCCAGCGCGCTCCCGGCCGGTCGCCGTCATAGAGGCCAAGCGTTATGTTGGTGTTGCCGACGTCAATGGCGAGCAGCATGAGCATCCCCTGGAAAAAGAAGGAAGTTATCGATGAGCCTCGTCGAGCCGATGCGCACCGCCAGCGAGAGCAGAACGCCGGCATCGGCTCGATCCACTTCGGCCAGAGTCTCAGGATCCGCAGCAGAGATGTAGTCTACGTGCGCCAGCGGTTCCGCATCGAGGATCGCTCTCATGGCGGCGCGCAGGGACCCGCCATTGCGCTCGCCGTTTTCGTATGCAGCTCGGGCGGCCGAAAGCGCACGGAAAAGGACCGTCGCCGCTCTCCGTTCCTCCGGGCCGAGGTAAGCATTACGGCTGCTGAGCGCGAGCCCGTCCGTCGCGCGCACGGTTGGGCAAACCACGATCTCGACGGGGAAGTTCAAATCCTCTACCATGCGCTTGATGACCATGACCTGCTGCGCGTCCTTCTGGCCAAAATAGGCCTTATCGGGAACGAACAGGTTGAACAGCTTCGCCACGACCGTGGCGACACCGCGAAAATGGCCGGGCCGCTGCCCACCTTCCAAGCCCCTGGACAACTCTTCGACCGTAACCCAGGTTTGGAAAGCTGGCGGATAAACAACCTGCGGGGCCGGGGCCCACACTACGTCCACTCCCAGCGGCTCCAGCAGCTTGAGATCACGATCCAGGTCACGCGGGTACCGGCTCAAGTCTTCGCCTGCGCCAAACTGCGCCGGGTTGACGAAGATGCTCACGCCCACGTGATCGCACTCAGACTTGGCCCTGCTCACAAGCGAGAGGTGGCCTTCATGAAGCGCTCCCATAGTCGGCACCAATCCGAAAGTGCCCGGGAGTGAAGCGCGCACCCTTCGCAGATCGGAGATATGCATTACCGTTTGCACTGATTCTAGACTCCTGCGCCGGGCGCAGCGGGTGGCGTCCATGCCAAAGCGCGCACCAGCCGGCACAATACTTCGTTGACGGGCGTCGGCACACCCAGACGTTTGCCCCAGCGTGCCACTGCGCCGTTGATCGCCTCAATTTCGGTGGGCGCGCCGCGCAGCACGTCCTGCAACATCGAAGAACGGTTGCCGGCCGTCAGGCGCGCCACCTCACGGGCTCTCTCAGCAGGGTCTGGAAATGGCAGAGGGATACCTCTTGCCTCCGCTACTGCTGCGCACTCCATGGCCGCGCGCTGCATCAGGACCACGGCATCCCGTCGCCGAAGCAGCTCACCGTTGCGGCCGCGGAGGATTGCCGTCAATGCGTTGATCCCGCAATTGACGACGAGCTTGCCCCAGAGCAAGCTATCGACTTGCTCCGGCCGAACCTGCTCTGCCGCCATCCCGGCTCGTTGAAACAGGCGGACGATCCACTCCGGTCCGCCGATCCAAGTGGGTCCCGTTCCTCCCGGCTGCACTCGCGCCGGTCCGAGCAGCGTCGCACCCTCGTACGTCACCCCCAGGCAGGCCCGTGGTCCCAGCGCCTCCAGGTTGCCAAGACCGTTCTGAAGCGTGAGTGCGGCTCCTCCGGGCTTCAACAAACGCTCAAGGTGACGGGCAACTTCGTCGGTCTGCCAGGCCTTGACGAGGACGAGAACCAGATCCGAAGGTTCGGTAGGCGTGCCCCATGCAACCGCTGCCACGCGCGCGGCCGTGCGTTCATGGAACCCTTCGACCACGATCCCGGATGCGCGGATTGCAGCGATCCCGTCCATCCACGAACCCGTCAGCGTGACCCGGGCCACCGGCGCCAGCCGCGCTCCAAACAGGCAGGCCATCGCGCCCGTGCCGACAATCGTCAGATGCACATTGGTCTCGGACGAAGACACGCTGGCCTCAAACCACCACCCGCCACTTGCGGGGTTTCATGCGCAGGTCACGCAACAGTGCCTCGAATTCCTCGTCTGTGATCGAGTACGAGTGCTCGGGAGCGGGAAAACGGCGCGCCGCGACGTCTTCCACGAAGGTGAGAAAGGCCTGCTCCATTACAGCGCGCAGGTCGGCGTATTTGCGGACGAATCTGGGCGTGAAGCGATCGAACGACCCGAGCAGGTCGTTGCTGACCAGCACCTGTCCGTCGCAGTTTGCGCCCGCGCCGATGCCAATGACGGGAACACGCAGCCGTTGGGTGATCACTTCCGCAACCCGGCCGGGGATTGCCTCCAGGATGACCGCATAGCAGCCGGCGCCTTCAAGAATGTGGGCTTCCTCCGCCAATCGACGCGCAGTCGCGGCCGATGTTCCCTGAACTTTCCACCCGCCGAGCTTGTGGATGCTTTGCGGCGTCAACCCGAGGTGCCCCATCACCGGGATGCCCGCAGCCACGATCGCTTCAATTGCGGCCGCCACCTCGCGGCCGCCTTCCAGCTTGACCGCGTCCATCCCGGCTTCCTGCAGAAAGCGGCCAGCATTCCGGACGGCCTCCGCTGTCGAAACCTGATACGACATGAAGGGCATGTCGCCGATCAAATGAGCAAAGCGGGCGCCTCGGGCAACCGCCTTGCAGTGGTGCAGCATGTCCTCCATGGTGACCGACAGGGTATTTTCATAACCCAGCACTACCATGCCGAGCGAGTCCCCGACCAGGATCGAATCGATCCCCACATGGTCGAGAACCAGCGCGGTCGGATAATCATAAGCGGTAAGCATCGTGATCGGCTCGCCGCGCTTCTTCTTGGCAGCCAAACTAAGGGTAGTGACTTTCTGCCGGTCGGGACTGGGGGCGGTCGGCATGGCTATCTTCTCCGTCGAGTAAGATGCCTCTTCTCTGCCCGTCGAGAGGAGAAGGCGTTGATAAGCACCGTCTCGGTCGTGGCTCGATCCAAGCGGCATCCCAATTATACGGCGAAATTGACGACAGGCAGCTTTTTTCCGACCAACAAAGATCCGGGGTTCCCATTCCACATCGCCATTCTCAACCGCCCGGAAGTCACCGGATTCGTCATGGTTGAGCACGTCAAGTTGATCGATTGTCGCGCACGCAAGTCCCACCGCATCGGGAGGGCCTCCGAGGGATTTCAGCTGGATGAAGGCCTCCAGGCTGGCAGGGGTTCCGGATACACTGCCGACGCCCGACCAACTGTTTCGCAAGTTCTGTGCACTTTGCGTTAGCTGCTGGTGTTGGTACGATAGCGTCTTGACGCCATAATGCCATAGCGTTAAACTCTGGGGCGGAGGAACTGACGCATGAGCGATATGGCAACTCGGTCTACGATCTACTTCGAGCCCGACCTGCATCGAGCACTGCGGTTGAAGGCCGCGCACACCCGACGCTCCATTTCCGATCTGGTAAACCAGGCAGTCCGGCAGGCTCTCCAGGAAGACCAAGAGGATTTGGCTGCATTCGAGGAGCGAGTGAACGAACCGCTGATCAGCTACGAAGAACTCCTGAAGGACCTCAAGAAGCATGGGAAGATATGAGGTTGTCTTCCGTAAATCCGTTGCCCAAGATTTACGACAAATCCCGAATCGGGATCTTCGAAGGATTCTTGCTACGATTGACTCATTGTCGGAAGAACCCCGGCCCGCAGGAATCGAGAAACTCTCAGGACAGGAAAAGTACCGAGTCCGCCAAGGAGACTATCGGATCATCTGCGAGATAAAGGACGACGAAGTGATCGTGGTAGTGGTAAAGGTCGGTCATCGAAGAGACGTCTATCGGCGCAGCAAACACTTATAGGGGCCCCTTTGTCAATGGGCACACCTCTCCTTCTGCCCGAGGATAAAAAGCCAACTCTCAGTGTCTCTTCGCGCTCTGACATGGTTTCCATTCTCGGAGTTCTCAAAGGTTCGACTGCGCACTCCTCTCGCCACAAAGTCTAACGGCTCTTCTGGCTGTTGCTCTCGAAATTGGACGCCGTCTTCTGCAAAGCTTTCAGCGAATCGATCAGGCCGGGCTGCCGCAAATCGGCCAAGTTCACGGTGTGTGCCTGTGGGTACAGGAAGACCACGACGCGCTGCGCTAGATCCTGTGCCTTGGTAGAAATCTCAAGGGCGCTGTCAAAGGGACTCACTGAGCCTCCGCGCGCATTCTTCGCCGGTGCGGGGGAAGGAGTTCGGCCTGCCCCCCGTGGAAAAGCATGGCTGAGATTCTCCGCAAGCCTTTCCGCATACTTCCCCACATCACGGACATGTTCGAGGCAAACTCCGCGTGCGCGATTTTGGATGCCGGGAACCGCGTTGGCACCGTACCCGGCCCCGGCCAGCGAGGGAAGGTCACGGGACAGCCGCTCCATTTTTTGCGCCCACTCCAGAATCTGATCGCCAAACAATTTCATGCTGTGCTTTGTTGCAGGATCGATGTTGTCACGGCGCAGCAGGCTCTCCAGGTCGTCGGTGCCCGGACTCCTATAGAAGGGATCACGAAAGTAGAGGCGCAGCTCGGCATTGTTTGAGAGACTCGGCAGAGGATCATTGTCCTCGGGAGTATAGGGCTTTTTTTCACGATTGGGGTGCGTCGCGTACAGTTCTATCCGGTAGGAGTGCTGCAGAGGTTCAACCAGAGCGGAGAGCACCTGGTAGCTTTTTTCGTCTTCCACTCGGCACCATATCTCCATTCCCTTGGGTTGGAATACAAAGACGGTGTCAAGGCCCAGGCACAGGTCGGTTTCGTGGAAGCGCAGCCACACGTCACGCAACGGCGCCGCGACGTCTCGCAAAGGAGTGCCCCTGACGCCGGCCGCGGTCTTGTCGGCGGCCGCCGACTGTGCTGGTAATCTGCCGGCGCTGCCGATGACCAGGAGTACAAGAGAAAATAGGAGGCGCCATTTCATCGCACTTTCCTTTGGCAACTATAGAGTATGCAGCTTCAAACCCGTTTGTACAGTCCAATCATGGATCCCCTTGGGTGAACTTAGCTCGCGTCGCTCGCTAACTCAAGGGGTGAAGGGGCAAAGGGGTCAAGGGACAAAGGGAAGAAAATCATGTCGGACCCTTTACCCCTGGGTCCCTTGACCCCTTGAAACAGCTTGAAAAAGCGTGGCGCGAACCGATTTAGTTTCGATTAGTTGCGTAATTTCTTATCTGAGGCGCTCTGTAAAGTCGGTGACACAGGCACGAGGTCGTCCTTGCAGAGTGCGCGCTCCTGATTTCGCCGTAGTCGGCAGCAAGATCTGAGCAGGGGCGTCTGCGCACAAGACGAAGGCCTCATCGAGCTGTTGCACTGTAAGGCCGCTACGATGCGTGGGTGTATTTGTGGAATGAATAGCAGAGGAATGTCACGGCCGGCGGAAAATCCGGCACACATAAAGAGGGCGCCCCCGCCGGGGCGCCCTGGAGCGAGAAGGCTCGTTCCTCCCAGCAAAACGCAGCCTTCTCGTTTTAAATCATCGAGACCCAGCCCAAATCCCGCGTTGCCTCTCGGTATAAAAGTATGAAAATGAGGCAAATCCTATCGTCGCCCTCCGCCGAAGCGGAACCAGACGACCTGCACGAACCCTTGATTTATGATCCGTACGGACTATAGGATTCTTGCGAAAATAAGTGAAATGAATAAGAATGATATTTGGAATTAGCAGATCTAATCATGATTCAGGCAGTTCGGGGGGAAAACAAATTCTCCCGGGCGCACTTCGAGAGCCGCGCGTAAGCAAGTCTCTTGCGGCATTGCCAATCCGTGGGGTTTAGCCGCTCACTACCCGCTCCCTCACGGTCCCGGTTCCGGACGGTACAGCAGCCCCCGCCGAAGGGATCCCGTGCCGCCGTCACGCGGACTGTCTGAAACTCAGGGGCCGGTTCGCCATGCCGGACAGTGCGGCGGAGCGCCTATGCAAGTGGAGACTCTCAAAGTCTTTTGCGATCTAGTGGAGAGCGGCAGCTTTTCGCAGTCGGCGGTCCGGAACTTTATAACCCAATCGGCGGTCAGCCAGCAGATTCGTGTCCTGGAATCCCGGTTCAACGCGCCCCTGCTGGTGCGCCAGGGAAGGTCCGTCTACCCGACGGAGGCCGGGCGGATTCTTTATGAAGGCGCACGCGAAATCCTGGATCGATTCGAGCGCATAGACCTGCAGTTGAAGTCGATGGGGGAAGAAACCACGGGGACAGTGCGGATCGCGACGATTTACAGCGTCGGACTCTACGAGATGTCTTTGGTGATCCGGACATTTCTGAAGACGTACCCCAAGGTCAAACTCCATGTGGAGTACAGCCGTGCCAACCGTGTCTACGAGGAATGCCAGAAGGGAGAGGTGGACATCGGCATCGTCACGTATCCCAAACCACGCAGAGGAATTCAGGTGATCCCGCTCCCAGCCGACAGGTTGATCCTGATCTGCCCGCCCCAGCATCCTTTCGCGAAGCTCCGGCAGATTGACGTGCGCAAGCTCAATGGGCAGAATTTCGTGGCCTTCGAGCGGGACATCCCGAGCCGGCGAGCCATCGATCAGATCTTTCGCGCTCACAACGTCGAAGTCAGAGTGGTCATGGAACTGGACAATATCGAGACGATCAAGCGCAGCGTGGAAATCGGCGCCGGGATCTCCATCGTTCCTCTGCTAAGCGTGCAGCGGGAGGTCCAGTCAGGCGCACTGGCACAAGTGCACTTGGCGCGCCAGGCCTTTTTGCGCCCGCTCGGCGCCATCGTCAAAAGCAACCGCACATTAACACCGGCCGCCCAGAAACTGATCGAGTTGCTGCAGCGGCTGCAGCCGGAGGCACGAGCCTAGGTTGCGAAAAGAGCTAAGCGGGGCCTCCCGCTGGCTACCTGCCTCCGGCAAGGCACTACCTCGCGACGTTGTACACACGATACCGGGCAGACACGCTTTGCCTGCCGCCGCACCGGGTTCAGGCCGCGCAGCGTGAATACAGGCAGCAGAGGATCTGCGGAAATCACGTGCCGCAACGCTATGACAGGCAGCGGCGGTGAGTCCGTAAAATTCATGGATTCCTGACCCTGAGACAAGCCACGAACCTCACCAAATTCACGAGATCCATTTCGCCTTGACAACCGCGGAGCAACTGTGCAATAAACGCGCCGGTGCCGGATCTGCTCCACCTCATGCTGCATTCATACGCGCCGCTTCGGTCTCCAGATTCAAGGCCGGCACCTGCTGGTTTAATACATGATTCATCCACCCTCATATAGACGCAGTTGAGGGTCCCGTAACCAAAAACCCGCAGCGGTGCTGCGGGTCTTTTGTGACTCCCCATCTTCATCCTCCGAAGGCATTGGATCTTGGAATGCGAAAGCACTATCCTGATGGCGGACAGCTTACCGCGCGCGGCTCTCGACTCCGTGGCTCGGGGAAGCTGCAATGTAGTACGCGTCGGGATGGTAAGGGAACAACGGACGATTGCCGAAGTCATTGAACTTTTCTTCGCGGCGTTCGTATCAGTATATGGTCATGAATAAAATTCTTGCGGTTTGCCGGCTCGCCGCTTTCCTCACCATCAATTTCGCTGCGCTGAATCCTTTTCTTGCGGGCGCGCAGATCGGCGCGAAAGTAGCTGGCTTTCGGTTGACGGATGCCGGCGGCACAGTTCACACCTTGGAAGAGTACGCCGGAAAGATCGTGGTGCTGGAGTTCTGGTCCTTTAAGTGCCCGGTCTCGCTGGCTTATGACGAACGCGTGGCTGCGCTGCAGGCCAAGTACCGCAATCGAGGAGTCGTGGTTCTCGCCGTCGCATCCAATAAGAACGAGTCGCCTGTGGAGGTACGGCGAAACGCTGAGAACTTGAACCTACCGTTTCCGGTTCTGCTGGACCCGGACGGAGCGCTGGCCGAGAGGCTGGGCGCCACTCACACGCCCAGTGTGGTCATACTGGACAGTTCCGGAACGCTTCGCTACCGCGGCGCTATCGACAACAACAAACGCACCGACGAGCACGGGCGAATCCCCTACGCCGAAGAAGCGCTCGACGCACTCCTTGCAGGCCGGCCCCTTCCCCAGACGGAAACCAACACGTTCGGCTGCACCATCAAGCGGTAGCTCCGAAGCGGGCATTGCACGTCAAGCCTGCAAATTTCATGTCCGCGCGGTGCTGTTTCGTTCGCTGCCATTCCTGGGATCGGGTCGAGACTCGACGGGGACAGTCACCTTTTTTCGCTCCAGCGATCGCTTCAGATTTCAGAAGAAGTGGCGAAAAAAGGTGACTGTCCCGGGTTTCCCATTTTTCTGTAGGTGGCCGGGCAACTGAGATAAAATGATGTTCACTAAGTTTCATGGCTTCGGCAGCAGCACTTCTTATGAGGGCGACGATGGCAAAAATGTTGATGATCTACCCGGATCGGTGCACCGGGTGTCATAACTGTGAACTGGCATGCTCCTTTTTCCATGACGGGGAGTTTCGGCTCCCTGCTTCCCGGATCCGCGTCCATTCTTGGGAAATGGAAGGGATCTCGGTACCGACCACGTGCGAGCAATGCGAAGACGCGCCCTGCGTAACCGTCTGCCCCACGAGCGCGATGCACCACGACCCTGCCAGGTACCGTGTGGCCTGGGATGAGGCGAAGTGTATTGGCTGCCGCATGTGCACGCTGGCCTGTCCTTTTGGCGCAGTCGTCTACGAGGCTTCCCGCCGCCGCATCCTGAAGTGCGATCTGTGCGGCGGTACACCTGAATGCGTCACGTTCTGTCCGGTTCATGCACTCGAGTATGTGGATGAAACGGACGCCGTGAGGGGCCGGCAGAAGGCTCTAGCCGGAGAGCTGAAAAAAACCTATGTGGAGGTAAGCTAACATGTACGGCTGGATAGGAACTATTCTGAGAATCAATCTCACCACGGGCAGCACTACCAAGGAGATTTTGGATCCTTCACTGGCTCATAGCTTCCTCGGCGGCCGTGGCTTGGGCGCGTACATCATGTCCCGTGAGACAGATCCGACCGTCGATCCGCTCAGTCCTGCAAATCTACTCATTTTCGCGGCCGGGCCTTTGTTAGGAACCAATGCTCCCTCTGCATCGCACTGGAACGTTGTCACCAAGGGACCACTCACGGGCACCATCGCCGCCTCCAGTTCCGGAGGGATGTTCGGAGCGATGCTGAAATATGCCGGTTACGATGCGCTCATCGTGGAAGGCAGGGCGGAAAAGCCGGTGTATATCTGGATGCACGATGACAAGATCGAAATCCGGGACGCCTCCCAGATTTGGGGGAAGACAACTCCGGAGACCACCGAGGCTATTCGCGCGCTCACAGACGAAGAGGCTTGTGTATCATGCATCGGACCCGCGGGCGAGCGCCTGGCGCTGTTGGCCAACGTCATGAACGAATGCAACCGGGCGGCGGGACGCTCGGGAGTCGGCGCCGTGATGGGTTCCAAGAACCTGAAAGCAGTAGCCGTGCGTGGAACCGGCGCTGTGCGTGTGCCGGATCCGAAAGTATTCCGCAGCGCCATGATCAAAGCCGTGGAAAAACTCAAGGCACACCCCGTCGGCGGCGCAGGACTGCGCCTGTACGGCACGGCTGTTCTCATCAACATTCTCAACGAGAACGGCGGGCTGCCCACGAGGAATTTTCGCGAATCCTCTTTCCCGACTGCCGACAAGGTTGGGGGTGAATCCCTGGCCAAGAAGCTCCTCGTACGGCCGCGAGGATGCTTCTCTTGCACGATCAGCTGCGGCCGGGCCACCAGGGTTGCCAACCCAGAGTTCCAGGGGCAAGGCGAAGGGCCTGAGTACGAAACCGCCTGGGCACTTGGGCCCGACTGCGGCGTGGACGACCTTGAAGCCATTACCAAAGCTAATTACCTCTGCAACGAATACGGCCTCGATACCATTGGATTAGGCGCTACTGTCGCCTGTGCCATGGATCTCTTCGAACACGGCATGATCACCGCGGAAGACACCGGCGGCATCGCCTTGAATTTCGGCAACGCCCGGGGCATGGTCGAAATGGTGCGCAAGGCCGCGCTTGGCGAGGGATTCGGCAACAAGCTCGCCATGGGGAGTTATCGCCTCGCTGAAAGCTGCGGGCATCCGGAATATTCCATGAGCGTCAAGAAACAGGAAATGCCTGCCTACGACCCTCGCGCCCTCCAGGGCATGGGGCTCACCTACGCGACCAGCAACCGCGGCGGCTGCCATGTGCGCGGCTATATGACGGCTGTGGAAATTCTCGGAAATCCGGTGAAGCTTGACAACCTAGTCACGGAAGGCAAGCCACAATGGGACATTGTCTTCCAGGATCTCACGGCAGCCATTGATTCTTCGGGCATGTGCCTCTTCTCCACATTCGGGCTGGGCGGCGATGACATTGCGGAACTGCTGAGCGCCGCAACCGGTGTTGTGTACACCCCCGAGGAGTTGCTCAAGGCCGGCGAACGCATCTGGAATCTAGAGCGACTTTACAACCTGAAGGCCGGCTTCAGCGCCAAGGACGACACGCTTCCGCCGCGAATGTTGAAAGACCCGATCGCAAGCGGGCCAGCCAAAGGGCACGTGAATCGATTGGATGTCATGTTGCCTGAATATTACGCGCTCCGCGGCTGGGACACCGCGGGTGTACCCACACAAGAGAAGCTGGAAGCGCTAGGACTGAAGATTTGACGAGGACAAACAGCCGCGAAGAAAAAGGGGCAGAGGGAGTTCCTGACAGGAGATGAAGTTCACCCAAGAAACCCCTTTAGCCCTTTACCCCTGTATTTCGTGATAAGGGTTCTCCTGGCGACATGCCCACGCATCCACGAACTGATCGGTAATCTTAAAACGGGAGGCGGCCTTGCGCTATTTGATCATCGGTGGGGGGCCTGCTGGATTCACTGCAGCGACCACATTGAGGCGCATCGATGAGTGTAGCCAAGTGACAATTCTGGCCAAAGAGAAATTCCTGCCTTATGCCAAGATCGCACTGCCTTATCTCTTAAGAGGGGCGGTCGAGGAGAACCAGCTGTTTCTACCAGTTCCTTCCGGAGTCGACATTGCCTTGGGAGAAGAAGCAGCCCAGGTCAATCCTGAGAAGCAAGAAGTGAGGACTGCTTCAGGAAAGAAGTTTTTCTATGACAAACTCCTCGTCGCCACCGGCGCCGCTCCGCTCCGGCCGGATATCGAGGGGAGCCGGCTGCCTTTTGTATTCACGATCCGAGACCTTCCCGATGTGCGGAAGATCCGGGAACTCCTGAAGGTGAGACGGACGGGGCACGCCGTGGTTGCGGGAGCAGGTCCCGTAGGGCTGGAACTGTGCGATGCCCTCCACAAACTGGGATTTACGATCACTCTTGTGATCAGCTCCGGCCGCGTGTTTTCCACCATGCTGGATCAGCCGTCATCGGCATTGCTGGAACAGAACCTCACAAAAAAAGGTGTGGAAGTCCACAAGCTGACGGACATCACAAGCATCCGTCCATCCGGGGAAGTCTCGCTGAGTTCCGGTGGGGTCAGGGTGTGCGATCTCGTCATATTCGGAAAGGGAGTAACCCCTAGTCTGGCATTTTTGGCTGGGAGTGGCATCGGAATCCGCCAGGGCGTTCAGGTGGATGAGCATCAAGAAACCAACATCCCAGGCATCTATGCCGCAGGCGACGTGGCCGAGACCAGGGATATCGTGTACGGAGATTTCCGTGTCAACGCGCTGTGGCCCGAAGCGTTCGAGCAGGGCAAGGTGGCAGCCTACAATATGGCTTCCCGGCCGCTTGCCTCTGAAGGAAGTTTCTCCCGCAACATCCTTCGGGTGTTTGACACATCAATCCTGGCAGCAGGCACGGCAAAAGCGGATGGCCCGGAGGTGCGCTGTGAAGACGGACCGGGTTTCCATCACAAGCTTGTTCTGGACCAAGGAATTCTCAAAGGCTTCATCTTTTTTGGCGAAGTCAGAAACGAGGGATTCTATATTAATCTGCTCCGCAAGGGAGTCCGGCTCACTTCCAGCACAGGCTCACTCCTGCGCGGCCGTTACACCCACGGGCAGTTTATGAGGAAATACTCGAAGTCGTAAGGAAATTCTGCCATGCTGTCTGCGCTTGAACTGAACCAATACAGCCGACAAATCCCCGTGCTCGGAGAGGAGGGACAGGAAAAACTCCGGAAGGCCTGCGTCTTTGTCGCCGGTGCCGGCGGGCTGAGCACAGCCGTGTGCGGCTACCTCGCAGCTGCCGGTGTGGGCTGTCTGCGCATCGCGGACCCCGACACTGTGGACATCAGCAACTTGAATCGGCAGATTTTCTACCAGGCATGCGACGATGGAAAAGCCAAGGCGGCGGTTTTACGGAAGCGTCTCCTTTCCCTAAACCCGCTCATACAGATCCACGCTTTAGTCACAAAGCTAAATGACAGCAATGCGAATGAGCTGGCAGGCGACGCTTCGCTATTGGTGGACGCTCTGGATGATTTCCCCGGCCGATACGTTCTGAACCGGCTTGCGCTGCGGCGCGGCATTCCTCTGATCCATGGCGCCGTGAGAGAGTTTTATGGGCAGGTGACGACCATCGTCCCTCATAAAACGCCCTGTCTTTCTTGCATATGGAACAACATGCCGTCTGCCGCGGTCACGCCCATCCTCGGTGCCACGTGCGGAGTGATCGGCTCGATCCAGGCAACCGAAGCCATCAAGGTTTTGGCGGGCAAAGGAGTCAATCTTCTCAATCGCATGTTTGTCTGGGACGGTCTGCGGGTCGAAGCAGACATTTTTCAGCTCGAGAGGAATCCCGCCTGTCCGAGTTGTGGGAGCGAGCGCCGTGAACGTGAAGGTCAAGACGTTTGCTGATTTCCGGGAACTACTGGGGCCGGAGGTGGCACTTTCTGTCCCGGAAGGGGAGACGGTGCGCGGATTGCTTCGGGTCCTGGGAAGGAGACACGCCGCGTTCCTACCCAAGGTTTTGGGACATGATGGACAGTTAAGGCCCTACATCAACATCCTGCACAACGGCAGAAATGTGAAGTCCCTCGACGATCTCGATACCAGGCTGGCAGAGGCCGACGTCATCGCCATCTTTCCTCCTCTCGCCGGCGGTTAGTCGCGTGAAGATAACCGCTAATTGGAATCAACACACTCACGGTAGAAAGGAAATCGGGGTCGGGTCTGGAAAGTTTACTTTTTGGCACATTGCTGCTTAGCCTCTGGATTGTTCATCCCCAAAAAGTAAATTTTCCAGACCTGGCCCCGGTTTATACTGGGATATCAGCCGTCAGGAGGACTATCCATGGCTCTGATCGACCGCCGAACGTTCATCACGCGGGCTTCCGCTGGTGCCGCTACGATCGCGGCCACGGGGCTTGTCAAATCCAGCAGCACCCCCGCCATTGCGCAGGAAGTCCGGGCAGGGTTGGCCGAACCGGCATTCCGACCTCTGCCGCTGGGATCGATATCCGCCGCCGGCTGGCTGCAGCGCCAGCTGCGCATTCAGGCAGACGGGTTGAGCGGCCATCTCGACGAGTTCTGGCCCGATGTCGGCCAGAGCCAGTGGTTTGGAGGCCAGGCGGAGGGCTGGGAGCGGGCACCCTACTGGCTGGACGGAGTCATTCCACTGGCCTGGATTCTCGATGATGCGCCCTTGAAGGCGAAGGTCACGCGTTACATCGAGTACATTGTGACGCATCAGCGCGAAGATGGCTGGTTCAGCCCCTATCCGCTGGATGCAGTTTCGAAACGCTATGATATGTGGGCGATTCTTCTCGCCAACAAGATGCTCGCGCAATATCACGAAGCCACCGGCGACGCGCGCGTCCTCAAAGCGGTGGAACAGAGCCTGCGTGCGATGCGCGACGGCATGGACCGCACGCCGCTTTACAACTGGGGTAGTTACCGCTGGTTCGAAGGGCTGATTCCGGTCTTTTATGTGTACGAAAAGACCGGCGAAGCCTGGCTCCTGGATTTAGGCAGAAAGCTCCGCGCCCAGGGATTCGATTACGCAGAGTTCTACCGAGGTGAAGACATCACCGTCCCAACCCCTCGGCGCGGGCTGTGGAAGTGGGGCAAGCATGTCGTCAACACCGGCATGGCCGCGAAAGCCGGCGCCTTGTCCTGGCGCCTGGACCGGCGCGAGGCCGACCGCGCATTTCATGCTCAAATGATTGGAATCCTGGACCGCTATCACGGCCAGGTGACCGGCATGTTCACCGGAGATGAATGCCTGGCCGGCAAAAATCCGCTCCAGGGAGCTGAACTCTGCGCAGTTGTCGAATTCCTCTTCTCGCTCGAAATCCTTGCATCGATATTCGGCGAGCCGGCCATCGGCGACCGCCTCGAACGCGTCGCGTTCAACGCGCTGCCCGCGCCTTTCAACCCCGACATGTGGGCGCATCAGTACGACCAGCAGGTCAACCAGGCGCAGTGCACGATAAATCCCGATCACATGTGGACGACGAACGGGCCCGAATCGAACCTTTATGGTCTAGAACCGAATTACGGCTGCTGCACATCGAACATGCACCAGGGCTGGCCGAAGTTATGCTCGCACCTCTGGATGAAAACTCCCGGCGAGGGGATCGCTGCCATTGCTTATGCGCCGAGCATAGCGCGATTCCAGCCGCGAGGGATACCCGTGGAGGTTGCTCTTGAGACCGATTACCCGTTCCGCGAAACCCTGAAAATCAGCGTGAAAACGGAGCGGGCCGCGCGCTTCCCGCTGGTCCTGCGCGTGCCCGGATGGGCTGAGGGCGCTACGCTGCAACTTGCCGGCCAGCCGCAAACGCGGCTCAAGCCAGGCACATTCCATCGCATCGAACGCGAATGGGCAGGAGCCGTCGCGCTCGATCTGCGTTTTCCGATGAAAGCCAGAATAACCTCCAGGTACAACGAAGCGATTGCAATCGAACGCGGGCCGCTCGTGTACTCGCTCTCTCCGGAAGAAACCTGGACGCGCGTGAACGTGGACAAGCCGTATCGGGAACTCCCGCACGGGGACTTTGAGGTTCGCCCGGCGACTCCCTGGAATTACGGCCTGCTCATCGACGACAAGAATCCCGAAGCAAGCCTCCGCTTCGAAGAAAAGCCCGTCGGATCGAAACCCTTCTCTCCTGAGGGGGCCGGAATGGCAGCCAGGGTTCGGGGAAGACTGCTTAAGAATTGGCGGCTGGCCCACGGCTGGGCGGCCGAGATCGCGCCGGAACTTCAGGAATCAAGCGAGCCGCTGCAGGAGCTGACCCTGATTCCTTACGGATGCACCAACATCCGCATCACCGAGTTCCCGCGGCTGAAGAGCTGAAGGAGGCGAACCCGATCCATATCCCCAAACTCTTGCGATAAATGCGGGCTGGTTTTTGTCGCGGGTAACGGTGTCGTATCTGCAATTGTCAAAGAAGCGGAGAAACGGGGCAAGACGACATCCCCGGCGATCAACTCTTTGAGGATTTTGATTTTTGCAGATACGACACCGTCCCTCGAAAGCGGCTGCGACACCGAGGGCGCTCAGTGCCAGGCAGATCCCCAAAACGGTTTCTCGGACAGGAGACCTCGACCTTCTCTCGTTGAGTCAAATTGGTTGAAACCCGGCCGGCGATTTATTCTGCCGGGCGCATTTGAGGTACTTTTTGACGGCTGACAACGTGGGAGCGCTGCCTGTGCAGGTGGCATCCTTAAGGCAGAAAGCCGCACATGCGTTGGCGAACCGCAGGGCTTCCTTTAAAGTCGAGCATTCGTGAATGGCAAATAGCATGCCTGCACAGAAAGCGTCGCCTGCGCCGGCAGTGCCACGGATGTCGTGCGGTTCCAAGTGGTACGAAGGCTCAAAACCGGCATCCCCTTCGTGAGTCATGGCATAGCCGCCTTCAGGAAAGTGAATTACCACTCGTTCACGAACCCCCTGTCCTAGAAGCCATGCCGCGGCCTGTTGAAGGTTTTGGGAGTTCAAGTTGTTTCTGGCATCGCGAATACGATAACCGCTCACTGCGCCTGCCTCGATTTCATTGAGAATCAGGTAATCCACGTGCTTGAGGACCGGGGACACGACTTTCTTGAAGCGGCTTCCATGTTCTGACACCACGTCCACGGAAGTTTTGTAGCCTTGCTTCGAAAGCTGGGCGAGCAGTCGACCCCAGCGCGTGCCAAATCGGGCATCCGGCGCATCGAGCCTGTCGAGCAGCAGGAGGTAACCGAGGTGAAAAATACGGGCACTGCAGTCGATGGCGTTGAGATGTCCGATATCAAGGAGGGCGTTGGCGCCCCGGCAATGGAAAAAGGTCCGCGCCCCGCTCCTCATTTCGGTCATGACGTCGGTATAGGAGGTGGGCAGCATGCCCGTCATCCGCATGGCAGTAATGTCAATGCGGTTTGCCCTTAAGTCTTTCAGGATAAACTTCCCAGAAGCATCGTTGCCTACAATACCTGCAGCATAAAGAGGGATGCCGGCCTTGAGCTTTGCCAGGTCGATGAGCACATTGTAGGGGGCACCGCCGGTGCCCACGGATTCTTCGAGGATGTTGGCAAGCATGCCGCGTTCGGGCCACACATCGATCTTCTTAACCCGATCGACAATCCAGTTGCCCGCAGCGATAATGCCCTCGCGTTTTTCCATGCAGCTCATCCGCTGTAGGCGTCACGATAGCGGCCTTCGCTTCCGAAGATGCGCATCTGCTGCTCCACCACGGCCTGGACGCTGGCCTTCACCCGCAAATTGATTTCAGGATAATCGTTGTATCCTCCGCCCGCCGCCTTCATGGCAGCCTCCATGGCCGCAAGCGCGGCTTGGGACATGCCCGTGTAAAAGTTTATTTTCGCAATGCCGAGCTGGACAGCCTTCTTAAAATCCTCCTCGGGGATGCCGGATCCGCCGTGCAGCACCAGCGGAATGCCAGCAGCATCGCGCAGTTGCCCAAGCCGGGTGAAGTCGAGACGGGGCTTTCCTCGGTACTTGCCGTGCGCATTGCCAATGGCCACGGCCAGGGCCGCAATTCCTGTCCGTTCGACAAAGACGGCAACCCGATCCGGATCAGTGAAGAAAGCGCTGTCAGCCTGGCCAACCAGACTGCTGCCCTCGTCGCCGCCGACACAGCCAAGCTCGCCTTCCACAGACACATTGGCAGCGCTGCACATTTCGACAACGCGGCGGATTTCCCGGATATTCTCTTCAAAAGGCAGCTTGGACGCGTCAATCATGATGGAGGTGAACCCGTTATTAAGCGCGCGCCTGATGCCGGCATCCGTGAGTCCATGGTCCAGATTCAGAGTCACGGGCACAATAGCGTTTTTTGCCATGGCCAGCGCCGATGGGCAGATGTTCTCAAGCGTGACATACTTAAAATGCGCCTCCGCGATATTCAGGATGACTGGGGAGCGCAATTGCTCCGCTGCGGCGAGGATCGCTTCCAGGAATTCGAGGCTCACCGCATTGAAGGCCCCAACCGCATACCGATGCTGCTGCGCGGGCCTCAGGATGGTAGCGAGATTGACGAGCGGCATGTGATAATCCGTCTAAATGAATTTGGCGTAGTCGCCACACAAGAGGTACCGTGGGGATTCATCCTCCTCGATGTCGGGAAAGCGGCCTGCAGGTTCCAGAAAACGGTTGTCCGAGAAATCATCATTGACCTGGGACACTTCGCCGATGAGGCTTTCCCCGTTCTCAGAATAAAACCGGTGGTACATCCGTTGCGGCAGGCAGATGCTCTCCCCCGGCCCGAGAATGACTTTTTCTCCCGGCATAAATGTCCGCCGGATGCCGTCGATGGAAACGGTGACCAGATCCATGCTCAAGGCTTCTTTGTCATCCGCCAGGTAAAGTTCCAGCACAAGGCGGCCACTGCGCACGATGATGTCTTCCATTTTGCGCCAGTGAAAATGCATGGGCGTCACCTGGTGGTCGTCGGAAATCATGATCTTCTCAGCATAAGGTTTGGGATACTTTGAGCTTTGGAGAAGTCCGTTGCGCAACGTGAACAGCGTCAATCCCTCTTTTCTGAAATCTCCTTTGCCGAAATCCGTGATATCCCACCCCAGCTTAACATCGAAGATTTCCCGGGCGTTCTCCTTGGCACGTTTCCAGTCAGGAATCTCATAAAACGCAAAGGGTGGCAGCACAAAATTCATGGCTGCGAAAAAATCGATGCTCTCGAGGATGATCTGATTGACTGTTGATCGCTTCATGGAAATAAAATACTCAACCGGATCTTTCGGATTCAAGAACCTTTACTTGCAGAATAGAGAGCTTGTCGATCGATACCGGGGGATAACAATCACAACTCATTCCGCCGGCGTTCCGGACAGGAGCGGCTCGCAGGCAAGCGTCCGGGGGCCGTTTTCCGTGCACACTGAAAATCTTACCAGGCGATCATCTCGCGCGTGGCGCGCTGCATGGCTTCGGTCCGCTTCGCAGGGTCCAGGTAGTGCGACGGGTCGATCCGCCGTTTCCACTCCAGCCAGAGCTTGCGCGAGTGCTCGGTGTTGAGGTCCTTTTCGATGTTGAAACCCATCCTGCGCGCGAAACCTTGTGCGCCTTCTCCAACCAGCAGGTGGTGGTCCGTGTTCCCCATGACAGCTTTCGCCACGAGCGACGGCGTCCGAACCCCCTCCAGCGCAGCCACTGCTCCGGCCTGCTTCTTCGGCCCGTGCATGCACGAGGAGTCCAGTTGCACGACCCCGTCCGCATTCGGCAGCCCACCGTAGCCGACGCTGTCCTCTTCGGGATCAAGCTCGACGATATTCACGCCGGCGAGAATCGAGTCGAGCACGTCCGCCCCGGCGGAGATCAGGGCGAAGGCTTTCTCGATCGCGGTCACCGGGCCGCCGTTCTTGTAGTAGTGCCCGTTCGGCGAAGAAATGACTACGGATTTCACACTCTTCGCGGTTATGATCGTCGGAGCCTGCGGGATGGCGACGCGGCCGCTGCCGGGGCGAAGAAAATCCCGCCTAGGGGCTCGGGGTCAGGTCTGGAAAATTTACTTCCGGGTGTGACGGCAAGCAGATCAGCATGCGAAATGGCCAAAGTAATTTTTCCAGACCCGACCCCGGCAACCCTTGCTGGGGCAGCCGACTGGATCTGGAAGGAAGGGTGGCAGTCAAGGAGGCTAGAGGATCAGGCTTTCGCCGAGGCTGGCCAGATCGCCTAGGTATTGCTCCAGCGGCGGGGCTTCGATCCAACGGACCAGCTCCCAATCTTGGCGTGTGGCAGAACAGAGCACACGCGCGAGGTCGGCAGGAAAAACGCCGGCAGCTTTGCTGTGGGCGCCTTCGATAGCGGCGCTCAAAAGACAACCGCGCCGGCAGCAAAAACCCCAGATGTCCGCTAGGTCCTTTGGTTCGTTTCTGTCAATCACAGCCGCAATCTTATTTGCCAGGATATTCTCTGCGCTATCCAGACGTCCCAAAATGCTGTGTTCCACAATCTCCCCCACATGAGATGGGACATCGTTTACAAGCTCGATTTTCATCGAAACTTCGCGGGACCGAATCTCCATGCGGGCGAAACGCTCCTCCTTCAGAAGCACCTGGAGATTCCATTTCTCATGAAATGACAGATCGTGAATCAAGCGGTCGGTCCAGAGCCTAAAACGGTTATCATCGTTCACGAAAAAGTCTAGGTCACCGGAAAAGCGGTGATTCAGGTAGCCGCGCGAGGCAGCTGTTCCGCCTGTAAGATAGAACTCGGTTTCCAGCTTCCGGATCGAATGAAGGACCTGATCCTGGAATGGATACAGTCTTTCGAAAAAAAAGGACGGGTCGTACATTAGAGCAGTTCGGGATGGCGCCGTGGAATCCACTCGGCGATGAAATCCAATCCTCGACGCCGGCTGACGGACCGTACGTGCCTCCGCCACTCCGGCCAATTTCGTACCAGATCACCATAGCCGATCAGCCTGATGATTTCGCGATATGGCGCGTATTCCAGCAGGCGTACCGCCGCCCAACGCCGATCGAGGCGGCCGACCTGAGCGCGTCCCGCCAGGATCTCATGGAACACGTGTTCGTCAATGTCATAGTCCCAGACGCTACATACTCGCTCTGACATGCCTTTATCCTACACGCTGACGCACAGTCCCGGCAACTTACTTGCGCTCGAGACGGGCTGGGCACTCTGGACCGCCGGCGAACATTTCGCACAGTACATCAATTGGCGACCTGCCCCCCGAGCTTTTGAGAGCCTCACCGCCAGAGGGGGTGGTTCACACCAAACGAATTATGCCGGGGACTTTAAATCGCGAGAGGCCGCGCTGTGTTTCGAACCCAGGCCGCAAAGATCCTAGAGGGCTAACTTCGAAGAAGCTCTCGACGCATTGCTTGCGGGGCAACCCCTTCCTCAGACGGAAACCAACGCGTTCGGCTGCACCATCAAGCGGTAGCTCCGAAGCGGGTATGCACGTCAAGCCTGCAAATTTCATGTCCGCTCAGTCGTGCTGCTTCCTTCGCTGTCATTCCTGGGATCGGGTCGAGACTCGACCTTCGTGCAGCTCTGCGTTGCTCAGGTGGGGATACCAAACCGTGGAAGCACCCAGCGCATCAGGGCAAAGTAGCCCGCGAGAACAATGAGCAGCCAGGCAAAATCAGACATGGTTTCTTGCTCCTGGAGCCCGGTTGGCTCCACGCTCGCGGCTAGAGTCGCTGATAGATTTCGCTTCCGCGTTTGCGGAACTCCCGCTTCATTTCCTCCATGCCGGCCTCGAGCGCCTGATCCTCGGTGATTCCCAGACGCTGGGCGTAGTCGCGCACCTCCTGCGTAATCTTCATCGCGCAGAAGTGCGGGCCGCACATGCTGCAGAAGTGCGCCACTTTGGCTCCTTCTTCCGGCAAAGTTTCATCGTGAAACTCCCGAGCGATTTCAGGATCGAAGGAGAGGTTGAACTGATCGTCCCAACGGAATTCAAAGCGCGCCTTGGACAGGGCGTCGTCCCGCAGCCGCGCGCCGGGATGGCCCTTGGCGAGGTCCGCTGCATGGGCTGCGATCTTATAGGCGATGACTCCGTCGCGGACATCCTTCCTGGTCGGCAGGCCCAGGTGCTCCTTCGGAGTGACGTAGCACAGCATCGCAGTTCCGTACCAGCCGATCATCGCGGCGCCGATGGCGCTTGTGATGTGGTCGTACCCCGGTGCGATATCCGTGACCAGCGGGCCCAAGGTGTAGAAGGGCGCCTCGTGACACACCTCTATCTCGCGTTCGACGTTTTCCTTGATCAAGTGCATCGGGATGTGCCCGGGCCCTTCGATAATGACCTGGCAGTCATGACTCCATGCCTTTAGGGTCAGCTCGCCAAGGGTGTCGAGTTCGGCGAACTGGGCTTCATCGTTGGCATCGGCAATCGATCCGGGCCGCAGCCCGTCACCGAGCGAGAAAGCAACATCGTATGCCTTCATGATCTCGCAGATTTCATCAAACCTCGTGTAGAGGAAGCTCTCCTGGTGATGCGCCAGACACCACTTGGCCATGATGGATCCGCCACGGCTCACGATGCCTGTGACACGCCTCGCAGTAAGCGGAATATAGCGTAGAAGAACTCCTGCGTGGATCGTGAAATAATCGACCCCTTGTTCGGCCTGCTCGATGAGTGTATCGCGAAAGACCTCCCAGGTCAGCTCTTCCGCCTTACCGCCCACCTTTTCCAACGCCTGGTAGATGGGCACAGTGCCGATGGGTACGGGGGAATTGCGGATGATCCACTCGCGGGTCTCGTGGATGTTCCTGCCGGTCGAGAGATCCATGACCGTGTCGGCCCCCCACCGGATCGCCCAGGTCATTTTTTCAACCTCTTCTTCGATGGAGGAGGTTACGGCGGAGTTGCCGAGATTGGCATTAATTTTCACGAGGAAATTCCGCCCGATGGCCATCGGCTCACTTTCCGGATGGTTGATGTTGGCGGGAATGATCGCGCGCCCGCGCGCCACCTCGCTGCGGATAAACTCAGGATCCAGGTCCTCCCGCAGGGCGACAAATTCCATCTCGGGGGTAACGATTCCCCGGCGCGCGTAATGCATCTGGGTCACGTTGCCGCGGCCCCGCAGCACCTCCCGGCGGTATGGCAGGGGCGTGTCGGGATCACTGTACTCCGGCACGGGGCGGTAGCTCGGCTCGTGCGTGCTGTACTCCCCGCGAGCCAGGATCCACGGTCTGCGCAGCGCGGGCAGCCCTCGCTTCAAATCGATGGTCGCGTCCGGATCGGTGTAGGGACCCGAGGTGTCGTAGACACGCACCGGCGGGTTTTCCTCCTCCTGTCCGCCGACGCTTCTAGCCGACTTGAGAGAAATCTCCCGCATCGGCACGCGGATTCCACCCGGCCCCTCGACATATGCCTTCCTCGAACCAGGGAAGGGACAGATGTTGGCAACATTGGCACCCGGTTCGGCGTTGCGGACCTGACGCATGACACACCCTCCAATTCATACGGCCACAGCCTAACCGTTCATTGTCCCAAAATCACTTCGGGGTCACAAGAATTAAACCGCCAAGACGCCAAAGTCCCAAGACGCCAAAAAGCCTCCAATCCTCTTGGTGTCTTGGGGCCTTGGCGGTTTCTGGGGGCGGGTTATTTTTTGGAGATGTCGTCAAAAAGTTGGCCTGCGAACGCTTCAAGGTTGGCATAGTCGCCAGAGATTTCCCGGGCCAGAGACTTCACAAACTCCTCGCGGGTGCGGCCTGCAGCGATGGCCTTGGTAGCCTGCGTGCGGAGCTTCTGGGCGGCTGACAGCATGCTCTTCATCTGCTGCAGGTTGGCTGGCGCCCCGTGCCCGGGGATTACCGTGACCGCTTCTTCCAGGGTTTTTTCCTGTCCGACCACGACGGCAGGTTCCCGCTTGGGCTGGGGCATTGCCGATTTTAGAAGCGGTACGGATTCAACCACCTGTTTCAGGCCGTCGATCCAGCCTGCCGCGCTCCCTTCCCCGGGGACACTGTCGATTACCGGATAGCTCCCGGGAGTGAAAAGATCCCCCACTGCAAGAACCTTTTCCGATGGAAGGAAGACAACAACGTCGCCGGCAGTCCGGGCTTTGCATTTCACAGCCAGGATGCGAATCTCGATACCGGCGGGGAAGAGATGCAGTTGCCCGCCAAAAAGGAAGCGGGGACTGGGTCGCGCCTGAACCTGCGGGACGGTCTGGCTTGGATATGCAATGACGATCGAGGCTGCGAGCCGGTCAAGCTCCTTGCTGCCGATGATTGCAGCGCCCTGCTTGAGAAATGTCGCGACGCCCCCGATCTGTGCCTGCTGATAGTCTGTGTTTACGACCCAGCGCACAGCTCTGCCGGTCGCGGCTTTCAGTGCATTTAGCATCGCTGGGATCTCGGGCTCCGGCGGCGGATCGATGAGCAGCACGCCTTCTCCGGTGATCACCACCCCGATGTTGGCAGCACCCGTCTTGGATTCCAGGTAATAGAAATGCTCGGTTACTTTTCGAAAGCCCGAAGCCGCCCGGGTTGAGGCCGAGTTCACAGCCGACAGCATGGCCGCAGAGGCCATCATCCAAAGCGCCGCTTTCTTCATTGTCGGTGATGTCCTTCGAACTGCGCGCGAAAAAAATCCCTGATCAAACCCTGGGCCCGATCGACCTCGCGAGTGAACATGTGGTCGGCACCCTCGACCCAGCTTATCATGCAGCTCGGAGGCAGCCGGCGCGCAAACGGTTCCATTTTCTCGCGCGGACAGAACTGGTCGCGTGTTCCAATGATGAACAGCGAGGGCTTCTCGTTGTCGATCAAGAAGTCGAAGTCGTAGGTATCCAGCGGCAAGCCCAGGCCCACCAGCGCCCGGATGCGGGGATGATGGCAGCCGACTTGCAGTCCCACCCAGGCGCCAAAGGAGAATCCGACCAATGCCAGGGGCAGGGCCGGATACTGCCGGGACAGCCAATCTACGAGCGCAGCTACGTCTTTTCTCTCGCCGGCTCCCTTGTCATAGGACCCGGTACTGGAGCCCACTCCGCGAAAATTGAAGCGCAGGGCGGAGAGGCCGGCGTCCGCAGCCGCTTTGGCGGCACGATACATGACACGGTTGTTCATTGTGCCGCCATAGAGCGGGTGCGGGTGGCACAAGAGCGCTGCTCCCCTCGGCGATCCCGCTTTGGGCTCTCGCAAAACAGCCTCCAGCTTTACTTCTCCTGCCGCAATCAGCATCAGAATCAAGTGACGAATGACGAGTGACGAATGACGAGTGCATAGACAGGCAAGATCGCTCGTCAGTCAGCTTCCCTTCAAGGAAAGAGGAACCTCAAGGCCGTGCTTCTCCATCAGGCCCGAATCGGCAAGCAGACGGCGCGTTTCCCCGTCAGCCTGGATCTTGCCTCGATCCAATATGATCGTCCGCGGGCAAAGCGCTAGAACCATCTCCAGGTCGTGCGTCCCCAGAATCAGGGTCGCCGGCAGGGAGGCGATCAGCTCGATGAGGTGCCGCCGATTGCCCGGATCCAGGTTGCTGGTGGGCTCGTCCAGAGCCAGTATGGCAGGCCCCATGGCAAGGACTGTGGCCAGGGCGACCCGTTTGCGCTCGCCGTGGCTGAGATGATGGGCTGAGCGGCCTGCACACGACTGATCCAGTCGCACGGCATCCAACGCCTTCTCGACTCTACTGCTGATTTCATGCGCAGGAACCGCCAGATTGAGCGGGCCGAAGGCGATGTCTTCAAAAACGGTCGGGCAGAAGAGCTGATCGTTGGGATCTTGAAATACGAGTCCCACCTGCTTTCGGATGAACTTCAGGTCCCCGTCAGCCACGGACTGTCCCATGATGCGAACCATGCCGGAGCCGCGCAGAATCCCGTTCAAGTGGAGCAAAAGTGTTGACTTGCCTGCGCCGCTGGGACCGACCAGCGCCGCCCGCTCGCCCGTGCGAATGTCGAGGTCGATGGACTCGAGCGCTCGAGTCCCATCCGGGTAGGCATAATGGAGCCGCGTTATTCGAACCGCATAATCCGTCATATCACATCCGGGGCTTCGCCCCTCACAAGCGAACCGTCGCGGCAATGAAGAGAACCACGACGGAGATAAACGCAAGATCCCGCCAGGAGAGTTTCCGCGGAGCCGTCACCGGGAACTCACCCAAGAAGCCGCGGGAAAGCATGGCCTGGTGCATGCGATCGGCGCGCTCGAAGGAACGCACCATCACGGTTCCCAGCATCGACCCGAGCGTGCGCAGTTCCGCGAGCGCGCCTGCGCTCCCCACGCGTCGGCTGTCACGTGCCTGTCGCATTCTCATCACTTCGTCGGCAAGCACGAAAAGGTAGCGATAGAGAAAGCTCAGATTCGCCACCAGGATCCTCGGGCATCCAAGCTTGCGCAAGCCGCGCAACAACTCGACAAATCGGGTCGTGTTGGTCAGGAGAACGAGAATCAGGAGGCACAGCACCGACCGGAGCAGGAGTGCCAAAAACCAGGCCCATCCCGCACTTCCCTTCCACGGAGCGGCGAGGCCCGCCAGCAGGACGAAGGGAAGAAGCGCGACCGCGCGCCCGACGACGTAATGCATCGGGATCTGGGAGATTCCTGCCAGGATGGCCATCAGAAAAAAGAAGGCGAAGAACTGCCCCGGGCTTCCGTTGCGGATCGACAGGATCGTGATAACCAGCGCGGTGAATCCGACCAGTTTCGTACGTGCATCGAGAAGGTGCAGCGGCGAATCAAGGTTGGCATAACGGTCGATGAAACTGTGTCTCACGATGGGCCTCTTCGGTTCCAAACCGTGCGGGCCGCCAGATAGGCTGCTCCACAAAGCACAAGGAGCGCAAGGTACAGCAATACCTCGGACTCGGTGGAACGGTTGGCTGCGAGCAGGCTTCCCGGATGATCGGCACGAGGGCCTGCAAGCAATGCCTGCAGCGGGTCGGGCAGCCTGGAACTCCCTGCGAGCGCCAGTATTCCCAGCGGGATCGCCACCAGCACGAGTCCTCCGATCCAATCTACCAATGCGAATCGAGGACTGAAATCTCTCCTGAGCAGGTCCGGCCGCACCCGGGCAAGAAACAAGAGCACGCCCGCGGTCAGAGCCCCTTCGACCACGCCGATGACAGCATGATAACCGCCCATCGCCGGCAGCCCTATCCTCAGGGGAACTGCGCCCGAAAGCCCAAGTTCGAGCGCGCACGCGACCGCAGCGAGCACAACGGAAATCCATCCCGCAAAGAAGCCCGCGAGCGGCAGGCGTTTGCCCGGTCTCTCGGGTGCGCCCAGCAGGCGGAAGACAGCGTAGCCGCTGAAGACCGAAATGGCGCCCATATTGAACACGTTGGCGCCCAACGCCACAATCCCTCCGTCCTGCAAGAAGAGCGCCTGAGCAATGATCACCGTTACCATAGTCAACAGGCCGGCAATGGGCCCCAACAGGATGCCAAGGAGTGCACCGCCCACAAGGTGGCCCGATGTTCCGCCAAATACGGGAAAGTTCAGCATCTGCGATGCGAAAATGAAGGCCGACAGCACTCCCATGATCGAAACTATGCGCCCGGAAAGCTCAAGCTTCAGGCGGCGCGCCGCATAAAAGATGGTCGCGCCCGACAATGCGTCCAGCGACACGGCGATTCGGTTCGTAAGAAACCCATCTGGTACGTGCATAGGAGGAAATTGTAAACCATAGTCGGTCGGAAGGACAAAGTTTCCATATCGCGGCTGCATCCGTGGCAGCCGGCACCGGTCACCTGCCTGCCGCTGGGGGCTGGGCGCCGGTCGACGATTCCTGCCGGCGTACCGTTCCCCGGGCAAGCAGGAGCTGGCCGAGGAAACCGACTGCGAGTGCCGCCAGCACGCCGAGGTTGGCGTAGGCCCATGCCTCCTGCTTGCCGCCAAGTCCCAGGGGGCCGAGCAGGTAGCCCTGCCAGGACAGCCAATGCGCGAAGGTGTTGGTGACCAACCCCCAGCCGAGCGCCGTGCCAAGCACCATGGCACCGACCGCCACCGGGTTCATCGCTCCGTACCGACCGCGCGCATCGTACAGCTCCGCCTGGGCGTAGTCCGACCGGCGCAGCGCCATGTCCCCCAGGAACACCCCGCACCAGGCGGCGATGGGCACGCCCAAGGTGATCAGGAAGCCCTGGAAGGGACCGATGAAGTTCTTGGCCACCCAGACCACGACGATCGTCCCGATGATCATGATGACCCCGTCGATGAGAGCCGCCTGCCAGCGCCGCACGCGCAGGCCCAGGGTGAGCAGCGCCAACCCCGAGGAGTAGATGTCCAACACGGCACCGCCGATGATCCCGCCGATGGCCACCAGGGCGAACGGAATAAGGTACCAGGTGGGCAGCAGGGTGGTCAGCGCCCCGATCGGGTCGGCGCCGATCGCCTTGCTGAGGTCGCTGTCCGACCCGGCCAGCAGCAGCCCGTACACCGCCAGGATCACCGGCGCCACGCTCGCTCCGAAGGTGGTCCAGGCGACCACCCCGGAGCCGGAGGACGAACGGGGCAGGTAGCGGGAGTAGTCCGAGGCGCTGTTCACCCAGCCCAGCCCGAATCCGGTGATCGCGAAGATGAACGCGCCGATCACCGACTGCGCCGAGCCACCCGGGATCGCTGAGATCACCGACCAGTGGATGTGGCTCATGGTCAGCCAGATGTAGCCGACGGTGAGGATGGCCAGCACAACGGTGAGCACCGCTTGCAGGCGCATGATCAGGTCGAAGCCGAGCACCCCGGCCAACACGATCACCGCAGCCACCACGATGAACGCCACGATCTTCACGCCGTTGCCGCTGCCCCAGCCCAGCCGGCCGAAGACCGTCGCGGTGGCCAGCGTGGCCAGGGAGACCAGCACAGTCTCCCACCCGACCAGCAACAGCCAGGAGACGAACGCTGGCAGCGCGTTGCCGTTGATGCCGAAGGGCGCCCGGGACAGCGCCAGGGTCGGCGCCGACCCGTGCTTGCCGGCCAGCGCGACGAAGCCCACCAGCAAGAACGACAGCACCGTGCCGATCACGCCGGCGATGGTCGCCTGCCAGAAGGAAATCCCGAAGTCGAGCAGGAACGATCCGTAGGAGATACCCAGCACCGCGATGTTCGCCGCGCACCACGGCCAGAACAGATCGCGCGGAAGGCCTTTGCGCTCGGACTCGCTGATGACGTTGATGCCGTTCTGTTCGACCGAAAGGCCCGAGCCATAGCCGACCTCACTGTCAGCCGCCATCTCCCCTTTCCTCGCTTGTGATCGCCTCGGCAGTCACCGGAACAACTGCTGCGCGAACTCGTTGAGGTAGTTGCGCCAGTTGATCCAGGTATGCGCCCGGGGGCTTTCCTTGAAGATCGGCGATCGCACGGTTCGACTGGCCAGCCAGCACCCGGTAGCTCTTTTCGATGTATGGCATGACATCGGTCGTGAAATCCTCAAAGAACTCGTCGCGGACGGGTGGCCGTGGAACGTTTGCCGCAGCCAGTGCGGCAATTCTGCGGCCACTCACGTTGCTGACTCCTTTCTCCGCTGCGGTGATAATTCTCCATGAATTGCGGCTCGACCGATGTTATCCTGCTCTCACCAAGAAACGCAAATTACTATCCCGGCGAAGAATTCTATCTCGCGCAGCAGGCTGAGACCGCCGACGCAACCCTTCATCAAATTCGCGGCACCGAAATGGTGAAGTAGTCACCTGCCGCCGATTCTAGTACGCGAGAATAGGGCCTGGAATGCGAGCAGCAACAGGCCGCTGTCGCGCAGCAGGTCGAGCTTCATGCCGGCCACCAGCTCAGCGGGGGTCTTTGTTTGTGCGGTGATGGAAAAGCAGCCGCAGTCGATGGCAATCCCGCGTGCCAGATCTGTCGCCAGGGCGGTGATGAAAACGATCAGCATCATCCCGGCCAGCAGCGCGGCACCCTTACGAAGCAATCCCGAGATGAGCGCGAGGCCGACAAAAAGCTCCAGCCAGGGAAGCACCACGGCGAGAGCATTCACCAGAAAGA